>Ga0364893_10095_pt1 | contig 58956 bp, 63 predicted proteins | sample ExccelJu500001D3_FD_206943 | JGI IMG/M metagenome (GOLD analysis project Ga0364893, IMG submission 206943) | Enriched cells from Trout Bog Lake Hypolimnion, Wisconsin, USA - BchlTB.July16.5000.01.D3 | ecosystem: Environmental > Aquatic > Freshwater > Lake > Hypolimnion/Profundal zone | place: USA...
GCCGTACTTAACCGAAGGTTCATCTGGCCTTACCTATGTGGTTGACCGCTTCAAAGGCTGGCGCCATGGTGGCCATGTCACCTTGGCACGCGGTGAGCGTTCACGTCTTGCGGATCATGCTGCCGACGCACTCTAAGCAAATCCTCTCATGCCGCACTCTTATGGGGTGCGGCATTTTTATTTGTACGATTCTCGTGTTATCGGGGTGTAGTGTTTTTAGAGGCAACTCAGGGCCGGCAAAAGTTGCACAATTTAAACAGGATACGAGTGTTGGGACTGAGGATATTTCGATTGCCGCAGTTGGCTTAGTCGATGTTCCCTATCGCTATGGTGGCAATACTCCCAAAGGTGGGTTTGATTGCAGCGGATTGATTGTCTATGTGTATAACAAAGCTGCAGGCATTAAATTACCTCGCACAATTGCCCAAATGAGCAATCAAGGCAGAAGTGTTGATAATCAGCCACCAGCCCCGGGTGATTTGGTGTTTTTCAATACCACTGGGGAAAAGTACTCCCACGCTGGTATTTATGTTGGGCAAGGAAGATTTGTACATGCGCCAAGTGCTGGGGGCACGGTACGACTGGACTACATCACCTCACCCTACTGGGCGGCCAAATTTACTGAGGCAAGGCGGATTGCTTCCCAGTAGATAGAAGCGCTTTAGAACGGCTCGTAACCGCCAGATGAATAAGCAACTGATCCCATCGCCAAGTTATCAAACTTGGTATAGGGGCCTTGCCAACTGAGGCGTACGGTACCAATTGGACCGTTACGCTGCTTACCGATGATGATCTCTGCCACACCTTTATCGGTAGTGGTATCAGGGTGGTACACCTCATCACGGTAGATGAACATAATTAAGTCGGCATCTTGCTCAATCGCACCTGACTCACGCAAGTCAGACATGATTGGGCGTTTGTTCGGACGCTGCTCAAGGCCACGATTTAACTGTGAGAGAGCAACGACTGGACACTGCAATTCTTTTGCAAGTGATTTAAGTGAGCGAGAAATCTCTGAAATCTCAGTTGCACGGTTTTCAGAACCAGAACCACTCATGAGCTGCAAGTAATCAATCACTACCAAACCTAAGGTGCCACCAAAGTTTCTGGCAATACGACGTGCGCGTGCGCGTAACTCTAAGCTTGATAAAGAGCCAGTCTCATCAATCAAGATTTGGGTATTACTTAAACGAGCAATTGCATCAGTAACACGTGGCCACTCATCATCTTGCAACTTGCCGGTACGCATGCGACTTTGGTCGACGCGCCCTACCGATCCCAGTAAGCGGGCTGCTAACTGCTCGCCTGACATCTCCATTGAGAAGACGACAACTGGCAAGCCTTCAGCTAAGGCAACATTCTCTGCAATGTTCAATGCAAATGCAGTGTTGTGGGTAACGACGTAATCATTCGTTACATAAGTTCTTTGAGGATGGCTCACTGAAATACATTGCGCCTCAGACATTCTGGAGGGAACAATGCTTGTAAATGAAATTCTGCGCTGACGATCCCAGCTTGCTCTTAATCTTTCCTTCTTTTCAGGCAAGGTAAAAGCCTCAAAACCAGGGCCAAAGCTCATGTTCAAAACATAAGACAAACGGCCTTGCTTCTTCTCGCCCTTATAGGTATAGCTAGTCTGCTTCTGCGCAATTGAGCAAAAACCACCTAATGATCTAGCTAAAGTGGCAACATCCTCTGACAATTGCTGGCTCGCTGTACAAAAGCGAATGGAGCCCCATTTCTCAATCCAACCATCGGTGTCCATCAACCCCTGGAACAACGCGAGACGAGAATTCTTATTGGCCTCTAGATAAGTGGCAGGAATATATTTGTCAAAACTTCTGCAACCTAGTACACCTAATTCACCCAAAGCGGCTCTAAAGTAATTTGTCCTTACAGCCGCTCGTTGACCATTAGCAGCAATTCTTTCTTTCGAAACTACTCTCCAGTCAAAAGCGTTAGCATGCACCAACTCCATCTCATAGTTCGCAAGTAAATTCATGCGCTCAATCAGCTCGGGAGACTTGGTGGAAAACATCACTGAACCATGAGACAAGGCCAAAGTTCCATCACCGAGCAATGCTCCTAAAACCCATGGATGAATTGGCAATGCATTTGAGTGGCCAAACTCTCCTGAGACCGGATCAATCCACAATCTATTTTTATATCGAACACACTGCAGCATCTCCATTAAGCGAGTTGTATTGATAACGCGTGGCTCAGACCAATCGCGATACATCACACGCCATAAATGCTCGTCACAACACTCAGCTTGACGCCCATCAGAAAAAGTAACCTTGTATATCTGCTTAGTGCCCTGCGGATAAATACCAGTCACCATTGAATGTTGGCCATCAACAGAAGCGAGGCGATCACCAAAACGCAAATCACCCATCAGCTTCCAGCCATCAACTGTTTTTACTTTTGCGTCTAAAGGTTGTGCTTTACCCATAGAAGGACGACCCGCAACAATCACCAAGTCACCCTTTTGCAGACCGCTGGTTTGTTTATCTAAATCCAGAAAGCCAGTTGCAATACCAGTAATATCGCTGCCGCCTTGGCGGTTATAAAGCTCATCAATACGGGCAACAACTGCCTTAAGGAGGGGTTCGATTTCGAGATAGTCGGCTTTGCGACTACCCTCTTCACCAATTTGTAAGATGCGAGACTCTGCTTCATCCAGCAAAGTTCTGACGGTGCGCCCCTCAGGGACAAATGCAGAATTGACAATGCTGTCTGAAACTTCAATTAGGCGACGCAAGATACTGCGATCACGAACAATGTCGGCATAGCCTTTAATATTCGCTGCACTTGGCGTGTTTTGCGCTAATGAATTGAGGTAATCAATACTAACGAGGTCACCACCTTGTTCAGACTTAATTGCATCATGAACAGTAATGACGTCAGCAGGATGATTGTCGCCAACCAAACGTGCAATGACCTTGTAGATCAGAGCATGCTCAGGGCGATAGAAATCTTTATCGTTTAGGACTCCACCCAGGTTATCCCAAGAAGAGTTATCGATCAGTAGACCGCCGAGCAGTGATTGCTCGGCTTCTACAGAATGCGGCGGAACTTTTAAAGCCTGCACGACTGCATCCCCAGAACCCATCATGCCAGGATTCAGTGTCACGGAACGTGAACGGGATTCAGCCATGAGGCTAGTGTACAGATCTTAAAACTTAAGCTTGCTCGCCAACTACACGAATCGTGATGTCAGCCACTACATCGGTATGCACAGCAACCGCTACAGGGTGATCACCAACCATCTTCAATGGGCCAGTAGGCATGCGAACTGAGGACTTCTCAATCGCAAAGCCCTTAGCTTTTAATGCATCCGCGATGTCATGATTGGTTACAGAACCAAACAAACGACCGTCAACGCCAGCTTTTTGACCGATTTCGAGAACCAAGTCTTTGAGCTTCACGCCAACCGCTTCAGCAGCAGCCAATTTCTCAGCAGCCAATTTTTCCAACTCAGCACGACGAACTGCAAAGTCAGCAATTGCCGCTTCAGTTGCACGACGCGCTTTGCGCTGTGGGATTAGGAAGTTACGAGCGAAACCGTCTTTAACGCGAACTACGTCACCGAGGTTGCCCAAGTTTGTTACTTTTTCTAAAAGAATAATTTGCATTGAGGGCTCCCAATTATTTTCTATGTTGATCGGAGAATGGCAACAAGGCCAAGAAACGAGCACGCTTGATAGCAGTGTCTAACTGACGCTGATATTTTGCTTTTGTGCCTGTCAAACGAGCAGGAGTGATCTTGGCGTTTTCGCCAATGAAGTCCTTCAATGTGTCTACATCTTTGTAGTCGATCTGTTCTACGCCAGCAACAGTGAAACGGCAATAACGCTTACGCTTGAACAATGGGTTCTGAGCTGGTTTCTTTTTGAAATCGGGTTTCTTTCCAAACGCCATGATGATTTCCTCTTTAATTTTTCAATTGAATATGGGTAATATGGAAAACAAGTCTTTGATTACGTAGAGTCTTGGGTGCTAAGAATCCTTCGAACACTGCCTCAGCACCTAAATCCATTTGCTCAAGATCCTTTTGTATCGGACCAATTGCTATGGCTTCAACGCTCATCTGAATTTTCCTAGCCACTCCTACCTCGTTTACTTGGCCGCTGTGTTCTAGCTGGCAATGCATCACCGGTATTCCTGCTGGTGTAAATCGAATCGCGTCTTTAGCTACCAAGATTGCAGTGAGGGTGAAATGATTCAACGCCGCTCCGCTTCTCTGATACGTTTTCTAGTCTGTGTATTCCTCTTCAAATCTCTAACTTAAGCCACTGCTACTGGAGCGTCGGATTGAGCTGATTTGCGCGCTTCTTCACGTTGCACTTCTTTCATCATGATGGAAGGCTCTGTTTCAGCTTTCTTAGTCTTGATGATGAGGTGACGCAAAACAGCATCGTTAAATTTGAACGCATGCTCGAGCTCTTCCAGAGTTTTCTGGTCGCACTCAATGTTCATGCAAACGTAGTGGGCTTTAGCAAGCTTGTCGATCATGTAAGCCATCTGACGACGACCCCAATCTTCAATACGATGAACTTTGCCGCCCGCAGCTGCTAATGTAGCTTTGTAACGATCGATCATCGCTGGTACTTGCTCGCTTTGGTCCGGATGGACGATAAAGACGATTTCATAATGACGCATCAAACACTCCTTAAGGATAGAGTCACCTGGGCGTCTTGCTAATTTCTGATGGTTATGAAATCAGCGCCAGTGTGACAAGGTAGTAACAAATTGTAGGTACTGCTCACAACACTTTTTAAACCCTTACCTAATTTCAGGCAAGACCGCTATTCTAGCAAAAAAATCCTGCCAAGTCAGGGATTTACCGACTAATTTGGCCTGTTTTTCAGCATAGATCGCTAACTGCAGTGCAATTCTGGCCCTAGGGGCTGAAAGCGTACCTGAAGCCATGCATCCGACCAGATCCTTTTCAGGAATATCCTGCCAAGTAGTACCTGCACCAGTTCTGGTTGTCCTTACCAAGGCAATGCCGTGCTTTACAGCCGCAACGAGAGATTCCCTCCAGGCATCATGAAAACCTCCCATGCCAGAACCAGCCAGGACCAAGCCCTTTACCTTAGAGCCTAGCCAGTGGGTAATCGTTTCTGAGCGAGCGCCTGCATGACTAGTCAGGATCTCAACCCATGGCCAATCATCCCCCTTCGGAATAGGCAAATCGGCTGTCCAAGCCTCCTGAACCGCCTTCACCCCGGAGAGCCAAGACGGGTTGATCAAGCCCACGGAGCTACTTGGAGAGGCTTGAATGGGGGCATTTAGAGCTGTGCCGTGGCGTTTGGCCAAATCCATCGCTAAGCACCCCCTGCCGTCCATGACGGCGTAGACCCCACCAGGGCAGTTATCCAATGGGGTTGAGGCCCAGCGGATGGCATCCAGTAAATTTGAAGGGCCATCCGCCTTAGGCGCATTGGCCGGCAACATCGCCCCGGTAATAATGACTCTTTTGCCTAAATCTTGAGCAAGCTTTCCGCAAGTTAACTGCAAAAAGACACCAGTCTCTTCCATCGTATCGGTGCCGTGAGTGACCACTATGCCTTGCACCCATGTATTAGAAAGGGACTCTCTAACGGACTCCCCCAATTGACTCAATAAACCCTCGCTTAAGTTACGGCTATTGATATTGGCCACTTGCCGGGAAACCAGCTCAATTCCCCCAGGGATCACCGACTGAATCTGGGCAAGCAAAGAGCTCACCTCTACCTGGCCAGCCTCATACTGAAGAGGGTTTTCCTCGGGTTTTGCAGCTAATCCAGCAATCGTGCCACCCATACCGAGAACCAATATATGGGGTGAATTTTCCGCGTTGTGTTCAATTGAGCTCATACCCCATTATCGCCCTTAAATTGCTTGAATTATCAAAAAGTGCTGTATACAATCCCAGTATGGACATAAACACAGTCGATTTTCAAGAGGAGCTGACTGCCCTCCCTAAACTCACCGCACGCCAGAGTGAGATTTTGGAACTCATCACCAAAGCGATTGATGAGAGCGGCTCACCTCCGACTCGCGCAGAGATTGCGACTCAACTAGGATTTGCCTCGGCAAATGCTGCTGAGGAACATTTGCGTGCGCTCGCGAAAAAAGGGTATATCGAATTAACGCCAGGCACATCGCGCGGCATTCGCATTCCACAACGATTTAATCAAACACAACAGTCAAATCAATATCGTCAGCTGTCATTGCCATCTGGCGCATTACAACAGTTGACCCTTCCGCTGATTGGTCGTGTTGCTGCAGGCTCACCCATCATGGCAGTCGAGCACATTGAGAAGCAAGTGCCGATTGATCCAAGCTTGTTTAGCAAAGGCGCTGATTACTTGCTGAAAGTAAAGGGTATGAGCATGCGCGATGCAGGTATTTTGGATGGCGATTATTTAGCCGTTAGAAAAACTACCGAAGTACGTAACGGCGATATCGTAGTTGCACGTCTTGATGATGAGGTCACTGTTAAGCGCTGGAATCAGAAGAAAACGGCCAACGGCTTGGTAGTTGAATTGCAAGCCGAGAACCCAGACTTCAAAAATATTTTGGTTGATAGTCGTCAACCTAATTTTGCAATTGAAGGTCAGGCAGTTGGCCTAATTAGGGCCGAAGGCCTATAAGCTCAGCCCCCATAAGAAAAGGCCTCCAGTGGAGGCCTTTTTATTTCCTAATCTACAACTGTTACTTCTTGCTAGGCGCCACTACGTTAGCGTTCTTTGGTGATGAAGTAATTGTGATCAATGTTTTAGGTCCAGTTAATGAACCTTCATTCAACTCTACTGTGGCAGTGCGATCACCTTTGGTAAATACTAAGATGCTCGTTTTTGATTTCACAGCACTTACTGTTGTCCAGCCAGCAGTTGGATATTCTGACTGGAAGAAGGCATAAATATCTGTTGGTGATTGAACACCAGAAAGAACCACTCGACCAACCCAGCTGTCACCACGCCCTATGATTAATGAATCAGCGCCAATAATTTTTGAGGCTGCAGGCAAAGGCATGCCGCCCAATAACTGCGCCTGAACTTCTTGAACTTCCTGAGGAGTGCCTGTTGGCGAGTCGCCAGAACTAGCGCACGCGCCCAACAATGCCGATAGTGACAATACGACAGCGCTCAGTTTAAGAGTGTGGATTTTGATCATATTTCGCTTTACAGAATGGATGCGGCTTTCATATAGGTACTGAAAGTATTTTAGGTGCTCCACCTATTTCGTCAAGCGAAATTGCTGGAGGCGCGTGAGGGAATCGAACCCCCGTACGAAGCTTTGCAGGCTCCTGCCTAACCACTCGGCCAACGCGCCATATGCCTGAATCAAAAATGGGAAGCTTTTTAGGGCTTCCCATCGAACTTGGAGCGGGAAAGGAGGTTCGAACTCCCGACCTATACCTTGGCAAGGTATCGCTCTACCAGCTGAGCTATTCCCGCATAACAGGGCGATAGTTTAACAAACAATCGAACAGAAAGCATTATTCCCTGTAAAACTGAAAAATTAAGTACATTGAATACCCCGCCAAGCCATGCCAGACGGGCATATATGGGGTTAGTCGATTTTGCCTGCTAATTGTGGCAGCGCTTTTTTGAGGTAATAAAACATCGACCAAAGGGTTAAGAATGCGGCAACCCAAATCAACCAGGTGCCAATCTTGGCGCAATTTAACCACCCAAATAAAGTGTCATTGAGCAATAAAAAAGGAATTGCGACTAACTGCGCAGTTGTTTTTAACTTACCCACCATGTGTACGGCGACACTTTTACCAGCACCCAATAAAGCCATCCACTCTCTCAAAGCAGAGATCGTGATTTCGCGACCGATGATTACTAGAGCAACCCAGACTTGGACGCGATCCATATTGAGCAACACCAACAATGCCGCTGCAACAATGAGTTTATCGGCAACAGGATCTAAGAATTGGCCAAAAGCGGATTCTTGTTTTAAGCGACGAGCTAAGAAACCATCAAGCCAATCAGTGATTGCAGCAGAAACAAAGATGACCGCAGCAATCAAATTTTTATCGAAAGAGGTAAGCCAATCACTAGGGAGATAAAAAACAGCCACCAGCAATGGAATTGCTGCTACACGCAACCAAGTTAGGGCGATAGGTAGATTAAATGGCATGAGATAAGCATAAACCAATTATCAGAAATCAAAGCTAGTGCAATTGACGATAAATTTGCTCTGCTAGGGTGAGCGATACCCCTTCAACGCTAGCAATCTCTTCGATACTGGCATTGGCCACCCCTTTTAGACCACCAAAGCGCGCAAGCAGCTTCTGACGGCGTTTGGCACCAATCCCCTCAATCTCCTCAAGACGAGAGACCGTTCTGGCTTTTGCGCGCTTGGCACGCATGCCAGTGATTGCAAAACGATGAGCCTCATCTCGAATCTGCGCCACCAATAACACTGCTGCGCTATCAATACCTAACTCGAGGGCCTGCCGACCATCGGCAAAGATGAGCGTCTCCAAGCCAACTTTGCGACCCTCTCCTTTAGCGACACCAACAATCAGACTGATATCCATGCCAAATTCTGAAAGGACTTGCCTAGCCATTTCAACTTGGCCCTTGCCACCATCGATCAAAATGACTTGGGGCATTTTTTCGGGTGGAAGCTCTTGGAAATTGGCATACCGTCTTTGCAAGACTTGACGCATCGCTGCATAGTCATCACCAGGTGTGATGTCATTAATATTGAAACGGCGATACTCGCCCGATTGCATTGCATTCTTAGCGTACACCACGCATGATGCTTGGGTAGCCTCACCTGAAGTGTGGCTGATATCAAAACACTCGATACGTAAATGTTCTAAACCCTCAAGATCAAGACTCAAAATATCAACTAAAGCTCGTGCTCTAGCTAGCTGGCCGCCCGTCTCTACCAAACGTTTTGTTAAGGCGATCTTGGCGTTACCTTCTGCCATCGCCAACCAGTGACGACGCTGACCTTGAGGCTGATGCAAGAAAGTAATCTTTTTACCAGCCTGAGCATTTAATAAATCATGCAGATCATCTGGAGCCTCCTCATTAGGCTTACTGACATCATCACTTATTGAATGCAAGGAATGATTCATCACTAAAACGGGGGGGATGAGATTCGTTGTGGGCCCATCCTTGCCATCCACTTCATCTAAGTAGTGTTGTGCAATAAAGGCTTCCAAAATTTCTGCAGGGGGTGGGAGCTCACCCGAAGCAGTTCGTAAACCCTTGGGGAAATAAGCTCTGTCACCTAAGTGGCGGCCACCGCGGACCATCGCAAGGTTCACACAAACCATGCCTTCCATCTGTGCAACGGCAATGATGTCAACATCACCCTCACCTTCAGCAACGGCATCCATCGATTGCTGTTGCAGGACGCTAGAGAGATCTGCGATACGGTCACGCAATACTGCTGCCATTTCAAATTCCATGGCATCACTATGTGCATGCATTTCTTTTTCGAGCTCTGAGAGCACCCTGCCATGGTCGCCTTCCAAAAAGCGAGTGGCTTGCGCTACGTCTTGGCCATATTGCTCCACACTAAGCCTACCCACACAAGGGGCACTGCAGCGGTGAATCTGATGCAAGAGGCAAGGACGACTACGATTCTTAAATACAGAGTCTTCACATGTTCTGAGACGAAATACCTTTTGTAGAATCTGCACGCTATTGCGTACTGCCCATGAGTTGGGGAATGGGCCAAAGTAATGATTGCGTTTATCTACTTTGCCGCGATAAGAGGCTAACCTAGGAAATTGATGCCCCGTCAACATCACATAAGGGTATGACTTATCGTCCCTAAATAAGATATTGAACGGTGGAGCCAACTCTTTGATGAGATTGTTCTCTAGAATGAGGGCTTCGGTTTCGGTCCGTGTTACTGTTGTTTCATAGCGAGCGATTTTGCCCACCATTAACGCTATTCGTGGTGATAGCTGCTTGCTCTGAAAATAACTGGATACCCGTTTTTTAAGGTGGCGCGCTTTGCCTACATATAAGATTTTTCCCGCCTCATCAAAGAAGCGATATACCCCCGGTAATCCGGGTAGCCGTTTAACATCCTGCTGAAGGGTTTCAAAAAGCGAATTACTCATGCGTTGGGATATTTTCTGTCAAATCGTAGACAACTATGGTGATGCCGGTGTTTGCTGGCGCCTAGCCCGAAGCTTATCAAGTCTTCATGGCCAAGAGGTACGCATTTTCTGCGACGACCTACCAACCCTCAATTTACTCGCTTCTGGTGTTGATCCTGCAATTAAGCAAAAAATTGACCTTCAGCCTTGGGAGGCTAGCTTTAGTAATGCGAGACATCCCGTGCAAACCCCTGATGTTGTCATCGAAGCCTTTGGCTGTGAATTACCAGAGCGCTATCTAGCCAGTCTTTTTATTGCCCCTATCAAGCCGATCATTATCAACCTTGAGTACTTAAGTGCAGAGCCTTGGATAGTGGACTTTCATGCAAAGGCATCCCCTCAATCGCACGGCATTGCAAAATATTTTTTCTTCCCGGGATTTCAGGATCAGGCTGGCGGCATCCTGGTAGACCCCATTCCACCAGAGGGCACAATAGTAAGCAATCAAATTCCACATGACTTAAAAGAGATCTGGTCCAGGCTGCGAGTAGATACAAAACGTATCAGCATTTTTTGCTACCCAGGTGCGCCATTACGTAAATGGTTAACAGACCTCAGCTCTCTTGGTGAAAATATTGATGTCTTACTAACACATGGTCATGTAGAACTGCTCAACCTCTATGGCGAGCAACCTATTGAATTACCCCCCAATCTCCAATTAATCCCCATGCCTTTCGTATCCCAAGATGAGTACGACTGGGTGTTATCGCAATGCGATTTCAATATTGTTCGTGGCGAGGACTCTTTTGTGCGTGCGCAATTGGCAGGCAAACCATTTATTTGGCATATTTACCCTCAAGAGGATCGCGCTCATGAAGTGAAGTTGGCTGCCTTTTTAGACCTTTACCTCGAAGAAGCCAATCAAGAGTTGAGACTAGCCACCATTGCCGCAATGACATGGGCTATGCCCTCTGAATGGTTTAAAACATTAGATGCTTGGAATACCCATTCCAAAGCCTGGCGCACCCAATTACTCGAAAAACAAGGGGATGGCGGCCTAGCAGCCCGTCTACTGGGGTTTGTTGCCTAAGACCAAGCAATAAAGGCTTGCGGGCGGTTACAATCTTGTTTTTGATAAAAACCGCAGAAAAATCACTCTGCACCCAGGAATAGCAAGATGAAAACAGCACAAGAACTCCGCGTTGGTAACGTAGTCATGATTGGCACTGATGCCCAGGTCGTTTTAAAGGCCGAATATAGCCGCTCTGGCCGCAACTCTTCAGTTGTAAAAATGAAATTTAAGAACTTGTTAACTGGTGCGCCAAACGAAGGCGTTTACAAAGCCGATGACAAATTTGATGTCGTAATCCTCGAGAAGAAAGATTGCACCTACTCTTATTTCGCAGATCCAATGTATGTATTTATGGATGGTGATTACAACCAGTATGAAGTTGAAGCTGAGTTCATGGGTGATGCATTGAACTATCTCGAAGAAAGCATGCCTTGTGAAGTAGTGTTCTACGAAGGTAAAGCACTCTCCGTTGCAATGCCTAACTCACTCGTTCGCGAAATCATTTACACAGAGCCAGCAGTTAAGGGCGATACCAGCTCAGGAAAAGTATTAAAGACTGCAAAATTAGCCACTGGCTATGAATTGCAAGTTCCTTTGTTCTGTAACACTGGTGACAAGATCGAAATCGATACTCGTACTGGTGAATACCGTAGCCGCGCTAACTAATTAGCAAGCTACCGCTGTTAAAAAGCCCGGCATGCCGGGCTTTTTTATTGTCATCAAAACTGGAATCACATAGTTCAAGAGATTAACTTGAACTGCTTCAGCAAACCTTTGGCATGTTGGTATTCCGCTTCTTTTTGCAACTCATCCCACGACAAAGCTGATGAAGCAGGCATCAAACGATTTAAGCGTGTGGCTGACTCTGCTTGTTTTTTCTTAGTGACCTTCAGCTTACCTAGCAACTGATCCGCCAAGTCAGGGCGATTACAAATTAATACTGCATCGCATCCAGCATCTAGTGCCATTTCTGCACCCTTCACTACCGAACCAGCGACACTAGCACCCTCCATCGAGAGGTCATCACTAAAGATAACGCCTTCAAAACCCAACTCTTGACGCAAGATGGAGTGCAACCAAATCTGAGAGAAGCCCGCTGGATTTTGATCCACCTGTGGATAAATCACATGCGCTGGCATGACGGCTGCCAAGCTGAGATCTAACCACTCATAAGGTTTGGCATCATCATTCAAAATTTCAGATAAGGAGCGCTCATCCACCGGAATAGCCACATGTGAGTCTGCCTCAGCCCAACCATGACCTGGAAAGTGCTTGCCACAGTTAGCCATACCGCCAAGCCGCAAGCCTTCATTCAAACTCTTGGCCAATGCAAACACAATTTGAGGATCGCGACTAAATGACCGATCGCCAATCACACCACTACGACCAAAATCTAAGTCCAGTACAGGCGTAAAACTGAAGTCAACACCACAAGCACGTAACTCAGTAGCAAGCACATAACCGCAGGCAGTAGCAGCAGCCATCGCTAAGGCAGCAGATTCCGCCGCGTGCGTGGAATCATTCTTTGCACTCCAAAGTTCTCCAAGTTTGCGCATCGCTGGCAGGTGGGTAAAGCCGTCAGTTTTGGCGCGCTGCACTCGACCGCCCTCGTGATCAATCGAGATCAGCACATCGGAGCGGAGTTTTTTGATATCAGCTGTTAATTTAGTCAGCTGCTTGCGATTAGCAAAGTTCCGACCAAACAAGATGACGCCGCCAGTTAGAGGATGTAGGATGCGACGGCGATCCTCTGCGTTTAAAACCTGACCTACGACATCTAATGTGATTGGGCCTGGATTCATGGTGGATTTACTCATCTCTTCCTCTATCTCGATTGCATTTATTTTTGTAGATTGGTTTTTGCTTATTTCTGAGTAACGATGACATGAGCAATGGCCATATCTTGTTCATCACTCACCGTCACTTGTGCTTCCCAATTTTTCTCTTGCATAAACTGAGCCAAGGCTCCGTGATAGCTAGTGACAGGCTTACCACTGGGTTCATTGAGAGTTTGCAATGAGCGCCATGTCATCGGCATTCTCATTCCTAAACCGATGGCTTTTGAGAAAGCCTCTTTGGCAGCAAAACGGGTGGCTAAAAATGCAATGCCGCGTTTGTGATTTCTGGCCAAACGATGTTTGAAGACTAGCATTTCATCTGGGCCCAAAATCTTTTCAGCCAAACGGCCATTAGTGCGATCGTATGCTGCTTGCAAGCGTCCAATCTGCAGAATGTCTGTACCAATGCCGATGATCATCAATATTTAAGTAATTAAAGAGGGTGAATATGATCTTGATGACGACCTCGAACCATTAAGGCCTTCATATCCTCAATCGCATTTTGCCAGCCCTTAAATAAAGCTTCGGCAACAATTGCATGGCCAATGTTCAATTCAGATAATTCTTCGATAGCGGCGATAGGCATCACATTGCCCTCATGCAAACCATGGCCAGCATTGACTCGCAGACCAATACTTTTAGCAAATTGCGCTGCTTTACGAATACGCTCTAATTCCTTGCTTTGCTCTGCACCAGATAAATCGGCATAACGACCGGTGTGCAACTCAACAACCGTGGCGCCCACACCCTTAGCTGCCTGAATCTGCTTTTCTTCTGGATCGATAAATAGTGAAACCCGAATACCTGCATCTTGCAGTTGCTTAGTCGCTGCCTTAACTGCGTCAAATTTTCCTAAAACATCCAGACCGCCTTCGGTAGTTACCTCTTCACGCTTCTCCGGAACAAGGCAAACATCATGTGGCTTAACCTTGCAGGCAATGTTCAGCATTTCTGAAGTCACAGCGCACTCGAGATTCATACGAGTCTTGATGAGTGGGCGTAGCGCTAATAAATCTGCATCTTTAATATGGCGCCTATCTTCGCGTAAGTGCAAAGTAATTAGATCTGCACCCGCTTCTTCGGCTAGCTTTGCCGCTTTTAATGGATCTGGATACACGGTGCCTCGCGCATTACGCAAAGTGGCAACGTGATCGATATTGATGCCGAGCTCTAAGGCATTCGGGGCAACTAGGGCTGTCATGACAGTAGATTACTAGATTTTCTTCAAATCAATCAAAATTTGACGAGTCGTTAGGACTTGATCCTGTAGGTGCAGTCCCAGTAGGAAGCGCATTAGCTGCTTACTCTCTGAAAGGGTCTGTGCATCCGAAAAATCTCCTGCAGCAATGGCAAGCAAAGATTGCCCCTTCAAGACCGGCCAATGCCCCGGGTCATCGCCCTGAGCCGGACGCACCCCTCGCTCCGGTTGATACACGTATTGTGTTTGAGAATCAGGGGCTTGATTGGTCTCAACGCAACGGTCAAGAGCTGCTGCATAACCCGTTTCTTGTAATAGCGATAACTCAAAAGGACGCAGAATTTCTTCTAAACCTTTAGATTCAAACTCCAGATTCGATAAAGCATTAATCGTTTCTGCATAACGATCGTAGAGTTTTTCGTATTCGTCTTCGCGCGCCAAAAACTTGACGAGTAATTCATTGAGATAGAAACCACAGAGGAGCGCATCACCAACTAAGGAGGGCATGCCACCAACCCACTCTGACTTTGTAAGCGTACGTAACTCAGACTTACCACTCCAGGACACTAAGAGTGGCTGAAAGCGTTGTAAGACTGGACGTAATACTGAATGAGGGCGTTTCGCACCCTTCGCAATTAAGGCCATGCGGCCATATTGCCGCGTAAAGATATCCAGAATTAAGCTGGTCTCTTTGTAGGGAATGCTGTGCAATACAAAAGCGGGTTCGTCAGCAACACGAATCGAAGCCATAGGAATTTATTCCAGACCCTGAGCCCGCAACTCAGCGCGATCATCGGCCCATCCACGCTTCACTTTGACCCAAGTCTCTAGAAAGACTTTGCCATCGAAGAGTTTTTCCATATCAATGCGTGCATCAGTTGAGATCTTTTTAAGACGCTCACCCTTTTGACCAATAATCATGGCCTTATGGCTATCACGGTCAACCAAAATAGTTGCAGCAATGCGACGCATCTTGCCATCCATCTTGAATTGATCAATTACTACCGTAGAGGTGTAAGGCAACTCCTCGCCAGTAAACCTAAATACCTTCTCACGCAAGATCTCAGCAGCTAAGAAGCGCTCACTGCGATCAGTAATCGTATCGCCATCATATACAGCCTCAGCTTCTGGCAAATAGCCCTCAAGCACATCTAGGAGGCGCTCAATATCACCAGGACTCTTTGCGCTCATCGGAACGATTTCTGCAAACTCACACTTTTGGTCCTCATGACCGCCTAATTCACACCAAGGCTTGGACATCTCCTTCATAAAGTTGAGCAACGCCTGGTCACGTTCAGATGGTGTCTGAAAGCGGCTATTAAATAAATCCAGCTTATTTAAAACCAGCACCACTGGTAGATCATCCGGCAGCAGCTTTAATACTTTTTTATCATCTTCGCCAAAGTAACCAGCCTCAACTACAAAGCAAGCCACATTCACATCTTGCAGGGCAGTAGTAACCGTCCGGTTCAATGCTTTATTAAGCGTGTTCATCAAACGCGTCTGAAAACCTGGCGTATCAATAAAGATGAACTGGGCTTCTTCGCGATTCTGAATCCCTAAAATTCGGTGACGGGTAGTTTGTGCTTTGCGTGAAGTAATACTGATCTTTTGACCAACCAATGCATTAAGCAGTGTTGATTTGCCCATATTGGGACGCCCAACAATGGCGATAGTGCCGCATCTAAACACGATTAGCCCTTCAGCTTAAGATTTAACTGCTCTTCGGTCGCTTCTTTCTTTGCTGCTTTTTTCTTAGCCGACCGTGTTTTCTTGGGTTTGCGAGATTCTTGTGGCAATGCTTTTAAGACTGCTGCCAATGCTGTCTTCGCGGCCGACTGCTCGGCAGCACGGCGTGAGGCGCCCTCACCTTTAACCGCCACCTTCAAACTAGGAATGACACACTCTACTTCGAATTGCTGGTTGTGTGCAGCACCGGTTGTGCCAGTCACGTTATAGGTAGGCAATGGCAATTGATAACTTTGCAAACATTCCTGTAAGAGCGTCTTGTCATCTTTACCTAAGGTCTTAGGATCAACTTGCGCCAAGATGACTGAGTAGAGTTTGCGCAGACAGGCCTTAGCTGCATCAAAACCGCCATCCAAAAAGATAGCGCCTGTGACGGCCTCTAAGGTGTCAGCCAAAATAGAGGGGCGACGGAAGCCCCCACTCTTGAGTTCACCCTCGCCTAAACGCAGATGATCAGATAAAGATAAGGTTTGAGCAATTTCATAGAGAGCCTGCTGCTTGACTAAGTTCGCGCGCACACGAGAGAGATCGCCCTCATCCAAATCGGAGTAGCGCTCATAAAGTAAATCTGCAACTACACAGTTGAGAATTGAATCACCTAAAAACTCTAAGCGCTCGTTATTCTTCTTACTATGACTGCGGTGAGTCAGGGCTTGGTTTAAGAGCTCAGGCTTCTTAAAGGTATAACCGAGGCGCTCTTGTAGCGATCCGGTTTCGATAACGGCGCGGGCGTTCATGATTTTTTACTGAAAGCCGCCAATACGGCCTAGATTACCCAGGTTGAGCCAGACAAAGAATGCTCTACCCACAATATTCTTGTCGGGCACAAACCCCCAATAACGAGAATCAGCACTGTTATCACGGTTATCCCCCATGGCAAAGTAATGCCCTGCAGGAACCTTGCAAGTTAAACCAGATGGTTGGTATTGGCAAAACTCAGCGCCTGGAAAACGCTCAGTCGGAAATACTGTTGCAGGACGATCAGGATCATTCAGAATCTCATGACGATTACCGCCCAAATCTGCTGGGAAAGTTTCTGTATAGCGTTTGGCGTAACGCATATTCTCAGGATCGAGATAGGGCTCGCCACCGCTATATTGCAAAGGCTGACCGTTGATGGTCAAACGTTTGTCTTCATAAGCAATGACATCACCAGGCAAAGCCACTACGCGCTTGATGTAATCCACAGACTCGTCTCGTGGGTAACGGAACACAATCACATCGCCCCGTTTCGGAGATCCTAAATCCACTACCTTTTGATTGAGGACTGGCAAACGAATGCCATAGGTGAATTTATTTACCAAAATAAAGTCGCCAATCTGCAATGTGGGGATCATGGAGCCCGATGGAATCTTGAAGGGCTCAACAATGAAAGAGCGCAATACGAAGACTGTGCAAATCACCGGGAAAAATCCTGCGGTGTATTCCAGCCATAAAGGCATGCGATCGATACCAGCCAGTTTGCGTTGAGGCGCAAAGTACAACTTATCGGCAAGCCATGCAATACCAGAAACAATCACCAGAATAAAGAGAATGAGAGCGAAGTTCATTAATCTTCTACCTGCAAAATAGCCAAGAAGGCTTCTTGTGGAATCTCCACGTTTCCAACTTGCTTCATACGTTTCTTACCTTCTTTTTGCTTCTCTAATAACTTGCGTTTACGAGAGATATCACCACCGTAACACTTTGCCAAGACGTTCTTACGCAATGCTTTCACGTTTTCACGGGCAACAATATTGCTACCAATTGCCGCCTGAATGGCCACGTCAAACATCTGACGCGGAATAATGCCGCGCATCTTAGCAACTACTTCACGACCGCGATGTTGACTATTGCTTCTGTGCACAATTACAGAAAGCGCGTCAACCCGCTCGCTATTAATCAGGATATCCACCTTCACCACGTCTGCTGGACGATATTCTTTGAACTCATAATCCATTGAAGCGTAACCGCGTGAGATGGATTTCATTTTGTCAAAAAAGTCCAAAACAATCTCGGCCATCGGCAATTCATAGGTGAGCTTGACCTGGCGACCTAGGTAGTTCATATCCATCTGAATGCCACGCTTACCAACACACAAAGTAATAATCGCGCCCACGTACTCCTGGGGCATATACAAATTCACTGTCACGATAGGTTCAAGAATCGTATTGATCTTGCTAGCCTCTGGCATCTTGGAGGGATTGTCTACTAAGATCACAGACCCATCAGATTGCTCAACCTGGTACACCACCGTTGGAGCGGTAGTGATGAGATTCATATCGTACTGGCGCTCTAAGCGCTCTTGCACAATCTCCATGTGAAGCAAACCTAAGAAGCCACATCGGAAACCAAAACCAAGGGCCTGAGATACTTCTGGCTCGTATAAGAGTGAAGCATCATTGAGCTGAAGTTTTTCCAGTGATTCACGCAGCTGATCGTATTCACTTGATTCAACCGGATACAAACCGGCAAACACCTGTGGCTTCACCTCTTTAAAACCAGGTAGCGGCTCACTAGCAGGAACTCGCCCTTGCTGTCCTGGAGAATGTGTAACGGTATCGCCCACCTTCGCAGCTTTTAATTCTTTAATACCAGCAATGACAAAACCAACTTGACCAGCAGATAACTCAGGGCGGTCTACTGACTTTGGACTAAACACGCCTACGTGTTCAACTAAATGGCTTGAACCATTGGCCATTAAGGTAATTTTTTCTTTAGGCTTTAAGGTCCCGTTGACAACCCGCACCAGCATGACAACGCCTACGTAGTTGTCAAACCAAGAGTCAATGATGAGACATTGCAATGGGTCCGCTGCATTGCCTTTTGGCGGAGGAACTCTGGCAATCATCTCTTCGATGACATCAACAACTCCCAGGCCTGTTTTAGCTGAGCATGTGACCGCTTCGGATGCATCAATACCAATGACATCTTCAATTTCTTTTTTTGCACGCTCAGGATCAGCTTGAGGCAAGTCAATCTTATTAAGTACCGGCACAACCTCAACACCCAACTCTAGTGCCATGTAGCAGTTAGCAACTGTTTGTGCTTCAACGCCTTGACTTGCGTCCACCACCAATAACGCACCTTCGCAAGCAGATAAAGAGCGACTGACTTCATAAGAGAAGTCGACGTGCCCTGGGGTATCAATCAGATTGAGGTTATAAATCTTGCCATCTTTAGCTTTGTAATTTAACGCTGCTGTTTGGGCTTTAATGGTGATGCCACGTTCACGTTCAATATCCATTGAATCGAGAACTTGAGCTTCCATTTCGCGATCAGAGAGACCGCCGCAATGTTGAATAATGCGATCAGCGAGCGTGGATTTGCCGTGATCAATGTGGGCGATGATAGAAAAATTGCGGATTAAATCCATAGCGTCTTAATAAGTCATTCAAGAAAACGCCTTGTCAGAACGCACCACAATGATGCGCTGCAAAAAGTCGTCTTAAGAGGATTGTAATGGGTGGCGCCCAAAAGGCACCAAACCCCATTTTTTGGCCTAAAAAGGGCTTATTTTGGCCTTACAGGGATGACCAAAGTACTGTCGGCACGGCGTATAAAGACCGGAACAGCCTTATTGGCATCAAGGCCTTTAACTAGGGCCTCAAACTGCTTTACCCCTGAAATATCAGCATCTGCCACACGAATAATGACATCGCCTGGACGAACACCAGCCCGAGCTAAAGGACCGTCGCTCAGGCCTGTGACCTCAACTCCGCCCTTAATATTCAAATCCTTCTTTTTGGCATCCGATAGTTCGGTGACATTCACCCCAAATACATTGGCCGAGGAAACACTGGCCGTAGGAGCATCGGATTTCTTATTCGCCACTTGAGAAGATTCGCCGTCCGTAACAGTGACAGCCAAATCGCGCGTGCCACCTTTACGCCATACCTGAACTTGCACTGTTGTGCCAGGCTTAGTATCCCCAACCACCCTAGGCAGGTCAGTTGCTTTGGTAATGTCATGCCCATTGAAAGTCAGAATTACATCACCAGCTTCAATGCCTCCAGCTGCTGCGGGCCCACCAGCATCAACATTACGCACATATGCGCCACGAGGTTTACCCAAGCCTAAGCTCTCAGCAACCTCTTTAGTCATTTCACCTAAAGCAACACCAATACGGCCACGTGTCATTTTTCCATTCGTACGCAACTGATCAGCAACACGCATCGCTTCATCAATTGGAATTGCAAATGAGATTCCCATGTAGCCACCAGAGCGACTAAAGATTTGGGAGTTGATGCCAATCACCTGCCCAGCAGTATTAAGCAAGGGTCCGCCAGAGTTGCCTGGATTGACGGCAACGTCAGTCTGAATAAAGGGTAAATAGTCCCCAGTGTCGCGACTCTTAGCGGAGACAATGCCCGCCGTCACCGTGTTCTCAAGACCAAATGGAGAGCCAATTGCCAGAACCCACTCACCTACTCGTACTCTAGATGAGTCACCTAAAGGTAGTCTTGGTAAATCACGCGCATCAATTTTGACAACCGCTACATCCGTACGTTTATCCATGCCTAATAACTTAGCTTTGAATTCACGCTTATCCGTTAAGGTGACATAAATAGTTGTCGCGCCCTCAACCACGTGCGCATTCGTGAGAATCAAACCGTTCGATTCAATAATGAATCCTGAGCCGACACCACGATCAGCTTCTTGTGGTTTTCCTGGTGCAGGCTGCACTTGCTTTGGACCATTGGGAATACCGGGAATAGGAACACCAAAGAAGCGACGGAAAAATTCTGCTTGATCTTCAGGAAGACCTGGAATTCCGCCTTGCTGTTGAACCATGACTTTTTCGGTGGTGCGGATATTAACTACCGCAGGACTTGCGCGCTCAACTAAATCCGCAAAATCTGGGATGCTTACCCGAGGGCTTTCCGCCAATGCAACAGGAATAAATAAAGGCTGGCCCAGACTCAAAATAGCCAAGAGCGCAATAAAGTGCTTTTTCATAATGCTATCGACCTACTTGGTAAAAACCAAAAAATGGAGATAAAGAGAATATTAGGTCAGCTTACCAAAAATCAAGGTGCCGTTAGTACCACCAAAGCCAAAGTTGTTTTTGACCGCATGCTCAATCTTCACATCCCGGGCAGTATTGGCGCAGTAGTCCAAATCACACTCTGGGTCTTGATTGAAGATATTGATGGTTGGTGGTGATTTCTGGTTATGGAGAGCCAGAATCGTGAAAACTGACTCCAAGCCTCCAGCACCACCCAAAAGGTGACCTGTCATGGACTTAGTGGAGTTGATAAGAGCCTTCTTAGCATGATCGCCAAGGGCTGCTTTGATCGCTTCGGTTTCGTTCTTGTCACCCAAAGGTGTAGAAGTACCGTGAGCATTTAAATACTGAATTTGATCTGGATTTAATTTAGCATCGCGCATTGCATTAACCATGCAGCGACGTGGACCATCCATATTTGGTGCAGTCATGTGATACGCATCACCACTCATGCCAAAGCCAAGGAGCTCGCAATAAATTTTTGCACCGCGCGCCTTAGCGTGCTCGTACTCTTCTAGCACCACTACGCCAGCACCTTCACCAAGAACAAAACCATCACGGTCTTTATCCCAAGGACGTGAAGCAGTGGCAGGATCGTCATTGCGAGTAGATAGCGCTCTTGCAGAAGCAAAGCCACCAACACCTAATGCAGAAATAGTAGATTCAGCACCGCCAGCAACCATCACATCCGCATCGCCATACTGAATTAAACGCGCAGCCAAACCAATGCTGTGCAATCCAGTAGTGCATGCGGTCACTGCAGCAACGTTTGGACCTTTAAGGCCAAACAAAATACTGAGATGACCAGAGATCATATTGATGATGGAGCCTGGAACGAAGAATGGTGAAATACGACGAGGGCCACGAGCCAGAAGCTCGGCGCCAGTCTCTTCAATCATTGGCAAACCGCCAATGCCGGAGCCAACCATCACACCAACACGCTCGGCGTTTTGCTCGGTAATTTCTAGACCGCTGTCACGAATCGCTTGTGTGCCCGCAGCGATACCGAAATGGATAAAGGTATCCATGTGGCGCGCTTCTTTGGCAGAAACATATTCTTCGACATTGAAATCTTTGACCTCACCAGCGAAATGAACGCTCAGTGGTGTATGGTCAAACTTAGTGATCGTAGCAATGCCCGATTTGCCCGCGAGCAAATTGGACCATGCTACGTCAACTGAATTACCAACAGGTGAGATAAGACCAAGGCCGGTGACTACTACCCGGCGTCGGCCGTTTGATACTGACACAGTAATACCTAGACTAGGGAATTAACCCTGAGCTTTTGATTGTGCGAAGTCGATCGCGAGCTGAACTGTGGTGATCTTTTCAGCTTCCTCATCAGGAATCTCGATGCCGAATTCATCTTCCAAAGCCATAACCAGCTCAACAGTGTCAAGAGAGTCAGCGCCTAAGTCGTTCACAAAAGAAGATTCATTCTTGATATCTCCTTCGGCGACGCCTAATTGCTCAGCGACGATTTTCTTAACGCGTTGTTCGATGTTGTCCATTAATTTCCCCAGGGGTTGTAAAAAACGATGGAAGGATTTTATCAGTTTGGCGGACCGAATTAGCAAATTCGCCTAAAAATGACTAAATCCTTGCTTTGCCGTTAGGCTAAATAGAGTCCGCCATTGACGTGTAGGGTATTACCGGTAATGTAAGCAGCGGCTGGGGAGGCCAAAAAGGCCACCGCCTGGGCTACATCTTCAGGGCTACCTAAGCGAGCCAAAGGAATGTTCACTTTTAGTGCATTTTGCTGTTCTTCACTCAAAGCGCGTGTCATATCCGTATCAATAAAGCCAGGCGCCACACAGTTAACAGTGATATTGCGGCTACCAATTTCACGAGCCAAAGCTCGAGTCATACCTGAAACACCCGCTTTTGCAGCAGCGTAATTCAACTGCCCAGCGTTACCCATATGTCCTACGATTGAAGTGATATTGATAATGCGCCCACCTTTTACCTTCATCATAGGGCGCAAAACAGCTTGAGACAATCGGAACACAGAGCTCAAATTGGTATCAATCACATCAGTCCACTCTTCAGACTTCATGCGCATTGCTAAGTTGTCACGTGTGATGCCAGCGTTGTTCACCAAGATATTGATTCCACCATACTCTTTGACAATGTGATCGATGATTTCTTCGCAAGCATTTGGTGCAGTGACATTCAAAACCAAACCAGCGCCGCCGGAAGCTTTCAATCTCTCATCAATTGCTTTGGCACCGCTCTCCGAGGTTGCAGTACCAATCACCTTGGCCCCACACTTGACTAACTCATCTGCAATCGCCTGGCCAATACCGCGAGAGGCACCTGTAACCAAGGCAATTTGTCCACTTAAGTCGAGATTCATATTTATCTTCCGCTATATCGATAGTTTTATTTCAGGCTGGCGAGCACTTCATTCAAGCTAGCCTCATCAAATACTGGCACTCCAGTAACTTGATCATTAATTCGCTTCGTAAGTCCAGCCAATACTTTGCCGGGACCACACTCCACCACTTGAGTCACACCTTGCGCAGCCATTGCTTGAATTGTTTCTTGCCAGCGCACAGGTTTAGATGCTTGACGCACTAATGCATCCTTAATGGCAATCGGGTCACTCAAGATTTCCACATCAACGTTGTTAATCACGGAAATTATTGGCGCTTTAAATTCGATATTCGCCAAGTAGCCCTTCAGCTTTTCAGAGGCTGGCTGTAATAGAGAAGAATGAAATGGTGCGGAAACCGGTAGTGGCAATGCCCGTTTTGCGCCAGCCGCTTTTAAGAGTTCACAGGCTTTAGCGACCGCTTCACTTGCACCGGCAATCACCACTTGACCAGGCGCATTGAAGTTCACTGCCTCAACTATTCCGCCCGATGCAAGGCTTGCTTCAGCACAGACCTGGATTACGGCTGCATCGTCTAGGCCAAGAATAGCCGCCATGCCACCAGTACCTACTGGTACTGCTGTTTGCATTGCCTCTGCACGAAAGCGTACTAAAGGAACGGCATCTTTAAATGAGATCACACCTGCTGCAACCAAAGCAGAATACTCGCCAAGACTATGACCTGCCATCACTTTTGGAGCGCTACCGCCAGCTGCTAACCAAGCCCGATAAAAAGCGACTGCAGCAGTCAACATGACTGGCTGTGTATTGGTTGTCAAAGACAATGCCTCTGCAGGCCCCTCAGCAATCAGTTTTGCGACATCCTCACCTAAAGCATCAGAAGCCTCTTGCAAGGTTGCGCGAACTTCGGGGCGCTCAGAAATCGAATTGAGCATACCAACCGATTGAGAGCCTTGGCCTGGGAATACGAATGCAAATGTCATGAGATTAATTTACTAAAAATAAAAATAGAATGAATGCACATTGATACTGAATTAATACTTTAGAGCAACTGCTCCCCACGCAAAGCCGCCACCAACACCCTCTAACAAGAGATGCTGGCCTCGTTGAATTTGACCGGAACGAACACCCGCATCTAAAGCCAGTGGAATAGATGCGGCGGAAGTATTGCCATGCTCATGCACAGTAACGATGACCTTATCCATCGACATACCCATCTTTTTAGCGGTGCCTTCCATGATGCGGATATTTGCTTGATGTGGCACTAACCAATCAATCTGCTCTGGCTTGAGATTGGCTTTTTCCAAAACCTCATGCGCCACTTGCTCTAAGACCTTCACGGCCAACTTAAATACTGCCGGACCATCCATGGTCATAAATGGGGAGCCGTGTACTGAACCGTTACCAGCACGCCCAGGAACACATAAAATATCGCGTTGACTACCATCAGCATGTAATGCGGTAGACAAAATACCAGGCTCATTTGAAGCCTCTAGTACTACTGCTCCAGCACCATCACCGAACAGCACACAAGTGCCACGATCTTGAAAATCTAAGATACGAGAGAATGTTTCTGCGCCAATCACCAATACTTTTTTATACGATCCACAACGGATAAATGCGTCCGCTGTAGCAAGCGCATAAGTAAAACCTGCACAAACTGCTTGCACATCAAATGCAGCACAGTTAGTGTGGGCACCCAATTTATCTTGCACCACACAGGCGGTACTTGGAAAACCACCCAAGTGATCAGGTGTAGAGGTTGACAGAATAATGAGGTCCAAGTCTCCTGAAGTGATGCCAGCACTGCTTAAGGCTGATTGCGCTGCTTTCACAGCAAGATCACTGGTGAGTTCATTTTCTGCAGCAAAGTGACGCGCAGAAATACCGCTGCGAGTAGTAATCCACTCATCACTAGTCTCCAAACCCGATTTAGCGAGACGCTCAACTAAATCATGGTTGGTTAATCGTTGTGCAGGTAGGTAGCTACCTGTTCCAGCCACTCTTGCAAAAATACTCATTCTTTTGTCTCCGCCACAAAGGCTGCGGCAATTCTTTCGACCATGCGGTTTTTCGCTGCTTCATACGCGCGATCTAAGGCAAAGCCAAATCCAAAACGATCGGCAGAGCCATGACTCTTAATTACACAACCGCGTAAACCTAACAATACAGCACCGTTATAACGACGATGATCAACGCGCTTGCGAACACGCAACAAAGGCACCATCGCACAAATAGCCATCAATTTGGTCAAGATGGAGCGATTAAATTCTTCACGAATGAGGCCGCTCATCATTTTTGCCAAACCTTCGCTAGCTTTCAAAACAACATTGCCCACAAAACCATCACACACCACAATATCAGTGGTGCCTTTAAAGATGTCGTTACCTTCGACGTTGCCGTAAAAGTTTAAATTGGTCTGACGCAATAACTCACTTGTTTGCTTCACTACCTCGTTACCCTTGATCACCTCTTCGCCAATATTGAGAAGGCCGATCGAAGGATTTTGTTTGCCATCTACTACCTGCACCATCACGTTTGCCATTTGCGCAAACTGAACCAAATGCATTGGCTCACAGTCGGCATTAGCACCAAGATCCAACATGGTTGTGCCACGCCCTAATTCATTGGGGATAGCCGTAGCAATCGCAGGGCGATCAACGCCTTCGAGGGTTTTTAAGATATAGCGAGAGATTGCCATGAGCGCGCCAGTATTACCGGAAGAGATCACCGCATCAGCAGCGCCTTCTTTCACTTGCTCAATGGCAACCCGCATAGAAGAATCTTTTTTGCGACGCAAAGCAACCTCAATGGGGTCATCCATCAATACTACTTCGCTCGCTGCAATAATTTGAATGCGCTCCATCGGAGCTTTGGGGGATTTGCTCAAGACTTGCTTGATCAACTCGGGATTGCCTACTAGAGCAATCTTGACATCAGGATGTTTTTCCAGAAAATCGCAGGCGGCAGGGACCGTCACGATGACTCCATGATCTCCGCCCATGGCATCAATAGCAAGAGTTACGCTCATAAACTAATTGATTGCTGCAATTGATTTATCCAAGAAAAAAGCGGCCTTAACTTGAGCCGCTTCTATCTGTTTAGACTAAAAAATTAGTCGTTTTTAGTTTTAACAACTTTACGACCACGGTAGTAGCCGTTTGGTGAAATGTGGTGGCGCAAATGAGCCTCACCAGTTGTGGCTTCAACAGCCGTAGCAGGTGCGGTCAAAAAGTCGTGCGCACGGTGCATGCCACGTTTGGAAGGTGATTTTTTGTTTTGTTGAACGGCCATATTGAACTCCTAAGCAAGGCAATATTCTAGCATGGAAAAGCGTCTAAATGCTTGATTTATCGATCAAGGGTACTCTGAGCAACAATCACTACAAAGGCTGACTTTTCAGTTTTTCTTCATATTTTTCAATATGTTAAAGGGATTTTCCCGCTCTACAGGCGCCTCTTCATCGTCCTCAACCCCAAAAACAGAGGCGTGGGGTTCGCAAAAGCCCTCAGGATGCTTTGGAATCAAGGGGATAGAGAGCAAAACCTCGTCCTCAATGGTTTCCAGAAGGTTAAATTGCTGGCTAACAACCAAAGGCTCCTGCTCTTCATCCTCAAGAGGAAAGTCCTCAGCCTCTTCCTCGGTGGTAACGAGGATAAAGCGGCGCTTTTCATCTAAATCGATCGCGCAATCCTGTAAACAGCGCTGACAAATGAGGTGAAGACGACCTTCTAGGCCCAAATTGAGGATTTGGCGAGGCTCCGCACCCGGGGAATCTTCAAAATGGGTCTCTAGCTCCCAATGAAATCCATCCCCTGAAACAACCGTTGATGCTTCTTCAGCCAATCTAGGAAGGTCGGAGATGCTTAAAAAACCAGCACCCTTATAGGATTGTGGGGCACAGAAATCGACTCGCTTTAAAGCGCTAGGATCCGCCGATAACTGAACTTGAGGTAAAACTTGATTACGATTCATGGCATCAGTCTAAATCATGGCATCCAAGAAAGTCAGCATCAATGAGTAACTCAACCAATTCGCCTCAAAACCCATTATTGATATTGGGATCTACTTCGGTATATCGAAGAGAGCTGCTAGAGCGTCTGCGCATTCCGTTTGAAGTGATTTCCCCAAAAGTAGATGAGACACCTCTCACCGGCGAGAGCACTCTCGATTTAGCGCTCCGACTTGCACACGCAAAAGCGACTGCTGTTGCTAAACAGCACCCGAATGCTTGGGTGATTGGCTCCGATCAAGTGGCCGATCTTTGCGGTGCTGCAATTGGTAAGCCCGGTAATTTTGAAAGAGCGATGGCACAACTTCAACTCATGCGCGGCCAAACAGTCACCTTCCATACAGCGCTATGTTTAATGAAGGGTGATGTACAAACTACCTTGAACGTACCGACCGAAGTCACATTCCGGAAACTCTCAGATGAAGTATTGGAAAGCTATTTGCTTGCTGAAGAGCCTTACGACTGTGCAGGTAGCGCTAAGTCAGAAGGTCTCGGCATCAGCCTACTTGAATCCATCAAGAGCGATGACCCAACTGCTCTTATCGGCTTGCCACTCATTGCTCTAACGGGCTTGCTGCGTGATGCTGGTTTTGTAATTCCATCAAAGAAATAATTTATGGCAAAGCTCGGCACACTCTATTTAGTTCCCAATACCTTAGGTGATGATGCCCGGACCGAGCAGCTACCTTGGGTCTTGCCAAGTGAAACGATTGCTTGCACAGCTAAGCTCAAACACTGGATTGTAGAAGATGCAAAAACGGCACGTGCTTTATTAAAAGCGGTTGATAGCATCTCGCCATTGGCTTGCACGATTCAAGAAATGCAAATGAGCGAGTGGCGTGGCGCTGCACGTAATGCGAAGTATGGCGACTCGGTGAAGCCAGCTGATTTATTAAAACCATTGCTTGCTGGAGATGACATGGGCCTCATGTCTGAAGCAGGTGTTCCAGGCGTTGCCGATCCAGGCGCTGAATTGGTTCTTGCTGCGCACAAACTGGGTGCTCAGGTGAAGCCCTTGGTTGGTCCAAGCTCGATTTTATTGGGCTTGATGGCCAGCGGCCTCAATGGTCAACGCTTTGCTTTTCAGGGCTATTTACCGCATGACACGCATGAGCGCAGTGCCAAGCTCAAGCAATTAGAGCTTGAGTCTCGAAAATTACAGCAAACCCAAATTTGGATTGAGACACCTTATCGCAACACCGCAATGCTAATGGCTTGCATGAATTCACTAGCGCCTCAAACACTCTTATTTCTTGGCGTTGACCTCAGTCTTCAATCTGAAATGATCACCACCCTATCGATTGCAGACTGGCGCAAGCGCTACCCAAATGAAGCGGCCTGCACCCCATTACAAAATAGGCCAACGGTATTTCTACTATTGGCCTAGATGAGGGACTCTTTTGAGTTCCTCGCTGATTTAATCTTCTTATCTAAGGTCTGGTGTCTTCACCAACGCTTTGCCAGCTGCCGCGCCCGCTTCTGCACCAAAGCGTTTAGCAACGCGCTCCGCAAAGTTTTCTTTCATCGTGTAGTCAAGTACTTCTGGCGCCTTAAAGATATCGCGCGCTACCGAATCGACGGTACCGTAACCATCTACTAAGCCCAGTTTGACAGCTTGCTCACCATTCCAAATGCGGCCCGAGAAAAGATCTGGCACATCCTTTAAACGTGTGCCACGACCTTCTTTAACCACCTGAATAAATTGCTGATGAATTTCATCAATCATGGTCTTGACCATTTCTACTTGCCTTGGCTCTTCCTTGCTAAAGGGATCCAGCATGCCCTTATTAGAGCCTGCTGTAATCATGCGACGAGTCACGCCCAACTTATCCATCAAGCCAGTAAATCCAAAGCCTTCCATGATCACGCCGATAGATCCCACCAAGCTGGCTTTATCTACCAAAATTTGATCTGCTGCTACTGCAACGTAGTAGCCACCTGAAGCGCAAATATCTTCCACGACTACATAGAATGGTTTCTTGGGATAGAGTTTGCGCAAACGATGAATTTCATCATTAATCATTCCTGCCTGCACGGGTGAACCGCCTGGACTATTGATGCGCAAGACTACGCCAGCACTATGTTCATTCTCAAACGCCGAGACCAATGATGAGTTAATGTCCATAGCATTAGCCATAGAGCTTGAAGAGATCTCGCCCTCCAAAGTCACCATGGCAGTATGTTTTTCAGTATTCATACCGCGCCCAGGCAGATGAAAATCAAATACGGATAGAACGACTCCGACGATGACCAGCAAAGTCAAAACACGCAACACTGCTTTCCAGCGACGCGCTTTACGAGTCTCTTTTAAATTCTCTAGAAGTAAATGCTCTAGTGCTTGACGTTCCCAATTGGGGGTTGGATTATTTTCCATCTCGATTCCTAAGTATTGCTCATTAAATTGCTATTGAAATTTCAAATCAGACTGATAAATTTTCTTTAAGCCATTGCGCAAGCTGCGGTACGTCATCCACATGCGCTAATGACGGTGAAGTCTTTAAGGTGTCTGGTGGGTGCGCGCCATAAGTGACGGCAACCGCATCTACACCTGCGTTAGCGGCCATATCCAGATCATGAGTAGTATCACCAATCATCAGCATGCGACGCGTAGGAACTTGCGTAATATCGGATAACTCTAGCAGCATCCCTGGATGCGGCTTAGAAAAAGATTCGTCGGCCGTTTTGGTCTCATGAAAGAGATGGCCAATTTGATGATGCTTTAAGGAGCGATCCAGCCCCACTCTAGATTTTCCTGTTGCGACTCCCAACAGATATTGATCGGCTCTTAATTTTTCTAAGAGCTCCCGAATGCCGACAAATAAATCGAGTTCGTGATCTTTTGCTAAATAGTGATATCGAAAGCGGTCCGTCAATTTAGGAAAGTGGGCGGGCGCAATCCAAGGCACCGCTCTTCGTAAAGAATCCTGTATCCCCAAGCCAATAACGGAACTAGCCAAAGTGTCATCAGGCTCTTTGAATCCTAAGTCTCGGCAAGCCTGTTGAATGCAATACACGATCGTTGGCGTGGAATCCATGATGGTTCCATCCCAATCCCACACAATCAGGTCATAACGGCGATCTGCTTTATCTATTTGAGTCATGGATATTACGATTCAGTTTTTTCAAAGCCCTTCATCATCGCTGCAAACTCAGCCGGCAGCGGTGACTCAATGCGCATCTTCTCGCCAGTGCGGGGATGGGTAAAGCCTGCTAAGTGGGCATGCAGATAAAGTCTTTTAGACTTAATGAGCTTATCTTGATCTTCAAAGCCATATTTATCATCGCCCAAAATGGCATGCCCTAATTTTTGCAGATGTACCCGAATCTGATGAGTACGCCCCGTTTTAAGCTGAGCCTCAGCCAAAGTAATTGCAACATCATCGCGCTTCATCGTTTGTGTGACGCGCAAGGCAGTGTGGCTGGGCAAGCCTTCTGGATCAACGCGTACACGGCGCTCCCCGTTAGCCAATAAGTATTTATGTAGTGGGTATTTGAGCTGCATCACTTGCGCACCTTGTTGAATTTCACCATGGGCAAGCAAGTAGTAACGCTTATCGGTTTGACCTTCGCGGATTTGGCGATGCAACTCCACCAAGGCGCTGCGCTTTTTAGCAAGGAGCAATACTCCAGAAGTATCGCGATCCAAACGATGCACTAATTCTAAGAATTTGAGCTCTGGACGCGTAATGCGCAATGTTTCGATAACCCCCAAGGCAATTCCAGATCCGCCATGGACTGCTAAGCCAGGAGGTTTATCTACTATTAATAAGGCCTCATCTTCAAAAAGAATTGGCATTTTGTCGGAATAGCCCCTGGCACGGGATTTGGTCTGGGCAGTATTGACTGCTGCCATTTGAGCTGGCTCAGCAATTCGGACCGGGGGAACTCGGACAACATCACCCTCAATTAGGCGGGTGGTTGGTTCGGCCCGCTTTTTATTCACCCGCACCTCACCAGAGCGAATAATTCGGTAAACGTGGCTTTTGGGGACGCCTTTGGCCCAACGCAGCAAGTAGTTATCCAGACGCTGGCCAGCCTCTTCCGGACCAATCGTCTGCAAATGGACTGCTGGCGGTGTGGGCGTTTTTACCGTTAAGGGCTTGGATACTGGGTCTGATTTCATGATTTATCTCTCTTATCGCCTCGTTCTGGGACGACAAGGGACTCAACAATACCCCATTGTCATTCAACTTGTGCCGTATAATCAACGCTCTAGCCAATTTATTGGCCCGAGACCAACCTGAAGTCAGGTTTGAATCGTGGAGCTTGGAGTCGCCCTTTAAAAGACTCCCGGGGTTGCCCCTCCCCCGTTGTAATGAGGCGCAGGGTTGGTGTGCCGTATGCCGCGACCCGCGATTAGAAGACAGTTTTCAGGCGCGCGCCTGCATTGATGACCTAAAGGAGGTCTCTGCGGCGATCGTCAAGTGTGGCACCGATTTAACCAACAGTTAACTGGGTGAACTAGGCAAAAAGTGCTTAGATTTGCATGATCCACACTCAAATTCCGCTATAGGCACCGTCCTGTGCGGTATCGAACTGATCCCTAACGCAGCGCGCAACGACAACCTCCCCCATAGGAGAGTGTTATGAAACGCATGTTGTTTAATGCAACTCAACAAGAAGAGTTGCGAGTTGCCATCGTTGATGGTCAAAAACTCATTGATATCGATATCGAAGCTGCCGGCCGTGAACAACGCAAAGGCAATATCTACAAAGGTGTTATCACCCGTATTGAGCCTTCACTAGAGGCTTGCTTTGTCAACTACGGTGAAGAGCGTCATGGCTTCTTGCCATTTAAAGAAGTTGCCAGAACTTATTTCAAAGAAGGTATCGATGTTCGCAACGCTTCCATTAAGGATGCCCTGCGCGAAGGTCAAGAAATTATTGTTCAGGTAGAAAAAGAAGAGCGTGGCCAAAAAGGCGCCGCCCTTACCTCTTTCGTCTCCCTGGCTGGCCGTTATTTGGTATTGATGCCAAATAACCCACGCGGAGGAGGCGTTTCCCGCCGCATTGAGGGCGAAGACCGTCAAGAGCTGCGTGAAGCTATGTCCCAATTAGAAGTGCCTGACGGTATGAGCATCATTGCTCGCACCGCTGGTATTGGTCGTGACGCTACTGAATTGCAATGGGATTTAAGTTATCTCATGCAATTGTGGAAAGCAATTGACGAAGCTGCTAAAGGTAATTCAGCTCCACTCTTAATTTATCTCGAATCTAGTTTAGTCATCCGCGCAATCCGCGATTACTTCCAACCAGATATCGGCGAGATTCTCATCGATACCGATGACATCTATGAACAAGCTGCTGCATTTATGTCAGTAGTGATGCCAGATAATTTGCCACGAGTAAAGCGCTATCAAGATGATGTGCCTTTGTTCTCTCGTTTCCAAATTGAGCACCAAATTGAAACCGCGTACTCACGTACTGTGCCATTGCCATCTGGCGGCGCCATTGTGATTGACCACACTGAAGCCTTAGTTTCTGTGGACGTCAACTCTGCTCGCGCTACCCGTGGTTCTGACATTGAAGAGACTGCTACCCGCACTAACTTAGAAGCTGCCGATGAAATCGCCCGTCAAGCACGTTTACGTGACTTGGGTGGCTTGATCGTGATCGACTTCATTGATATGGAATCGAGCAAGGCTCAGAAAGATGTTGAGAATCGCTTACGCGATGCTTTGCGTCATGACCGTGCTCGCGTTCAAATGGGCAAGATCTCCAAGTTTGGCCTGATGGAAATGTCACGCCAACGTTTACGCCCTGCTTTATCTGAAGGTAGCCATGTGACTTGCCCGCGCTGTAACGGCACAGGTCACATTCGCGATACCGAGTCTTCTGCATTGCAAGTTCTGCGCATTATTCAAGAAGAGGCAATGAAAGAGAACACAGCCGCGATTCATACACAGGTTCCAGTCGAAGTGGCTGCATTCCTCTTGAATGAAAAGCGTGCTGAAGTAATCAAGATTGAGACTCGCTTCAAGGTGAATGTCTTGATGGTTCCAAATAAGCATTTAGAAACTCCACATTACAAGCTGGAGCGTTTGCGTCATGACGATCCTCGTTTGGACGATCAAAAAGCAAGCTACGTTATGGCTGAAGAGGCTGCGCGTGAATTGGAAACCGACACCACTGTAAGCAAAAAAGATGCTGATGTGAGGGTTCGCCCAGAAGCTGCAGTGAAAGGCATTACGCCTACTCAGCCTGCGCCAGTCAGCCAGCCACGCCCTGCACGCACTGAAAAAGTAGCGACCGAAAGCTCCGGTGGTTTCTTTGGATTTATTAAGAAACTCTTCTCATCTTCTCCAGCAGTAGAAGAGAAACCAGCGCCTAACAATAACCGTGGTCGTAACCAAGGCCGCAATGGCAATGGTAGTGATCGCAATCGTGGCCGTAATCGCCGCGGTGAACGTAACAGTGAGCGTACAGAACGTCCGGTAGCTAATGCAGCCGAAGGTGCAACTACTGAAGGCAACAACAATCGCAACGGTAACCGTAACAACCGTAACGGCAATCGCAATCAAGGCAACCAAAATGGTCCAAAGCCTGAACGTCAAGCCAATCCTGCTGCTGTAACGCCGGCAACTGAGGCGTCTGCTGGTAGCGAAGCAGCACCAAGCGCGGAAGGCGAAGAGCGTCGTGGTCGTGGTCGCAATCGTCGTGGTCGTGGTCGCAATAGAAACGAACGTGGTGAGCGTACTGAGAACGGTGATGCAACTTCTGTAGCTACTGCCGCCCCTTCAGCTAGCCCTTTTGCTGGACCTCCTGTAGGTATGGGTGGTGCGTCTGCATCAATGCCGATTCAAAACATTGTGAATAGTTTTGGTAATGCAAAACCTGTTGCTGAGAAACAGGAAAGGCAAGAAAGAGCACCACGCGCTCCACGCCAGTCAAATCGTCCTGCACAAACTGCTACTCCTGCAGCACAAACGTCAGCGCCTGTCGCTGTAGTTGCCGCTGCTACGGTTGAAGTCATTGCTAAACCTGCACCAGAACTTCCTAAAGTTGCCTTCCAAGCGCTTGAAGAAACTCCATTGCATAGCGTTGTGCAATCTGCTGGAATGATTTGGGTTGCAACCGATGCTTCCAAACATGCAGAAGCACAAACCCAAATTCAGGCTGAGCCTGTTGCGCATAACTTGGGTAGAACACCTAAGCCAGCCGCAACCCTACCTGAAGGCCCAATGGTGTTAGTAGAAACCGGCGGCCAAGAAAAAACGGTTTAAGCCTTACAGCTTTTTCTCCAGACCGCCTTTTATCCCAAAAGGATATTGGGCGGTTTGGCAGAAACCCCGTTTCACAGCCATAATTGCAAGTATGGTTGAAAAAGCAATCCCCAAAGTGATTCCCATTTGTATCGATGAAGGCAAAGGCCTTACGCCGTCTATTCACGAGCAACTGCTTGCGCCCCATGATCACACTCAAGATCAGCGCGGTCGCTCTTTACGAGATCTACGCATCTCTGTAACGGACCGTTGCAATTTCCGCTGCACCTATTGCATGCCCAAGGAAATATTCAATCAAGACTATCCCTATCTTGCTCATAAAGAATTATTGAGCTTTGAAGAAATTACTCGCCTCACCACCATCTTCTCCACACTAGGTGTTGAGAAAATTCGTCTCACTGGTGGCGAACCGTTGTTGCGAAAAAACTTAGAAGTTCTCATCGAGATGCTGGCAGCAGTGCGCACTCCGACAGGGCAGCCCTTAGACCTAACTCTAACTACCAACGGCAGCATTCTGCGCAAGAAAGCGAGCGCACTCAAAGCGGCTGGCTTACATAGACTCACTGTCAGTCTTGATGGATTGAATGATGAAATCTTCAAGAAAATGAATGATGTTGATTTTCCAGTAAGCGATGTCCTTGATGGCATCGTTGCTGCTCAAGAGGCAGGCTTTGAGAACATCAAAGTGAATATGGTTGTTAAAAAAGGAACGAACGATCACGAGATTGTTTCCATGGCCAAGCACTTTAAAGGTAGTGGCATCATTCTGCGTTTTATCGAATTTATGGATGTTGGTAGCTCTAATGCCTGGAATATGTCTGAGGTTCTTCCCTCCAAAGAAGTGATTGCCCAAATCAATGCCGTGTTTCCACTGGAGTCAATGGAGCCAAACTACGCAGGAGAGGTTGCTCAGCGCTGGCGCTATGCGGATGGATCCGGTGAAATTGGTGTGATCTCTAGCGTTACACAAACTTTCTGCCATGAATGTACTCGTGCTCGCATCTCAACCGATGGTCAGATGTATCTCTGCCTTTTTGCAAATGAAGGTTTTGATTTCAAAACCTTACTTCGCTCGGGCAATAGTGATTTGGAAATTGCTAATGCGATTATGAATACCTGGTCCGGACGTGATGATCATTACTCCGAAATTCGGGGCTCTCATACCGCCAATCCTTCGACAGGCAACCGGAAGGTCGAAATGTCTTACATCGGTGGCTAATGATTTCAGCTGAGCAAATTACCGGACTAATACTGGCAGGCGGTCGTGCACAACGCATGGGCGGCATCGACAAAGGTCTTATCCCCTTTCATCAAAAACCCTTGATTGAATCAACCATCTCCAGACTTCAAGCTCAAGTAGGCTCGATTGTGATCAATGCCAATCGGAACATTACGAAATATGCAGCCTATGGCTATCCCGTCATGATGGATGAAACCCCAGACTTCTCAGGACCATTGGCAGGCTTTGCGGTGGGCTTAAAGGCTTGCAAGACCCCTTATCTCTTAACCACCCCATGTGATTCACCATTACTACCAACCGATCTTGGCCTAAAGCTTGCTGGCGAACTGGAGCGCGGTGACTTTCAGTTGGTTTACGCCTCCAGCAAAGAAGCGGATGGCAAGATTTGGTCTCAACCTGTTTTCTCTCTCATGCGTACTGACGTCCAAGATTCATTAAATGCCTTTCTGTTGAAGGGTGACTTCAAGATTGATCGCTGGTTTAAAGAATTAAAAAGTAGCACCGTTGTATTTGATGAAGACAATGCATTTGCGAACGTCAATACACCGGAAGAATTGCAATCTTTAGAGGCGCTCTCAGCATGAAGCACTCACCCAATAGCCCCATCTTACTAACCTCCTCATTGCATGTGGATGAGGCGCGTCAAGCAATTGCAAATTTAGTTAGCGAACTTCTGCAAGAATCTTCAGCTATTCATGATCCAGCAGATATTGAAATTGTTTCCCTGGACCAAGCGATTAATCGCGTTCTAGCTGAAGATCTGCTCTCCCCAATCGATGTACCCGCTGCCGATAACTCTGCAATGGATGGTTATGCGTTTCATGGGAGTTGCCTAGATTTAAGCACTCCAGTGATTCATTTGGATGTGGTCGGCACCGCCCTTGCTGGCAAGCCCTACGAGGGTAAGATCGGCCCTGGACAGTGTCTGAAGATCATGACTGGCGCAGTAATGCCCACCGCTTGTGACACCGTTATTCCGCAAGAGCTCACCACCATTGATGATGACTCAATCCACTTTCCATCTGATCAACTCAAGGCCGGTGAGAACCGCCGTTTGAAGGGTGAAGATTTACAAAAAGGCAAACCAGCCATTACTGCTGGTCGATTACTGCGTCCCTCCGATTTAGGTTTAGCAGCTTCACTTGGTATTGCCACTCTCAAGGTGCAACGTAAACTCAAAGTGGCTATTTTGTCTTCTGGTGACGAGCTTCGCTCTCTGGGGAAATCTCTAGATGCGGGTAGCATTTATGACAGCAATCGTTATAGCCTAACTGGTCTACTGAACCGACTGGATTTAGAAATTATTGATTGCGGCATTGTGCGTGATGACCCGGAATCTTTGAAGCAAGCATTTATTGAGGCAGCCAGCAAAGCAGACGTCTTGATTTCTTCTGGCGGCGTTTCAGTTGGCGAAGCAGATTACACCAAGCAAATCATGCAAGAGTTAGGTGATGTAGGCTTCTGGAAAATTGCAATGCGCCCTGGGCGCCCTATGGCTTTTGGCATCCTAAAACCAGTTCCCGGAAAATCTCCAGCTCGCAAAACCCTTTTCTTTGGTCTACCAGGCAACCCTGTTGCTGTTATGGTGACCTTCTATCAATTTGTTCGTAGCGCCCTTTTGCAGCTCAATGGAGCAAACCAAACTGAGCCCCCACTAGTTCAGGCTGTTTCTGAAACCGCCATTCGGAAAAAACCCGGTCGTACAGAATTCCAACGCGCCATTTTGGGTCGCAACTCACAGGGCAGGCCAAGCGTGAGACTGACCGGCAGCCAAGGAGCTGGAATTTTGCGCTCAATGAGTGAAGCAAATTGCTTTGTTATCTTGGGTCACGAACAAGGAAATATAGCTGCTGGCGAGTTAGTAGATATAGCGCTTTTTGATGGACTGCTTTAAGATTGCGTCATCATGAAACTTACCAAAAAAGAACTCGTCTTTTTAGACCCAACCCATACAGCTAAAACCTTAGTCTTGGTCTACTTGTGTTTTTCTGTACCCATCGTTTTGTTGGCTTTATTTGTAGCCTTTATTCGGGATGGTGCTATTCCAGGATTTACCGTCCTATCCGCTCTGATTCTGAACGCACTGCTAGGCTTTGGCTTACTTTGGCTCGCCTGCAAAGTGTATAACTGGGTGGCAGAAAAATTTGGTGGAATTGAATTAGCACTGCGTGAGCTTCCAGAAGAAATTGACGCCGAATAAGTTAATACTTCATGCTGTAGAAAAAATTAAAGCCGAGAAATTCTCGGCTTTTTTAATTCCTGCAGATATGCCTTACATCAAGATCTAAGGCTTAAATACTTCTACATTGATCAGACTTGGTGGTTTCTTACCATCGAGTGCTGCTCTTAAATTAGCAATTGCCAAGTCAACCATAGCCCTGCGAGTCTTTTCAGTTGCGCTAGCAATATGTGGGGCTAGCACCACATTACTCAATTTAAGCAACTCCGGATTAACCTTGGGCTCACCTTCAAAGACATCCAATCCGGCAGCAAAAATTCTCTTCTCTTTAAGCGCTTGAGCTAAGGCAAGATCATCCACAATACCACCGCGCGCAATATTGACAAGGGTTGCAGAGGGTTTCATCAAGGCAATTTCTTTTGCACCAATGGTATGGTGGCTCTCAGCACTATAGGGTAAGACGAGCACAACATGATCAGCAGTTCGTAACAACTCTTCTTTTGAAACATAGCTTGCACCACACGATTGTTCATCAGCCTCTGATAGACGACTGCGATTGTGATAAATCACGTTCATACCAAAACCAAGCGCACGCTTCGCAATGCCTTGACCAATTCGACCCATACCAATAATGCCGATAGTACTGTGATGTAAATCCATCCCAAGAGGATTGTTCACAATCGACCACTTATCCCAAAGACCATTTCTTACCCAATGCTCTGACTCAGTAATACGCCTTGCAGTAGCCATGAGCAATGCAAATCCAAAATCTGCAGTGGTGTCAGTAAGAACATCTGGTGTATTGCTAGCCATCACACCTGCAGCTGTAATCGCTGGCACATCAAAGTTGTTATAGCCCACCGAAATATTGGCGACAATTTTTAGATCTTTCGCATTGGCCAAGGCAGCGCTATCAATTCGTTCGCTACCAGTTACTAGGGCTCCAGCAACTCCAGAGAGGGCCTTTTGCAATTGCTCAGGAGTAAAGATTTCATCCGCCTGGTTTGAGTGAACCTCAAAGGATTGCTCCAATTTGGCCAAGGCCTCAGGAAAAATGGCTCTAGCGACGAAGATTTTGGGCTTTTGGCCCTGAGTTTGGGTATTTGTCTGGATATTCATAGGGGGAACTTTACCTCAAGTAAATCGAGCTATTTCAGCTAAAATTGAGCTTTTATAACTTAGCAACCCCAAATTTGGGGTTCTTTAGATTAAACATCATGACTTACGTTGTTACCGAATCCTGCATCCGCTGCAAATACACTGACTGCGTTGATGTTTGCCCAGTTGATTGTTTTCGCGAAGGTCCTAATTTCCTGGTCATCGATCCAGATGAGTGCATCGACTGCGCAGTATGCGTACCAGAATGCCCAGTCAATGCGATTTATGCAGAAGATGACGTACCTGGAGATCAACAAGCTTTCATCAAACTCAATGCTGAGTTATCTCCCTCATGGACATCGATCACCAAATCTAAGGCAGCACTTCCAGATGCCGACGAATGGAAAGATGTCAAAAACAAACTTGATCAGCTAGTAAAGTAATTTGTTCGGTCGCCATCTAGACCAACACTACTAAAGAGGATTTGTGTTGCACTCACCCACACTAGCCGACGCAGTCATTATTGGCGCCGGCCCAGTGGGTCTATTCCAAGTATTTGAGCTAGGTCTTTTAGATATCAAAGCACATATCATTGATTCGCTACCTGAAGCAGGCGGTCAATGTATTGAGCTTTATCCAGATAAGCCCATCTACGACATTCCAGCGATTCCAGTCTGTACTGGGCGCGAACTCACCAACAATCTCCTCAAGCAAATTGCACCATTTAGCCCGCAATTTCATTTAGGGCAAGAGGTCACTGGACTTGAGAAGCAAGCCGATGGGCGCTTTCTAATCAGCACCTCACAAGATCTGCATTTCCTAGCTAAAACAGTATTTATTGCGGCTGGCGTTGGCGCCTTTCAGCCCCGCTTACTCAACCTAGAAGGCATTGAAGCCTTTGTAGATAAACAAGTGTTCTATCGCATCAAACATCCAGAGCAATTTTCTGGAAAGCGTATTGTCATTTGTGGTGGCGGAGATTCTGCGCTCGATTGGACTCTATATTTTGCAGACAAAGCAGCTAGCGTTACCTTGATTCATCGCCGCGATGACTTTAAAGCAGCGCCGCAATCAATCACCAAGATGCGAGAACTTTGCGCGGCTGGAAAAATTCAGCTAGTGATCGGACAAATTACTGGCTACGAAAGTAAAGCTGAGCGTTTATCTGAAATCTTTATAAGCGATATTGATGGCAATACCAATCTATTACCGCTAGATGATCTTTTGATCTTCTTTGGACTTTCACCTAAATTAGGTCCGATTACCAATTGGGGTTTAGATCTTGATCGCAAGCAAATTGTGGTCGATACCGAAAAATTTCAGACTAGCATTCCGGGGATTTATGCCGTAGGTGATATTAATGCCTACCCAGGCAAAAAGAAGCTCATTTTGTCTGGCTTTCATGAGGCGGCTTTGGCTGCCTTTGCTGCTGCTGCATACCTCAATCCAGAGAAGCAAATTCAATTGCAGTACACCACCACCTCCCCCAAGCTTCATCAAGCGCTTGGGGTAAAGCCAGCCTCACCCGAGTAAGTTATCCTTATAGAAGTTCATTTACTTTTAGCCAATTTTCTATGCGCCAATATCACGATCTCATGAAGGAAGTCCTTGCCAAAGGCGTTCAAAAGTCCGATAGGACAGGAACTGGCACGATCTCCGTGTTTGGGCACCAGATGCGCTTTAACTTGGCGGATGGCTTTCCGATGGTCACCACTAAAAAGCTGCACCTCAAGTCCATCATCTATGAATTGCTATGGTTCCTCAAAGGCAGTACCGATAACAATTGGCTCAAAGATCGTGGTGTTTCTATTTGGAATGAATGGGCTGCTCCCGATGGCGATTTAGGTCCAATATATGGCTACCAATGGCGCTCATGGCCAGCACCTAACGGTCAGCATATTGATCAGATAAGTGAAGTTGTAGAAACCATTAAAAAGAATCCGGACTCACGTCGCATTATCGTTTCTGCATGGAACGTAGCCGATATTCCGCGCATGGCTTTAGCGCCTTGTCATGCCTTCTTCCAGTTTTATGTTGCCGATAGCAAATTGTCTTGCCAGCTCTATCAACGTAGCGCTGATATTTTCTTAGGGGTGCCATTTAATATTGCCAGCTATGCCTTATTGACTCATATGATGGCGCAACAATGTAATTTAGAAGTGGGTGACTTTATTTGGACTGGTGGTGACTGTCATTTGTATAGCAATCACCTAGAGCAAGTTGATCTCCAGCTCTCTAGAGAGTTCTTCCCACTGCCTAAGCTCAATATTTTGCGCAAACCCGATTCTATTTTTGATTATGAATTTGAAGACTTTGAAATCGTGGGCTACGAATCCCATCCCCACATTAAAGCTCCGGTAGCTATTTAAGAAATTATCTAGACATGACACAACCTGCTATCTCGATGATCGTTGCGCGGTCGCGCAATCACGTTATTGGTCGAGACAATCAAATGCCTTGGAAGATCTCGGCAGACCTACAGTTCTTTAAGCGCGTCACCATGGGCTACCCGGTCATTATGGGTCGCAAGACTTGGGAATCGATTGGTCGCCCACTTCCTGGTCGTCGCAATATCGTTGTGAGCCGAAACGCTAGCTATGAGCTTGCAGGTGCAGAACTTGCGAGCTCTCTTGATGAGGCACTCAATCGCTTAAGTGAAGCCCCTCGAGTGTTTGTGATTGGTGGCGAGCAACTATTTAAACAAGCCTTTGATAGGGCTGACAAACTCTTTATCACTGAAATCGAGATGGATATTGATGGTGGTGACACCTTCTTTGAAGTACCTAAGGAATCAGACTGGCAAGAAGTGGAGCGGACTCCGGGATCTGAAAATGGCATCGACTTTCACTTTGTCACACTTGAGCGTAAATAAAAAGGACTCCTAGGAGTCCTTTTTATTTGGGGAAGCGACTAAACACTCGGCCTTAATGCCATTGATTACTGAACGACAATCTTTGAGTTCTTTGCAATTTGGGATACAAATTCAAGCTGCTTCTTTTGGATTAGTCCAGCACGCACAGCTTGCTTAGCTTGCTCAAAGGAAGGTGGCTTGCTAGATTTTTTATCTTCCACTTTGAGCAAATACCAGCCCTGCTGAAGATCGATTGGGGATGAAGTTTGGCCTTTTTCAAGATTCACTAAAGCAGCTGAAATCTGGGGTGGCACTTGACCCGCCTGAACCCATCCTGCAGCGCCGCCTTGAGCCTTATTGGGGGCCAATGAAACGCTTTTAGCAACCTTATCAAAGGGCTCACCTTTTTTAATTCTATTTAATGCCGCTTGGGCATCCGCCTCAGTAGCAACAGCGATATCGCTAATCTTGTATTCCACAATCATGCCTTGTGGTCCAAGGGAAGAAACTTGTTTGTTGTACTCCGCCTGCACATCGGCATCGGTAATAGGATTTTGCGTCATGAAATTAGAAAGCTCTAGGTCAGCTAAATAGTTTTGACGAATCATCATCAATTGCGTATTTGCCTTATCAGAATTTGCTAAACCATCTTTTTCCGCTTGTTGTGATAAGAGCAATACTTCGATGAATTTTTCTAGTACAGCCTTACGTAACTCGGGAGAATCTTTTTGCCCTTGTGCAAGTGCCGCACGAATACCTTGCTCAACCATATCGTTGGTGATGATGGTGCCATTAACGGAGGCAGCAGCATTTACCGGTAAACCGCTTTGCTGAGCATGGGCAGATCCGCAAGCAGCGGCAGTCAAAAAACTAGCAGCAATAAATTGCATGGCCAGGGGCTTAAATTGAGGGCTAAAAAGTTTCATTCAGGTTAATCTTTCTATATGAGAACCTCAATACTACCAGTAGCCATCACAGTAAAATGGCCTTATGTGTGTTCAATACCTTACAACCACTAATACCGATTGGGTCAAGACCCACTTTGATCTTGATCTGCCAGTAACTAGCGCACAGGACGTATTTCCTACCTACCCAGGCCCAATTGTTTTAAAAAGTCACAATACACAGCGCACAGCGCTTGGCCCTGCCCGCTTTGGATTAATTCCCTCATGGGCTAAGGATGAGGCCTTTGGTAGAAAGACTTATAACGCTAGACTAGAGACCGTCAGCGAAAAGCCGTCCTACAAACATGCATGGACCAAGCGCCACTATGCATTGGCTTTGGCAGATGCGTTTTATGAGCCCTGTTACAAATCTGGCAAAGCTGTTCGCACCAAGATTACCCAAGTCAATTGTGAGCCAATGGCCATTGCATCTATTTGGGATACTTGGACCGAACCTGAAACTGGGGAATTAATTGTGTCATTTTCAATGCTCACTATTGAGGCAGGTAGGCACCCTCTCATGAATCGTTGCCATAAACCTGAAGATGAAAAACGTACTGTCGTACCTCTACGGCCGGAACTATTTCAGGAATGGTTAAATGCCACACCCGAATCGGCAATGGCTCTTTTAAGTCTTTCTTCAATTCCCGAACTCACCTTCTCTGAATAAATTCTGAGCCTAAAAGGAAATGGCTGGGGTCATTGCTTCATAAGGATCAGTAGACTCTGTCTCAATCGCCTCTGCCTCCTGTTCACCGGCAGGTACATTAAAAAATTGGGAATCGACTGGTGGTCTTTTTTGTAAATTCATTTGCTGCTGATTTGGATCTACTGAACCAAAAGGGCCTTCAGCCGGAGAAATCTTCTGATCATTAAATGCTTTTAATTGCTCAGGAGTATATGGCGAAAAGGTCTGAACCCCTTGATTCGACTGGGCTTGAGCCATGACTGAAGAACATAGGATCAAGAGCAAAATAGTCAACTTCATACGAATAAGGTTCATTTAGCTCTTTAGTTGTTGACGAAAATACTGACTGACCAATGGTAGTCTGAAAACTAAAAGCACTAGCACCACTCCAGCATAGATCCATACCGTTTGTAAATCATTCTTACCAGCCTTGTGCCACCAATAATGAGCAATAGCAGTGATCGCAATGATGTAAATCAGTTTATGCAATAAGGTCCAGCGTTTTCCTAGCTGCCTCACAGACCATCGATTTGATGTGAGTGCCAATGGAAGCAATAACACCAAACTTACAAAGCCCATCGTAATGAATGGCCTTTTGATCACATCGTGCAACATCGCTTGCAGATCAAGACTCTGGTCTAAGAAAAGCCAAATACTGAAATGGATGCTGGCATAGAAAAAACAGAATAGCCCAAGCATGCGACGCAGCTTAATCCAGATAACCGAGCCGGTAACAAGACGCAATGGCGTCATGGTCAGCGTGCAGCATAGAAATACTAAAGCCCATGTACCAGTTGAGCGGGTAATGAATTCTATAGGATTAGCGCCCAATCCATCCTCATATCCAAGCCATACCAAGCGCCCCAAAGGAATTAGGGAGAGTAGGAATACGGCGCTTTTCAGAAACATCATCCTATGATGTTAAACGACCCTATCTGGCAATGCTAAATAGGGTCGTTTTATTTGAGCCAAAAAGAAAATTTGCCTTATGCCAAGCTCAAGCCTTCCTTATAGAGAGGGAAGTTGCGCACAGGCCTACCAATAGCAGCAGAAATCGCATTGGCAACAGCAGGACCAACAACGCAGATGGTTGGTTCGCCTACCCCACCCCAGAAATCATAGGTTGGCACCAAGACTGTTTCGATTCGTGGGGTAGATGCTAACTTGATCATTGGATAAGAATCCAAATTCTGCTGTTTGATGCGACCATTTTCAACTGTAATTTCTGGGTTGAAGATCGCACCTAAAGCCATTGCTACAGAGCCTTCGATTTGCTCGCGAGTTAGATAGGGATTTACAACATGACCAGAGTTCAATGCAAATACTAAACGTTTGACATGAACCACATTACCATCCACAGAGACTTCAGCAACACATGCAGAGTAACTTGCATAACCCATGAACTGCGCCACACCACGATACGTTCCGGCAGGCAAAGGCTTATCCCAATTGGCTTTTTGAGCAGCTGCATTCAAAACACCTAAATGTTTGGGATGACTTTGCATTACGGCCTGTCTAAATTTGACAGGATCCTTACCAGCAGCTTTTGCACATTCGTCCATAAAGCATTCCATAAAGATGCCATTCTGGTTCGTGTTTACGCCACGCCATGGTCCGACAGGCACATGGGTATTCTTCATGACATATTCGGTTAAGAGCGCTGGAAATGTATAACCTAGCTGTGCGTCAGGGCCTTTTTCATACAACCCTTGCAACTGACGCTCATCTTTACCGTCTTTAATTGCCGAGGGTGCGAGAGTTGCGTTAATGGATTGGCCAGCCACCTTAATGTGCATACCAGTCACATTGCCGCCTGCATCCAAGCCAGCACTCATTTTTGCCATCGCAATTGGGTGATAGTAGTCGTGTGTCATGTCCTCTTCACGACTCCAAAGTACCTTCACGGGCACTCCAGGGAACTTCATGGCAACCTTGGCTGCATAGGTCACAAAATCCTGCGTAGAGCCGCGACGACCCAAACCACAACCAGAATCTAATTTATAGACTTCACAATTGGCCAATGGAATCCCGGTAGCTTCAGATAAAGCTGCATGCGATCCCTCCCCATTTTGAGTAGGCACCCAAGCTTCTGCGCGATCACCACTAATTTTTACAGTAGCGTTCATCGGCTCCATAGTGACGTGAGCGCGATATGGAGTGTAATAAATCGCCTCTACTTTTTTAGCGGAGCTATTAATCACTTCAGGAGCATCTCCCACCTTTCGCTGCCAGAAGTCGCCTTGCTCATCTAAGCCAGCACGCAACATCTGATCAATGTCACCCTGAGAAACGTTGGAGGCTTTGCCCTCATTCCAGACAATCGGCAATGCATTCAAGGCAGTGTTTGCACGCCACCAAGTATCTGCCACTACAGCAACAGTCGCATCATTAATTTGGACTACGCCTTTAACACCACGCAAGTTCTTTACCTTTGCCTCGTCATAACTGACAATCTTCCCCCCAAATACCGGGCAAGACTTCACTGATGCACATAACATACCAGGCATTTGCAGATCTGCACCATAGACTTTTGTACCATTTACCTTATTGGCAGTATCTATGCGTGCATAAGGCTGACCAGCCACCGTCCACTTACGCGGGTCTTTTAAGGTAATTGACTGTGGATCTGGAGGAGTCAGAGTAGATGCTAGCTCTGCGACTTTTCCATAAGTCGTTTTGCGACCAGTTGGCACATGAGTAATGACACCCTTATCGACTTTTAATTCCTTAACGGGAACATTCCACTGATTCGCGGCAGCCTGAACCAACATGATGCGGGCAGCAGCAGCGCCACGTCGCACATAGTCCTCAGAGATGCGAATACCTCGGCTACCGCCAGTACCGTGCTCACCCCATACACGCTTACGCGCCAAACTCTGGCCTGGAGTTGCAGACTGGGTTTTTACTTTTTTCCAATTGCATTCCAACTCTTCAGTAACTAATTGAGCCAAACCAGTGCGAGTGCCCTGACCCATCTCTGAACGGGCGATTCTGATGTAGACAGTATCATCAGGCTTGATGCTGACCCAAGCATTAACTTCTGGCTCACCGGTTTTCATTGGTGAGTTCTGATCATATGAACCACCAGATTGCGCCAAAGCAAACTCAGGTAGAGTGCCAATACCCAACATTAAGCCGCCACCAGCAATACTGCCCTTGATAATAAAGTCGCGACGCGAAGTATTTTGGATTGTCATCTGATCCCCCTTAACCACGAGTCGCAGGAGAAGCTTGGTATTGCGCCAACACTTCTGCTAATGTTTTCTGACCGGATGCAACATGAATGCCATCACGAATTTTTTGATACGTGCCACAGCGGCAAATATTCGACATGGCATTATCAATATCTGCATCAGTAGGCTTTGGTGTTCTTTTAAGTAAGGCAGCGGCAGCCATGACCTGACCAGATTGGCAATAGCCGCACTGGGGGACGTCTAGTGCAATCCAGGCTTTTTGTACCGGATGGGAGTTGTCTTTAGACAAAGATTCAATTGTCGTAATCTTAGTGGCACCAACAGCGGATACCGGAACCGAGCATGAGCGAACAGGTTCGCCATTCATATAGACGGTACAGGCGCCGCATTGGGCTATTCCACAGCCATACTTGGTACCTGTCAGTCCTATTACCTCACGAATAGCCCATAGCAGGGGCATATTGGGCTCTACGTCGACATTGTGGATCTGCCCATTGATGTTTAGCTGCATGCTGTCTCCTCTGTTTTATTTTCAAATGACTATAAATCATTCTGGAATTTTTGCAGGCGCACATCAATTCCTGCGGCTAGGACTAGAGGCTCCCTCCAATGGCATTTATTCCTATCGAAGTTGGGCCTAATTTGCTATTCTGAGGGTTCAAATTAAGGATATTTATGACAAACGAAAATCAACCCTCAAACGACGAAGATTTTGACTATGGTTGCGAATGTGCCATGACTCTATTAAACGAGCCCACCGAAGACTGTCTGAATGACTTAATTGATGAGCTTGACGAGGACGGCATGATTTCTACCGAAGTGGTCTATGGCTTATTGGCAACAATTTTGATGAGCCTCAATGAAGAAGATCACGAAGGCGAAGAGCACTAATTTTTAGGGCTACACCTGCAAGGCGTAAGCATCCATTGCTTTAGCCATCTGAATATCTAGAGTAGTCAATGCTTTAGCTGAATGGGTGCTTAACTGCACCACCACTCTATTCCAAGAATTTTTCCAATCTGGGTGGTGATCAATTTCATCAGCATATTGTGCGCACAGCGTCATGAATGCAAATGCTTGTTTGAAATCTTGGAAAATAAATTCACGGGTAATGTGAATACCTGATGGCTCCACTCTCCACAGGGGAATGGCTTCTTGATAATTGAAATCCCGAGATAGAACTATTGCGCTCATTTTGACTCTACGCTTTGGGATAACTGCTTTAAATCCTCTGGATATAACCAGCGCCATTGGCCCTCACCCAAATCAATAGGCATCACATATGAACCAATTTCAATCCGATGTAGCTTAGCAACATGATTGCCTACCGCAGCCATCATGCGCTTTACTTGGTGATACCGACCCTCAACTATAGTCATAGCTAAGGTGGTTTCAGAAAGCTGTTTGCACGCGGTGGCATAACATGGCCGAGGGTCATCATCTAAAACAACCCCATTGAGCAAATGATCTATTTGAGACGAAGTAATTGGGTCAGGTGTTGTGATCTCATACACCTTACCAATGTTCTTTTTAGGCGTTGTCATCTTATGAATAAATTGACCATCATCTGAAATTAACAACAGGCCGGTGGTATCAAAGTCCAAGCGCCCAACGCATTGCAAGCCGCGCTCTACGAAAGGGGTGGGCAATAAACTATAGACACTCGGATGATGTGTTGTTTTATGCGAGCACTCATAGTTTGCCGGCTTATTAAATGCGATATAGGCTTTTTCGTGGAACTCCCAATCCTTACCTTCAACATTGAGCACAAGGCCTTCTGTTGGAATGCGCTCTTCAGGATCTTCAGCAAGAACACCGTTCACCTTGACCAAGTCGGCATACACCAAATCACTACAATAGCGACGTGTGCCAAAGCCCTGGCTAAAGAGAATTTTTTCGAGGGAAATCGGTTTTGCCATATGCTGCAGAGAATACTACAGAGCACCTTTACCTGTTGTTGGATCAATTGATTATCATTAATAGATCCAGCAAAGATTTGAATTGATTCCGAATGCTTTCAACACCAAAACCACGTACCCCAATCCATACCCGAGAAATTACCTTCTGCGGCTTTGCCAGAGAAGATGGTCTATGGGATATCGAGGGCCATCTCAAGGACTACAAACCTACGCCTTTTGTAACTGGCAATACCACTTGGAAGCCGGGCGAGGCCTTTCATGATATGTGGGTTCGCCTAACAATCAATAACGAGCTAGTCATTCAGGATATTGAGGTGTCGATGGATGCACATCCGCACCCAGAATGCCCACAAGTAATTCCACCAATGGATGCACTTGTTGGTGCACGCATTGGAAAAGGTTGGCGCAAAACAATTCAAACGCATTTAGGCGGCATTGCGGGCTGCACCCATTTACGCGAATTACTGAATAGTCTTGCTACCGCTGCCTTCCAATCCATTCCGGGCGCATTATTTGATCCCGATACAAACAAGCCGCCACTTTACCTAGGCACATGTAAGTCTTGGGATTTCAATGGCCCTGTAGTGCTACGCATTTATCCCAAGTTTTATCGCTGGCAAGACCAGAGTTCTTAAAACTCTCCGCGGTACACATTAAATGCATTAGAAGCTTGCTGAACTGGCATGACTTCGAGCACGTTAATATTCATGTGACTTGGTAGAGTCGCAGACCAGTAAATGGCTTCGGCTACATCATCAGCACTCAAAGCCTTTACTCCGGTGTAAACCTGACCCGCCTTATCGTCATCCCCCTTAAAACGAACATTAGAGAACTCTGTACCAGCACACATACCTGGCTCAATACAAGTCACGCGCACAGGGGTTCCGATTAAATCAGCACGCAAGTTCAAACTAAATTGCTTCACAAATGCTTTCGTCCCGCCATATACGTTGCCACCTGGATAAGGGTAATTAGCCGCTACTGATCCCAAGTTGATCACATGCCCACATTTACGCTCCACCATGCCAGGCAAGAATGCGCGACTCATATGTACAAGACCTTTGATATTGGTATCAATCATTTGATCCCAATCACTCAAGATGGCTTTTTGAGCTGGTTCAAGACCCAAGGCTAAGCCTGCGTTATTGACCAGTACTGACACATTAGCAAATTCAGCAGGTAAAGCAGCCGCCAAGGCATCCACTTTTGCGCTATCGCAAACGTCTACTACTAAGGTTAATAATTTTTTCTGTTGATCAGCGGGTAGAGATGCTTTGAGAGCATCTAAACGCTCCGCCCTTCTTCCCACAGCAATGACCTTGTGCCCATGAGCTAAAAAACGGCGGGCAGTTGCCTCACCAAATCCGGCAGTAGCGCCAGTAACTAAAACGGTATGTTCCATATTTCTTTTCCACCTTTTAAATAGATTGTCTCTTTTAATTTAATATTAATGCTTATATGAATCTTGTGCGCCTTCTCTTTCTATTATCGCTTTTGATTTCATCTGAGGTCATTTGGGCGGATGAGAGTAAGTTCTCAGGTAATTTTTTAGGGCTCCAAGAGGAAGACTACCAAAACTCGTCCGAACGTATTTTAGAATTTTGGGGATATCACAGCTACGAGGGTGGCGGCAACTACGATGACACCTTAAAGCTCAGATACTATCAACCGCTAACGGTAAGTGATTGGAAGGGCACTCTCCGCCTGGATACATCGTATGTTTCATCTTATGGGCCATCTCAAGCAGCCCAATCAACAGGTCAATATAGCGCAGGTAACACCCTGCTAACCATCTGGGGTAATCATCCCGATATCCTTCCGAGTTGGGGCGGCTCCTTAGGAGGCAGAATCATCTTCCCTTTTGGGAATAATGGGCAATGGGCAATAGGACCTCAGGTAGGGTCGGTTTATAAACCCACAGAAGGTAGCAAGTCTCCTCTTTCCGACTTCTCCCCATTAGCGAGATATATGTATGGGTTTGGTACAAATAATTCCACTACCACCAACCCAACTCAATCAAATCTATTGCGTAGCCTTTATTTATATCCAACGCTTGGGTTTAATATCGCTCCACAAACTCAAATCCGATTTTGGGATGAGAATGGGGTAACTTATAACAGTGCTGGTGGAGGTTGGTTTATACCTCTAGATGCAATGGTGACACATCGTCTAGACAAAAATTTCTTAGTTGCGATAGGTGCAGCAAAACAAGTTGTACAAACATACCAACAATACGATTGGATGGTTTACGGAAAAATTTCTCTCAACTTTTAAGAAAATTTCTTAGCCGATATCAACTAAGCACCCATCTTGAATATCAGCCGCCCCAGATTTCACTAAAGCCTGCGGTAACCATTCTGAAAATTCCTCCATACCCATATTCAGCTGATTGGCAGCACTCCTCAGTGCAGGTGTATTGATTATCCAATCATTTACTTCTAACAGGCTCTTGGCACGCCACTCCAATAACTTGTACTTCAATAAGACTTTAGCGCCATGACGCGCATTGCGATCGGGATCAGATGCCAAATAATCTAGTCTCGAACGTGCCGTAGCAATTGCTTTGGTGACGCCTTTAAAAGGCATGCCATGCCCCGGTATTACCAGATATACCGGTAAGCTTTCAATCAAATCTAGGGTTTGGGCAACCTCCTCAAATCCAGGCTCACCCCAAAGCTCAGGAAAGATGACGCCAAAGCCCTCCTCCCATAGAGCATCTGCCGAAATGAGGATGCCGTGTTTTTCCTGATACAGCATGATTGAATGAGGATCATGGCCGGGCGCAGACAGGATCTTCCAAAGATATCTGCCTAAGAGGATTTCTTGCCCCGGAATCAGTAATCCGGAATGCTTAAAGCGAGGGCATTCTTGACCCAAATTGTCATAGCTTAGTAAATCAGTATTCCAATCGTTAACAGCCAACTCTTCTGCAGCGGGAATATAAACCTCACAATCATAAGCATTCATGAGGGCAGCATTACCACCACAGTGATCTGAATGCAGATGAGTATTGACTACCCTAGTTAAGATAGATAAGTGATGTTTAGCCAATGCATTGTGTACTAAATTGAGCGTCATATTTTGGTGAGCACAATATCCTGTATCCACCAGAGAGACATCTTCTTCACCAAAGTGAAAAATATTATTAGCCGATAGCCAGCCCCTCTCAAATACCTCAATGCCAGGCGGCAAAACATACTGATTCATTTAATTCTTCTGTGGCTGAGTCGTTTGTTGCGTTAACTCTAGCTTACGCACGTCAAATTTCTGGGTCTCTAGACGTTGTAGCAATTCGTCATAAGTCTTTTTATCGGGCTGTGGTGTTCTAGAGAGAACCCAAAGGTATTCTCTTTTGGGATCGCTCACAGCGGCGACTTGATATTGAGGATCTAAATCGATCACCCAGTAATCGCCCCACACCATTGGAATAAAAGAGAGCCATGCGGGAGCGAAGCGTACTTCTAACTTAGGTGAATCTTTAGCGCCGGTTTGTCTAGCCTCACCCTCTGCTTGAGTCATTGCACCATCTGCTGTTTTGCAGCTATTAAGTACCTTGAGATTTCCATCTGGCTTAGCTGAGTAAACTGCCTGAGTGTTACTAGCGCATTTTCTTTGAAACCAATTCGGAAATTTAGCAATCTCATACCAAGTTCCCAGGTAACGAGGAACATCAAGAGATGCAATTGTTTTCACCGGCACATCCACTTGTCCATAGCTTGGGAAGCTGATAAACAAAAAGCAAGCGCTAAAAACTGCAGAATAGATTTTGTTCATTGATTAATAGTATTTTTTCAAATCCATGCCGGCATACATGCTAGCGACCTGATCAGCATACCCATTAAACATTTGGGTTTTGATCTTCGGGGCAAACATGCCTTTAGGATCGCCAATTCGGCGTTCTGTTGCCTGACTCCAGCGCGGATGATCGACTTGAGGGTTCACATTAGAGTAAAAGCCATATTCGCGGGCATCAAATTGATTCCAACTGGTTTTAGGCATCTCCTCAGTGAACCGAATTTTGACAATCGACTTGGCACTTTTGAAACCATATTTCCAGGGCACCACAATCCGAACAGGTGCGCCATTTTGTTTTGGTAATACTTCGCCATACAATCCAAACGCAAGCAAGGTAAGCGGGTTCATTGCCTCATCCATGCGCAAGCCCTCGCGGTAGGGCCAGTCAATAATGTTGCTACTCACACCAGGCATTTGTTTGTGATCTGCCAAAGAAATAAATTCCACGTACTTAGCTGAACCCAGTGGCTCTACTTTATTGATTAACTTAGATAGTGAGTAGCCATCCCAAGGAATCACCATAGACCAACCCTCTACGCAACGCATACGGTAAATACGCTCTTCCATGGGCGCTAACTTCAATAAGGCATCGATATCTAGCGTCATTGGCTTTTTAATCAAGCCCTCAATAGAGATAGTCCAAGGTCGGGTTTGCAAAGTATCCGCGTGGGCAGCTGGATCTGACTTATCCGTCCCGAACTCATAGAAATTGTTATAGCTCGTGACGTATTTATAAGGCGTCATCTCATCTTTAGTGCTGTAGGCTGGGTTTAGAGTGGAGCTCAATTTATCCGGGGTAGCAGCAAGTGCCTGCCTTGAAAACCAAGGCGAAAGTGCCGCACCAAAGCTGCCTGCGGCGGCCGCCTTAATCAGGGCTCGGCGATTCTCAAAAACGGCCTGCGGTGTGATGTCACTTGTCAAAATGGTTTTATCGATATAAGGCATGGCGAACCCCGTTGATGTATTACGACCATTTTGCTACCGATAAGGATTTATTGCTAGGCAGGCGAATTAAATCAGTGCTGCACGCATTTTGTTCAGTAGGGCAAGGCTATGCTTATCCATTCCGCCTACCATTCCAGCTAACACTGGATAGTCCCCAACAAGAGTCTCTCCTCCATAAAACCGCAATAACCAGTCGGGAAAGCTACGCTCAGAAATTTCTCTGATTTCTAAAAGCTCGATTCGGTGGTGGCGCTTATCTTCTTGAATGCGCTTCCATACTTTCATAATGTTAGCGCGCTCACCTTCAATAATTTGACCGAACTGTTGGTTGTCATAAAACAAAATTCCCGTCACACCATGCTCAAGATTAAAAGCTCTTGCAGATTCCAACAAGCGCATGAGATCCAGAAAGGACATATCAGACACCGCTTCACTCAGGTATGTCAGCTCTACGAGGTCTGTTGGTTTTGGCATGGATCTATCGAATGGGGTATCTAACAACAAAAAGGCAAACTCTCGGGTTTGCCTTTTTATATTAAGCCTAATTCACGTATTAGGCTATCACTTCCACCTATTAAGCCCTCATTGCCTTTAAAGCTGCATTGAAAGTAGGGCTCGGACGCATCACTGCTTTGCACTTCTCAGAATCGACAACAAAGTAACCGCCAATATCGGCCGGCTTGCCTTGGACAGCCTTTAGCTCTGTCGTAATCTTTTGCTCATTTTCAGCGAGTGATTTAGCCAAAGGTGCAAAGTAGGCCTGCAACTCTTTATCCTCAGTTTGGGCAGCCAAGGCTTCAGCCCAGTACATAGCCAAGTAAAACTGGCTACCACGGTTATCCAGCTCACCTGTTCGCGGAGAAGGCGACTTATTGTTATCCAATAACTTGCCAGTAGCTTCATCTAAGGTGCGAGCCAAGATCTTCACTTTTTGGTTGCCAGTCTTGTCGCCGATATCCTCTAGAGAAACAGCTAAGGCCAGGAACTCACCCAAAGAATCCCAACGTAAATGGTTTTCTTCTACGAGTTGTTGAACGTGCTTAGGAGCAGAGCCACCTGCACCCGTTTCGAACAAGCCGCCACCGGCCATCAAAGGCACGATGGAGAGCATCTTCGCGCTGGTACCCAATTCCATAATCGGGAACAAGTCAGTGAGGTAATCACGCAAGATATTGCCAGTGACAGAAATAGTGTCCTTGCCACGAATGACACGCTCTAAGGTGTAACGCATTGCACGGGTTTGAGACATGATCTGAATATCAACGCCTTCAAGGTCATAGTCCTTAAGATAGGTTTTAACTTTCTTAATCAACTCTGCCTCATGTGGGCGGTACTCATCCAACCAAAATACGGCCGGAGTATTGGAGAGACGTGCACGATTAACTGCCAACTTGACCCAATCACGAATTGGGGCATCTTTACATTGGCACATACGCCAGATGTCGCCTTCTTCTACATGTTGCTCAAGCAACACCGTACCATCCTCAGCAACAATGCGCGCTACACCCGCCTCTGGAATCTCAAATGTCTTGTCATGTGAGCCGTACTCTTCAGCTTGTTGAGCCATTAAGCCCACGTTAGGCACAGTACCCATAGTGGTTGGATCAAAGTTACCGTGAGTCTTACAGAAATTAATCATTTCTTGATAGATGCGGGCAAAGGTACTCTCTGGGATCACTGCTTTAGTGTCATGCAAACGACCATCCGCGCCCCACATCTTGCCGCCAACACGAATCATGGCAGGCATCGATGCATCAACGATGACGTCGCTAGGAGAGTGCAAGTTGGTAATGCCTTTAGCTGAATCAACCATCGCTAATGCTGGACGGTGCTCGTGACAAGCATGCAAGTCCTGAATAATTTCTTCACGCTTGGATTCTGGCAAGGTTTTGATCTTCTCGTAGAGACTGCTCATGCCGTTATTGGCATTCACACCTAACTCTTCAAACAACTTAGCGTGTTTCTCAAAAGCATCTTTATAGAAAATCTTCACGGCATGCCCGAATACGATCGGATGAGAAACCTTCATCATGGTTGCCTTCACGTGCAAGGACAACATCATGCCGGTTTTATAAGCATCGTCGATTTCTTTTTCATAGAACTCGCACAAGGCTTTCTTGCTCATATACATACTGTCGATAATTTCACCAGCCAGCAAAGCAGTCTTTGGCTTGAGGACAATCGTTTTACCGCTCTTGGTCACTAAATCCATGGCGACATTACAAGCCTTCGTCATCGTCATTGACTTCTCACTTGAGTAGAAGTCGCCACCATGCATATGAGAAACGTGCGTACGAGAAGCTTGGCTCCACTCGCCCATAGAGTGTGGGTTCTTACGCGCATAACGCTTGACAGCGGGTGGTGCACGACGGTCAGAGTTACCTTCACGCAATACTGGGTTTACTGAGCTACCTAAGCACTTGGAATAACGGGCGCGGATCGATTTTTCTTCATCCGTTTTAGGATCATCCGGGAAATTCGGGATCTTGTATCCCTTAGTTTGCAATTCTTTAATGGCTGCGAGCAACTGTGGAACAGATGCGCTAATGTTTGGCAGCTTAATAATATTAGTGTCTGGCAACAAAGTCATTTTGCCCAGCTCAGCCAAATTATCTGGAACTTTTTGCTCAGCAGTTAAACAATCAGAAAACTCGGCCAAGATACGTGCAGCAACAGAAATGTCGCTCTTTACAATCTCTACTCCAGCAGGCGCTGTAAAAGTGCGGATGATTGGCAAAAATGCGCAAGTCGCCAAAAGCGGCGCTTCATCTGTCAGCGTGTAAATAATCTTTGATTTCTCTGAAGCCATTAACGTTTCCTCGATATTGATAAATTTACAGAGTCAGGTTTTTACCCTGCCACTCTCATATTCCGCATTTTGCAAATCGCTTTTAGCAGGTCTGTTTTATAGGCCTTTTTGCCAATGAGGCGAGTCTTCAATTTTAAATCATCAAGATTGCCAAAAAGGGGGATTTGCACCCCAAACCCGCAGATGTTGCCCAATTTAAGGGAATCCCCCGAGACAGCGGGGATGACAAATTCACCTTAAACTGCATGTCATGTCCAGCAAGCACCCTTTACTCAATAAAAACCTAGTGCTACTGATTATTTGCCAAGGTCTATTTCTAACCAATAACGTTACCTTTATCGCGATTAATGGCCTAGTGGGGTTCAGCTTAGCGCCACTGAGCTGGATGGCCACCCTACCCGTCATGGGCTATGTTGTTGGGGCTGCCTTTTCCACCTCTATTGTTGCCAAATCCCAAAACCGATTTGGGCGCAAAACCTCTTTCCAGCTAGGACTCTTAGTGGCGATGCTTTCCGCCCTGGTGTGCGCTTATGCAGCGTTTAGCAGAAACTTTTGGCTCTTGGTAGCTGGCACTTTTATCGCTGGCTATTACAGCGCCAACGGACAGCTTTATCGGTTTGCAGCTGCGGAGCTAACCGAAGTCAGCCAGCGTGACAAGGCAGTCTCATGGGTGCTTGCTGGAGGCATTCTGGGAGCAGTTATTGGACCTAATTTAGCCTCCTGGACTCGCAACCTCTTCGATACCGCCTTCTTGGGCGCCTACCTCACACTCTCGATTGCCGCTTTGATTGGAATTTTGCTTATGCAGTGCATCCATTTTCCAGAAGAATTTAAAACCCAACATTCCCTTTCGGATGGGCGCCCCCTCAAGAGCATCCTTCAACAGCCTGTCTTTATGGTTGCCGTTATTGGTGCTGCATTGGGCTACGGGGTGATGAATCTTCTCATGGCAGCAACCCCCTTAGCCATGCAGATCTGTGGCTTACCCTTCTCAGATACCGCCCTCGTTCTGGAGTGGCACGTCATTGGCATGTTTGCTCCAGGATTTTTTACAGGCGCTCTTATTCAACGTTTTGGCGCTCTCAAAATGATGGGTGTTGGCGTAAGCCTTAACTTTCTCTGCATATGCATTGCACTCACCGGTACCGATCTTCACCAGTTCTTCATTGCACTATTCATGCTAGGAGTGGGATGGAACTTTTTGTTCACTGGCTCAACGTCTTTGGCGATGACAGCCTACAAACCAAATGAGCGAGATAAAGCCCAGGCCTCTATCAATTTCTTTGTATTTGGGACCATGGCATTTACCTCATTTGGATCTGGCGCACTCATAACTTCACAAGGCTGGAATATCCTCAATCTAGGATCACTTATTCCAGTCATCATTACTGCTGCAGCACTAATTTGGCTGGCAGGCGCAAACAAGAAAACCCAAACAGCTTAAGAAACTTTTGCGAGTGGTAAATTAAATAATAAGTTTTGCGGCTTTAACTTTAACTGCTGCTGCTCATTTGCAGCAATTGCCATGTAGACTGGCTTGCCTTGCTGAGCTTTGGTAACCGCAGCTTCATCGATAAAGTCCAATCGAAATAAACAAATCACTTTCTCAAGCTCATCAGACTCAACAGACTCCTTGTTGTAGAGCTTATTTAATATTGCCGTCGCTGATGCGTCTAAGCCTACATGCCATGACCATTTAGGATCACTGATTTGCTGCATCGGCGTAATGCGCACTGCAATCCCGAGGAAATGTGCAATCCATTTTTCTAACACGCGGCAAAAATGACTAATAGGCTCATGCCCAAAATTAAGTTGGACAGCAAAATCAAATCCTTCATTACGCGCCCAATATTCAGCAGCATTTTCTTCATATAAAACATCGAGATCAGCCGAGCGAGTCAACATCGATTTGCCTTTGAGCAAGTCCATAATATTTCCAGACTCACCCGCCTGCGCATTACGCGAGACCACCTCTTCATCCGCACCCATAACAATACTGTCCTCAAGGACGGTAATTTTCTGAGTCCGAAAAAAAAGTTCTCCCATGCGCACTTCAAGTGGATGTGCATTCTCACCCAAAATGTGTCGTACAAAGATCTGCGCTAATTGCATCACAAATAAAGGCGGCACATCAACACCATCGCCTTTAAAAAGACTCATATAGAAAGCTTCTAAGGAGCTCGCTGCTAATAGACGTGAGCGATAGCGCAACCAGACTCGATAGTTTTCCTGAATATCCAGATCAGCCATAGCCGCAATATCCTGATCGGCAATTTGAGCACGGGGGTTTTCGGTAAGGCGCTGGTGGAGTAAATGTTCAGCCTCGCATGATTCAGCGACTAAGCTAAGCTCAGGCCTCAATAAATAGGTGCGCAAAAAGTCGTCTGTTACCAATAGCTGTCCATCTGGGCTTGGTAGTAGGGTTTGATAGGCAGAATTGAGCCAGTAATTGGTCATGTTGTAAGCTTGAAGTAAGAATCTAAAGCTCAGAATATACTAGCCAGTCAATTTGTACCCAATAGGAAAACATCATGACTGAACTCAAAAAAATCGACACCGTTGTTGGTGAAGGCAAGGAAGCTACTGCCGGCAATCACGTTGACGTGCATTACACCGGCTGGCTTTTTGACGAAAAAGCGCCCGACCATAAAGGTCAAAAATTTGATAGCTCACTCGATCGCGGCCAGCTTTTTAGCTTTCCTTTGGGCGCTGGTCACGTGATTAAGGGTTGGGATGAAGGCGTTGCTGGAATGAAGATCGGCGGTAAGCGTACTCTCATCATTCCCTCTGAAATGGGCTATGGCGCACGCG
>Ga0364893_10082_pt1 | contig 58626 bp, 72 predicted proteins | sample ExccelJu500001D3_FD_206943 | JGI IMG/M metagenome (GOLD analysis project Ga0364893, IMG submission 206943) | Enriched cells from Trout Bog Lake Hypolimnion, Wisconsin, USA - BchlTB.July16.5000.01.D3 | ecosystem: Environmental > Aquatic > Freshwater > Lake > Hypolimnion/Profundal zone | place: USA...
CAACCGAGTCAATGTAGATTGGCCTTTTTTAATAGCCTGAGCTTACGCCAAAGCGACACAAGACTTATCATTAGTAAATGCGGGGTAATAAGTGTGGCGAATTTGAGCCGGATGACAGTTCGGGTCGGTATTATTATCGGTGCAGTTGTGGTTATATTATATTTTCTTTGGCTGGTACGCGGAGTTCTTTACCCATTTATTATCGCTTTTCTGTTGGCATATATGTTGAATCCGGCGGTAAGCTGGTTAGAAAGCAGGCAAGTGAAGCGGGTATGGGCCATTATAGCCGTTTATTTGGTTTTATTTATGCTGATTTTCGCCGCTGGCAGCCAACTTATTCCTCTGATAGTTCGTGAGCTTGAGGGTTTCGCCCGTGAATTGCCGTATATGACTGCCAAAGAAGAGGCGTTATTTCAGGCCTTCCAAATAAAGTACCAGAATTCAGTGCTGCCTGTTTCCCTGAAATTGGCGATTGATAATAACTTGCTGTCTTTGCAGGCCGAAGCCCAGGGTTTTATCGCCAGGTTGGTAGCCGCTATTATCGCTGTAATTTCCCATTTTATTGGTCTGATAATTACTCCAGTTTTGGCATTTTATCTGCTTAATGACTGGCATGAAATTGGTGGAGCGCTGCTACGGTTGGTGCCTGGCAGCTGGCGGCGGGAAATCGTGCTATTGTTTCAGGATTTGGACAAAGTACTGGCTGGGGTGATACGAGGGCAACTCGCTGTTGCTGCTATTGTCTGTGTTCTGGTAAGCATTGGTCTGATTCTCTTGGGCGTGCACTATGCTCTGATAATCGGCATTTTGGCAGGAACGTTGGATATAATACCATATTTCGGAGCAATTATCGGAGCCACTCCGGCAGTGACGGTGGCCCTGCTGGAATCGCCGTGGTTGGCAGTAAAGGTTACGTTGCTGTTTTTTGCAACCCATCAATTGGAGAGCACGATTATCGGGCCAAAGATTCTTAGTGAGAACGTTGGACTGCATCCATTAACCGTGATCTTTTTTTTGTTTATTGGCGGAGAATTGGGCGGGTTATTAGGGATGCTCCTTGGTGTACCGCTTGCGGCTTTGGGGAAAGTGGTGCTGCTGCATCTGTCAAAAGCCTTGATCTAAGCGACTTTCAGGAGTGTACAACGATTGACAATGTTGCATAAATTATGTATAATTCCAGAAGAATAACTGGTTGAATCAATGGGAGGTTTACGGACATGACCGGAAACGAATTACGCAAAAAATATTTGCAATTTTTTGCAAGTAAAGATCATTTAGTATTGCCAAGCTATTCATTGATTCCTGTTGATGACCCTTCTTTGCTTCTAATAGGGGCTGGGATGGCTCCCTTTAAACCTTTTTTTACCGGTAAAATGAAACCGCCGCATCCCCGGATAGTCACCAGTCAAAAGTGCGTACGCACCGGCGATATTGAGAATGTTGGCCGTACCGCCAGACATCATACATTTTTTGAAATGTTGGGAAATTTTTCTTTTGGAGATTACTTCAAAAAAGAGGCAATAGCCTGGGCCTGGGAATTTGTCACTGAACAGCTTGGACTGCCTGTCGATAAACTGTGGATCACCATCTATACTAAAGATGATGAAGCTTACGAGATTTGGCATGATGACATTGGACTTCCGCCAGAGCGCATTGTCCGAATGGAGGATAACTTCTGGGAGATTGGCTCCGGGCCATGCGGACCGTGTTCGGAAATTTACATTGATCTTGGTGAATCCCGCGGGTGTGGTCAATCAACCTGCGGTGTTGGTTGTGACTGCGATCGCTATCTGGAAATATGGAATTTGGTGTTTACTCAGTTTGAGAATGACGGTGCCGGCAATTATACTCCACTGGCGAAAAAGAATATTGACACCGGCGCAGGCCTTGAACGAATAGCTTCGGTGCTGCAAAATAAAAGATCCAATTTTGAAACAGACCTGTTGTTTCCGATTATAGAGAAAATGTGTGATCTTGCTGGCGCTACATATGGCACTCAGACTAGAACAGACGTGTCGCTCAAAGTAATTGCTGACCATGCCCGTAGTCTTACAGTGATGATTTCCGATGGTATCCTGCCGTCTAATGAAGGGCGTGGCTATGTGTTAAGGCGTATTCTTCGCCGTGCTGTGCGCCATGGCCGTCTGATGGGTGTTGAAAAACCATTTCTGACAGAAATTGTTGATGTAGTCGCCGCCATTTTAGCTGAACCATATCCGGAAATCAGCGAAAAGAAAAATTACATAAAAAAGGTGGTTTTACTGGAGGAAGAGCGGTTCAATAGCACACTGTTACAGGGAATTGAACTGTTGAACAAACACGTCCAGGAACTAAAATCCGGCGGGCAACAAGTGCTGGATGGTTCCATAGCTTTTAAATTATACGACACTTTCGGATTTCCCTGGGAACTAACCCAGGAGATCCTTAAAGAAAATAATCTTGATTTGGATAAACAGGCCTTTGACAAGGAAATGACTAAGCAGCGCGAGCGGGCCAGAGCCGCCCGTCAGGAAAATGAAGAGCGCGCCATCATGCTGCCGGACTTGTCGGGAGTAACCCTGGATGCCAGAAATTATGACATCACTGCCGATTGTGGCAAGGTCCTGGTGGTATTAAAAAATGGACAGTTGGTTGATGAAGCCGGCGACGGTGATGAAGTTGCCATTATCCTTGATGTTACCTCCTTTTACGCCGAAGGCGGCGGTCAGGTGGGTGATACAGGTGTATTGTCCGGACAGGTAGGCAAAATTGCGGTTTATAATACCAAGAAGCTGCCTGACGGAACCAGCTATCATTTAGGTGTTGTCACCGAAGGTGTGGTGAGAACCGGTGACACTGTGCAATTACTGCCGATTGTTGCCAGACGTTGCGCTACTGCCCGCAATCATACTGCAACCCACCTACTGCACTCCGCTTTGAAAAGGGTATTGGGCGAGCATGTTAATCAGGCTGGTTCTCAGGTCACTCCTGAAAGACTGCGTTTTGATTTTTCTCATTTTGCTCCGGTGAGCGATGATGAACTTGCTAAGGTCGAAACTTTGGTCAATGAAGCTATTTTAAACGCTATTCCTGTTGGTGTCATTGAGACATCTAAGGAAATGGCCAAAGAAATGGGAGCAATGGCACTTTTTGGCGAGAAATATGGCGAAAAGGTCAGGGTAGTGGTCGCCGGGGATTTCAGCAAAGAATTGTGCGGCGGCACCCATGTTGGCAATACCGCTGAAATTGGTTTTATTAGAATTTGCAGCGAGACAGGCATCGGGGCCGGCCTACGGCGGATTGAGGCTGTTACCGGGCACGGGGCTTTGGAGTATATTAACCAACGGGAAAAAATTCTTCTTGCTGCGGCTGCGAATTTGAAAACCAGACCGGAAGATCTGCCTGGCAAACTGGAGACGCTTAATGCAGAATTAAAAGAAACAGAAACCGAATTGGCCAATGCCAATGCCAAATTGGCAAAGTTGGCTGTTCAGGAATTGCTGGCCGGGGTTGAAACCGTTGGCGATGTCCATCTGGTGAGTGGGCAGGTAATTGCCGCCGATATGGAGACCCTTAGAAGTATCGCCGACATGGTACGCGACCGTTTGCCTTGCGGAGCAGTAGTCCTGGGTGCAATCAGCGGTGACAAAGTTAATTTTGTAGCCATGGCCACGGCAAATGCTGTTGGCAAAGGTCTTCATGCCGGAAATATTGTCAAAGCCGCAGCGACGGTTGCCGGTGGCGGCGGCGGCGGACGCCCGGATATGGCTCAGGCAGGTGGCAAACAACCTGAAAAAATGGCTGAGGCGCTTCAGCAGGCATTGGAAACAGCTAAAAGCCAGTTAAAATAAGACCTGAACGGGCGGGGAGCACCCCGCCCGTGACATTTATTTTTTTAGCCAACAGGAAAAATCTAACCACGGTAGAATATAATGGTATACCAGAGGAGATAATATCAGGAAGGAGGGTGTCCGATGGCCAATAACGAACAGACGATGATGTTTCGGGTCGACACCGAGGAAAATAACGCTTCAGTAATCATTAATTCAGTCAACGAAGCGTTGAAAGAAAAAGGCTATAACCCGATTAATCAACTAGTTGGATATCTATTGTCCGGCGATCCTACTTACATTACGAGTTTTAAGAATGCCAGGACGCTGATCCGCAAACTTGAACGGGACGAGATTCTGGAAGAACTGGTCAAGGCCTACTTGAAAGATAAGTAGTACACTGCCAGAATACTAAGACGTACCGCCGGAAATTATATCAGCTCAAATTTAGAGCATAGACAGCAGATCCGCTGGGCAATTCTACCCCTGTGCCAAAGCGTTGTCGTTATTCGGCCAGCGCTGGTTACAGGGGTTAATTTTACTCGGATTGCACTTTCGAAAAACTGCAATGCAGACCGGATTTCTGTTCATAATACGTATATATTTTAAAACAAGACTGACGGTTATGTGAAGCTATTTAGATTATCTGAATATCCAGGTTATAGTGAGGAGATATTATGCGTATAATAGGGCTTGATGTGGGGGACAAGACTATCGGTGTCGCGGTTAGTGACGAGTTGTTGTTCACGGCGCAGGGTGTCGGTGTTATAAAACGCACTTCCCCTGAAATGGATTTTCAGCGCTTACAGGAACTTATGGCCGAGTATCTTCCCAGTGAAATTATCATCGGGTTGCCGAAAAATATGAACGGCACCATCGGTGGTCGCGCAGAGAAGGTCCAACAATTTGCCGAGCAAATTGCAGCGGCTTTTCCCCAAGCTCAAATCAAGCTTTGGGATGAGCGTTTATCGACGGTGGCAGCTGAGAAATCACTTATTGCTGCTGATGTCAGTAGGGCGAAACGCCGGAAGGTAATCGACAAAATGGCTGCGGTATTTATTTTGCAAGGTTATCTTGATAGTCTACCGTGCCGGAATCTTCCTTGACAGGGGAATTTTTCTACGATAAAATTACAGTAATGAGAAATGGGGTGAAGAAATGGCTGATAATGAAAAAGATGACATTGAGGAATTTGAGGATGAGCCCATTGTCGTAATGACAGATGAAGATGGCAATGAGTTTTACTATCGCGAAGAAATGATTATTCCTGTGGGCGAGAAACGTTTCGCCATTCTAGTGCCGGTCAATATTGACGGTGAAGACGCAGAATGCAGCGGTTGCGATTGTGGCTGCGAAGATGATGAAACTGACGTATATATTGCCAGGATCGATTCCGATGAAAACGGTGAAGAGGTTTACGTGGATCCTAGTGATGAAGAGTTTGACGAAGTACGTAAAGCCTATGAAGAATTACTTGACGAAGATGATGAGGCCTAAACAGGCTTCATTTTTTTTGTCAAACCGTATATAATAGATCATGCAAGTGAGGTGACTAATATGCCGCAAATTCGACAGCACATAAAATTAATGGCACTATGTATTGTTTGTTTAATCGCCGTCAGTATGTTTGGCTTTAGCCTTCCGGTTAGCGACGGTGCCGACAATCAGTCAGTGGTGGTCATTAAACCAGGGATGTCAACACAAGCCATAGGGGGATTACTGCAAGAACAGGGGTTGATCACAAGCACCCTGTTTTTCCGTATTGTTGTCAGAGTTGAGGGGCTGGATAATTCCCTTCAGGCCGGGGAGTATAATTTCAAAAAAGAAATGCCGGTGAGGCAGATTGTGGCCATGCTTGCTGATGGAGACACCACTTATAAGCAGTTTACTATTCCTGAAGGCTTTACTGTCAATCAGATCGCCGCGCTGCTGGAAAGTAAGAAAGTGGCTTCAGCTGATAAATTTAAAGCATTGGCGACTAATTACGTTCCTTATGATTATGTAACGCCTGAGCCGCAGGCGGATTATCGGGTGGAAGGTTATCTTTTTCCCGACACTTATCGGGTTGCCGCCGGGACAAGTGAAGAACGCCTGATGCAGATGATGGCCAGTCATTTTAATGAAAAGTTTACGCCGCAAATGCGACAGCGAGCCAATGGACTCGGATTGTCAATACAGGAAGTTATTGTGCTGGCTTCCCTGGTGGAACGGGAGGCCAAACTGCCCCAGGATAGGCCGGTTATTGCCGCGGTCTTCCTCAAACGGCTGAATTTAGGCATGCCTTTGCAATCGTGCGCCACAATTCAGTATATTCTGGGCGAACCCAAACCGGAGTTGACGGTAGCGGACACGGAGATAGCTTCGCCCTACAACACTTATCAACATACCGGACTTCCGCCAGGGCCGATCGCCAACCCTGGTCTGGCATCCATCACAGCTGTTCTTTATCCGGCACAGACCGATTATTTGTATTTTGTAGCCTCAAAAGACGGATCCCATCACTTCAGCAGAACTTATCAGGAACATCTTGCGGCTATCAAAATGCTGAGCCAATAAGATGGACAAGTTGCTGACCACAATGGAAGAATACGCTGCCAAAAGGCAAATACCGGTTATTGAGCCGGACATCGCTGCACTGCTGGCAACGACAGTGGCTAACCGGAAACCGTCAGCCATACTGGAAATCGGCACGGCCATAGGTTATTCTGCTCTGATTATGGCTAATCAGATGCCGCAAGCGGCCCGGATCACCACTATCGAAAATAGCGTCAGTAATGCGGCGATGGCCAGCCGATTTATCTCCATGTCGCCTTTTGCCGACCGTATCGATATCCGTGTTGGCGAAGCAAAGGATCTATTGCCGCTTTTAGTCGATAGGTATGACATGTTATTTATTGATGCTGCCAAAGGTCAATATTTGAATTTTTTACGGTTAGTTCTTGATAAATTGGCGGATGAAGCGGTAATATTTGCTGATGATGTTTTTTATCACGGATGGGTTCAAAGCTCAAATCCACCACGCCGTCTGAAAACAATCGTTGAACGCATGCGTGAATACCTTGCATTTGTCAGTACTGATCGCCGTTTTGTCACTACAGTATATAATATAGGGGACGGAGTGGCCATTTCCCAATACCGGGAGGAAACGAAACTTGAAACCGATTGAATTATTGGCCCCAGCCGGAAATCTGGAAAAACTGGAAATTGCGCTGGCCTACGGTGCCGATGCAGTATATTTTGGCGGCAAACAATTTGGCCTGCGGGCTTTTAGCGACAATTTCGATGATGCTGAACTTCGGGCAGGCATTGCCATGGTGCATCGCGCCTCCAAGAAAGCTTATATTACTGTAAATATTTTTCCGCATAATGAAGACCTGCTTGCGTTGCCTGATCATCTTCGTTTCATCCGTGACAGCGGAGCAGACGCTATTATTATTTCTGATTTGGGAGTCTGGCGCATTGCGAGAGAGGTGACTCCTGATCTACCGCTTCATATCAGCACTCAGGCCAATAACACCAATTGGGCATCAGTTCTTGCCTGGCAGGAAATGGGGGCCACAAGAGTTGTTTTGGCGCGGGAACTTTCGCTTGCAGATATCCAAACCATCAGGCATAAGACAACGATTGAGCTGGAGGCATTTGTGCATGGTGCGATGTGCATATCTTATTCCGGACGCTGTCTGTTAAGCAACTATTTCACCGCACGTGATGCCAACCGTGGTGAGTGTGCCCAGCCTTGCCGCTGGAAATATCATTTGATGGAAGAGACCAGACCGGGACGATTTCTGCCAGTGTTGGAAGATGAGCGGGGAAGCTACTTTTTCAATTCCAACGACCTTTGCCTGTTGCCGTTAATTCCGCAATTGGCAGCGGCCGGTGTTGACTGTTTTAAAATTGAGGGCCGGATGAAAAGCAGCCACTATGTCGCCACGGTGGTAAAAGTCTATCGACAGGCGTTAGATGCGTATTACAACGCACCAGAAAGCTACAGCGTTCGTCAGGAGTGGCTGGAGGAACTGGACAAAATATCACGTCGTCCTTATACAACCGGGTTTTTACTCCATCCAACCGGCGCTGCCGACCAAGTATACGGTTCAGAAAAATACAGTCAGAATTATGAGTTTTCCGGTCTGGTGAAAGAATATGATCCGACAAGCGGTCTGGCTGTGATAGAGCAACGCAACAATATGAAGCAGGGTGAAGAAATTGAGATACTTCAGCCTGCCGGAGCCAACTTCTGTCAAACGATTACTGCTATGACCGATGCCGAGGGCAATTTGATCACTGTGGCGCCACACCCCCAGCAGCTTATTGTTATGCCGCTGTCAAATCCGACGATGCCACTGGCAATGCTACGCCGGAAGGTGGTACAAAATGAATGACAACGCGACGATTTATTTACGAATAAACCCCCGCGACGTTCATTATCTTAATCGCATTTTTGAAGGTTATGAATATTTGGGAGTGGTAAGCACTATTGATAAACATCAGGGGATTATGGCTATTCGTGGAACGCCCGGAACTATTTTAGCGGTGCGGGATGTTTTGACCAACCTGCCTATTTGGCTGGAACTTCTTGACGAAAGTCATATTAATCTTCCGGATTGATTATGAGCGCTACTGTAAATTTCAGCATTAAAGAACACTACTATACAATAAATCACCCCCATGCAGATAACTCTACATGGGGGTGAAAATTTACCGGATTTAGTGTTGGCAATTTAATTCTTTGGTTAGGTTATGAAGATCATGTTTGATTTGGCGTGAACACATGCCCTTGTTTGACTTTGTCATTGACAGGGGTTGATGTTTTCTTGCTCGGTTCATTTGCAGGCCCTGTTGTGGTCTTGTCCTGCTCGCTAAGAATCTCAGTTTGCAAGGTAGTGTATTGAGTATCAAGTTTGGCATTGTGCAATATGTCGCCAGTCTGAGGCAAAATGTCGGTCAGGTTTACCCCAAGTTTTGTGGCTATCGCTTGCCAAGTTAACTTATCGGTGAAGCGTAACGCATAAATATCAGCCGGATCAGAACCGCTGGAATCAGCAAGCCCATAGAGTAATGCAACATCACCGTAAGATAGGGAAAAACGCAGATATGCGATTTGATTGGCCGGAATTGACATCTGATAAGTTTGTGATATCTGCCAGGCCAGTTTACAATCCTGCACTTTAACATCTTGCAGTGGCGAGCCGAGTTCAAAGGCAAAAACCGGACTGGTGCACATTACCATTAATAAAACTAGGAAAATAAACTGTAATAGGACTTTTTTCATAAACACACCTCCAATTTTATAAATTTAACAAAGACCGTGAGTTATCCTGCAAGAATCACTAAAAATAAATTTTACGCCAGAATTAAGTTGGGATGGCTGGCTGGACCATCAGGTGTAAAAGCAGTAAAAATGGTAAAGACTATTGCAAAAATAGTTGTATCTCAGTTCGCTTTTGCAGGGGGACGGTATGGTCTGTTTGAAGTTCCGGCTGGTAAAATTTTATACGCTATTGGTAGTTATCGGCGCATTGCTGCTGGCAAGGCTGGTTTATCTGCAACTTATGGAAGGCCCCAAACTGGCGGTGGAAGGTTTGAACAGCCGGATTCAGGAGATAGCGGTGGAGGTGACCAGAGGTGAAATACTGGATCGTAAAGGAAATGCCCTTACTAATACTTCACAATACTATTTAATTGCTGTCTTTCCATCCCAGATCACCAACATTGACGAAACCATAGCCTTTCTGGGAAAATATGAATCGGAGGATGTGGCAAAACTTCGGGCCGCGATTATCGACGGCAGGCCATTTAAATTGAAAGTCGGAGTCGATGCCCTTACAGCGCAAAAAATCAATGCCCGAAAAATGCCGGGAGTTATTGCTATTGTCGAACGGGTGCGCTATGGTTACAGCTCACTGGGGTCTCATGTTGTCGGCTATATTAACAGTTCCGACAATCGGGGAGTCAGCGGGATTGAATATCTTTATGATGATGTGCTTCGCGGGTCGCAGCCAACCTATCTGGCCGCAATGGTGGATGCAGGGCAGCAGATTATCCCGGGGCTCGGCTACAAGAAACTGCGACTAGACGTTGGCCAGGAACCATCTAACGTAGTGCTAACCATAGACGGACGTACTCAGAGAATTTGTGAACAAGTTATGGATAAGTACATTGAAAAAGGCGCCGTCATAGTACTACAACCGGCGACCGGTGAAATTCTGGCCATGGCTTCCCGACCAAACTTTGACGCCAATGATATTGGCGATTACCTGGGCAGAGGGTCGTCTCCACTTTTAAACAGAGCCATTGCCGCCTATCAGCCTGGCTCAGTATTTAAACTGGTGGTTGCGGCGGCGGCGATGGAAGAAAAAATTGTTAAGCCGGATGATGAGTTTTTTGACCGCGGATATATAGAAATCGGTGGTTTGCGGTTTAAGGGCTGGGATTATGACAAAGGCGGCAGAGGTCTGATTTCATTTCGTGAGGCTCTGGCTTATTCCAGTAATCCGGTGTTCATTGAAGTGGGGCAGAAACTTGGCGCTGATAAATTGATTGCATATGCCCGGCGGCTGGGCTTTGGGGAAAAAACCGAGTTGAATTTTGTTGGTGAAGTTGCCGGTAATCTGCCTGCTTCCGGAGATATTTATGCAGGAGATCTGGCTAACTTGTCGATTGGCCAGGGATCGCTGGAAGTTACTCCACTGCAGATCGCCTGTCTGGTGGCAACAATTGCCAATGACGGAATAAAAGTTAGTCCACATATCGTTTCCAGAATCACTACTTCGGAGGGATCTACAATTAAATATTTTCCGCCCGTGACTGGGGTCAGGGTGTTATCTCATCAGACCGATAGCCAACTTCGTGGGATGATGACAGCGGTAACCCAGATTGGTACAGGTCAGGCTGCGTATGTGGAAAACGGCGGATCTGCTGGAAAGACAGGCACGGCGGAGACCGGACGGTTCAATGCTGGCGGTAAGGGCGTCAATCATGCCTGGTTTGCAGGATACTATCCTCTTGATAATCCTCAGCTTGTCGTGGTAGTATTTGTAGAAGACGGTATGTCAGGGGCAGATATCGCGGCGCCGATTTTTCATGAAATTGTTACCCGGCTTATTTCCAGTGATGCCCCTGGTCAATAACTTTGTCAGGTGTCAATAGCTTACAGTGGGAGGAATGGTTGTGCAATATCAGGAACTTGCCGCCACAGCAGTAAAAGAGGCCGAGAGGCTGGGTGCACATAGCGCCGAAGCCTATATTCTTGACGCCAAGTCATTAACCATCGAAGTGGCTAATGAGGCGGTTGAGACATTAAAATTTGCCAACGATACCGGAATAGGACTGAGGGTGATTTCAGAGCAGGGACAAGTGGGATTTGCGTTTTCCACCGATATTGATCCAGTTAGTTTTGCTGATATTGCCCGCCAGGCAATTGCCAACGGCGAGAAAACCTTTGCCGACCGGTTCAATGTTTTTCCGGGGGGAGGGAAATTGGCACCGGAGATGAAACTTCTTGATCCCAAAATATCAGCTGTTAGTATTGAAGAGAAGATTGCCATGGCCCGTCAGGTTGAAACGGCAGCCCGCCAGAGTGATAGCCGCATCCGCCGTACTGAACGCTGTGTTTACGAGGAAATGGAATATGGCGTGGCATTAGCTAACTCCAACGATTTGGCTCTGCAGTATCGTTCAGGCTATTGTGGGCTTTATGGAGTGGTCCTGGCGGAAGATGGCTCCGATGTTCAGACAGGTATGGGTATGTCGTACTGCCGGGATTTTGACCAATTGAAGCCTGAGTCGGTAGGTCAGGAGGCGGCACGGGAAGCGGTTATGCTTGTCGGGGCAAAGAACATCGGGACAACAAAAGCTACATTGCTTTTAAGCCCTTATGTCGCCAGTAATTTCTTTTCGCTGCTCATTCCGGCGCTAAGCGCCGATGCAGTTCAGAAGAAGCGGTCATTATTTCGGGACAAGGTCGGAGCAAAAGTGGCATCTTCATTGTTATCACTTGTTGACGACGGCAGGATGGACGGCGGCATCGCTACAGCTCCCATCGACGGCGAAGGGGTGTCGACAAGACGCACTGAATTGATTTCAAATGGCATATTGCAGGGATTCTTATATAATACATATACTGCTGGACGGGATGGTTGCGCCAGTACTGGAAATGGCGTCCGGCACTCATTCAAAAGTGGTCCGGAAGTCGGTCCCAGCAATATTTTTATTGTGCCGGGCGTGAAAAAACGCCAGGATTTATTACACGATATTAAAGACGGATTTTACGTAACAAGTGTAATGGGCATGCATACCGCCAATCCTATTTCCGGTGATTTCTCGGTTGGAGCAGCCGGCGTATGGATTCGTAATGGCGAATATGCCCACGCGGTTCGTGGAGTCGCTATCGCCGGCAATATTATCGACCTGCTGGGTGAAATTGATGCCGTTGGTGACGATTTGCGCTTTTTTGGTTCACAGGGAGCACCGACCGTCAGGATAGGTAAGATAACGATCAGCGGAACTTAATTCCAGCCATTTGACCGCTAGGCAAAAGCGGCTAATTATGGTAAAATAAAAAAGTTAATAGTGATAAGGCTGTGATTTTATGCTTCCGGGAAAACAACGTTTTTTAGTTATTCACGGACCAAACCTTAATCTTTTGGGGATGCGTGAACCGCAAATATACGGCTCACTGACACTTGAAGAGATAAACCGCCAACTTACAGAAGAGGCGCAAGCGTCAAATGTTGAGATTAAGATAGTTCAAACCAACCACGAGGGAGTCATGGTTGATGCTATTCAGGATGCCGTCGGACAGTTTGCCGGGATTATTATTAATCCTGCGGCTTTTACCCATTATAGCATAGCAGTCCGTGACGCCATTGCGGCAGTTGACCTTCCGGTGATTGAGGTGCACTTGTCCAACATTTACAGCCGGGAAGAATTTCGCCATCATTCGGTGATTGCCCCGGTGGTCACCGGGCAGATCAGTGGATTAGGATTCAGGGGCTACTTATTGGCGCTTACGGCCATGATTGATCTAACAGGCAGGAAGTAAACCGATGACAAATCGTCTGAAGAGACTACGAGAATATTTGACCAAAATTGACCTGGATTGTATACTTATTGCTAAACCGGAAAACCGCACATATTTTAGTGGCTTTACCGGTTCAGCTGGCGTTTTGCTTGTCAGTATGAAAGACGCCAAACTGCTGACTGATTTTCGTTATGTGGAACAAGCCGTACAGCAAGCTCAGGATTTTACAGTAGTACGTCACGGCAGTGAACTTTTCGCGGATCTGGATAATGAGATTCGCCGGTTGAACGTTCGGAAAGTGGGCTTTGAAGGTGATTTCACCACCTGGGATATTTATCGCAAGCTTGCCGGGATAGCTGCCGAACCGGTGGCTGTTCAATTGGATGAACTGCGAGTTGTCAAAGATCCGGCTGAAATTGCGCTCGTTAAAAAAGCCGTGCAATTGGCCGACAATGCCTTCACCCATGTTCTGCCCTATATGAAACCAGGTGTCAGCGAATTTGATATTGCACTTGAACTTGAATTTAATATGCGCCAGAACGGAGCGGAAAAGACGGCGTTTGATATTATTACCGCTTCCGGAAAGAGGTCAGCTTTGCCTCATGGACGGGCGTCAGAAAAAACAATTGAAGTCGGCGATTTGGTGACTATGGACTTCGGCGCTGTGTACAAGGGCTATCATTCAGATATCACCCGGACAGTAGTCATTGGTCAGGCATCAACGCGGCAACGCGAAATGTATAATCTTGTTTTGCTAGCTCAGCTCAGCGGTCTCAATGCTGTTAAACCTGGAGAAACAGCCCGGAATGTTGATGCGGTTGCCAGAGAAATTATTGTTCAGGCTGGGTACGGCGACTATTTCGGTCACGGTCTTGGCCATGGCGTCGGGTTGGCTATTCATGAAGAACCTCGTTTGTCGCCAACTTCACAAATGATTTTGGCTCCCGGAATGGTGATTACGGTGGAACCGGGAGTATACCTGCCCGATTGGGGCGGGATCAGGATAGAAGATACGGTGGTTGTTACTACAGCTGGCGCTCAGGTTTTGTCGGCCAGTACCAAGGAACTTATTGAATTAGATTGGTGATATGGAGGATTTGTAATGATTTCAAGCAATGATTTTCGAAACGGGGTAACCATTGAACTGGATGGCGGTATTTGGCAGGTAGTGGATTTCCAGCATGTAAAGCCTGGCAAAGGAGCCGCTTTTGTTCGCGCTAAACTTAAGAATATCAAGACCGGCGCGGTGGTGGAACGCACTTTCAATGCAGGGGAGAAAGTTCCCCGGGCCAGACTTGATAACCGTCAGATGCAGTATCTTTATGAAAGCGACGGCCTGTACAACTTCATGGATAATGAGACATATGAACAGATTACGATAAACACTGATCAATTGGGTGATGCTAAAAGATTTCTGAAAGAAAATATGAATATCAGTGTACTGTTTTTCCAGGAGGCGGTAATCGGTCTTGAATTGCCATATTCTGTAGAACTGGAGGTCATTGAGACCGATCCGGGAATTAAGGGTGATACTGCCACCGGCGGTACTAAACAGGCGAAATTGGAAACCGGATATATTGTTAGGGTGCCGCTATTTATCAATGTTGGTGATGTGCTTAGGGTTGATACCCGCACTGGAGATTATCTCGAACGCGCTTAAAATCTTTTTGTCGTTTTGAAGAGACAAACCCCCTGTTATGTTTTGTCGCGGTGGTGGGTATACTACCATTATTCGCATGAAACATAAGGGGGTTTAATTATGGGCAATATCAAAGAAAAGGTGGCATATTTGCAGGGACTAACCCGGGGACTCGATGTTACTGATAATTCAGCTGAAGGTAAATTAATATTAAATGTGGTTGACGTCTTACAGGACATGGCGGAAGAAATCCACTGCATTCATGTGGCACAGGAAGATTTGGAAAACTTCGTGGACGCTATTGACGAGGATTTAAGTGATTTGGAAGATGACGTATATGAGGGAGTATATAATTCTGACATGGTAGAAATGGAGTGCCCGGCTTGCCATGAAGTGATTTCATTTGAATCAAATTTACTTGATGAAGAGAATGTTGTGGAAGTCACCTGCCCCAAATGCGGTGAAGTAGTATACGAAAACACTATCGAATTTGCTGACGAGGACGACATGGAGCTTGCAATGCACCGCATTCATCCGGGAGTATAACTCAATATAAAAGTATTTATAGGATTATAACATCATTCAGAACAGCCGTTTATTTTGTCAGAGGCATAGTGCTGCCCGGTGACTGGTAAATGCACTGCCTTTTTGCCATTTTTAATGTTTATATTATTATAAATCCCGGTTTCCGGGATTTTTTATGTTTGTGGCATAAAGTAACTTGTTTGTCCATATCTATGTAAAGAAAGGGCGGAGCAAAATGGAGCGATATTCTATTCTGGAAAAAACAATTTTCCCTTTGTTGGCCCCGACGCTCGCAACAATAATAAAATCCGCACCCTTATGGATATTGGAGGAAGCCACTGAGTTGCGGCTGAGGGCCTCGCAGCCACTATTGCTGCAGATTGGCGATAAGGATTTCTTTTTGGGAAGGGACGGCAAACCGGTAGCTGACCTGCTGGCTGCATATGTCTGCAGTCGGGAGGATTTAGTTCAGACACTCCAGATCGTTAGTCGCAATTCATTATATGCGTTCGAACAGGAACTCAGGATGGGGTTTTTTACTGTTCCTGGGGGGCATCGCATTGGTTTAACGGGACAGGCAATCATGAATGACGGTGAGCTTAAAGCCCTGAAAAATATCGGAACAATGAATATTAGGCTTGCCAGAGCAATTCCTGAATCAGCCGCGCAAGTTATGCCATATCTGTTGGCAGGTGGCGGGCGGGTGTTCAGTACTCTATTAATTGGTCCCCCTCGCTGCGGTAAGACAACCATGCTGCGGGACATAGTGCGTCAACTCAGTAGTGGCGTGCCCCGGTTGAATTTTCGTGGTGTGCAGGTGGGGGTTGTGGACGAGCGTTCGGAACTTGCTGCTTGCCGGGACGGAATTCCAACCGCCGATTTGGGTCCGCGGGCTGATGTGCTCGACGGTTGTCCCAAGGCAACAGGTATGCTGATGCTTATTCGGTCAATGGCGCCGCAGGTAGTAATAACCGATGAACTTGGGCGCAAAGAAGACGCTTTTGCCGTGCAGGAAGCTTTACATGCCGGAGTGAGCGTTATTGCCAGTGTGCATGGCAGAGATGTTGAGGATATTAAACAACGTCCGTTCATCGGTGAACTTGTGAGACAAAAATTCTTTGATCGCTATGTAGTTATCGGTGTCTCTCCGTCAATCGGCACAGTGGAAATGATTATCGCCGTCAAACAGGATGCGCTATTATTTCAACGATCTAATGGGGTGAGAGAATGTGGCTGAAAATCTGCGGCTCCATGATGGTAATAAGCGCCGGAACGGGCATCGGTTTTTCTGTTGCCAGCCGTTACAGCGAACGCCCACGGCAAATTAGTCAGTTGATTGGATGTTTAACTACTCTCAAAGCGTGTGTGAGTTATATTTCCATGCCGCTGCCTGAGGCCTTGAAACATTGCGGCGCTGCCGTCGAAGGCCCTGTTAGGGAACTATTCCAGCGGACCGGAGATTTATTAGGTACAGAAGGCTGGCTTTCACCTCGTCAGGTATTTGCAGAAGTAATGGAGGAAATGGCGACAAAATTAGCTTTTGCTATGCCGGAGCGTGAAATTATTCTGCAGCTAGGGTCCAATCTTGGAACGACAAATCGGGAAGAACAGCAAAAATATCTGACAATGGTATTGGCGGGACTAGAGAAGATTGAACAGGAATCCAGGCGTGCCAGAGACCTGAATGTAAAAATGTTTCGCTATTTGGGGATTTGTGCCGGGTTAGCGTTAGCGATATTGCTTGTTTAGAAAGGAGCGTGAATGATGAGTCTGGATATATTGTTCAAGATAGCCGGTGTGGGGATACTGATTTCTGTTATTCACACAGCCTTGAAACAAGCCGGAAAAGAAGATATGGCTCATTTGTGCACCCTTGCCGGCTTCACGATCGTACTCTTCTGGGTAGTACAACTGCTCGGTCAACTTTTTACAACCGTACAAGGCGTATTCAAGTTAAATTAGGGAGTGTACGCCATGGAAATAGTGCAAATTGTCGGCCTGGGATTTGTTGTAACCCTGCTGATTCTTATTCTGCGAGGTCAACGGCCGGAAATTGCCGTACAGCTTAGTATCACTCTGGCGACGATTATCTTTTTACTTGTTCTGGCAAAAATTGACGTGGTGCTTAATCTTTTTCGTGATTTGGCGGAGAAAGCCAGTGTCAATCAATTGTATCTGAATACAATTCTCAAAATAATCGGCATTGCCTATATTACCGAATTTGGCGCGCAAGTTTGTCGTGACGCAGGTGAAGGCGCGGTAGCCGGTAAAATCGAATTCGCCGGAAAAGTATTGGTGATGGTTATGGCAGTGCCGATTATCGCTCTGGTTCTGGAAACCATCGTCAAACTGCTTCCGTGAGGGTGGCAAAATAATGAGGATATTTCTGGTAATGCTGGTTTTTATGCTGACAAGCTTAGCGGCGACGGCTGCTGCGCCCGTCCCGGTGGATGATATTCAAGGTCAATTGGTGGACAATATGTCGGTGGACAAAGTGAATCAATTTGTTGACAAAGTTAGTCGCGAGCTTGGCGATGAACTACCAAGGCTGGATGCGGGCACTATCAAAAATATTATCGCCAAAGGAATTGCTTTCAACTGGCAAAATATGCAGACAATTTTTCTGAGGCAGTTGTTTGCCGAATTGGCGGCTAACAGCCAACTAATGGGTAAATTATTATTTTTGGCGGTACTGTGCGCCCTGTTACAGAACTTGCAAAGTTCATTCGAACAATCGACCGTTTCATTTTTGGCCTATAGTATCTGCCATATTTTTCTGTTGGTTATTGTGTTGACCGCTTTTTATAACGCTCTTACCCTGGCTAGAACAACGGTAGATGATATGGTGGGGTTCATGCAAGCTCTTTTGCCGCTCCTGATAACACTACTTGCCGGGGTCGGCGCGGTCACGTCGGCGGCGTTGTTTAGCCCGCTGTTATTGGTGTCGGTCGCGACGGTAAGTATGATCGTAAATAGTTTCGTGTTACCGCTGCTGTTTTTGTCAGCAGTGCTGCAATGTGTGAATTTTTTTTCAGAGCATTACCGGATCAGCAATCTCGCAGGATTGTTTCGACAGATCGGGCTGTTGGCCCTGGGTCTGACGTTGGTGGTGTTTATCGGTATAATAACCGTGCAGGGAGTTGCCGGAGGAGTTGCCGACGGCATAACGCTCCGTACGGCGAAATATGCTACTTCGACACTAATTCCAGTTGTCGGTAAGATGTTTGCCGACACCGTGGAATTAGTTATGGGAGCGTCTTTACTACTGAAAAATGCTGTTGGCCTGTTTGGCATTGTAACGGTATTTACCATTTGTGTTTATCCTTTAATTAAATTGCTATCCTTAGTTTTGGTCATGAAAGTTACCGGAGCTCTGGTGCAGCCGATGGGTGACGAAAGAATGGCCAAGTGCCTTGATGTAGTCGGAGATAACATGTTGATGATATTTATCGGAGTTATGGTTGTGGTTTTGATGTTTTTTCTGGTGATTGCCGTAATAGTCGGTGCGGGCGGCATAGCAACAATGCTACGGTAAATTGGTCTTAAGAAAAGGAGATACACCGTGATTGACCAACTTACTGCCTGGGTAAAAACAATAATTTTTATAGTACTGTTCGCCGCCTTTTTGGAATTATTGTTGCCGGTCAGTGGCATGCGGCGGTTTGTCAGGGTAATCATGGGCCTTTTGATAATGCTCGTAATGTTAAACCCTGTAGTTGAGGTTTTTCAGTCGCGATTTGCCCCTGACCAATTGCCGGTAATAAACGGTGACAATAGCGACTCAGTTGATTTCGCCACAGAGGAAACGGCGGACGTTGTCAAACAGCGGGATCAGTTGGCACTGGACCTGTATGAAAAAGACTTGACCAGACAGATCCAGGCTGTCGTTATGGCGGAGGAAGGAGTCGCTGATAGCAAAGTACTTCTGAGTATCAAGGCGGCAGCTGATGGGCGGCAGGGAGCAATAGACAAAGTCACCGTTTTTGTTCAGCCAGGCATCGCCCAACCGGATTCGAAAATATCACCGGTGGTAATAGGTACTGGCAATGGAGAAAACCAAGAAAAATTGACGCCTGAATTAAAAGAAAAAATTGGCAGAACAATTAGGGAAATATATCAATTGACGGCTGACCAAGTGGAAATAAGGGCCATGAATTGAGCGTCAGGGGGGATAGTATGAATGGTTTCGGCGATTTGCTGGCGGCAACCCGAAAAAAATGGGGGGCGAAATTAGGTAAAAATGGTCTGTTTAATCTGAGATTGGTTCTGCTGGGGATCTTGGGAATTGCATTACTTCTGATCAGTGGGTTCTTTGATTCAACAGACGTCACCCCTAAAACCGTGGTTGAGCAGGAAGCGGTTAAAAACCCACCAGTGGTTGCTGGTAATTATGAAGCAACATTGGAGGCAAAAATGGTTAATATATTGTCTCAGGTAAAAGGAGCCGGGGCAGTAGCGGTGAGTATCACACTGGAAAATGGCGAAAGCCGGGAATATGCCGAGGATATATCCAAGGAGAGCCGTGTTATTCAGGAGAAGGATAGCAACGGCGGTCTGAGGACCACCACCGAAACAAAAGATAGTGAACAAGTTATATTCAGCAAAGAAAATGGTAACGACCAACCAGTAATTGTTCAGGAGACCAAACCGGAAATAAAAGGGGTACTGGTAATTGCCGAAGGCGCACAGGATTCTACAGTTAAAGCAAATCTCACCTGGGCAGTTGAAGCCGGATTAGGTGTCCCGGCTTATAAAATTAGTGTTTTACCGTAAAGGGGGTAAGGCTGGTATGACGGTTTTAAATATCCGAAAGATGGCCAGACCTATTTTGTTACTGCTGGCCGCGGTGATTATTGCAGCACTGGCACTCCAAGCCTGGGGATATTTATGGGATCGGGCCGCAGCCAAGGCGGACCGCAGCAATGCCATGCAGGTAATGAAACCAATATCCCAGGTGCAGGTTTCTCCGGTAATTCTGCCTGATTTTTTTGTTGAGTATCGCCTGGAGCGTGATCGGTTGCGCAGCGAACAGGCTGATATTCTGGAGGAAGTAATTCGTACCGCAACCAAAGATGATGAACGCGAAAAGGCACAAGACGCGATACTTAAACTTGTCGGAGATAAACAGCGTGAGGTTGAGATGGAAAATCTTATTAAGGCACGCGGCTATGATGATGCATTGGTAATTATGAGCGATAATGACGTGAGTGCGGTTATTAAGGCTAAAGACCTGAAACGTGAGGATGTTCTGCAGGTTGCTGATATTATTGGCCGGATATCCGGGGTTAATCCTGAAGAAATTACGATCAGCGCCAAGCCATAATTCGGCGCCAGGCTGCTTTAAAAGGCCAATATGCTTAGCTCCCAAGCAATAACATCGGCGCCGAAGCACGTGCATCTATCTTTTCAAAGTGTTAACTAGCGTGCACCAGTACATACTATACATACTATGTTACTTGATAAACTGTCCGGATTTACCCGGACAGTTTTGACATTTTGCGGGAAAAAGATTTTACCGTTATTTAAATGCTGGTTATCGTGCCGGAAAATATCTGTAGATCTTTTTTGGGCGGTGTTGTTTAATTTGCTAACAGGCGGAAAAGTTTGGTATAATATTAGAGTTATAAAATATTTTTGCGATAAATAAATATAGATTAATAAACAATATCGAAGGAGGGGTTGCTTTGGAGAAGCGTGTGGAACGAACTGAGCTAAATGACGTTGGTTCAATTCGAATCGCCGATGAAGTTGTAGGGATCATCGCCGGACTGGCGGCTACCGAAGTGGCCGGCGTGGCTGGAATGAGCGGCGGCCTGGTTGGCGGTATCGCCGAAATGCTGGGGAAAAAGAACCTTTCCAAAGGAGTCAAGGTAGAAGTTGGCGAACGGGAAGCTGCCGTAGATTTATTTGTTATCGCCGAGTACGGGGTACGCATTCCGGATGTAGCCCTGCGGGTGCAGGAAAATGTTAAGAGGGCCATCGAATCCATGACCGGACTTGATGTTGTTGAAGTCAATATCCATGTTCAAGGCGTCGGGTTTGCTCCGGAAGCCAAGGAAGAGGATATGCGCGTGCGATAGAAAGGAGAAAGCATGGGAATTTTTGATAGAATAATTTTAACAATCTATACTTTTCTAGTGACATTAATATCAATAGGCGTGATATTAATATCTTTACGCCTTGTTTCTTTAGACTGGGCATGGACAACCCTTGGTTTTATCAACCAAAATTGGGAAGTTAGTCTGGTCGGTGCCCTTTTTCTGCTGGTCAGTGTCCGGCTGCTATTTGCCGGAGTGCGCTCGCGTCGTGGTAAGAACAGGATCATTCATCATAATGAGATGGGCGATGTTCATATTTCTCTGGATGCGGTGGAAAACTTGGTGGAAAAGGCTGCCAGAAACGTGCGCGGAATTCGTAACGTTAAAGTTTATGCCAGTCACAGCTCTGCTGGGGTGAAGCTGTACCTTAAAGCGGTTGTCAGTCCCGAAAGTCATGTTCCCACAGTGACGGCCGATGTTCAGGAACGGGTAAGGAATTACATAAAGAATACTGTTGGTGTGGAGCTGGCCGAGATACAGATTTTTGTCAATAATATCTCTAATGACTTCAAAGCCAGGCAAAGGGTTGAATAGGAGGCGGCGGCATGGATCGCAAGCTGTTTGAGGAGATATGGCAACAACATAGCGGTAAAATTGTCGGCGTGGCTCTGGGGTTTATTTTGGGAGTACTTATCATCTGCTTTGGCTTTTTCCGCACTTTGTTTGTTATGTTGTGTGTCGCTGCTGGTTTTGTTGTCGGCAAACGCATTGATGAGAAAGAAGACATTCTGGAGATTTTGGACAAACTATTGCCGCCGGGGTACCATCGTTAGCAAAGAGAGGGAACTGTATGAGTCGTAGAAAGGCCAGAGAATTGGCCTTGCAAGCATTATTTCAACTGGATTTTAATGATCAGGAACCAACTAATGCGCTGGAGGCCGCTTTTTCTGAAACCCAGGGGGCAGGCCCAAAGACAAAAGCTTATGCCAGAGATTTGGTCGATGGCACGCATCAAAACTTGCGGGAAATCGATGATATTATCAGCAACCTTTCGCTGGAATGGAAACTCGACCGCATGCCTGGGGTGGATCGCAATATTGCCAGGATGGCAATTTATGAGATGAAGTATGCCGATGAAGAGATATCACCTAATGTTGTCATTAATGAAGCTGTGGAACTTGCCAAAACTTTTGGTACAGAGGATTCCAGCCGCTTTATCAATGGTATCCTCGGCGCGATGATTAAGAGCCGGAGCGCGCCATGAAAGCCTTTATCGGGATCGACACAAGCTGCTATACAACTTCCGTTGCTTTGATGCGCGAGGATGGGACACTGGTGGCTGACATCCGCCAGCCACTTACGGTAAAAGCTGGCGGAAGAGGGCTGGCCCAGTCGGAAATGGTATACCAACACACTCGTAATCTTCCTGTAGTGTTTGCCGCATCTAAAGTCGCAGCGGCTGACCAGGTGCAGTTGGCGGCGGTGGCGGTTTCCAATAAACCGCGCCCTGCTGAAGATTCTTTTATGCCAGCCTTCCTGGTTGGCGAAGGTTATGCAAAGGTACTGGCTTTGTCTCATGATGTGCCATGCTATTTTCTCTCTCATCAGGAGAATCATATACTGGCCGGAATCTGGTCTGCGGGCGGCCCGAGTGCCGGTCGTTTTCTTGTTGCCCATGTTTCCGGAGGAACAACGGAGATTACCGCCGTGGAAAAAAGGCTCGGGAATTTGTCGGTGACGCTGCTTGGCGGCAGCCAGGATATTGCTGCCGGACAACTTGTGGACCGTATCGGCGTAGCTATGGGCCTTAGCTTTCCCGCTGGGCCTAAATTGGAACTCCTGGCTAAGCAGGGACACTGCGCCGCGGCGAAGATTCCAGTGGCGGTGCGAGGTCTGGAAACAAGTTTTTCCGGCCCTGAAACTCAGGCCCGCAAATTACTGGATCAGGGAGTTGAACCTCAGGCAGTTGCGGCCGGTGTGGAAGTGTGCATTGCTGAGTCGTTGGGGCGCCTGATTCGAAATGCTGCCAAGGAGACTGGGATAACAGACATTTTATTTGTGGGCGGTGTTGTCGCCAATACCTATATTCGCGGAAGATTAGCCACTCTTCTTGCTGATGGCGAACATAAGTTGTTTTTTCCATTGAGTGAATTTAGTTCGGATAACGCCGTTGGCGCTGCCTACAGAGCTATGTGCCTGCACAGCATGAAATCCGCGTGCATATGATACATAAAAACACTGCGGAGGTGAGGGAGATGCTGGTTTATGTTTTAGGAGGCGCATTAATTGGGGTAGTAATTGGCCAGTTGTTTCCGCCGGGATATATTTTCTGGTTTGCCGTGGGTGCTGTCAGCGGCTGGGTAGCCCAGCGTTTTATAACTCGCCGGTTTTACTGAGTAACGATTGGTGTAACCAGGGTTGGACAGATAATCATTTACTATAAAGTTGCTGGTAATTTAAATTTTGAAAGAAATGGCTGAATAGATTTTTCCGGTAAACACTGGGTGAATCGGCAGCCTGATTCGGGTGATGTTTTGGACGTTTTCAGCGTAAGCACCCTTACCCGTTATATTAAATCCCTTTTTGAGCATGATGCCGTACTTAGTGAAGTTCTGGTGCGCGGAGAAATATCAAATTATAAACGGCATTATTCGGGACACTGCTATTTTACTCTCAAAGATAGCGAGTCAACCCTGCGAGCCGTGATGTTTAAAGGCCGGGCGCAATTTCTTAAATTCGAGCCCAAAGACGGCATGAAAGTCATAGCCGGGGGTAATGTTTCGTTATATGAACGGGACGGTCAGTATCAGCTTTATGTGGAACAGCTGATACCTGAGGGGATGGGGGAGCTTAGTCTGGCTTTTGTCCAGTTGAAGGACAAGCTTGCCGCCGAAGGTTTGTTTGACGAATCCCACAAGAAGAAGTTGCCGTTATTGCCAAAAACCGTGGGAGTGGTTACCTCACCCACCGGAGCAGCGCTCCGGGATATCGTAACGGTGGCCAAGCGTCGTCATCCCGGCATTCAGTTGATTTTATTCCCTGTTCAGGTACAGGGAACTGATGCTGCGGCGCAAATATCTAAGGCTATTGAGATTCTCAATAACCTGGGACAGGTCGATGTACTGATTGTAGGTCGGGGTGGCGGCAGCCTGGAGGAACTTTGGGCCTTCAATGAAGAAATAGTAGTACGGGCCATCGCCGCATCAAAAATTCCGGTAGTTTCAGCCGTCGGACATCAGACTGATTATACTTTGGCTGATTTTGCCGCCGACCGCCGGGCTGCCACGCCTTCACAGGCAGCGGAAATTGTTGCGCCTGATGTAAAAGAACTGCGAAAATATATCGTCACGTTATATAACATGTTGGAATCGTATCTTAACTCAAGCCTGGAGCGCAGACATTCCCGACTGGATCAATGTCTTGCCAGCTGGATATTTGAACGGCCGGAAAGGATGCTCTCTGACAAACGTTTGCTTGTTGACGGATATGTTCAGCGCCTGGAACAAGCTCTGAACCAGAGGCTGGTGACCAAACGACATCAATATAATCTGGCCACCGACAAGTTGGCGATGCTCAGTCCATTAGCGGTATTATCTAGAGGATATAGTATCACCCGCAGCTTCGAGGGACAGGTGATTCGCCGGGCGAATGACGCGGTTTTCGGGCAGGAACTGGAAATTATGCTGTCACATGGCAGATTGGCTGTCCAGGTGCTCAGAGCAGAGGAGGAAGAGTCTCATGAAAAAGAAAACAGCTGATCATATTCCAGAAGACAAGTCTGTGATAAATGTTTGTTTTGAAGAAGGGCTCGAGAAATTGGAAATGGTTGTTAAAGAGTTGGAAAGAGGCGATCTGCCCTTGGAGGAAGCTCTGGATAAGTTCTCTGTCGGCGTAATGCTGTCAAAGATTTGTCTTGCCAAACTAAATGCCGCAGATCGCCAGATCGATAAAATACTGCGTGAAGAGAAAGGTCAGATAGTGGAATATCCACTTGATTTACAGGAGGACGACTGATGCTGAAACAATATTGTCGTGAGCGGGCTGCGCTCGTGGACCGTGAATTGGACCGGCTTGTCCCTCTGGCGGGGAATCCGGAGCTTATTTACGAAGCCATGCGCTATAGCTTGTTTGCAGGCGGTAAACGGTTGCGCCCAATACTGTTAATGGCGTCGGCGGACACCGTGGGTGGCGATGGTGAGACCTATCTTCACATGGCTTGCGGGCTGGAGATGATTCATACATATTCATTAATTCATGATGATCTTCCGGCCATGGATAATGATGATTTTCGCCGCGGAAAGCCAACTTGTCACAAAGTATTTGGCGAAAGTATGGCTATTCTGGCAGGGGACGGTCTGCTTACCAACGCTTTTGAAGTCATGTTGTCCCAGCCTGCGGTTGACCACGAAGTGATACTTGCAGTTGTGCGGGACATTGCTATTGCTGCCGGAGCGCGTGGTATGGTTGGCGGTCAGGTAGTGGATATATTGGCAACTGGAAAAAGTCTTGACGCTGAAACTCTACGGTTCATGCACCAAGCGAAAACCGGAGCTTTATTCAAAGCCGCAGTTAAAAATGGTGCCATTTTGGCTGGAGCAAATCCCCGACAAGTGCTCAAACTGTGTGAATATGCCGAACAGTTTGGTCTGGCTTTTCAAATTACTGATGATATTCTGGATGTTGTCGGCAACCAGGACAAAATTGGAAAACCGGTTGGCAGTGATAATAAAAACGGCAAGGTTACCTATGTTACGCTATACACTCTGGCCGGGGCGCAAGAAATGGCCAGGGAAGCTGTTGAAAAAGCCGTTGCAGCTTTGAGCGAATTTAATCATAAAGCAGCCGTTTTGGAAGAACTGGCCCGGTATCTAATAACTCGTGATAGTTAGAAGGTGGCATTTTGGCTGATTGGTTGACAGCTATGACAAAGAACATAGTTTTGATGACGGCGTTTACTTCCTGGTTAGTTGCGCAGATATTGAAAAGTATTACTGCTTATTGGAAACATTCTGAATTTAAAAAAGAACGCTTGGTGGGCGCCGGCGGAATGCCTAGTTCGCATACATCTTTGGTAGTCAGTCTGGCAACGGCAGTTGGTATAAAGGATGGCTGGAATTCATCATTATTTGCCGTTGCTCTAATTTTGGCAGGCATTGTGATGTATGATGCCGCCGGTGTGCGTCAGGCCGCAGGCAAGCAGGCCAAGGTAATAAACAAATTAGTGCGGGAAGTTCGGGCCGAACATACTATCAGAGAAGATCGGTTAAAAGAACTCTTGGGTCACACTCCGCTTGAGGTTCTGGCTGGAGCTTTGCTGGGGATAATCATGGCTTACTTGTTTCATCGATATTACTGATGTGAAGGACCGATTGGTTATGCTATAATAATATAGTAATATTTCCTGATGCTGGTGAGAACAAAGGGGGTAATCCAGTTGGAAGACCTGCTGGGTTCAATCAAAGGGCCGCGTGATTTGAAAAAACTTTCAATTAGTCAATTAGAAAAGCTCGCCGGAGAGATCCGCGGGCTTCTTGTACATACAGTTTCACAAACAGGAGGACATCTGGCTCCGAACCTAGGGGTCGTGGAACTGACTATCGCCTTACATCGCGTGTTTGACAGTCCAAGAGATAAAATAATCTGGGATGTAGGGCATCAGGCCTATGTTCACAAGATGCTAACCGGACGATGCCATAATTTTGATAGTCTGCGACAATCCAAAGGCCTGAGCGGCTTTCCACGACGGGATGAAAGTGAACACGACGCTTTTGGCACCGGTCACTCCAGTACGTCAATTTCGGCCGCGCTCGGCATTGCGCTTGCCCGAGACCTGTCCGGCGACAATTATAAAGTGCTGGCAGTAATCGGCGACGGATCGTTGACTGGCGGTCAGGCCTATGAAGCGATGAATCACGCCGGCCATACGGAAACAAATCTAACTGTCATCCTTAACGATAATGAAATGTCCATCGCCAAAAATGTCGGCGCTATGTCTGAATATTTAGCCAAAGTTCGTACCGATCCGACCTATTCCAAAGTTAAACACGACGTTGAGTATCTATTGAAACGGATACCGGCTATTGGTGAAAGTGTCGCCAAAACAGTGGAACGGGTGAAGGACTCTCTGAAATACCTAATTGTACCAGGCGTCCTGTTTGAAGAACTGGGCTTTACCTATATCGGGCCAATTGATGGCCATAATATTCTTTCTTTGACCGAGGTATTACAAAAATCCAAAAATATTAAAGGGCCGGTCCTGGTACATGTTATTACCTGTAAGGGTAAAGGCTATGGCCCGGCGGAAAGCAACGCCGATAAATTTCATGGTGTGGGGCCTTTTTGCGTCGAGTCTGGGGAAGTGCTAAAGGCAAGCAACCAACCAGCCACATATACCGCAATTTTCGGCAAAACATTAGTGGATATTGCTGCTGTCAATCCTTCAGTTGTGGCCATTACCGCTTCAATGCCTGAAGGAACCGGACTGAAATTATTTGCCTCCAAATTTCCCCGGCGGTTTTTTGACGTCGGAATTGCCGAGGCTCATGCCATTACTTTGGCTGCCGGGATGGCATCCCAAGGATTACGGCCGGTGGTAGCCATCTATTCCACTTTTTTGCAACGGGCCTATGATCAAGTGTTGCATGATGTCTGCCTTCAGAAACTGCCCGTTATATTTGCCATTGATCGGGCCGGAATTATCGGCGAAGATGGTGCAACCCATCAAGGAATTTTTGATTATTCATTCTTAAGACATATTCCCAATCTGACAATTATGGCTCCGAAAGACGAAAACGAACTTCGGCATATGCTGTATACTGCTCTAAAGTGTGACGGGCCGGTAGCCATCCGTTATCCGCGCGGCAGCGGCTGTGGCGTTTCTGTCGATGAGCCACTACTTTGCTTGGAAATAGGAAAAGGTGAAGAACTGAAACCGGCTGCAAATTTAACGCTACTTGCCTGTGGGGCAATGGTGGCTCCCTGCCTTGAAGCCAGTCGACTGCTGGCGAGTCAGGGTATTACTGCTGGTGTGGTTAACGCGAGATTTTTGAAACCCTTGGACGAAAAACTGATCCGGCGTCTGGCCAGGGAAGTTGGGGCCATTGTAACCGTGGAAGACAATATTCTTGCCGGAGGATTTGGCTCAGCTGTAATGGAATTTTTAAACAGCAATAATTTTAACAGAGTAAAATTACTGCGGCTGGGCATACCGGATGAGTTTGTCGAACATGGAACCCGCGCAGAGCTAATGGCCCAATACGGGCTCGATTCCACAGGAATTGCCGCCGCTGCGTTGAATTATCTGCAGATGCATGGGGCACGGTAAATGAGTAAAGAACGTCTTGATACACTTCTGGTTAAACGAGGCCTGATCGTCAGTCGCGAAAGGGCCAAGGCCTGCATAATGGCCGGTAAAGTTTTGGTCGATGGACAAAAGGTGGACAAAGCAGGCACAATGTTTGCCGATAGTGTCGAGATAACCATGTGTGGGACCGACATTGGCTATGTAAGCCGCGGCGGTCTTAAATTAGCCAAGGCAATCACGCAATTTGGCATTGATCTGAAAGGCAAGATAGTTGTGGATGTTGGAGCTTCCACCGGCGGCTTCACCGATTGCGCGCTCAAAAACGGCGCGGAATTGGTATATGCTATTGATGTTGGCTACGGACAATTGGCGTGGTCACTGCGGACCGATTCCAGAGTAATTAATATGGAGCGCACCAATATTCGCGATGTAACACCGGAAAGATTCGAACAAGCGCCGAATTTTGCGGTGATGGATGTTGCTTTCATTTCGCTGGACAAAGTTTTGCCAGTGGTAAAGACATTACTTGCGCCGGATGGAACAGCAATTGCTTTGATCAAACCGCAATTTGAGGCCGGACGGGAAAAAGTAGGGAAAAAAGGTGTAGTTAAGGACCCTGCTGTCCACTTTGAAGTACTTACCAGGATTATTGCCCTGACCATAAATTTGGGCTTTAACCCTATAGGTCTGACATTTTCACCAATAAAAGGGCCAGAGGGAAATATAGAATATCTACTGTATTTGGACCAAAACGGCGAAGAAGCAGGGATAACCGACGCGACAGCCGAACAAATAATAAGAGAAGCGCAACTATGTCTGAACAGTTGAGTGGAGGGAACTGAGTGCTAGCGATTGGTTTATACCCAAATACTAAAAAGCAGGGAGTACAAAACGTTTTGGACTGGCTTGTCGAGCATTTTGCTGAACAAAACGTCAAAGTTTTAATACCGGAAGATGTTGCTGAGGAACTCAATCACCCTGATTTGGCTTGTGAGCGGGAACAGATGAAGGATGAAATTAGTCTGGCCATAACTATGGGCGGCGACGGCACATTACTTAACATTGCCAGAGATGTCGCATCTGCCGGGGTCCCGGTTTGCGGCATCAATATGGGTCAGCTTGGTTTTCTTACCGAAGTGGAATTGCCCGATTTAAGTTCGGCGGTCAATAGACTTATTCGCGGCGATTATTATATTGAGGAACGGCTTATGCTTGGCGCGATAATATCGCGGGAGGGACAAGAAATTGTTTTACCGCCTGCGCTTAACGACGTGGTAGTTACCAAGGGTGGTTTCTCACGGATGATTCGCCTTCAGGTCTACATTGATGGCGAATTGGCTGTCAAATATCCAGCCGATGGACTGATTGTCGCTACTTCCACCGGATCTACAGGCTATTCCCTGTCAGCTGGCGGACCGATTATCAATCCTAACCTGAAAGTCATTGTACTTACGCCTATTTGTCCTCATACCTTGAATTCGAGATCACTTGTGGTATCGGAAAAAGAAGAAATCAAGATAACAATTCATGCCACCCATGACGACATTGTTCTTACAATGGACGGGCAGAATGTTCGTAAATTGCAGCCCGAGGACTCAATTATCATTAGGCGTTCTCCTTTTCGGGCCAGATTCGTCAGACTGAGCGGCGGAAATTACACCCAGGCTTTACGGAGCAAGAAGTTATGGCGAAGTGACGACAATGATAGTCGATAAGGTCGTACTCCTGGCACAACAAATGCTCAAAGATCGCCTCAGTCTGGCGCAGTGTGTGGTTGATGCAACAGCCGGCAATGGTCGTGACACACTGTTTTTGGCCCAGTCTACTCCTTATGATGCGGTTATTTGGGCGTTTGATATTCAGGCATCAGCTCTGGCAAACACCAATAAGTTATTGCATAACCACGGCCTGGGATCGAAGGTTCGGTTGATAAACAAATGCCATTCCAGGATTGACGATTATCTGCGTCAGCCGATTGATGTCGCGATGTTCAATCTGGGATATTTACCGGGGGGAGAACACTCACTTGTTACAAAGCCAGCCACTACAATTGCTGCACTGCAGAAGGTATTGGCATTACTTGCGGTTGACGGTATAATTTCCATTGTAGCCTATCCCGGACATCCTGATGGCCGGTTGGAGAATGAAACTGTCCATAATTATGTTGGCGAACTTCCGTCAAATGAATTTAGGGTTGGCTGCTGGTCGATGGTTAATCAGCAGAACGCCCCACCATTGTTATATTTAATTGAAAATACAGGGGGTGGAAAGCGTGAAATTTATCCGACAGGCGAGAATCAAAGAAATCATTGAAAAACAACCGATTGAGACCCAAGATGATCTTGCTGATGCACTCCGTCAAATTGGGATTGAGGTGACTCAGGCCACCGTTTCCCGCGATATCAAAGAATTAATGCTGATAAAGGTTCCGGCAGGTAACGGCATCTATCGTTACGCTCTTCCACCAGAAGAAAATATTGCTTTTTCCCAGTCCCGCATGGAGAGGGTCTTTCTGGACGCCGTTGTTGCTATAGACTACAGTCTGAATCTGATTGTTCTAAAAACTATGCCTGGCACCGCTCAGGCTGTGGCTTACACTATTGACACCGCTGTGAAATGGCCGGAAATTATCGGGACAATAGCCGGTGATGATACCATTTGTATAATAGTAAAACCACCGGAGATCGCGGAAGAGATAATGGCCAGATTTAAAAAACTATTGGGTTAATATTCGGGGGGATTATTGTGCTAAAGACGCTAACGGTCAGCAATTTTGCGCTGATTGAACAGGCCGTGATCGATTTTACCACAGGATTAAACATCCTCACAGGCGAAACAGGCGCCGGGAAATCGATTCTGGTGGACGCCTTAAATACAGTTCTTGGCGGACGAGCCTCAAGTGACGCTATCCGCAGCGGCAGCGATTATTTTAGGGTAGAAGCTATTTTCACGATTGACGCGAATGTCTCGCTTCAGGAATGGCTTGACAACCAGGGAATTTTACGGGAAGAAGATACATTGATCATCAGTCGATACTTGTCTCGTCAGGGAAAAAGCACGATTACAGTTAATGGCTGCCATGTCACAGCCAGTGCGTTGCGCCAAATTGGCGCCCAGCTTGTGGACATGCACGGCCAGCACGAAAATCAGGCTCTACTGAAGCCAGAATCTTACCTGGGTCTCTTGGATGATTTTGTGCCTGAGATCAAAAGTAATTTGGCCGCTTATTTTCGCGATTATACCGCCTGGTCTGATGTTGGATTGACAATAAGTAGGACTGAAGGCGACACCCGGGAACGGGCCCAAAGAATCGACATGCTTCAATGGCAGGCTAAGGAAATTGCTGCTGCAGACCTACGTATTGATGAAGAGGAGGCTTTGGAAACAGAGATCCATCTATTGGCAAACGCTGAAAAAATCATCAATAGCGTAAACCGCTCCTATTTATTACTAAATGAAGGCGACCGGGGGATGGGCGGGGTATTAAGCGCTCTTGCCGATGCCAAAAAGGAATTGGAGATTGCAGCGCGGTACGATGCCACTATCGGTACACAGTTGTCCCTTGTTTCTGATGCATTGTATCAAATGGAAGAGACTGCGGTTACCTTGAGGAGTTATTGTGAAGAACTGGATTTTAATCCTGACCGGCTGGCAATGCTGCAAGAACGGCTGGAGATTATCCTTAAGCTCAAGAAAAAATATGGAGCGACTGTTCCTGATGTTCTGACCTATCAGCAACAAGCTGAAAACGAATTGGCGTTACTAAGTAATTACGAAGATCGTATAGCCGAACTAAAAGCCAAGCACTACGAACTTGAGCAACAATTGGCGCGAGGGGCTGGGCAGTTGGACAAGCTTCGACTTCAAGCCGCGGAAGTTATGGCTGATCAGATATGCAGACATCTTGCGCAACTTGGGATGCCTAGGGCCAGGCTGATAATTGCAGTAAGTAAAACTGCCCGATACACGTCCACCGGCTGTAATGAAGTGACGATCATGTTTTCCGCCAACCCTGGCGAAGAGCCGAAGCCCTTACAAAAAGTTGCTTCCGGTGGCGAGTTGTCCCGCATAGCACTGGCCATTAAAGCTGTCAGCGCCAGCTCAGACAGTGCCCGCACAATGGTGTTTGATGAGGTTGACGCCGGTGTGGGCGGACAAATAGGCCAGATAGTGGCGGAGAAAATCGCCTTGGTAGCCCGTGACAAGCAGGTCCTATGTATTACCCATCTGCCGCAAATTGCTGCAATGGCCGACTATCATATTTCGGTGACCAAAACCGTTATTGATGAACGTACCCGCACTGAAATTAGAATTCTTAAAGATGATGACCACCGATTAGAAGTTGCCAAAATGATTTCTGGTGACAATTTAACTCCGGCAGCTATAAAAAATGCAGCAGAAATGATCATCACGGCGAAAGCCAAAAAAAGAAATATGGAAATATAAAGCGCAAGCACGAGCTTGCGCTTTATATTTAATGATTATTGATTAATTTCACTGTATATGGCACTAAATGTCATATATCCCGGAATAATCCCCGAAAAATCCGGGCATCTTTACTTTTGGACAACAGTTATGTTGCCTGAAAGTAAAATTGCAAACCGGGGTGATGACTGATAATGAATGGCAAAAATCGTCGATCTTTTATCGGGATAGTGATCGCCGTCGCGATTGTCGCCTTTTCGCTTTCACCGCAATTTCGCGGTGTCTATCAGCTTCCGCCACATTTACGGATTATTGAAGGAGAGACTGCGGTGCTTACCGTCGGATTTCCCCTGACAATGACTATTGACCATGAGCAAACGCTGAAAATGGAATCACGGTCAGATTATTACACCCTTTCCCGGCCTGTGGCTCTTGAACCGCTTAATCTTGGTAAGGCGGTCATTGAATTTAAATTGCTTGGTTTTATTCCGTTAAGAACAGTGGAAGTTGATGTTTTGCCGACATTGAGATTGGTGCCGGGAGGGCAATCCATTGGGGTGGTTCTGCATTCCCAGGGAGTTATTGTTGTGGGACACTCGCCGGTTAAGACCGACAATGGGCAATTTATCAATCCTGCAAAAGATGCCGGAATTGCGGTTGGCGACATAATTATCAGTATTAATGGCATACCTGTACAAAGTGACTCCCAAGTAGCGGAAATCATTCATATGAGCGGCAAGGAAGGTCGACCAGTCGATATAATCTTCAAACGGGGCGACAGCCAAAATAAAGTCAGCATCACTCCGGTAATGTGTGCAGAGACAAAACGTTACCGTATAGGACTTTTTGTCCGCGACAGCGCAGCCGGGGTGGGAACCTTGACGTTTTATGATCCGCGTTCCCATACCTACGGCGCATTAGGACATATTATTACCGACAGTGATACCAACCAACCGATAGATTGTAACCAGGGGAAAATTGTCTTAGCTACCGTGTCAGGAATTCAACAGGGAAAACGTGGTCAACCGGGCGAAAAGATAGGAGTATTTATTGACGAAGATAAGATTTTGGGTAATATTCATAAAAATTCTCAATTTGGGATTTTCGGCGAGATAACATCTGATCTGCCTGACCGATATTCCAAGCCGTTGCCGGTGGCTTCAATGAGTCAGGTTCAATTGGGACCGGCACAAATGTTAACTGTTGTTACCGGACAAACAATAGAATGTTTCGATATCGAAATTCAAAAAATAAATTTGCAGGAATCACCGGAAGGAAAAGGACTGGTGATAAAGGTGACTGATCCCCGGTTGTTGGAATTGACCGGTGGTATTGTCCAGGGAATGAGTGGCAGCCCGATTTTACAAAATGGGAAAATAGTTGGTGCGGTAACCCATGTATTTGTTCACGACCCAGCGAAAGGTTATGGTTGTTTTATTGACTGGATGCTGATTGAAAGCGGTATAATAGCACCCAAGCAAACCCAGACACTGCGCAATTTATTTACCTATACGTCAAAAATTTACGCAAAAGCCGCCTAAAATCGTTATTGATAATATGCGCTGCAGTATTTGCGAACAGGCAATACTGCTTTTTTTATATTACTAGTAAAATTTCTCGATAATTAAATTACACCAGAAAAAGGGAAATGGACTTTTTTGCCGAAGGATACAGCCATAAGGGTAATATGTGTCATGGGAAGGGAGCGCGGAAAACAGCACTGCAGCCATGGCATTGTAGCATGATAACGGCTAACAAAGAGTATCTTGGAAGAACTTCAAAGTATTTGCAGAATATCAAAATATATTCCGCAAAAAGAGTAAAAAAATAAATGGTTTTTTTTTCCAATGAAGGAAGGATATGCCGCAAAAATGTCGAATTGTATTTCCATAAATATGCGGGGAGGATGTCTCATGAATAGAGAAACTATTAAGGTAGCAATTGCAGATGATAATCGAGATTTTGCTGATATTATGCAAGAATGTTTAAACCAGCAGTCGGACATAAGTTTAGTTGGGGTAGCCTATAATGGTGAGGAAGTATTCTCGATTATTGAGGACAAAAAGCCGGATGTAGTTATTTTGGACATTATTATGCCGCATTTAGACGGAATAGGAGTTCTGGAGAAAATCAATGCCATGGGGGGGAAACGCCCCAAAATTATTATGCTTACTGCTCTTGGGCATGAGAATATAACCCAACGGGTTGTTGAATTGGGGGCGGATTACTATATTCTGAAACCATTCAATATGGATGTGCTGATCAATAGAATCCGTCAGTTGGCTAATACCATAAGCACCCAACGTCCTGCGGCGGTACAATCGATAAAAGCCCGTTCAATGGATGTTGAAGTGACAAACATCATCAGAGAAATTGGCATTCCTGCTCACATCAAAGGATATCAGTATTTGCGTGATGCCATAATGATGATCATTAATGAAATCGAACTATTAGGAGCTGTTACCAAAGTTTTATATCCAATGATAGCCGAGAAGTATTCCACCACTCCCAGCAGGGTGGAGCGGGCTATCCGCCACGCCATTGAGGTGGCATGGGGTCGTGGCAATATGGAGATGATCAACAGAATATTTGGATATACCGTCAAGTTGGAGAAAGGGAAACCGACAAATTCTGAATTCATGGCGATGATTGCCGATAAACTGCGTATGGAATTAAGGGCTTAGATTGTCTACTGGTGTAGGTATGACAGTCATAGGCAGTAATAATATCATTAAAATGAGTCCGCACTACCAGGACAGTGGTGCGGATTTATCTGTTTTCCAGGTGAGGCAAAGATTGGAGAGTCTTATTAGAAAGTGCCTTCCTGGAAGTAACTAGATAATATTAGGAGGATTTTTGCGTTGAAACCGGAATTAATAATCTGTAGTATTTTACCGTCAGGTAAACACCGGCCTGTATTGCAGATGCGGCCTATGCCTCTGCTTTTCTCAGCGATCAGAATGATTGACAAAAGAAAAGACTAAGGCTTCAGCTTAATTGCCGACGGAAGCCTTAGTCTTTCCTATTCGCGTATCGGGAGAGAAAGTGCAACCAAAATGGTTTACGCTCTCGAAACAACCCGTAACGAGCAGAGCATTTTAATGTAGTTTTCTCAGCAGGTATTGGCTGACTGTTGAAGATTTATCGGCGAGTCCCGATAAAAAACGACGGAAATCGGCTACTTTGCCACCAAAATAGAAACCGTTGCCAGTGATTATAATATGCATGAAATGTCCCTCCCTTTCGCCTGCAGTATATGAACATTAACGGCAAAATATACCATATGGAGGTTGAGTTATGAAGTTGACAGAAAAGCGAATTGAATCACAGATTGTTTTCTCGGGGAAGATATTGCATGTGAGGTTGGATCGTGTTTTATTACCAAATGGAAATGAAAGTACCAGAGAGGTCGTGGATCATCCGGGGGCGGTGGCGATTGTGCCGGTTACCGATGATGGACGGGTGATTTTGGTCCGGCAATATCGTTACCCTGTGGAGGAAATTCTTCTGGAAATTCCGGCCGGAAAACTGGACAGTGGTGAAGCCCCAGAGGAATGTGCGCTACGGGAGCTCGAGGAGGAAACCGGATTCAGGGCAGGGAAGCTGGAGAAATTGACCAGTTTTTATTCAACTCCAGGATTTTCTAATGAAATATTACACCTTTATCTGGCTCGTGAGCTTCAGGAAGTGGAACAAAAACTTGATGGCGACGAATTTCTGAATGTTGAGTATTACACCGCTGAAGACATAAAGTTATTGCGAACTTCTAACAAAATTAAAGATGGAAAAACAATGCTGGGCTTGTTGATGGCAGGATATTGAAATGAACGAATTTTTCGCAGACTTTCATATTCACGTCGGTATTAGTGAAAGCGGTAAATGGATCAAAATCCCTACGTCCAATCGTTTGACGCTGAGAAATATATTGCATGAAGCCGCTGAACGAAAAGGAATGCAGATCATCGGCATCGTTGACGCCTTATCACCGCTGGTTAGGAATGATTTAAAACAATTAGTGGCTGAAGGATTACTTGTATTAGATACACAGGGAGGTTATCAATATAAAAATAAACTAACCTTGATTTTAGGCGCGGAAATTGAAACAACTGAACCGGGCGGAGGAGCAGCTCATACTTTGGTGTTTTTGCCTGATGCGGCATTAATGGATAAATTTGCCGCCAGCATGAGCAAGCACATTCGTAATATCAATCTCAGTTCACAAAATGCCCATATGTCGCTGACCAAACTGGTAGATATCGCCGCCAGTTTTGAAGGAGCGATAGTTCCAGCGCATATTTTCACTCCCCATAAGAGCTTGTATGGCAACTGTACCAACCGAATTTCTCATATTCTCGACGATGCAGCCATTGCAGCGCTAAGCGCAGTTGAACTCGGACTAAGCGCTGACACTATGTTGGCGGACAGGATCTCTGAACTTGCCGGATTTACCTTTCTAACTAATTCAGACGCCCATTCGCTTGATAAAATTGCCCGCGAGTACAATATGCTAAACTTGGAAGCGGCAAGTTTTCAGGAGTGTGTTTATGCTTTTACGCGAAAACAAGGCCGGAGTATAGTTGCCAATTATGGCCTTGATCCCCGACTTGGTAAATATCATCGCACATTTTGCCAGAATTGCAGTTATTTTGTTCACGACGGTCAAATTCTTTCCGGACACTGTCCGGCTTGTGGCAGCGAAAAAATTGTCAACGGGGTTTTGGACCGTATTGATGCTATTGCCGATTCTTCACTGCCGCTCCACCCTGATCACCGACCGCCTTACTATCATCAAGTGCCACTGAGTTTTATTCCGGGAATAGGCAAAAAGGTGTTGGACAAATTACTGACGGCTTTCAGGACGGAAATGGTGGTACTTCACGTTGCTGAAGATGAGGCAATTGCTCTGGTGGCCGGAACAAAGGCTGCTAAGGCAATTACCCAGGCGCGATGCGGCGGGGCGGTGATTACCGCCGGAGGTGGCGGTATGTACGGAAAATTGGCAAAAGACTAGTGGACAATATGGGTCTAAAGGTTGCTTACCCGGCATATATTTAATTAGGCAGCGTCGGGGAGGGCAGGAAAATGTTTGGCTACTTTCGACAAAATTTAAAAGAATACCTCCGGGCGAATATTGTAGCCTATTTTTTTATGATTTTACTATTTATTATCGGCATTGCAGTGGGAGCTTTAGCTGTAAAAATATTGCCTGATGATCAAAAGATTGAACTGATCAGTTACCTGAAAATATTTTTTCAGGGGCTTGCCCAGGATGCCGGCAGTTTTAATACACCTGATCTTTTGAGTTCGGTGGTACTGAATAACGCCAAAACAATTATTTTAATGTGGTTACTGGGCTTTACAGTTATTGGATTGCCTTTTGTGGGGTTCATCGTGTTTACCCGTGGTTTTGTAATAGGCTTTACGGTTGGTTTCCTTGTCAATGAATATATCGTAAAAGGCCTGATTTTTGCCTTGGCTTCAGTTTTGCCACACAATTTTTTTGCAGTTCCGGCAGTGTTGATCACAGGCGTTGCGGCTACCTCATTTTCCATGATGCTGGCGCGTCCGAGGAAACGGGCAAAAATTAATCTGCTTTACGAGGCTATTGGCTACAGCCTGCTTTGTTTCTTAATGTTAATCTTGATGATGATTGCTTCGGTGGTGGAAGTATATATTTCCCCTGTGTTCATGAAACTGGTGGTGGGGTTATTTTTACATTAAGAAATTCTAATCATTCCACCAGGAACTGGCGCCTATAAAACTACTTTGCAGACGATATTAATTAAATCGGTAAATTTTGGCTGCGGGGTGAAATATATTATTTTTCCTCGCTTTTCGTTTGCTGGTTATTTAAGTTGGGTCAGAAAAAAAGTAAACATAATACTTAAATTTTACATAATATATAAGTATTATGTAATGAAATTACACTATATAGCACAAAAGCTAATTAACATAAAAGAGGATATTAACCAATGTTGCCCGAATAATAATAAGTAGCAAAATTCTGAAATTAAAGCTGGAATAACGCCTTAGCTATCGCAATGGTGTACGCTGGAATTAGATTGAGGGGGTGCAGGGTAAGGGCAAACAGCTGATTAATTTTGGTAAAGTGCCGTGTTCATTTTTGCAGGATCACGATAAACAAATAAACGGTATATTTAAACTCGCTCTGGCATACATAAATAATGACTATGTACTATGGCATCAAGCGGTTGAAGAGCGAGGTGGAAAAATGATAATCAGTTTATCGCGGCGCAATTTACTTAAACATGGCAAACTGTCGCTGAAACTGTTGCTGTTGATTGTATTAATTATCTATCTGTTACCTAAACTGCTGCTGGTATTTTGGAATATTACCTGCGACCCCAAAATCAATGAACAAAGGGTGCCGGAGAAACCGCTAAAAGTAATTTCCCAATCGATTTTCAATATATAAGCGTAGTTTACGAAAAAAATTGCAAATATTTGCTGATTGCGACAGGAAAAGAAAGGAAAATGACCATTCGATGTTGAATATTAGCACCCACTAGCAATACGGTCGGAAATTACGCAAGGAAAAAAGGGTGGTAAAATGGAAGGTTACGTTAACGAGTTTATTAACTATCTGGCGGTCGAACGAGGGCTTGCCCAAAATACGTTGGAATCGTATGGACGGGACTTGCGGCAATTTCACTCATACTTGCAGAATGGACAACTGGATTTTCTAAAGGACTCCACTCGCAACACCATCCTTGGCTATTTGAACAATCTCCAGACAAAAGGCAGAGCAGTTTCAACAATTTCCAGAAATCTTGCTGCCATTAAATCTTTTTATCAATACATGGTAAGGGAGAGATATCTGGAGAAAGACCCGGCCGCCCATCTTGAGTCACCGAAACTCGAAAAGAAACTGCCGAAAATATTAACAATCGGTGAAGTTGAAGAACTGCTGAAACAGCCTAACACTTTTTTGCCGACAGGACTTCGGGACAAAGCAATGTTGGAACTTTTATACGCCACCGGAATCAGGGTCTCGGAACTTATATCGCTGAATATTTCCGACATAAATTTAGATATGGGTTATATAAAATGCTATGGCAAGGGTGCCAAGGAGCGGATCGTGCCTCTGGGATCTATTGCCGCTAAATGCGTTCACGAATATATCAATAAAGGTCGCACTAAACTCGTTCGTACATATGAAGAACCGGCATTATTTGTGAATCATCACGGTAATCGCCTTACCAGGCAGGGTTTTTGGAAAATTATCAAAAAATATGCGCAGGAAGCCAGTATCAAGAAAGAAATAACCCCTCATACCCTACGCCACTCATTTGCCACCCACCTTTTAGAAAATGGCGCTGATCTGCGGTCGGTGCAGGAGATGTTGGGGCATGCCGATATTTCCACAACTCAGATTTATACGCACGTGACTAAAAATCGGTTGAAAGAAGTGTATGACAAGGCTCATCCCCGCGCATGATACTATTAACTAATGAGTTAAGGAGAAAATAATTTGTTCAAGCGAATTATTATTATTATAATGGACAGCGTCGGTGTTGGCGCTTTGCCTGATGCTGCCGAGTATGGCGACATGGGAACCGACACTCTGGGGAATATAGCCCGCTCGCAAGGCGGGCTTTTTTTGCCGTCGCTGGAAAGATTGGGATTAGGGAAAATTGCAGCACTGGCTGGAATTGATTCACCGGACAGACCGCTTGCCTGGTACGGTAAAATGGCCGAGATTTCCAAAGGCAAGGACACCACCACCGGGCATTGGGAAATGGCCGGCTGCCCGATATTTCAGCCGTTTCCGGTTTATCCCGGAGGTTTTCCTGATGATCTGACTGCGGCTTTTACCGCTGTCACCGGACTGAAGATACTGGGCAATAAAGCAGCTTCGGGAACAGTTATCATTGAGGAGTTGGGGGCAGAGCATCTGCGGACAGGATATCCGATTGTTTACACTTCCGCTGACAGTGTGCTGCAAATCGCCGCCCATGAAGAAATTATTCCGCTAAATGAGCTTTATGCCATGGGACGCATAGTGCGTGATAAAGTCTGTGTAGGACAGCATGCGGTGGGACGAGTGATTGTCAGACCATTTACCGGCACAGCGGGTAATTTTACCAGGACCGCCAACCGGCATGATTACAGCTTATTACCGCCAACAACCACTGTATTGGATTTGGTGAAAAATTCCGGAAAGGCGGTAATCGGCGTCGGCAAAATTTCCGATATATTCGCCGGCAAAGGAATTACTGCCTCTTATCCAACTAAATCAAATGATCATGGCATGAGCATTCTGCAAAGTATTGTTAACGCCGAAGCAACTGAAGGATTAATATTTGTCAATTTGGTGGAATTCGACAGTGTTTATGGGCACCGCAACGATTCCCGGGGATACGCGTATGCCCTGCAGCGGCTTGACGGGCAGCTGGAGTTATTGCTGCCACTGCTTACTGAGACCGACCTCTTGATTTTATCAGCCGATCACGGTTGCGATCCGACCACGGCGGGAACAGACCATACCAGGGAGTTCGTTCCGCTCCTGGTTTATAATAATGGCCGACAAGGTGAAAACCTCGGCACTCGGACAAGCTTCGCCGATGTTGCAGCGACGATTGCCGAGAATTTTTTATTAGCCGCTTTGCCTTATGGTAAAAGCTTTCTGACCGAACTGAAGAGGTGAGATTTAGTGCGATTTGTTGATATTATCGAAAAAAAACGTGATGGACAAGAACTCACGCGTGAGGAAATTACCGGTCTGGTAGGATCTTTTACTGCTGATACAATGCCGGATTATCAGATGGCGGCTTTGCTGATGGCGATATTTTTTCGTGGACTTTCAGACCAGGAAACAGCAGCGCTGACTCTGGCAATGGCGGATTCTGGAGAAAAACTTGATCTTAGTTCGGTCCCGGGAATTAAAGTTGACAAACATAGTACTGGTGGAGTGGCTGACACGACTACCTTGATATTGGCGCCCCTGGTGGCGGCAGCGGGTGTGCCTGTCGCCAAAATGTCCGGTCGCGGGCTTGGATTTACCGGCGGTACTATTGATAAACTGGAATCAATACCCGGCTTTCGGACTGCTCTTAGTCGCCAGGAGTTTCTTGATAATCTGCGGAATATTAAAGTGGCCGTAACCGGCCAGACGCCAACAATAGCTCCCGCGGATGGGAAAATATATTCCCTGCGGGATGTTACTGCAACCGTGGAAAGCATCCCACTGATTGCTTCGTCGATTATGAGCAAAAAGATTGCAGCCGGCGCTGACAAAATAGTACTTGATGTGAAAATCGGCAACGGCGCTTTTATGAAAAATATTGATGACGCCGTCAAACTGGCGGTCACCATGGTTCGTATCGGTGATATGGTGGGGCGGAAAACTTCAGCGATAATCACCAGCATGAATGAACCGTTGGGCCGGGCTGTGGGCAATGGTCTGGAAGTTGAGGAAGCCATAGCTATTTTGTCAGGAAAAGGTGGCGCCCAGGAACTTATTGACGTTTGCCTTTTTATTGGCGCGCATATGCTATTTGCAGGTGGTGTCGCCACTGATATTCAGTCCGGACAGGACAAATTAAAACGAATTATTGACAGCAAGCAAGGGTTGGTAAAATTTCGCGAGTTGATCGCGGCCCAAGGCGGCGATACTGCTGTTATCGAAAACTCCGATTTGTTGCCTAAAGCCAAAGTAATCCAGTCAGTTAAAAGCAGTCAGGCCGGTTACGTTCAATCCATAGATACAGCACGTATCGGTTATAACGCGATGCTGTTGGGCGCTGGACGGGAATATAAAGGTCAGCAGATAGATCTTGCCGCCGGGCTGGTTATGAACTGTCGGATCGGTGATTATGTTGAAAAAGATTCGCCGCTTGTGACGCTTCATACAAATAGCGATGCCAATCTGGGAATCGTAACGGAGAATGTCCGACAGACTGTCAAGATCGGCAGTGATCCGGTATCGCGACAGCCGCTGATTCTTGGCACTGTAGACGATAATGGCGTACACCTTTTTGATGCTCTCTAAAGATTATGGTCCATCTACAATGAAGTTCGTTTTTCAAGCGGAAATACGGCCACATCGCTGCTGAAGTGTCATTTGGACCTTTCACTCTAGCACGAGCTTATCTACAATAGTTTAGAAGCTTCGTTAAAATAACGGAGCTTCTTTTCGTTATTTAGACTTTTGATAACTGCAATTTCCAGTGTAAGCTGATTTTATCTTGGATAACCTAAAACCAAAGAATGAAAGGGGTGTTCATTGATGAGGCGACTGTGTTATTGGGTCTTTTTGATTTTGTTGTGCAGCGGGTTAGCCCTAAACGCGGCCAACATGTCCCCGGCCGCTGCCGCTCAGGTGCCAGCTACGCTGGAAACTACCGCCGTATCTGCTGTGCTGATGGATGGCAACGGTGATATATTATACGATAAGGACTGTCACAAAGAATTACCCCCCGCCAGTGTTACCAAGGCGATGACCCTGTTACTGGGGGTTGAAGCGGTGGAGCAAGGGCGGATTAAACTGACAGATCAGGTCTACACCAGTGAAAATGCCTGGCATCAGGGTGGTTCGCAGATTTGGCTTGAACCAGGAGAAGTAATGAGTGCCAAGGATTTATTGACGGCGATCGCCGTCGTCAGCGCCAATGACGCCGCCGTTGCCTTAATGGAGTATATTTACGGCAGTGAACAAGCGGCAGTGGATGCAATGAATCAAAGGGCTGAGCAGCTGGGATTAAAAAATACTCACTTTGTCAATGTAAACGGGCTACCGGCGCCTGGCCATTATATGAGTGCTTACGATACCGCCCTTATTGCCCAGGAAGCGGTTAAACACCCCTTATATTTAGAATTTTGCACTATCAAAGAATATTGGCTGCGCGGAGGGAAGAACTGGCTGGTTAATACCAATAAATTATTATGGTGGTATAATGGTGCGGACGGTCTTAAAACCGGTTGGACAGAAGAAGCCCAGTACTGCTTTGTTGGTACAGCTAAACGTGATAATCTGCGACTAATTGCCGTCGTCTTTGCCACCCCGGAACCGCGCTCACACCTCAGGGAAAGCATGAAGCTTTTAGATTGGGGATTTGCCAATTATTGCGCGGTGCCGATAGTAACGAAAGGAGCGCCGGTAGAAACGGTACGGGTCCTCAGAGGCGTGGAACCGGAAGTCCAACTTGTCGCAAATAAGGAATTGACTCTTATTCTTCCCAAAGGCAAAAATAAAGATATTCAGCAAAATATTACGATAAATCCAGATATTAAAGCTCCAGTGACCATGGGACAAAAATACGGTGAACTGGTTGTGGTACAGGCCGGAAAAGAATTGGGGAAGGTGGACCTTATCGCTGAGAAAAACGTTGATAAAGCAGGTTTCATGCAAATATTCAGCAATATGCTAAGCCGTTATTTCACAATTAATTATTAAGTTTATTATAAATTAGTTGCGCTACGCCGAACGCTGACATCAGATTACTACGAATTTTCAAAAGAGCTTAGGAAACTAGGCTTTTTTGTTGTTTCTTCGCGCCACCGGCAGGAAATATTTTCCTTTTAGCGAAACTATAAGTAATGTCTGTAAATGGGAGGTAGTAAATTGAATATCAGCACAATTGTCAGACAAGGAGTATTGATAGTACGACTCGAAGGTGAATTAGACATGCATGTCGCCGATGAATTTCGGCAAAAGATTGACGACGCTATAGATTCGAGCGGCGTGAAATATTTACTGCTTAATTTAAAAGGCGTGGCATTTATTGATAGCTCAGGCTTAGGGGTAATTTTAGGACGTTATAAAAAAATCACCTCTATGGGCGGCAGGGTGCTTGTAACGGGTGTCCGACCACCGGTTGCACGACTGTTCGAGTTTTCCGGAGTACAGAAGATCATAAAAATGTGTGCATCCGAGACGGAAGCGCTAGCGAACTTATAAGGAGGATAACCAATGGCAACCAATAACCGGGTTAAAATGATTTTCCCCAGTAACAGTGAAAATGTCGGTCTTGCCAGGATTACCGCTGCTGCTTTTGCCGCCCAGGTTGACCTGACGCTAAATGATATCGAAGAAATTAAAGTTGCAGTCTCTGAAGCGGTCTCTAACTCCGTTATTCATGGGTATAGTGCACAGACTGGAGACATAGAATTTGAAATGGTGTTGACTGATGATAGCCTGGAGTTTATTATCATAGATTATGGCAGGGGAATAGTCGACATAGATTTGGCGCGTCAGCCTTCATATTCTAGCGATCCAGAGCGCATGGGTCTAGGTTTTGTATTTATGGAGTCGTTTATGGATAGACTGATTGTTGAATCTGAGATCGGCAAAGGTACGACAGTCAAAATGACAAAAAAATATAATACCGACCAGACGCATTAGGTGGCTGCAAATGCTTGATGACGTACAATATAAACTGTTGTTGGCAAAGGTGCGCACTGGTGATCAGAGTGCCAAAGAAATTCTGCTGCAAAACAATCTGAATCTTGTCCGGAGTGTTGTCCATCGTTTTACTAACCGTGGTTACGAATGGGATGATCTATTTCAGATTGGCTGCATCGGATTAATTAAGGCGATTGAACGGTTTGACCCCGAATTTAATGTAAAATTTTCCACTTACGCTGTGCCAATGATAATTGGCGAAATACGCCGTTTTTTGCGGGATGATAACCTGGTAAAGGTTAGCAGGCCTCTCAAGGAATTGGCCTACCGGGTACATAAGACCCAGGAAAAATTACAGGGGATTCTGGGCAGAGAGCCTACAATTAGCGAAGTGGCTGATGAGTTGACAATTTCTACGAACGAAATTGTAGCTGCGCTTGAGGCAGCGCAACCACCGGCATCGCTATATGATCAGACTTTTTTCGATGATGGCGATCCGATTCAAAGACTTGACCAGATTAAGTATGATGATCAGCAGGAAAATGGCTTTATTGAGAATTTGGCTTTGCGAGAAGTAGTGCTAAGATTGCCGGCACGAGAAAGACTGATAATTCAGATGCGCTATTTTGAAGATAAAACCCAGTCGGAGATAGCCGGGACTGTCGGGTTATCGCAGGTGCAGGTATCGAGAATTGAAAAACTGGCGTTGAAAAAAATTCGCGATTTATTACAGACTTCTTAAATACAAAGAAGTCTGATTTTTTTATGGTGTAAATTGTCATACTAAATTGGGAGGGAAAGTAAATGATAAAAGCAACAAGATTATATTGGGCGATATTGTTGATTGCCTTCCTAATTGTCGGCGGCGCGATAACATGGTTGATTATTATAGTTAATTTTTCTCAAAAGACTCCGTACGGGGCCACGCAAGTGTTAGCCACTCAGCCGTGCGGCGATTTGGCGTTCACGTTCGAAAATCTTCAGTATTTACAAAGGATAAAATATGGCATAAACTCGTAAAATCTTCACACACTAATAGTGAACACTAAGTTATTACAAGGAGGCAAAACGATGGGGGTAGTAAAAGTAATCGAATTAGTCGGCACATCCCACCATAATTGGACTGACGCCGTAGACAATGCGGTTATGGAGGCTTCAAAGTCAATTGATGACATCCTGGGGGTTGAGGTGACCAATTTCACCGCCAATATTGAAGATGGGCGAATTGCCGAATATAAGGCAGACGTTAAAGTTGCCTTCCAAGTCCATCCTTGAGACTACTAAACCAGGAAGGGTGCCGTTGCCGGCACCCTTCAGATTGTCGCGACTCTACAAAAGCAACCGGCTTTTAGCCTCAAAGATACCGTTATGAATTATTTTTATCTGACCTGGTCACAATAAGGCAGGAGGTGATAGCGGTGCCAAATAGTAGTGAATCTGGCAGCGAAAACAGGCCGAATTTCACGTGGCAATATCAGACCAAACTTGATCAGGTAAAGCCAAAGCCGCCGCTCGCCAAAAACTTATTGTGGGCGTTTATGGTGGGTGGATTAATTTGCACCATAGGACAGGTTATTCAAAACTACATTATTGAGTTCGGATTTGGCAAACAAGAAGCATCCGCACTGACTGCGGCTATAATGATTTTTCTCGGGGCATTGTTCACCGGGCTTGGTGTATATGACGAATTGGGAAAACGGGCTGGTGCAGGATCAATTGTGCCCATTACCGGCTTTGCCAATTCCATAGTTGCACCGGCAATGGAATTCAAGCGGGAAGGATATGTATTCGGCATCGGTGCCAAAATGTTTGTTATTGCCGGTCCGGTAATCGTATATGGAACAGTTACCGCAGTTGTTATTGGATTTATATACTGGATGTTGCATTAGGAGGATTAGTATTTGGATAAAAAGCGCGGTGAGCAAAGCGTCGTTTTTGATAATCCACCGGTAATAACCTCCACTGCTTTAATCGGTGGGCCAATGGAAGGAAACGGATTGCTGTCCGTATATTTTGATAAAGTAATGGAAGATAATATCGGCGAGATGACAAGCTGGGAGAAGTGCGAGTCGTACATGCTGGAGTGGGTGATAACCACTGCAGCACAGAAAGTCCAGATTTCCTCAACGCAAATTGATTACATTCTTGCTGGTGACTTACTGAATCAGTTAATGGCCACTCATTTTGCCATGCGTAGCATTGGCAGACCTTTTCTAGGTTTATACGGCGCATGTTCGACCCTGGCGGAAAGTTTGCTGCTCGGAGCGATGATTTTAGACGGTGGCTTTGGTAAAACAATAGTGGCTGCAGTTTCTTCTCATCATGACGCAGCAGAGCGGCAGTACCGATTCCCCACAGAACTGGGTGTGCAAAGACCGCCAATGGCTCAGTGGACTGTTACTGGGGCGGGAGCGGCAATACTAAGCACCATCGGTGCCGGGCCGAAAATCACTGCCGCAACAATCGGAAGAGTTATCGACGCAGGAATACAGGATACGAATGCGATGGGGCCGGCTATGGCACCGGCAGCGGCGGATACATTGTGGCATCATTTTCAGGATTTTAGCCGCCAACCCTCTTATTACGACATGATTTATAGCGGAGATTTGGGTTCGGTGGGAAAAACGTTACTGATACAGCTTCTGGACGAAAAAGGTATATCTTTAGCTGGAAATTATGAGGATTGTGGTTGTATGATTTATAAGGCCGAACAGGACCCTCACGCCGGAGCCAGTGGTTGCGCAAGTTCGGCACTTGTCTTGTGTGGTCAACTTTATAAATTACTACTGACTGGTCAATTGCGCCGCATTCTATTAGTTGGCACCGGAAGTTTGCATAGTCCGACTTCCTATCAGCAAAAAGAAACAATTCCCGGTATCGCTCATGCAGTTGCAATAGAAGTTTAAGGAGGGGAATAGATGCAGGTTTATATAATGTCATTTATAGTCGGCGGCCTGATTTGCATCGCAGGACAGCTTTTAATGGATTTGACCCCGCTCACTCCGGCTCATGTTTTGGTATTGTTCGTGGTCTTGGGGGGAGTGTTGAGTGGGCTTGGATTATATCAGCCACTTGTGGATCTTTCCGGTGCTGGAGCCACAATACCCTTACCGGGATTTGGCCATGCATTAGTCAGTGGTACAATAGAAGACATCAACAAATACGGCTTTACCGGTATTTTCAGCGGTGCGTTCCGGGTGGCGGCAACCGGACTAACGGCGGCAATTTTCTTTGGGTTTGTAATGTCGGTTTTATTTAGTCCTAAAGGGTAGAAGGTAATTTCAGTATGCTGATGGTCGATATTGTTGGAATTATTGTTACAGTGTGTCTTGTGGGTCTGCGTTATCCTCTTTACGTTCTATGTGCGATGGTTATTAACGATTTGGGCCGTGTTTTGACAACACTATTTCTACACGGCAAAATTCAATCCATTATCGCCGCAGGAGCCTTTGGCAGCACAACGTCTGCAGGCATTCACAGCGGTGCAATGACAGTATTTGTTATTTTTAGCGGAGCAATCGCTAACTATATAGTAAGTGCCACCGCCGGGGGTGTTGCCTATGAAAAGACAGCGAATATACTAAATCCTTTATCTCCGGTGAAACATCCGTTTGCGATTGTCAATCTGCGATTAGCACTATTGACATTTTTAATAAATATGTGGCATTTTATATAATGCATTGAGGTGGATTTATGTTTAAACGGTCAACTGGCCGAGTAAATCGGAACGATGAGATTCGCAATACCAGGAGAGATCGCGACAGCACTCTCCGCGATAATTTTGCAGACAGTCGGTTAATCGATCAGTCGGGCTCCAAGTATGGCGTAAATTCAGGTGATCCAGTCGATACCGACAGTCTTATTGCCGATATGGCCAAAGGATTTGTTGCAGCACAGGCCAAAATCAATGCTACAAGCAACGATAACGATGGCAATGGCGAAATGTTGCAATTGCTGACAAAAATCAGCCGACAACTTGATAATCTCCAACAAGCAGGGCCCACGAACCGGACACCGGACATGAATAATCAGCAAAGGACCGGCAGTATTGCGTCCGGGGGGCAGCAAGCCGACCAGGAAGGACTGCAAACAGGAAGCAATATGGCGCAGCAACAGCAGATGCCAGTCAGTCAAGTGTCAGCAGACAATCATGTCGGATCTGGAGCAATGACTGACACTCAACAACGTGGACAAATTGTGCAGCAACAGCAGATGCCTAACAGTCAAGCATCAGCAGGCAGTCAAACCGGAACTGGAACAATGAGTGGCGCTCAGGCCGGAAACCAATTAAAGGCCGCCCCGGCTCAGACAGCGGCGCAGTTGTTAAGTCAGGCACAGTTCGAGTTGTCGCAGGAACTTGAAGCAAGTCTGCAAAAACTGAAGCAGGTTATTGCCGATAGTGAAAATCTGGCTGGCCGAATCAGTACTTTGATTGGCAAGGAAAATAATTCGCAGTAATTGAGAGGTGGAAATTTTGCCGGACAAGGTTAGGGTTATATTGATCACCGATGGTGACCGTTGTGCTCAACATGTGGTGGAAACTATTGCGTCTGAGTTGAATCTCCGTTGTATATCAGCGTCCGCCGGAAATCCCACGCCGATTGATGGTAAAGAAATAGTAAAACTGCTGAAGACTGTTCCACATGATCCGGTACTGATAATGTTTGATGATCGTGGTCGCCGTGATAAAGGTAAGGGAGAAATAGCCCTGGAATATGTGGCCAGGCACCCGGATGTGGAAGTTTTAGGTGCGGTGGCTGTTGCATCAAATACTTCAGGGATAGAAGGAATTGCCACCGATGCCTGTGTCGATGTCGCTGGTAATGTAGTCAATCACTCTGTGGATAAATACGGAAAAGACCGCTCGTCAGAGGAAACCGTCAAACCGATTGTCACCGGTGACACGGTGGATGTTTTGAATACACTTGATGTCCCGGTGATTATCGGTGTTGGCGACATCGGTAAAATGGACAAAGCTGATGATATTCGCCGTGGTTCTCCGGTCACCCGGAAAGCTATTGTCGAGATACTGGAACGAAACGGAATTCATCCTGGGTAAAAAACGATATTAAGTTCATATGAACATTACTTGCAATCAACGACCTTAAAAAATCCCATTCATCGATGTGAATGGGATTTTTTAAGGCTATCTGACATATCACTACTTCCCTCGGTAATACTCCCGAATACGTCCCATGCTATCATTGAGATCGCCGATCAGATCTGTAGCCGCGCCGGCATTTTCCGCATCTACAGCGTCACTCAATTGTCTGATGAAAGAATGAGTTTTTGTTATTTCTCCTAAGATGCCGATTTGTTCCAAAGCTGGTTTGATCTGACCCCAGTTGTCTTCAAATTCTTTTGCTTTTGACTTAGCTTTAGGCCAGTTATTTTCTTGTACATAAAAACTGACATTGCGGATTGCGCTGCCAAGGCTGATGATATCTGACACCGGGGAAAGCTTATATGACTTGCCGATATCGACAGTACTGGACATAAACTTGTTTAGAGCTTCATACGACGCGTTCCTATCTTCAGCTATGATGCTGGTCGACAATTTTGCCAGGGCACTATCGCCCTGACTGACCCCTTTCATATCTCCCACCAGTTGCTTTGTTTCCTGCCAGGTTGCTTGCAGATTTGAAAGACCTTCTTTGGCTTGCGGCCAATTTTGTTTATTGATTCCGTCAAAAGTAGTTGCGGCAATAGCCTCCAGGTCGTACAACTGACTCGGCGCTGCCTCGAAGCGTTCCATCCAAGGAGGATTTGACTTGCTTTCTGTGGGTGTGCCGGCTGGGCCAATATCGGGTTTTTTGGCCGGTGATAGACCGCACCCGCCAAGAGGGAGCTGCATAAGAATAAGAATGGTGATAAATAATCTAAAAATTATTTTAGCCATAATATACCTCCATACCTCCTTGAGCAATAAGTTGCCCAACAACCTGGCAGGTTATGCTTTGCGGTATTGTGCCACACATTTTGCAAATGATGGTTTTTCTAGTATAATTTAAAAATAAAATCTCAAGGGTGATCGCCATTTTTAGGAAAGTGCTGTGAAATGACCTGATAAATGACTGCAAATGTCAAATATAGGCGTGCTTGTAGATTTGCTGGGCAGGAGACTTTGTCGGGGTATACTAAGTTGGTGAACTGCGAAGTGACCGTGAGAGGGAACATAGTGTTTGTGGAAGTTTTGACTGGGCAGGTTAAAACTTGGCCAAATATTTTCCGGGCTGGCCGGTTTTTCGTCTTCAGCGCTTGCCTAACTTTGGATATTATGCCAAAATGAAATGGTATAGGTTCAGATTTGCTAATTCGAGGATAATATGCGATATTTTCACCGACGGTAAGTCTGCCGTTAAGGAGGATAATTGTGTTTGGTTTTGGCCCTGAAATGATATTTCGCATACCAGCGATGCTGATTGCGTTGACGGTACATGAATACGCTCATGCCCGGGTGGCTGTGATGCTAGGTGATAATACTCCACGAATTGCTGGCCGTCTCACACTGAATCCCATTGCTCACCTTGATCCTGTGGGGCTTATTATGCTATGGATTGCTCGCTTCGGCTGGGCTAAACCAGTTCCGGTAAATCCCTATAATCTGCGTTACGGCAGCAATGGGATGTTAATGGTGTCTCTGGCTGGAGCGGCTGCCAATCTTGTCACTGCAGTGTTAGCCATTATTTTAGTAGGCATTCTTAATAAGTTTAATCTTGCAAACGATTATATTCAGAACATCTTGACACTAACTTATTTTTACAATCTGATTTTTGCGGTTTTTAATATGATACCGATTCCTCCTCTGGACGGCGCAAAGATTGTCAGTAGCCTGCTACCTGGCCGGCTGGCGTATGCATTTGAACGCATTGCGCCCTACAGCTTTTTTATTCTAATCGCATTGATGTATCTGGGAATAATCGGAATGATAATCAATCCGATAATAGATTTTCTCGACTTAATCATCAGCACCATCGTATCATTTATTATCTAACAGGGGGAATTTTTATGAGTAAGGGACGCATTTTCAGCGGCATGCAACCATCCGGGAAATTTCATCTCGGCAATTATCTCGGCGCGCTGGATAACTGGATAAAACTGCAGCACGAATATGACTGTGTATTCTCGATTGTCGATTGGCACGCCCTGACTTCGTCGTATGAAGATCCGGCCAGACTGCAGGAAAATATTCATGACATGGCGCTGGACTGGTTGAGCGCCGGACTGGATCCGGAAAAAAACATCATCTTCGTGCAGTCCCAGGTCAAAGAACACGCCGAGTTGCATTTATTATTGTCGATGATTACACCACTGGGCTGGTTGGAACGGGTGCCGTCCTATAAAGACAAGCTCCAACAACTGGGAGCTATGGGAAAAGAGATAAATACCTATGGTTTTCTCGGCTATCCTGAGCTTCAGACAGCCGATATAATACTGTATAAAGCAGATAGCGTACCAGTAGGAGAAGATCAGATACCCCATATTGAGTTGGCCCGGGAAATTGCCCGCCGGTTCAACAATCTGTACCGGCCGCTATTCCCTGAACCGCAGGCTCTTTTGAGTCAGTCAGCCCTGCTGCCGGGTATTGACGGCAGGAAAATGAGCAAATCCTATGGCAATGATATTCCTTATGCAGCTCCGCCAGATGAACTGCGTGCCAGGGTTAGGCAAATGATCACCGATCCGCAGCGGGTCAAAAGAACCGATATCGGCGACCCCGATGTCTGTACAGTATATACTTTTCAAAAGATTTTCAACGCCGCGGAGACGGTGGAAATCGCCGGTCAGTGTCGCAGCGCGGGAATAGGCTGTGTGGAGTGCAAGAAGCGATTGGCGGAGCGAATGGTGCTAAGCCTGGCGGATATTTACAGCAAGCGCGCAGAACTTGAAGCCCACCCAGGTCGAGTCAAGGAAATCCTGGCCTATGGCGCCGAAAGGGCTCGCCAGGTAGCGTCAGCAACCATGCAGGAAGTCCGCGCCGCCATGAATTTATAATCAATGGACGAATATAAGATAAAGCTTGAAACCTTTGAAGGCCCCATTGCACTGTTGATGCATGTTATCGAAAAAAACCAGGTTGATATTTATGACATTCCCATTGCCGTGGTAACCGAGCAATACTTGGCCTACATCAGGGCGATGGAAGAATTTAATATTGATATTGCCAGTGAATTTTTGGTGATGGCAGCTACCTTGCTGCAAATAAAATCACGATTGCTGCTTCCCAAACCGCCGGCTACTGACCAACAGATGGAAGAAATCGACCCTCGCCAGGAACTGGTGGAACGACTGCTGGAATACCGGCGCTTCAAACATGCGGCAGGCTTGTTGGAAGATTTGCTGCATCAGCGGGAAAAGCTATTTTCCCGACCACCACGTGATTTTGGCACCAAACTGGTGTTGCCTGAAGGTTTGAAACTCGACGACCTTATTGAGGCCTTTGCGGCGGTGTGGGAAAGCGCTGTAGATGAGTTTGCCTTTATTGCCAGGGAAGAAATCAGCGTGCAGGATAAGATGCAGGACATAATACAACTGCTGCGCAAAAATGACGGACGGATGGAGTTTACGAATACCCTTACTCGCAGTGGTTCTCGCATCGAACTTGTTACTTCCTTTTTAGCTATGCTGGAGTTGATCAGGTTGAGACGGATTCGCATCACTCAGGACGATAGCTTTGGACCGATTTTCCTTATGATGGGAGAGGTTGAGCAGTAATGTTTTATCATCACCTGAAAGGACATATAGAGGCGCTACTATTTGCCTACGGCAATCCGATCACCACTGATAAATTTTCTGAAATCCTGGAGGTTGACAGGGAAAATGTCACAATGCTGTTAGAAGAACTTAAGCAGGACATGGTTAATTCCGACCGCGGGCTGACGATCAGCGAGGTGGCAGACGGCTATCAGCTATGCAGTAAACCTGAACTGGCGCCAATTATCGAGCGACTTGTGGATGTTCATGAATCAAGGCTTTCGTTGGCTGCCATGGAGACTTTGGCAATCGTTGCTTTCAAGCAACCGGTTACTCGTCTGGAGATGGAAAATATCCGCGGGGTTAAGGTGGACGGAGTTGTTAATACGCTGACTGACCGCGGGCTAATTCGTGAAGTCGGCCGCAAAGACGCTATTGGCCGGCCAATACTTTACGGTACAACTGAGGAATTTTTAAAATGCTTTGGACTCAAGAACCTTGAAGATTTACCGAATTTATCTGAATTTATCGATAGTGAACGGCCCTGATCAACATCGGGCCGGTTTTTTTTTGCCGCTTTTCGAACTGCGTTGTTACAAGGACGAAAGCTTTGCTGCCTTAAGATGCATGATTTACCAACGTTTACGCAAAAATAGTAGCAGTGATACCGAAGGAGGCGGTAAAGTTGGAGATTTGGCTGACTGTATTGTTGGCGGCTGCCCTGGTGGGGTATACTTTTTCCCGCGTGAAAATACGAATTTGCCTACAATATCACCGTCAAGGAACTGACGATATTTTATCGGTGGACGTTTATTTACTGAACAGGATGTTAGAATATCGCCTCGAGATACCGGTTATAAAGCTGACAAAAGACAGTGGGCAACCAGATGTGAAAGTGCAGAAGGTTGGACCCGGTCTGGAGACACATGCTGAAAGTGAACGCTATGTTTTGAATCCCGTGGACATTTACTTGCACCATCCGCAAAAATGGCGCCAGATCATCCATGAAATTAATTTTTATATCCATTTATACCGAAGATTTGCCAGGCAGCTGCAGCGCAATATGACTTGCGAAGGATTTTACTGGCAAACCAGGTTCGGTAATGATGACGCAGCTTTGACGGGCATGATAGTCGGTGCGTTCTGGGTTATAAAAAGCGAAATACTCGTTATGTTACAAAGGCGGCTTAAATTTTCGGCAATGCCAAATATTAAAGTAATTCCTGTTTATGACAGCGCGGTATTTGAGGTTGCGTTTAAGTGTATATTCGCGATTAGAGTTGGCAATGTTATAAATGCGATGTTTAGCCTGGTTAATTTTCCGCAGAAGGAGGTAAAGAGTAGTGAGCGATCATCCGATCCAAAGTTTGATGAAAACAGCGATGGAAAGCATTAAAGGAATGGTTGACGTTAATACCATAGTTGGTGACGCCGTGGAAGCAACCGACGGAACGGTCATTATTCCCATATCCCGGGTAACCTTTGGTTTTGCCGCCGGCGGGGGTGATTACGAACCTGACACAGAAGTAGATCATGGAATCCATCCCTTTGGCGGTGGAAGCGGCGCTGGCGTGAGCGTAAGGCCTGTAGGTTTTTTGGTATGTTCGCCGACTAGCGGCATCAGGTTTATGCCTGTGGAAGGAAATTTGATTTATGACCGGCTGCTAGATACCGTTCCTCAAGTGTTATCCAAAGTTCAGGAGTTATTTAGCTATCGCCGTGACGATGACAAGCTGGAAGCTGTGGTGGATCAAGGACATACAACTGGCGCAACCCAACATCAGCAAACGTTGTAAGAATATAACGGTCTGAGCTAAACTATCACTAAGGCGACACTGAATCAGGATGTATCTGTCAAATCGACAACAGTTAATCATTTGGTAAAAATTAAAACCGCACACATAGCTGTGCGGTTTTAAAAATATACTCTACTATTCTAGGAACGGTATTCATCCAGTTTATCTTTGATCTGAGTAGCTTGTAACGCCTCGGCCTCAGCAAAATGTTTGAACATTTTCGCCACTCCAGCGTCGTCTATTTTATTGGCAAAAGTTTGATAGTCGCGCACAAGTTCCTGTTTTTGTTCTAAAGTTGTTCGTAATGTAGCTTTAATATCGAGCATTTGCATGATATCACCTCCTTAAAGTGAGATTATCATACCCATGATGGGCGAGAATCATGTATGAGGGTTTTGACGATTGGGTAAAACATAAGTATAATATAAATTGTCTTGCCATAAAATTGGGGAAAGGGATGTTCATGTTAAAAAAGATAGTATTATTAATAATGGCTATAATATTAATATTGCCACGATTTGCACTGGCTGAAGACGACGCACCTGATGTTACCGCGAAATCCGCTATTGTCTTGGAAGCATCCACCGGCAAGGTACTTTATTCTAAAGATGCTGATGAAAGACGCTATCCTGCCAGCACGACCAAAATGATGACTCTGATAGTTGCCTTGGAACACGGCAACATGGATGACCTGGTGACTGTCAGTGACAACGCTGCCAATACTGAAGGTTCATCACTGTCATTGGTCGCCGGCGAAAAGATGAAACTGCTGGACATGTTATATGGAATGATGATGATCTCAGGCAATGATGCCACGGTGGCGGTTGCAGAATATATTGCCGGTTCGGTGCCGAATTATGCCAGGATGATGACGGAGAAAGCCAAAGCCATTGGGGCGAACGACACCAATTTTGTCAACTCCAGCGGCTTGCCTGACCCCAACCATTATTCTACCGCAGCAGATCTGGCAAAGATTGCTGCCTATGGGTATAAGAATCCTTTGTTTGCCAAAATCGTCGGTACTGAGCATGTAGTGCTGCCTTCGCCTGATAAAGATCATATCCGTGACCTTTATAACGAGAACCGGTTATTGTGGCTATATGACGGTGGTAATGGCGTGAAAACGGGTTATACCGACGCCGCCGGCCGCTGCCTTGTATCAGGCGCCAAACGCAATGGCATTCAGTTGGTTGTTGTTGTGCTAGATAGTGATCATATGTGGGATGATTCGATGGCATTACTGGACTATGGTTTTAGCCGGTTGCAGCCGGTTAAACTCCTCAGCCAGGGAAGTATATTGAAAACGGTGCAGGTTGATGATGGCACCAGGGACACAGTGCGGCTGGTTACCGCTGAAGATGTTTGTATTCCGGTATCGGATAATGACAGTGATAAATTCACCACCGCAGTAATTGCTCCCAACCGGGTGGATGCCCCCATTACCACAGGGCAAAAAGTCGGTACGGTTAAAACCTACTACGGAAACACTGAGATTGCCTCAGTGGATCTCGTGGCCGCTGATTCCTCGGATCGCAAATCATTTTTCGGGTTGGTATGGGGTTCGTTATGGAGCTTTTTTACCTTTATTCTTAGGAATCTTGCATAAATGAGGCCGGCCGCTAATTGCGGCCTCTGTTTTTTTAGTATTGATATAATGCACAAGTATGTTTTTTCTTTTCAGTGTTCATTGCCAGCTAGATATATTATGGATATTTCGTAATAATATAATTGCTATACAAACGCCTATAAAACAATTAATCCTTTTGCGACTGGCTGTAGTCGCTTTTTTATTGGTTTTATACTGTTCTAGTATAGATGGCTTTATCATACCATCTCGATAGGGAGGGGAGGCGGATGATCAATTTTATTTGGATGTTGCTAATTGCTGTTGGCGTGGTCTATGCTGGGCTGCATGGAAGAATTGATCAGGTAACTCAAAGCACCGTCCAAGCTGCTGAGAATGCTGTATTATTGTCATTAAAATTGACTGGGGTGATGTGCTTGTGGCTGGGGATGATGAAGATCGCTGAAAAAGCGGGGTTGGTAAAAGTTATATCTTTAGTGGTTGGCCCCGTGATCCGCATTGTTTTTCCAAGCGTGCCGCGCCAACATCCGGCAATGGGAGCCATTATCCTTACTATCAGCGCTAATATGCTTGGTCTGGGTAACGCCGTGACACCTCTTGGCATCAAAGCGATGCAACAATTGCAAACTTTAAACCCTGATAATGAAACGGCATCGCCAGCCATGTGCACTTTGCTGGCCCTGTGTACGACCGGCCTAACCTTTGTGCCTGCAACTATAATAGCGCTCCGAGCCGCCGCCGGGTCTTCACGCCCGGCGGAAATTGTCGGTGCAACCGTGGTAGTCAGTCTTACAGCCACAATAGTGGTGCTTATTGCTGATCGCTTGTGTCGTGCTGTATATTACCCACGAGGCAGGTGCAGATAAAATATGTTTTCTGAAGTTTGCGATATTCTGTCGGTGTGGGCAATCCCGGTTATACTCCTGGTTATTCCGGTTGCCGGATATCTTCGGGGAGTAAAGGTGTACGAAGCTTTTGTCGAAGGGGCGGCGGAAGGGTTTCAGACCTCAGTACGGCTCATGCCGTATTTGGTGGCAATGATGGTAGCGGTCAGCATTTTCAGGGTTTCAGGCGCGCTTGATGATGGTGTGGCAATTCTGCAGCCGCTGCTTACGATATTGGGTGTACCTGCAGCACTGGTTCCATTGGCGATTATGCGTCCGCTATCAGGCACTGGAGCTTTAGGCATGACCAGTGAACTGTTACATACCGCCGGCCCTGATTCTTTAATTGGCATGATGGCATCAACAGTATTAGCCGGAACAGACACGACATTTTATATTTTAACAGTATACTTTGGTGCGGTAGGCGTCCGCAACCCGCGCTATTCTCTGGCGGTGGGTCTGCTTGGAGATATTACCGGTTTTTTTGCTGCGGTTTATATTTGCCGGTTATTATTTTCTTGATGAGTTAATTGTATACTGGC
>Ga0364893_10097_pt1 | contig 56141 bp, 45 predicted proteins | sample ExccelJu500001D3_FD_206943 | JGI IMG/M metagenome (GOLD analysis project Ga0364893, IMG submission 206943) | Enriched cells from Trout Bog Lake Hypolimnion, Wisconsin, USA - BchlTB.July16.5000.01.D3 | ecosystem: Environmental > Aquatic > Freshwater > Lake > Hypolimnion/Profundal zone | place: USA...
TAAGTGGATTCACCTCAAGATCATTATCACGATTATGTTCGCCTATAATCATGCCTTGATATACTTCAGTATCAGCAGCGATAAACATTTTACCACGATCTTGGAGATTCCACAGCGCATAAGCCGAGGCTTTGCCATTGCTATTAGAAATAAGTACGCCATTACGACGACCAGGAATAGAGCCACGATGAGGGCCATATGAATGGAAGGAGCGATTCATAATACCAGTGCCACGTGTCTCAGTAAGAAATTGTCCATGATATCCTATAAGTCCGCGGGCAGGGCCGTGGAACGTAATGCGTGTTTTGCCACCGCCAGAAGGGCGCATATCTTGCATTTCGCATTTACGAGCACTTAAAGATTCTACTACTACGCCAACAAAATCATCATCCACATCGACCATAATTTCTTCAATCGGCTCTTCTGTGCTACCATCTGCAGCTTCTTGCATCACCACTCTTGGACGACTGATTGACATTTCAAAACCTTCACGTCTCATAGTCTCAATGAATACACCTAGTTGGAGCTCGCCTCGGCCTGCAACTAAAAATCCATCATTATTTGTAGCCGGAGTAACATTGATTGCCACATTACCTTCAGTTTCATGTATCAATCTTTCGCCAAGTACACGTGATGTAAGCTTGCTACCTTCTCTACCTACTAAAGGCGAGTCATTAGCAGAAAAAGTCATGACAAGGGTTGATGGATCAATAGGTCTTGAAGGTAATGGTGATGTGATTTCCGGTGCGCATAATGTATCAGCAACAGTAGCTTTTTCAATACCGGCAATAGCAACTATATCTCCAGCTTCAGCAAGATCAATTGGGACGCGCTCAAGGCCTCTAAATGCCAGAATTTTATTAATTCTAGCATTTTCTAGAAAATTACCTTCGCGATCTAATACTTTAATCGCCTGACCAGATTTAAGTACGCCGCTATAAATACGTCCGGTAAGAATGCGTCCAAGATATGGGTTATATTCTCTTGTAGTAACAAGCATAGCAAATGGCTTAGTTAAATCTGCTTCTGGCTCTTTTACATAGTCTAAGATTATATCAAAAAGTGGAGCAAGGTTCTTACGTTCATCTTGTAACTTACTGATTGCCCAGCCATTTCTGCCAGACGCATAAATAATAGGAAAATCAAGCTGCTCATCATTTGCATCTAGTGCCATAAATAATTCAAACACTTCGTCAACTACTTCAGTCGCTCTCTGATCCTGACGATCGATTTTATTGATGACAACTATTGGCCTTAATCCTAAAGCAATAGCTTTAGATAATACAAATTTAGTCTGAGGCATAGTGCCTTCTGCCGCGTCTACAAGTAGTACAACGCCATCTACCATGCTTAGGATACGCTCTACTTCACCACCAAAATCGGCATGCCCAGGCGTATCTACTATGTTGATACGAGTATCCTTCCAAAGGACAGATGTGCATTTTGCTAGAATGGTAATCCCACGCTCTCTCTCAAGATCGTTCGAGTCCATAGCCCGTTCCGCGACGCTTTGATTATCGCGAAAGGTACCGCTTTGCTTCAGCATATTATCGACCAAAGTGGTCTTTCCGTGATCGACATGAGCTATGATAGCAATATTACGTAGAGATGACATGTGAGTCCTTTAGAAATAAAAGACGCGGATTGTATACCAAAATGTAGTAAATGTAAAATGAAAAAATGTTAAACTTTTAATGCTACTTATCATGATAGCTTCATGAATAAAAGTTTAAAATGACTCAAAAGAGTAGTCATTGCGAGAGCTGTAAGCCCACGGCAATCTATTTTTGCTTGCACATCCAAGAAAAGTTGGATTGCTTTTTCGGATTCTTCGAATCCTCATCGCAATGACGATTTTAGCGTTGTGACATCCTTTGGCTTTTTAGCTTTCAAGATATGACCTTTTGGATTTGAATAAGTTTTCTATAACTCACTAATATCAATGTGCCGAGTACTATTACATATACCATAGGCACCCATGGTTTTTGCGTGCTATACCAAATCCAGCTAGCAACAAATGGTACTGATGCAGAAAATATCATAGAGCCGATTGAATGAGATAAGCTAAAAGTTCTCAAAATATGTTTTGATGCTATCGTACGTTTTATGATAATTTGTAGCGGCACTGAATAAAACGGGATAAGCGCTGTGATGCTGAGCGATAAATAAATGATATGCGCTTCCAGTACTGCATTGCATATTACAATACCGAATATGATTGTTGCCATCAGACTGATAATAATTTGTTTAGAAGAATGATATTTATCAGCGATATATCCGGAAGATAGAGCAGAAAGAGAATATAAAATTACAGCTATAATATTTACCATCGCAGCTGTTTCTTGTGTTACGATATGCGTCATCTTGCTTATAAATGTCCCAAAAAATATGATCTGAAAATGATATATTCCACCGATGCAACCAGCGATAATACTTGCTATCACGAATAATGAGATTGTTTTATTTGTATCAGTTATTTGTAACTGTTGTTGCGTGGTGATAGGTTCAGTCAAATATGTTCGTAATAAAAATATACAAATACCAAATGCACCACCAATAATAAAATTCACTCTCCACCAATATTCTGGCATCTGATGATGAGACGCAATCCACCAGCTGAAACTAGCTATAAGTACGCCAATTTGAGAACAAAATGTAACAATTCCATTACCAGTAAATTCTTTCTTAAAACCTATAATTTCCGCTACATATATTCTTACACCATCACCTTCTCCTGCCATGCTCATCATAAACATCATCCTTACTAAGACCAAGATAGAGGCTGATATCATGCTGGCGTTATTTTGCATAATGCCTGGGATAGATGTAGCTATTGCAGCAATTAAAACAGAGATTTTGAGCGATAAAGCTCTACCTTTAACATCGCTGATAGTACCAAAAATGATTGAACCAATTGGGCGCGCTAAAGCGGAGCAGAAGATGATGCCAAAAAACCCAAGCAACTCCAATCCTGAATCTGATGTAGGTATATAGGCATTTGTTAAAGCTGCTGCTGACATACCAAAAAGCGCATAGTCATAATATTGTACAGTTGTTGCTAGGAAGGCTAGTATTAATGATGATTTTTTCATATGACTTGTACTTTGGTAAGAGATTAGACTATTATAGCCTGAGTTGAGTCTTGGATATATATTTATGATAGGTAAATTAACCGGTATAATAGATTTTATACATGATGATCACGTCATTATTGATGTATCTGGTGTTGGTTATATGGTTTTTTGCTCTAGCAAAACACTTTCCATATTAAAAAAGGGGGCAAAGGTATCACTACTCATAGATACTTATGTCAGAGAAGATAATATCTCTCTTTTTGGCTTTCATCATCAAGAAGAAAAAGCATCTTTCGTAATACTTCAAACAGTTAGTGGTATAGGGACGCGTATGGCTTTAGCGATTCTATCCTGTTTTACTCCGGAAGAGCTTGGCTGCGCGATAGCTAATTTGGATAAAGAAGCATTCAGACGTGTATCTGGGGTTGGTCCTAAGCTTGCTGATCGTATTTTGGTAGAATTAAAGGGTAAGACATTTAGTCAATATAATAATACGTACGTAGTAAATCAACGATATATCAATACTATAGCAGAGGATGCTATATCAGCATTGATTAATTTAGGCGTCCAAAGAAATGAGGTAACTAATCTTGTGACTAATATTATCAATGAACAACCAGATATCACGCTAGACAATCTGATCAGACTGGCGTTACAAAAAAGAGCAAAAACATGAATAATAATCTGCTCGCAGGAGATGCGCAACCAGAGGATAAGGAATTATCTCTAAGGCCAAAAGCTTTGCGAGAATTTATTGGCCAAGAATATATGAAGTCGAATCTTGCTATATTTATGGAGGCCGCAAAAACTCGTCGTGAATCCCTAGATCACACATTGTTATACGGACCGCCTGGCCTTGGTAAAACTACAATCGCTTATATTATTTCGCAAGAAATGGGAGTGAATCTTAAATCCACATCAGGCCCAGCTATTTCCAAAGCCGCTGATCTTGCTGCGATTTTGACAAATCTACAGGAAAATGATGTATTGTTCATAGACGAAATTCATCGTCTTAGCACTCATATAGAAGAAGTGTTATATTCCGCAATGGAGGATTATGAACTTGATATCGTAATAGGTGAGGGACCTGGCGCGAGGTCTGTACGCATTGCTTTGCCAAAATTTACTTTAGTAGGCGCTACTACAAGACTCGGGTTATTATCTAATCCTCTTAGAGATCGTTTCGGAATACCGCTCAGATTGAATTTTTATACCTCGGATGAGTTAAAAGCTGTTATCACTAGAGCTGCAAAGCTTTTTGCCGTAGAGATTCTTGACGATGGCGCAACAGAGATAGCGAAGCGCTCAAGGGGTACTCCTCGTATCGCGTTAAGATTGCTCAAAAGAGTCTGTGACTTCGTACTTGTTGACGGAAGCGCAATCATTAGTGGTCTTGCTGCAGATAGTGCATTAAATCGTCTCGATGTTGATAAAGTAGGATTGGATGGTAATGATTATAGATATTTGAATTTTATAGCAATGAATTATTCAGGCGGGCCAGTAGGGGTAGAAACAATAGCAGCAGCTCTTTCTGAGCATCGTGATGCTATAGAAGAAACGATTGAGCCTTATTTAATCCAGATTGGCTTTGTACAACGCACTCCGCGCGGACGTATTTTGAGTAAGCAAGCAATGGATCATATTGCATAGACCGATGCTTGCTATACGTCATTGCGATGAGGATTTGAAGACTCCGAGGAAGCAATTCCAACTTTACCTTTAAAATTTAAGTAAGAATGGATCACAACGCCACTACGTGACTTGTGATAATGGAGTGAAGATCTCTAGATAGATCAACCACCTATAGCTTGTACTTCAATAGGTACGCTTAATATCTGTCCATCTTTAAAATGCAATAATATCTTGAAGTGTGTACCAGGCTTGAGCTGTGGTACTCGTAGATCGAGTAACATGATATGTGTACCACCTGGCTTTAGTTCAACCGTACTATGAGCTGGTATAACAAGTTTATCCACGGAGACCATGCGACTAATACCTTTATCATCCACATAGCTCTGATGAATCTCTACTCTATTTGCTATATCAACTGACGACGCTCCTATTATTTCATAAGCTGTAGCAGTATCATTGCGTAAAGTCATATAAGCGGCGGAATTGTTATTTGGAGCAACTGAACTTCTCGCATATCCACCTGATATTATTAATTGTGGAGCAGATGTTTTAGTTGTTGATACCATAGGCACGACAGTAGGAGCGTTACTAGCAAAACATATATACGAATATAATATAAAAAGTAATGTGATAATAAATTGCTTCATAATTTTTTGCATATAATTTTATCCACCTAAATAACTAATCAATCTTCTCTCTCTCATATCCTTGGCAAAAAGAGCCCATGAATATTCTTGTGCTTCCTTCATCTGTATTAGCAATGCCATTGAATCTTGAACTGGCCATGTGAATATGCCGTCCTCCACTTGTGTAGCCGCAATACGCTCGCTATTAACCTCAGCTGGAGCTAGAGCAGCTTGCTCTATTCTAAGATGAACTGTTGCTCTTAAGCTTATTAAATCATCTAATGATGTATTAATAAGCGTTTGCCCTTGGGCCAATAGAGCCATTTGATTTGGATTCAAAGATGTGTTGGCTGCTGTAGGAAATGCGCTAAAGGCAAATATTTGTAGAGCGCCTATAGCTTCCATAATTGCGTTGCTAGTACTAGGTACATTTTGCTCCACTTTCGTACTCGAGCTAAGATCTGCAGTCTGACTAAATGCAGAGTCTTTAGTATATGTAGTACAAAGTTGAACAAAAGTTCCAGCTTGTTGTGCAGGATATGGTGGTTGATCCCAAATAGAAGTAACGGATATATCTCCTTGCACAGGATCTAGATCTGGTCTAAGTGATGCAAAAATCGGAGTACCACTAATCTGAGTATTGAGTTTGCTTTGTAAATTTTGGAGTGCCGTTACCGCATAAGTATTCAACGGCACAGACATGCCGTTTCCATTATTATACTGTATAACTTTTTGATTAAAATCTCTCATTATATCTATGACTTCACCCAAAATGCTATGCTGCATGCCGATACGCGCTCCAGCTGTTTTTTGCGTCGTCGTATATGTTTCAAAGTTATTTTGTGCTTGTGTCATGCTAGCCCATACGTCAGTCAAGCCCGCTGCCTCTAAGTCACTCCATGTGAGGTATTGAGTTTTTTGATTAGCCTTAAGCTCAGTATCACTGATTGTGTTCTGCTTTTCTTGTATCGAGTTTGCCAGAAGATTAACTAACTGATTTGGATCTAATGGTATTGCTATTGATGGCATATTAACCTCCTGCACTACGTATCAATTGCCGAAAATTTTCTCTTTGCATCTGCATTATGATTGAAAGCATCTGATAAAGCTTAGACGCGTCATATAGTTCAGCTGTTTGTACATCCTTATTTGGCGCATATAGCTGTTGCGCTTGTTCTTGTACATTTTGACTGACTGCGGTTTCTATCTTACTTCTCGTATGTGCTATATTGTATTCACTAGCAATCAGAGCCATGCCAGAACTTAAATATCTAAGCAATGTTTTTGATGTAGCGGGCATTGTCGTGGTTGCGACAAAAGATACATTATTATCAAGCAAATTAGCTATTGCTTTCATAATTCGTTTATTACCAGCGCCAATTTGATCAGCGTAATTTGTTATATTTTGTGTTTGTAAGGCTGATGTACCACCAATAAGATTTGTAAGACCAAGAATTAATCCTGGTGCGGTATTTACCCATGCAGTTACTCCCATACCTGTGGTAGCTTGCGCTGAACTAATAGTGATATTACCGTTACACATAACCCTATTGGGATTATCTGGATCTATAGCAAATGTAACCTGATTGTAGAATGGCTGAGTGGCGGCATTATTTGCATTGAGCGCGGCTACAATATTTGTAGCTGTGAGCGCTGGGGTAGCTCCAATGAGTATCTCATTATTAGCCGCTGGACCAGCTGCAATAAAAGTAAATGTCGCACTACCTATTTTAAGAGTGTCACCGGCTAATGGTTGTGTTGTTAGGTCGAGTTCTGTTACTTGTCCTGTATTAGCCCATGTATTTGCTTGCGGCCCTGCAATAGGAGTTAGCGCAGAATTGACTGTAATATTGTTAGTACTCAAACCAAGTGTATTTGCAGTACATACAACATCACTATTAACGTCTACAGCAAATGTCACTAGATCGCGAAATGGCCTTGTTGTCTCATTATATGCTCCGAGTGTAGCCGCAATATTTGCAGCAGTGGCAGCTTGATTTACTCCGATTACTATCTGATTTGCTAGTGCTGGACCCGCTCCAATGAATGTAAATGTTACTCCTTGTACAGTTATAGTATCACCAGCTGTTGCACCAGGTGGTGCATTACCTCCAAGCTCTAATGTAGCACTACCGGCAGCTGTACCATTTATCACTTGCTGCGGAGTCGCTGGTACTTGCGCTAACCTAGCCATAGACAAAGCATCTGAATTAGTCTGAAGATCTTGTCTTATCTGCATATTACTAGCTTGGTTAGTATCGCTTTCTACAAAAAAGTTATTCAAACCCATATAATGCGCAATGCCTTTTTGCGTACCAGTAATGCCACTAACACCCTGATCTTGACTTGTCCCATTATCAACAACAACACTGAATCCCTGTACGGCTGATAGAGTAAAATATCCTGGGGTAGTTTGTCCTTGAATAGTAGCTCCATTGTCATCAACGAGTTTAGCTGTTAATACTCCACCATCAGCGGATGGTGCAAGACCTGTAGCAACGTTACCTGGCGGATAAGTAACTGCTACAGGTCCGCTGGTGGGTACGCCATAAGTCCGTTGATTTACAAGTTGTTGGTTGGCTGTTGGATTATTTATCTGAAATTGCGCCCAACCTTGACCAAAAGAACCATCAGCCCGCATTACCTGCATATTGACAAGAATTTTGACGTAATTCGCTGGAGTACCAGGTGTGGCGGCGGAATCAAGAGGTACAGTGATACGAACATCTTGATATGTTTTGGTCTTGGTGCCAGCATCGACTGTAAAGTTACCAGGAAGAGTTCCTAGTAAAGCACCTGGTACCACTGCGCCTGAGTCATCCAGAACCTGCACATCTAGAATATTAAACATTGAACTAAATGGAGAGTTATTATCTAGCTCCATTTGAAACGACAATGTCCCAGTAGATGCATTGGCTCCATTCACGGCAATAGAACTATCACCAACCATTGCGATATTATAAAGCCCGCCTAAAGTTAAACGCTCTGTAATTAAGCTATCTTGAAATTGTACGTTTACCTCATTAATAATATCAGAAACAGAAGGTTTTCCTACGCCGAATGAACCACTATATTGTTCCAAATCTATTACAACTGGTCTTAATGTAGTTTGAACTCCAGCGGCATCTTTAAGTACTATTGGTGTACCATCGCCATTTAATACCGCCAACTTCATCTCACCGGTCCATGACCTGTAATCCTGTCCATTGAACATTTGCGTAGAGGATAAAGTCTTTACAGGTGGTACAGCAGCGCCAGAGCTGTAAATCTCGTTAACCTGCGAAACGACTCCAGTAGCAACGCTATCTAGTCTTCCCATAATATTTGGAAATATTGTTCTACGTAAGTTGACAAGGCCTAGGATTTCTCCGCTAGAAAGAGGGTCGCCACGAGTTGTTGTCTGCGGCGTATTAGAAGCAAGTGTGACTGGAGTATCTATAGTTACACCTTCACTACTTACGTGCGTCATGGTCAAATCAGACATGGTGCCATCTACGAGCAAATCGCTAGCATATTGCACTCCTGTATAGCTTAATACTGCATATTCACTTCCTGTCACAATTGAGATGCCAGATCCAGAAAGAGAGACTAATGCCTCGCCTTTGGAGCCATATGACACTTGGATATCAATCAGGGTTGATAAGTTATTAAGTAATACATCTCTTCCATCCAAGAGATCTACTGGATCTGTTGCAAGTGAAATTTGTTCGTTCAACCGAAAAAGCTTAGCTATTGTAGAATTTGCAGTCGTTACGTGACTTGTGATATCAGAATCAGAATTATACCACAAATCTTGGACTTTGCTTGCAAAACTCGAAATAATATCGCACACATTTTGAGCAGTGCTCACAAACTTCTGATTAAACGCAGCAACACCAGAAGTACTATCAGCATTTGATGCAGCATTTAAAAAACTATTAACAACGTCAAAGGTATTATTTCCGGTATTAATTTGCTCATAAGCATTCATTTGATTTGTATATAGCTCTACTATAGCAGCTTCTTTTTGCTTACTATTTGCAAAACGTACTTGTTGCGCTGCAAGAAGATCTTCAATTCGCTTAACAATTGACGAGATACCCGCAACCTGACCTCCATTCATCACAGTCTGTGATACAATTTGTTGCATGTGACGTCCTGGAACTGCAGACGCCGCAACATCGAGCTGAGCAGTATCCATTCTGAGTTGAGCAACTCCTAATCCAGATGACAATATAAAATCGTTGTTGCCCATAATGCGCTCTCTAAGTTGTGCTAGTTAAAGAAATTGGCGGCATATGCTGTGCCATTTTCCGTTGAGATGGCATTTTGCCATCATGGTCATATCCTAGTTCTTGTTTACGTTTCTCTGAGACATGTGTTGTCAAAAAATCTATTAAACTTTTGCTAACTCTCATCCCAATTTCAAGATTGGCTTGCGTTTCTATCATCAGTGCGTTAAGTTTATTATAAACATCTTTAGTTTCCGATATTATTTTTTTATTTGCCGTGTCGATTATTTCAGGCTGAGATGTGATTTTATCCTCTATCGCAGCAATGCGCTCCATCAACTCTTTTTTTTGAGGAATAATCTCATACAAACCGGACATCTTACCAGAAGTCAGCATTTTATTTTCTTTTATCAGTAAGCTACAAAGCTTATTACAAATACCAATAAGCATGCGCAGCGAATCATCTATATCTATTATAGTCATTTGATCATCTTGCTGCACTTTCATCTCTTTGCCTCACTATATACATATTTATCTCACCCTTCCATCTGTTTCATCTGCTTACGCTTCAGATCTTGGTATATGCTATTTGCTATCTCACCAAACTCCTCTCCCATTCCATCTTCTACCATCTTAGATAACAACTCTGGCGCAAACATTTTTAATGCATTGACCCCATCATTAGTAGAACCATCTACGCCCGCGGTGCTAAAAATTATACCCCAAAGTATAGAATAAAGCTGTTGCTCAACTTCTCTAGACACTTTTTTCAAAGCAAGATCCGTGCCATTTACATCTGCTGACTTGTTTTTTTTCTGATCTATAGCTGACAATTCATTAGTTTTTGACTTGCTTTGTTGCGTAATAGTCTTTTGATCTATAGTTGATAATTCATTAGCTTTAGGTTTCATATGCTCGCTAAAGCTTTTGTCCAATGCATCAACATTGCTAGGTTCAGGCTTTTTTGCCACATAGTCAGGAGGTTGTATTTCACTTAAATGCGGTATTGCTGATATTCCTGTCATAACTACCTTCAATTAACCTCAATCACTGCATCTATTGCTCCGACGGATCGCATGTTATTCAGTATATTAATAACATCTCTAGGCCAAACACCCAATTTATTCAATCCAGATACTAATTCACTCAGAGTAGCTCCGCCACCAAACTCGGTAACACCGTCACCACGTTCTCTATCAATTGCTTTGTTATAAGAATCTTGCTTAGCTTGTGGCATCATAGGCAATCTCTTTTCATAAGCCATATCACCGACATTTATCACGAGATTACCTTGCGCTATAGCTACAGGTCTGATACGTACATTTTCGCCTATAACAACAGTACCAGTGGCTTCATTAATTACTACTTTCGCTGTGTAATCAGGTTGTACTGGTAAGGTTTCAATTTGCGAGATAAATTCTACCATGGATTTTTTTCTGTAACTAGGTACAGTCACCTCAATCGTGCCTGAATCAAGTGCTGTTGCAGTATTACCAGGGATATTATTATTTATTGCATCTGCAATTGCAATTGCAGTAGTAAAGTCTGGGTAATATAGGAAAAATACAAGCTTGTTCATAGAAGATAACTGAAAATCTATTTCATTTTCTACTATACCACCATTCTGAATAAAGCCGTTTGTTGCTACGGATTGAGATTTAGTTTTTACATCATCAGATGCAGGAAAAAATTCTGGTATTACCACTCTACCTTGCGCAACAACATATACGTTACCGTCTGCGCCGAGTAATGGTGTCGCAAGCAAAGTGCCACCCTTAATACTTTTTGCATCTCCAATAGCGCTGACTTTTACTTCAATTTTAGACCCTTGTCTTGCAAATGCTGGTAAGTTTGCTGTGACTGTTACAGCAGCGACATTCTTGGTTTTTAGTGTAGAACCTGAGCCTTGGATGTTTACCCCAACCCTTTCTAAGAAATCTATTATGCCTTTTTGTGTAAAAACCACGTTTTGAGGATTGTCTCCAGTGCCGTTCAGACCAACAACAAGTCCATATCCAACTAATTGGTTTTCTCTGATGCCATCTATAGATACGATATCTTTGATTCTAGTTTCAGCTTGCGCTTGTGCCGCCAAGAATAATGGTAGAAGAATAAAAAATATGCGATACATATGTATATGCTAACAATTCCGTTGACAATATAGCATGACTTTATGCTATGAACTAGAAGAATTGTCAAGATCTCTATATATTGCACGAGCATTTTCTAAGTCTTGTGTCGTATCTACTGAAATTGGTATAGAGTCTGCGTAACAAACCGCAATTTGCATGCCATTTTCTAGCGCACGTAACTGTTCTAAACCTTCTGTTTTTTCTAAAAAAGACTCTGGCAAACCGACAAATTTTGTAATTGCAGCTTTAGTGAAGCCGTATATTCCAATATGATACCAGTAATATGGGGCGTTATAAGGAATTATATTTCTAGAAAAATATAACGCCTCATCATTTTTATCAATTACCACTTTCACGTTACTATGATTACAAGCAATATCGTAATTAATTTTAGAAACTGGTGTTGCAATATCTGCCAGTGATTGTTTGAGCCTGGTAATAACGTCATAAATGATATTATGATCAATAAATGGTAAATCACCTTGTACATTTATTACATAACGTATTTTATCATTATTTGGAATATGATCTAACGCTTTATAAACCCTATCTGTGCCTGATGCGCAATCTTCTTTTATAGTAATGACTTTACCACCAATCTTTGTGATGACATTAGCTATTTCCTCCGCGTCAGTGGCGACGTAAAGATTGCTTATGTTAAGCTTTGCAACTTTTCTATATACATGCTCAATCATTGTCATATTGCCAATCAATTGCAGAGGTTTGTTGTTAAGACGCGCAGAGCGAAGTCTTGAAGGAATGATGACTGCAACGTCAGAAAACATACAAAACCCTTCCAAATTTGTGCTTGACAGGATAGAGTTTTTACTGCATAAGTACAACATGTTTTTACGAGCCTGTAGCTCAGTCGGTAGAGCATCTGACTTTTAATCAGAGTGTCCCGGGTTCGAGCCCCGGCGGGCTCACCATCTTCGTACATCTCTCTTGCGTAATATGACGAAACATAATACAGGCATAATGTTAATTCTATCCTCACCATCAGGTGCTGGTAAATCTAGCCTTGCTAGAGCATTAGTCGAGAAAGATCTATTCACAAAACTTTCTGTTTCAACTACAACGCGTCGTAAGAGGCCAGGTGAAGTCGAAGCAAAGGATTATTATTTTGTATCTGATGAAAAATTTAATCAACTAATCAAAGATAGAGCATTTATTGAACATGCTGGTGTTTTTGGTAATAGATATGGTACATTAGTTTCAGAAGTTATTCCTTATCTTGCCAAAGGTATTGATGTTGTTTTCGATGTAGACTGGCAGGGAGCAAGAGCGCTGAGATCTCAACAAATTAATAATACTCTATGCATCTATATTCTACCTCCATCCACAGAAGAATTACGTATTCGTTTATTAAAACGCATGCAAGATGATATAGATACGATAGACAAACGCATGCAGCATGCCATGGATGAAATGTCGCATCAAGATGAATATGACTATATCGTAATTAATGACCATTTTGAAGATGCATTGTCTGAGATAAAAAGCATATTACAAGCAGAACGTATGAAATTAAGATCCATTGATTAAGCATATATATGATGAATTATACACTGCGTAGATCGGCTATAATAATATTGCTATATATCATGGTATTACTCACTACGTTATTACCACTTACTGTGATTAGAGTGGGTATACAAGCAGAAATGTTACCTTCTGTAGAATTATGCATATTATACTGCTTTGCCATTTATTATCCATTATGGTATGCGGTAGTTTTGATCTATGGCATTTTTGTAAGTGAGATATATAATACCCCATTTGGCCTAGAGTCTTTACTTTTCATAATCACCTACTACGTATTACTTAAATATCAAAATGTACTTTTATCCAATAAACCCACATCAAACTTACTTGGGTTTATTTGTACAGCTATCACTTTTGGTTCTATAAAATATCTAATTATTTCTCAATACTTTAACCTAAATGTTGAGCTCTATATCATTGCATTGCAAATCATGATAACAATATTGTTTTTTCCATCTATTGAATGGATTATGTGCAGAATATTCAAAAGGTTAGAACTAGATGCTAAGTAACGATATGATGCGTAACCAGCTCATTACGCGTAGAGCATTTATATTTGCCGCTGGCGCATCTACCTTATTATCCACTCTTGCTGGACGCTTATTTTATATGCAAGTAATCAAATCAGGTGAGTATAGCACTTTATCTGATCAAAATCGGATCAATTTAATTACATTACATCCCGTGAGAGGAGCTATTCTAGATTGTAATGGTAAATTACTTGCCCACAACCGCTCTGCTTTTAATGTGATGCTAGACAAGCATGAGACTGATAATTATAAAAACTCTCTACACAACCTATTTAAAATTCTAAATAGTGATAACAAAACTCAGGAATTAGTCTTTGCTAGAATTAAAAAACTAGGATTGCAATTTCCTCTCATGATCATGCACGATATCAGTTGGCGTGACGTGGCTTTGATAGAAGAAGATTTAGCCAATCTCAGTGGGATCTATGTTGAAATGGGGCAGCTGCGTTTTTATCCATATGCACAAGCTGCAGCACATGTCATAGGTTATAGTGGGATACTTAATGAAAATGAAAAGCTTGAACTTGGTTTGCATAACATAGGATATTTTAACGTTGGTAAAACTGGTATGGAAAAATTCTATGAATCAGATTTGCGTGGAACTTTTGGTATAAAAAAGATGGAGGTCAATGCTCATGGAGCGCATGTGAGAGAGCTTTCAACGCAGCAAAGTAGTCCTGGTGATCAAATATTATCAAATATTGATGCTGATCTACAGACTTATGTATATAAGCTTTTGCCATCTACTGGAGCATCTGCAATAGTAATACGTGTTGATAATGGCAAAGTACTTGTCTCCGCGTCAAGTAAAAGCTTTGATCCGAACCAATTTACAGATGGCATATCTTATGAGCATTGGGATGATATCAATAATGATCCATACAAGCCATTGATTAACAGGGTAACACAAAGCAATTATCCACCTGGTTCAATTTTTAAGATCATTACAGCGCTTGCCGCTCTTGAAAATGGACTTGACCCAAATATAAAAGTAAGGTGCGTTGGCGGAGTATCGGCTCTTGGTAATGAGTATTTCAGATGCTGGCATAAAACTGGTCATGGTGAGCTTGATATGCATGATGCCATTCAGCATTCATGCAATGCATATATATATCATATAGTTAAAACTATAGGCGGGGAAAAGATTTTAAATATAGCTCGTCAACTAGGCTTCGGTACACCTACAGGCATTGATTTACCATCCGAAGCTTCTGGTTTCGTTCCAAGTAAAACATGGAAATTACGCCGTTTTAGCTCTAACTGGACTTTGGCTGATAGTTTAAATATTTCTATAGGGCAGGGATCTCTACTAGTAACACCAATTCAGCTTGCGACTCTTAGTGCTATTATTGCAAATGAAGGTACTGCTCATACACCAAAAATCGTTGGCTTGGGTGATGTCAAAAACACCGGTATAGATAAAAAACATTTTCAATTTTTAAAGCGAGCTATGTGGAATGCGGTCAATACACCGGGTGGTACAGCTTATGCACAAAGAATTCTTGACCCTAATTGGAGCATGTCAGGTAAAACTGGTACAGCTCAAGTGCAGTCAAAGCATGGTGACATAGACCTTAGCTCTAGTGACGTTGGGTTTTGGCATAGAAATCATGCTATATTCATTGGCTTTGCGCCATCAGACAAACCAAAATATGCTTTTGCTGTGTTTGTAGAACATGGAGGTGGTGGAGGTGGTATTGCAGCACCGATAGCTCACGATATTGTAATGGAATTAAGCAGAAGAGCTTACTAAGTTAATCACATGTTGCAATAGCTCTAGTCAGCCTATCATTAATAGCAAGGCCGATACCTGATTGTGGTATTGGAGCTATAGCTATAAGATGCGTATCTTTCATGTTATCGAGAGTGATTAACATGCTATACAAATTCGTTGCCGCTTCTACTAAATCACCTGATTTACTAAGATTCAATGGGCCTAATACTATTCTACCGAAACCAATGCCTTTTTCACCTGCATGTAATGTTGTTGCATTAAGTCTAATATACGCTTTTGGGGAATAATGCTTAGATAACATACCTGGAGCCTTAATGTCAGCATTGGTATGATATACAACATCTTGTCCAAGAACTTGTGATAAAATTTCTGGAGTGATAAACCCATAACGTAATATTACTGGATCCTCTGATGTTAGATCGACAATGGTGGATTCAAGGCCATGTGGTTTGCTATCAGATGGTAGCACAAATAAATCAGGAAAATGCATCTTCACATGCTCCTCCGCAGTGGCGCTAACATAACCAGATGGATTAGCACTTGGCGCTGCGATAGGAGTATTGGCAAGAGTGATTAATTCATGAGCTATGCTGTACGATGGCATTCTTATGGCTATCGTATTCAAACCAGCTGTCACAGATGAGGCGATATTTGCGCCCGGTTGCAGCGGTAGGACGAGAGTGAGTGGCCCAGGCCAGAATTTGCTCGCCAACAACATGGCAGCATTGCTAAAAGCAGCTATAGATACAGCTGTTTGAAGTGATGTTACATGCACAATTAGTGGATTATTGCCTGATCGACCTTTGAGTTGGTAAATTTTTTGGCAAGCGGCATCATTCCTTGCATCCGCGCCGATACCATAAACAGTTTCAGTGGGGAAGGCGACAAGATCTCCCCTCTTGATAAGATGCGCTGCTCGTTGAACCAGCTCTGATGCAAAATGTAGCACTTGACTATGTTTTCTTTAATTCTCTTCTATGATAGTATTATATGTTAAAGTTGCGCTGTCCACAAGACTACAAATACTATTTTTCTATAAGAAGTGTCTTGTGAGGTTATTTAAAGAATGGATTGCCATGCGCAGCGGCAGCAAGACGTAATCTAATACTTTTAGTAAAGCAGTCCTTTCTATGCACCGCTCACTCTATAATCCATTTGGCGATAATTTAGCGCTTCAGCAATATGCATTTTATTTATATATCTTGATTCTTCTAAATCAGCAATTGTACGCGCAACACGAAGTATTCTATTATATCCTCGCATTGACATCTTGAAACGCGAAGCAGCTTGATTGAGCATTTTTTGCCCTTCGTCATCTGGAGTGGCATAGTCAGTAAGCAGTTGTCCGTCTAACCTACTATTTGTCCTAATACCATAGCCTTCATAACGTTCTTGTTGCATTTCTCTAACTTTTTTTACCCTAGTAGCGACATCCTCGGAACTTTCGCCTTTTTCAGCAGCGCGTATAGAATGAATATCTACATTTGGTACTTCAATATGTATATCAAAACGGTCCATGATTGGACCTGAAATCTTCATTTGGTAATTTTCACCACAAATAGGCGCTCTATTGCAAGCCTTAGACTGGTCATTAAGATAACCACATTTACACGGATTCATTGCTGCAATAAGCTGGAAATTTGCTGGAAATTTGACATGAGAATTAGCTCTAGAGATTAGCACCTCTCCGGTTTCTATCGGTTGCCTTAAAGACTCGATCACGCTTGGTGGAAATTCTGGCAATTCATCCAAAAAAAGTACACCATTATGGGCAAGAGATATTTCTCCTGGTTTTACTTTTTTACCTACACCACCACCAACCATGGCCGCCATGGAACATGAATGATGCGGCGCTCTGAATGGCCTTGACTTTGTAAGCTTACCTTGAACTATGAGTCCAGCAATGCTCGATACTGTACTGCATTCAAGAATTTCTGGTACAGACATTGGTGGTAAAATTCCAGGTATACATTGTGCGAGCATGGACTTACCAGCTCCAGGCGGACCAAACATTAATATACTATGTCCACCTGATGCCGCAATCTCGAGCACTCGCTTTGCTTTTTCTTGCCCAGCAATATTTGCCATATCGGGATAGGATACGTCATTATCGTGAGTTTCGAGATCGGGTATAGATAATATTTGACTGCCTTTGAAATGATTGACAAGAGCTAGTAAATTATTTGGTGCCAAAATACTTGTATTACCAGACCAAGCTGCTTCTTTACCATTAGCCGCAGGGCATATTAACCCCATATTTCTAGCAGTAGCACCGATAGCAGCAGGCAAGACTCCTGAGACTGACAAAATTGCTCCGTCTAAGGATAATTCGCCTATAACTAAATATTCTGATAGTTCCTCTGCTGGTATAATTCTCATACTAGAGAGAATTGCCACAGCAATTGCAAGATCAAAATGACTACCTTCTTTTACTAAATCAGCAGGAGCTAGGTTTACTAAAACCTTTTTAGCTGGCAATGCGAGGCCCATAGAAGATAAAGCAGCTTTAACTCGTTCACGCGATTCTGCTATAGTCTTATCAGCGAGGCCGACTATAGTGAAATTTGGCATACCAGGTGTGATTTGCACTTGTACATCAACATCAGTAACTTCAACTCCAGAAAAAGTTAAGCTAGATAGTGTAGTCACGAGATTCCTGCCCATAGAGCGATACATCTAATTTGTACTGCAGCAAGGAAGGAGGTCGTATTTTTGGCGTATCTGGTAGCGATTCCTCTCCATCTCTTGAGATGAAGAAAGGCGTTTTCTACTAAATGTCTGAGTTTATAGATGTCTTTATCATACTCTCGTTGAACCTTTCGATTCTTTCTAGGCGGTATAACTGCTATCATTCCTTGAGATTCAGCTTGATCCACAATGTCGTTGCTGTCGTATCCTCTATCAGCAAGAAGATGCTCTGCGTCTAAACCCTCGATCAGATTGTGAGCTTGCGAGCAATCAGCTGTGGTACCTGATGTAATAAGTATTCTGACCGGATTACCAGACGCATCCACGGCCAGATGTATCTTACTATTGAGCCCCCTTTTGTACGGCCCATATCTTGGTTACCGCCTCTTGCTCCTGCTGCATGTGGGTGAACTTTGATGTGACTCGCATCTATCATGAGCCACTCAAAGTCTGGGTTGTCTATCAACTGCTCAAGTAACGACTCCCAGATGCCTTTATCTCGCCACCTGATAAAGCGACGATGGGTGTTGCTCCAGCCGCCATAATCCGGTGGTAAATCTCTCCATGGCGCGCCAGTGCGGAGAATCCAGAACACTGCATTGATGAATTGACGATTATCTTTAGCCTTACCACCCCAAAGACCTTTACGACCGGGGAGATGAGGCTCTAATAAATTCCAAACATGATCTGAAATATCGTGGCGACGATGTGCTACACTCATAAAAATACTCCTATAGTTTAAGACTAGTAATCAAACTATAGCATATATTTTATCTCGTGACTACATTATCTAGAGATATGTACTACCATATATACCTAAAAATTGTTCATCAGTTAGACAGTACTAGTTGATTTATAGATTGTCACTCAGAAAAGTGATGTTTTGATTTTTAGTATCATAAATATGGATGGATAAATATTGGTCAGTGATAGCGACAGATCAAAGCTTACGGAAATCTTGCGGTTTTATCGTCTTCCAAGAGACAGTATGGCTAGATTGTTTAGTTGTAGCCTGAGAAGAAAGTGTATTCTGCAACTCAGGATGAAGCGCCACTTGAAATATTACACTAGCTTCTTTGAATAAACTATCAGATGATAGTTTAAGAGTAAGTTTTTCTGCTAAATTTTCTTTGACTTCAGGGGCGGTGCTTTTGGCAATAGAAGTACCGATAGCATGTATTGCCCATTTGAGATAAATCGGATCCTTGGTTGCAAAAATTGTGTCAATCAATTTATCTTGAAAAGATTCATCTGTCATGCGGTTAGAGCGCAATGTTGCGTCTAATATTTTCTTTATCCTCTTACCTTGTCCTAACTCTATACTTTTGCTAACTAGTTGTAATAAATCATTATCATATTGTACTTGTTTACGTGCTTCTGGTGCGAGATCGCGCTTCATCTCTGGTGGCGCAGTATTGATATGCACTCCATACTCCATGGCTTCTGGTGGCATGATAGCATGAATTTGGTTCATCATATCATCATTTTTTACAATTGGACTACGCTTTAGCGTTGTTGAAAATATGTTGATCATCTTAGGATTGCTTGATTCCATCAATATCTTGGTAAGATTCAAAACAGCCTTAGTATCACCTTCTTTTACCACAGTATTAATCGTATCATTTATAGAATATGAGATATGCTCTCCGCTATGGATGAATTTTAACTTTCCGTCTGAGGCAAGTACGTGGCTCATACCATCCATCTGTTTTGCATTAATAGTTTTAAAGAACTCTGACGCTTCGGCAAATGGACGATTTACCACAAATGTATTTGCATCATCCTTTAGTTTTTTGTCAAAACTGTGCTTCGTTGCAATTCTTTCCTCTCTAAGGTGCCAATGATGAGGTTTACCATTTTCAAGCTTTTCCATGTTGTTGATAAAATCTGATACCATCATCGTATCTTTATTGTACAATTTAATCTTTGCATCAGGCGCAAAAACATCAGGCATATTTTGTTGTAGTTTTTTTATCCCACGGTACATATCAAGCGCTTCTGGTATATAATGACCGCTCTCATCTGTAATACTGGTAATTTTCCCATGTTCTATCTTGATCATACCAGCCATTTCTGCCGGCTTACCACCTAAAAATGACGCGTGCGTTAAGGTATAGTCATCTAAACTTAACTCTCCAGCATGGGTGCCGATATACAAAATTCCTTCTTTGGTGGACATAACAAATGCTTGAAACCCTTGCGCCCCTTTGCTAATTCCCCTACTCGTATCTACTACATGATCTTTTTGGCTATAAGACTTTAAATTCTTGTCTTTTGCATCATATTTTATTCTATGATGAAGGTCGAGATCTCCGCGAGAAGCGCGTAGCATCCTAAATTCTGCGCCATGATGTATCTGCTTCCCTGTGGCAATTTCTTGAAGATATTCCTCCACTTCCTGAATTCTTACTCTAACGCTATCCACAGCTTCTAGCGTATTTTTGGGCAAGGCACGGCTCATTTTCTTCACGCCTAAACGCACCTTCTCCTTACCAGAATCCGCTGCTTTAGCTTTGCGTGTCTTACTTATCTTTGACGATACATTAGTGACTAGTGCTGAAAATGAATTACGTATTTTAGTCATATATTGCTCGTCATATTATGATAAGCCAATTGTATGTGGCTTTGCTGTATTTTGTAACATTTTGATGATAATTTGTGTCTTAACTATGTCAAATATGCTTGCTGGTGTTGCACCTGAAGCTCATGCTTTACGCGAAGTCACTGCATCCAAGAGCTTTTGCAGTTGTTTTTCGAGTAACAAATCCTTTACAAATATATCATAAGCATTTTTTGCTTTGATTTCAGATTCCGCGGGATGGTTTTTAATCCAGTCTATATGATCCTTGATTTGACTATATATCTTATCAGCAGATGTTATGGCATCAATATATAATACATTATCTCCAAAGAAATGTTTGATAAAAGCATTTTGATCGCTAATTACGATAGCACCTGCAGCTACGGATTCTGAAATCCTTGATGTTGGCATGCCTGAGATCAGATGCTCAAGAGTATGTATCACAATCGAGATGCCATATTGTTTTTGTAGCTGTACTAGTTTTTTTTCCATACTAGATATTTCCGGCGCAAAATCCTCGACTCTACCTTTATATCCAGTGCCAAGCGCATCTAATTCTTTTAGTCCATATCCAACTAGTAAATCATCCTTAACCAAATGTTGAAGTGCATGCATCATACGCATAGAATTACGATTACATCCCCATAAACTACCTACTACTAAAGCCTGCTCTCTTTTAGCTGCAGTATATTCAATGTAATTTTGCGCTAAATATAGTGGAATAATAGGCGCATCCGATTTGTTGCATTTTTCTAGTGCGTTAATAAGGGTTGGATTTGTACCATTCATCACGCTGTACAAGTCGATATAAGCGTCATATTGCGATAAATGCTTATATTTATCTTTAAATTCTCCATATAAATCAAATAATGAATCATTAGGGACATTGAGATAAACGATATTATAACCAAGCGGAACTAAATATGCAAAATGCGTTACTGCGAGATTAAATTTAGGCTGAAATATCAAATTGATCAAACTTGCCGCTGAATAATAAAATGGTTTGGCTAGAGCGAAACTTACCCATAATTCAGAAAATGTTCCACCAATTACATTCCATCCCATGCTTTTAGCAGCGGTAACGGTTCTATCATATAATCTCATTTCTCCGATACGATCCTCTGAGCAATAAATTGCTATTGTAGTACCAGTGCGATCTATTGTTTTTGGCAATGTAAAATCAAAAACAATGATCCAGCCTACAACTGCGCAATAGAGAAAAGCTATCTTGAGTAAACCTGATATAGAAAATACATGCCTTATATTGCAATGACGATAGATATATTTTGATAATTCTATAATAAAAACTAAAATTGCTATTAAAAAATCTTTAAAAATAGTAATCATATTTTGGACTAAATTAGTTAATTGATATTTTTAGTTTGCAGCCTTGTCTTATAAGGCTATATTATTGTGACATAACTTATATACACTATCATTCCATGTATTCTACAGAAACAAATGTTCAGCTAATAAATCATGATGCAGATTTAGTCAAGTTGTGCGCCATTTTAGCTGAAGCAAGCTCTGTTGCGCTAGATACAGAATTTGTCCGTCGTGATACTTATCATCCAAAGCTGAGTATAATACAGATAGCTGTCGATAATAGTATTTTCATTATAGATGCTTTGACGCTGAATTTAACTCCGTTACAAGATATCTTGTTAAATACTGATGTATTAAAAATACTCCATGCACCATTACAAGATTTTGAAATTTTTTATAAGCTATTTAAAATAATACCTGAAAATGTTTTTGACACGCAGCTTGCTGCTAGTTTTTGTGGTTTCAGAGCTGCTATGAGCTATTCTAGTTTATGCGAAGAAATTTGTAACGCAGTCATAGATAAGACTTATCAAGCATCTAATTGGCTTATCAGACCTTTGCCGCAAGAAATGCTAGACTATGCCGCTATTGATGTGCAATTTTTACATGAGATATATCATGCTCTCGCAGCTAAATTAGGTACAAGAGCAGAGGAGTATAATGCAGCTCTATGCACAAAACTGCTTGATCCAAAATTGTATCAACCCAATCTTGCATCCGCGTGGAAAAAAGTAAAATTTGATAGTAGATCCGAAGTCCCAGCCATTGCGCTTCAGATGCTTGCTGCCTTCAGAGAAGAATATGCTGCTTTATCCGATCTACCTAGAGGACATTTGATTTCCGATGCAGATCTTATTAAAATGAGTCACGTGTTACCGGTAAGTCACCGTGATTTTAAGCATTTTAGTCATACTAAGCTTACAGCATCACAAAAACATAAGTTATTTGATCTTTGCGCTGGAATACGTATGACGAACGTGAAGAGTTAAAATATGAATTGGGTATTTGTTACTGTTGTTTTACTTGAAATTCTAGCTGGAGCAGAAGTTGACTTATTCGTTCCAAGTTTCCCAGAAATACAAAGCATATTTCATCTGTCAATCGTTCAAGTAGAATTAATGCTTGTAACCAATTTCATCGCTTATGGTATTAGTGCATTTATTATTGGTAATTTCGGTGATAAATATGGGTCAAGAATTATCATTATATGGAGCTTGATAATATTTATTGGCGGTAGCGCAGCATGTATTTTATCAGACTCATATATATATGTGTTATGCGGCAGGGTGTTACAGGGCTTAGGTGTAGCTGGTCCTATTGTACTTTCTTATGTAATCATTGCTGAGTTACATAAAATCAGCGAACAACAAAGGTTAATGTGCATGATGAGTGGTTGGACTACTCTCGCCATGGCCTTCGCTCCAATTATTGGTAGCTATATAAACTTATTTTATGGCTGGCGTGGTAATTTTATTATTTTATTGGTCTTCGGCGTTATATCATTACTGATGACAACAGTATTTTTACCAAAAGCTCGCACTAATAATAGTCATGTTAATATTTCACTTAGAGAATATCTACCTCTTTTAACATCATCACAAAGTCTATCTTTTATTGTTACTCTCTGTTTTTTATGCGCACCTTATTGGGTGTTCACAGGGATAGCGCCAATTTTTTATAGGGAAGAGCTTGGGGTACCACTCGAAGAATTTGGATATTATCAAGGGTCCATTTCTCTAGTATTCGGTACTTTATGCTTATGTAGCGATAGATTAATAAAATTCTACGGTATAAAGCGTTGCTTTAATGTTAGTTTGATACTGAGCCTAGTGTCTATTGCTATGCTTGCTGCTCTTGGATTCTATGAAACGCGCAGTCCATTACTAATCACTATCGTGTTAATTATGACTGTATCAAGCGTCATGTTTCCAATTAATATTCTATACCCACTATCTTTAGATATTATGCCGAATGCCAAAGGGCGCATGGCCTCAGTTATACAATCTGCTAGACTATTACTCACAGCTATGTGTCTCCATGCTACAAGTTATTTTTATAATGGTACATTTTATTATATAGCAATTATACTCATCATAACTTTATCTATTGGGTCATATGGGGCCTGGAGAATAAGTGCACAAAATTGGAGTAAAATTAAATATGAATAAAAAACATATTAAAACATTATGCTTAGTGGTATGCGGCAATATATTAGATTACTATGATTTTCTTTTATTTGCACATTTGGGACATATCATTACAACATTTTTTGTACCCGATTTAAGTGCAAGCGATGCTCATCTTTTGGGTCTATTGCTATTTGCTACGCCTTTTATAATAAGACCTATAGGCGGATATATCTTTGGCAAAGTCTCTGATTTACGCGGCAGATCTTTTGCTTTGAGTGAAACACTTAAATATGCAAGCTTAGCAAGTTTGGGCGTTGCTATTTTGCCTGCTTACGAACAAGGCGGAATAATATGCTCATGGATATTCTTTTTGTTAAGATCAATGCAGGGTCTATCCTTAGGCGGAGAATATCCAACAGCTGGAACCTTTCTTATGGAAAAATATTCTAAAAACCAAGGTTTGATTAGTGGTATACTTGTTGCTTCGGGAACTGTAGGTAGTTTGTTTGCATTTAGTTTTTCGTACTTGTACATACAGGGTTATTTTACCGGTCATTCTTGGAGAATAGCATTTGTCTTAGGTAGTATTGCGACATATATTAGTTACTATTTAAGAAAAAAAAATATCAACCAAAAATTATCTAGCTCCGTCAAGTCCGTAAATACTGATATTTCTTATGCGCAATCTCTATTCCTGACTTTGCTGATAGGGGCTTTAGTTGGTGTTTCTTGCTGGATTCCAATGGTTTATGTGAATTTTTATCTCACTAAGATTATGCATCTACCACTGAATTATGGTCTAAAAGCAACTTTCATTTCTCTCATTACTTATGTCATCTGTAATCCGTTATTTGGTCATATTGCTGATAAATATACGAGCAGATTAGTTATGACTATTGGCGCTATTCTTCTTATTCCACTCAGTATTATTGGATCTATATTAATAACAAATGAATTGCTTGTTGGGCAGGTCTTTTTAACCATTGGAGCATCAATTTTTGGATCATCCATTCACGTCATAATGAATCAGCTTTTTCCTTCTGTGATAAGAAGTAGAAGTTTGAACACAACATTCATGATAGGTGCATCCTTTGGTGGGTTGACACCATTTGTGGCAGGATATTTTGCTGATCACTATAATTTTCATGGCGTACCATTAGTCATGATAGTAACTATCAGCTTTATTACATTTGTGACATTTTATTATTTTTTTTATAAAAAAATATAGGAGTGGGGTGATGTTACAAGCTGTGATGGAAGCTATTTCATAAGTGTAAATTACTTCTGGTCAAATCGTTTCGTTGCTAAGTATATATAGACATCCAACATCATTATGAAACAGCAATAGTTATTGAGGCAAGGATCATGTCTATTGCTTTAGTATATCTTAGTCTTTCTGTTACTGAATCTGGCTAGGTAACGTCTCATAAGAGAGTTCTTTGCTTCTGTTTCTGTTCTTATATTGTTAAGAATAAAATGCTTTGTAATAGCAGCATACAGAACTATAATACTCAGTCAGCAAGTATCATTATAGATGATATTACGCAAGGCATTGTTGGTGTCGCTAAAGAAAATCGCGTTGGATTCTTGGTGTGGTGATGGCTGCTTTCAAATGTAAATGGCACCTCTATTAACCCCAATAGTGGATTAGCCGTCATTGCGAGGCCGTAGGCCGTGGCAATCCAGATAAAATACTCAGCGCTGCTGCTTCGAAGCGCCTTCGGCGAAGTTATTTTCACTGGATCACCATGTCGGCTGTGCCTCCTCGTGATGACGCTTGTGGCTAAAAAATAATCCATTATTCGTGTTAATAGACGCGCCCAAGAGAAGATCAAGCGAGATGCTGATCGTGTCAAGGCAATATTACTTACAGATGAAGGATGGATATATCGCGAGATTGCAAAGGTGTTATTCTTGGATGAACAAACCATCGGAAGACATGTTGACGAGTATAAAGCTAACACAAAGCTCAGTTCAAATAGTGGTGGTAAAAACCTGTTTTGAGCAGAATTTTGCAATTGGCTCTACTAATCTATAGACATTGTATAAAATCAGTGATACTAGTGATTGTTATAATTTATAATGCTGTATCATATGCATGACATTGTCACATTTATTGCAGGTTTCTATTTTTGGTTTAATCAACTCACTCAGCCAGCATTTCAAGTCAGTATGGAAGATTTGCACAAGTATTTTACACCAGATTTTGTAATGGATATTAATAGCGAAGTTATACCGCAGAACTATGATAGTTTATTTAAGCGTTTTTCATCATTCCACAATAGTGGGGATCGCATAGAGATAAAACTTCCTCTTGAAGAGGTTGTAGTATCTGCTGATAAAAAGAAATGTGTAGTAAGATACAATATAGTCAAGACTTCTCCCGATCATACAAAGCAAACTATGAGAGCAATTGCTATTTGGCATATTAAGGCAGAAAACAAAGACAAGCATGGTATCAAATATCGTTTTGAACGAATGAATGAAGTTGTGTATGTGGAACCCGCACAACAACCATCACAACCCAAAGGTAAATAACGTGAGTTTGACATAAAGATATCTTCAAACACACGGGCACGTCTATTAACCAGAATAATGGATTATTTTTTAGCCACAAGCGTTATCACGAGGAGGCGTAGCCGACGTGGGATCCAGTGAAAATAACTTCGCCGAAGGCGCTTCGAAGCAGCTGCACTGAGTATTTTATCTGGATTGCCACGGCCTACGGCCTCGCAATGACGGCTAATCTACTATTGGGGTTAATAGAGGTGCCCTAAAGAAAGGTATATGTGACAAAAGAACTATGGGTAGTACAAATCACTGATTCGCATATCATGCAAAGAGGTGGGCATTGGTATACGCCAGCAACAAAAACTGCAGAGAGGCTAATTGCTGTTGTTGCGCATATTAACGCATTGAAACCAAGACCTGATATTGTCATACATAGTGGCGATATAGTGGGCACAGATGACATAGCTGAACCATATGAATATGCTAAGGAAATACTCGATAAGCTTAAGATGCCATATTATGTGACTTGTGGTAATCACGATCAATTCGATATTCTCAAAGCGGTATTTAAAGAACATCTATATTTGCCAGATGGTCTTTTTGCGCATTATGTACTTGATGATTTGCCAGTTAGGATAGTCGTAGCAGATACTACAGTCGCGCATAAACATTTTGGTAGGCTCTGTGATGATAGGCTAAAATGGTTAGAACAAACACTTAATGAATCTACTAAGGATGTCATGCTATTCATGCATCATTATCCGATCGATGTACAAAATCCTTTGATGACTCTTTTGAAGCTAAAAGATAGCGAAGCATTAGCCGGGATCATATCGCCATTAAAACATATCAAGGGCATATATTGTGGGCATTATCATCACCATGCAGCAGGAATGTTTGCTAATAAGTTATGTTGGATCTCGCCAAGTACAGCGCCAAGTCATAATATAGACGGTGATAATGTGCTTGGTTTAAATCTACAACCAGCGTCTTACAGTTTGCATCATTATCTGGATGGAGTAGTTTGTAGTAATGTTATTCAGGTTGTAGATGTAGTAGGGCTGCATATAGAAAGGGATGATTCTGGTCATTACTAATCAACTAAAGTGAGTGCATATTCCTTGTGAACGACGCAGATTATAAGCAGTTATCTACAACTGATTTACTTGCATTTTTTGCCATGATTATTGGCATGTTCATGGCTATTTTGGATATTCAGATTGTCGCAAGCTCTCTTGCTGTAGTAGGTGCTGGGCTTTCTGCTAGCATAGATGAGCTTTCTTGGGTACAAACTTCTTATATCATAGCAGAAGTGATTATCATTCCGGCTACAGGGTTTTTATCCAGATTGCTTTCAACGCGTATATTATATTTCATCGCTACTTGTGGCTTCACAGTAATGAGTGTCGCATGTTCTATGGCCTGGAATATTGAGTCCATGATAGTATTCAGAGCTTTGCAAGGGTTATTTGGCGGCGCCATGATCCCAACCGCTTTTGCTACATCTTTCATGATATTTCCTCCAGCAAAACGTGCTACAGTTAGTATTGTTATAGGACTTGTAGTCACTATGGCACCAACACTTGGTCCAACGATAGGCGGATATATTACAGAAATAAGTTCTTGGCATTTGATGTTCATAGTCAATGTCATACCAGGGATTTTTGTATGTACGGTGATTTTGCTTTATGCAAATTTCGATAAGCCAAACTATGATTTACTGAATAATTTCGATTATTTTGGTGTATTTCTGATGGTGATGAGCCTTGCTTGTACGCAATATGTGATAGAGGAGGGGTCAAGACTTGGTTGGATGGAGAGCGATTTGATTATCTGTTTATTATGCTTAGTTATTGGTGGTTTGATTGGTCTAGTATATACAGAGTTGACGGTTTCCAATCCTATTTTAAATCTCCGCGCTTTTAAGAATAAAAATTTCTCTTTAGGTTGTTTATATTCGTCAATCATAGGAATTGGGCTTTACGGAGCTGTGTATTTATTGCCGCTGTTTTTATACAGAATAGCGGGCATGAATGCATTACAAATTGGTATTGTGATGATAATCACTGGCATGTTTCAATTCATTTCTGCGCCAATAGCGGGCAAGATCTACAGCACTGGCATAGATAAACGTCTCATGCTTTCTATTGGTTTGATTTTATTTGGCTTTGGATGTTATTTAAATAGTAACCTCACTCCAGAATCGCGTTTTGATGAGTTTTTTTTACCGCAAGCGGTGAGGGGCTTTGCTCTAATGTTTTGTTTTATCCCGGTAAATGATATAGCCTTAGGTACTATGCCAAGAAATGAAGTGCAAAATGCTAGTGGACTTTATAATTTAACACGTAATCTTGGTGGTGCTATTGGTCTTGCAATAATTAATACAGTTCTTACTGGTAATACAAAGAGATATAGTCAATATCTAAATAACGGAATCACAATTACTGACGCTGATAAAACACTAACTTTTTACGAGCTTTTGAACAATAATGTAGTTGATCCTGAAATCGCTAGTTTTGCTATGTTAAATCAAATCGTCCAACGTGATGCATTTATCATTGCTATTAATAATATTTTTATTGCTATTGCGCTAATATTTATAGCAGGTCTTCTAGTACTACCTTTCGCTAATAACACGCAAACAAAAATAGAAGGACATTAATAATAGCATTAAAGTAGTGAAGCAACCACACTATAGGTCATTGCAAGCGTAGTGAAGCAATTCACCGTTTCTTCTCACGATAAGTAAGAATGGATTGCCGCAGGCTTTTCAGCCCTCGCAATTGTACTGGTTCATAGTATCGGTGAATAAAAGTCTGGACATCGTCAGCAAGTAAGTTCATAAATCAGCTTCTTTTTTTCTTTCAAACAATCACATATTTTTTGTGATCATATCATTTGGCTTTTTACCATCAATACCTTGATGTGGTCTATGTTCGTTATAGTAAAAGTTATAACTAAGTACAGCATCTTTTAGCTCGTCTAGCGTCTCATATACAGCGCCATCTATTACATCTTCTTCGAAAGTTCTCCAAAATCTCTCAATCTTACCATTGGTCTGAGGTCTATAAGGTTGCGTCTTCCTGTGCTTTATTGCAAAATGTATTAGAAGTCTCTCAAATGGATGACTCATTAACTTTACTTCACTGCTGCAAAACTCACTGCCATTATCTGTAAGGATTTCTTCAAAAGATATATCATATCTCTGGTTCAGTATCAGTATTATATCCATCATGCCAAAAGTAGCATCTATTGCCTTGGTAGACTCTATGACCTCAACCCAGCAAAGCCTAGAAAAAGTATCTATACAGCCAATCACATAATATTTCTTATTAGGTTCAGATCTGACCACTCCTTTTGGTAAATGATGGCAATCTACATGACCAAGCGATCCCATATGATCCCTTATTATTTTGCGTTTTTCTTCGCGTATTTCCTTCGTGAGCCTGGAGACGCCGTAGCTTCTTAAAATACGATATACAGTACTTGCTGAGCAAGGCTTTTTTATATTCTCATTTCGTTTAATTGCTTCAGCAATAGTAAACTTGTTCCAACCTTTGGTCCTATATTCAAGCACAATATTTTCTATAGAATCATCGCAAGTTGGCATTTCTTTATATCTTGGCTTAGGTCCTCTTCTTGTAGGTAACAGTGCATGTTCATCTCTATTAGACTTTATATATCTGTTATAGAACTTGTAGAAGTTCTGAAAACATATCTGCCTCTCTGCAAAGAATGTTCTTGCAGTCTTATACTCCTTATGCTCCTTTCTTCTTACTTGCTCATATTCATGCAATTGTCTTCTGCATAAAAGGAGAACATAGTACAATCAAACGGTTATCATGCTTAGTTGTCATCAGTCACAGGGCTGTTGCCATTTGTAATTTTCTACACACATAGTTCCATGTCTGTTTTTAATTATGAGAGCCACTATAGAGATACCAGATACTATCGAGGCTACTACAAAGAAAATCAGTAGAATAAGTGGCGCATCATATTTATCTATTAAATACGATGCAAAACTCGGCATGATGCTAGCTAAAGAAAATGCAATATTATATACTATGGCCACCCCAGTGTATCTAGTATCAGTAACGAAAAGACGTGATAATATCGGCATGTAGCTTGTGAAAAATGCCGCAATATGCATTTGATAAAGTATTAGAAATACTTGCATTATCCATGAGCTTTTTAAATATAGTAATTGTAGAAAAATAAATAAAAAAATAACACAACTTATTATAGAAATTAATGTAATTTTTATCCTTGAAATATAGTCAGCCAATCGCCCAAAGCAAAGTATAAATACGAAGGATAAGATCATACTAATTGTCATGGCATTGTAAATGTTGGATGGCTCATAGCCAAAATTTTTGTTTAGATAAACTGGAAAATATAGATTTATAATTACCATAGTAGCTAAGAAGAATGTACACCCAACACCAATAAATACTGTGTCATAGTTCTGCGATAACAATATCTTCAAAGGTGTTATAATGCTATAACTACTGCGTTTGATATGTTTCACTAAAAATGCAGGGGTTTCAGTTATATTTTGTCGCATATAATAGGATGCAATTGCAAGAATTCCACCAATAATAAAAGGTATCCGCCAGGCCCAGTCAATGATTTCCTGTTCACTAAATATATTGGTTAAAAGCGCTAGTATACAGGTTGCTAGCAGAGATCCTATAACGGTACCAGAAATTATCAAGCTACATAACTTGCCTAGTCTATTACTTTGAGCAAATTCAGTAACAATCGTCGTAGCTCCTGGTAATTCAGCTCCAAAAGAAATACCCTGACAGACTCTACATGCTAATAGCGCTATAGGAGAAAATATACCAATTTGATTATATGTTGGTAATAGACCTATTATAAAAGTAGAAAAAGCCATAGTTAACATGGTTATTGAAAACATTATTTTTCTGCCATAAGTATCAGCAATCATGCCAATTATTGCACCGCCAAAAGGTCTGGCTATATATCCAACCGCAAAAATTATAAAAATTTGTATTATATTAGTATACTCATCATATGTAGAGAAAAACAGTTTTGCCAAATATTGCGCCATCATGCCATACACTACAAAATCGTAGTATTCTAACCCTGATCCAAAAGCTGCTAACATCGCTACAGTTAGTGATTTATCATTTGAGTTTGTCTGCTTACGCATACTTTTACTCATTGGCTAACTAATGTTTGATATACCGACGAGTCAAATGCAGTTAGTGAATTTGTGCGGATTAATTTTTAGTACATCTTGCGGTATATAGTACAGAAAGCCCATATCTAGAGCTTTTTCAACAATTTGTGACTGTGAATAACATCTCAATTTGTGCTTTATAGTATTGATATAGGATTCTACTGTACGTACGCTGATACCTAAAATATAAGCAATTTCTTTAGGTTTCTTGCCTCTAAGTAATAAAAATACACATATCTGCTGTTGTGATGACAGCGGCAAAGGCGAATGCTCAGGATTTAATATATAACTAGCTGGATGCCCTATTGTATTTACAATCTTTTGGTCAATATTATGTAAAACCTTAAACCAAGGAAATAAATTGGTATTGGTAATATCCATCCCTTGGTAAAAAATCCCTATTATTTGACCTAAGTGATCCTGTATAGGAAACTTTTCAGTAATAAGAATCTTATAACACTCCTCTCCTCTGATAATATCCAAGGTTTTAACAGGCTTATTAAGTTCGATGATTTTTTTATCTATAGTAATAAAATGGGGAGCAATCTCACAAGTTGGAGATGGTACATCATAATCAGTTTTATCAATACTTTGTTCTACAGTACTCCATCCTAATCTTTGAGCAAGAGTTTGACTCATAATCATAAAATGTGAGTTAATATTTTTTATAAAAAATAAGCCTGGAAGACTTACCATATAATCATATCCTAACATTGTATTTATTGAACCCATATATTGTGCCAACAAATGGTTACTTCCTATGGTTGAATAATAATCCTACTTTATACAACTATCAATATATTTCTACGCCAATAATTTTTATATAGAACGTGTTGCGCAACACTGCAAGCCATTGCTTCACCGTATAAATTACTGTGATGTTTTATGCGTCTACCTCTTGTCTTTAACGAATTGTAGGATGAAATCAGATCTCGAGATTTAGGTTAATTATTAAAAAAAGAGGAAATCATGAAAATAAAATATCAATTCAAACTTTTCTGCGCAAATATCAAACATGATGTTTTGACATTGTTTACATCTAATCCAGTGCAAGTTGTACAAGAAGAAGCGAGATACCAAGCTGAGGTAGTTAATATTAGACTTAGTAATACGGCAGAAGAAATAGTGGAGTTTATGGGACAGGCAGCAGGACAAATCATGAATGACCTAGATAACTAATCAATTCTAATTGTGCATATTACGAAATGTACTTTATAGATGCATATTATCAAAAAAGTGTGATAGTGTTCAAAAATGCAAGAATACTATCACACTTTTTGCTGTACTCTGTGTACAACGCGGTGGATTCTGCAAAATACAACATCTTACGATACAGTTTTAAAACCGCTCTTGAAACGGCAATAGATGTGGAAAATCTATCGACGCAATGCAATCTCTACTATCTAAATATATCGATTTTGATCCAGATGAGCACGATTCCACGAAAGATGCAGAAGTGTTGGCGCGTGATGAAGATCGTAATATTTTGTCTGACTATCATCATACGTGGGAAGGATCTAGTGATCACAGTACTAATTGCAGTTTAATCGTACAAACTCTTGCACAAATTCCTGATGGAACAGAGAATGCGGACGCTGTAGTAACGTGGACTACTGGTTATGCGAACCAGCACGATGTGTAAAGATATCAAGTAGATCACGCTTTGCACACTTCCACAAAATTTTTTTCTTATTTGCACTTGCATCAAAGAAACAAAACGTAGTAGTATTTGGGTAAGACACACGCCAAGAACCTTCGTTATTATGGAGTGTGCCTATGCCACTGGAGTCCTTTCTGGAGGATTTAGGTAGATATAAGAGCAAACTAATTTCTCTCAATGCTCAAGTCTATAAAACAGACTCAACCATCTTTCATCAATATGTCATCGGTGTTCTTGCAGAAAAGGTGGGTCAAGGTTTACAGGACGAATCGCTTCAAATTAAAGTGAATGTGCCACATTCTTACATTGTCGCAGACCAGAATAGTCTTGGTTTAGACTCTAACCTCCGTAACGATCAATTGAACTAGGTAGTATGAGTAAAGGTGTTATACCACATGATAAGTTAGTAAGACGCATGAATATTTCTGGTGACGATTCTTCTGATGAAGAAGATAGCGTACAAGAATATAGCGTATCAGCCAAGTTTAAAGAATATTCTACTACAGATGCAGCATATCGAGATTTGAATCATGTGCTATCTTTTGTGAGTCATGCAGCAGGGATATATGTTCTATATATGCCAGAAGTACAGGCTAGGTATTACGCACTCAAAGAAAAACATCTGAGTCCAGCTCTAAAATTTAAAACAACTGATGAGATAAAAAATGTATTAGAAAGTACCTCAAACAGAATTTTTCATTTTTCTTGTAAGCAACAAGAGGCAACAGACTTTAAAAATGTGTTGTTATCTGATGTATATGATAGAATTGTCGGAGATCTCTATAAGTACTGCGCAGAATTTTTAAAGTGCAGATCGGATGGTGATCGGGACGCAATTCAGAATACAGAGCTCTGGGGCGTAGTACTGTCACGTCTTGGATTTGATCCTTACGACAAAATTCACAATTTTTCCCTTAATTTCTCACTACCACACCCTGTTGTTCATAGAAAAACATTATCTTCTGATGCCAAAGATAAGATCTCTCTTAATCTTACAACTACTGCTCATGATAACTGGACTACAGAATTCTTAAGCCATCTCAGGCTTCACAATAGATCTGAAAAAAGGCATTTGGACAATGGCGAGAAATGTAAAGATACGACAGTTAAAATGTTCTCGTTACCAGAAGTAAAACTTACTAATGCCAGTAGCTTTAATCAAAAGGGTTGCAGGAAAGAAGTAGTAGAATTTGCTAATGAGAGTCATATCGCATCGTACTCAAAAATTTTTGCTGGCCTAACCACAGAAGAGATAGATTTTACTCTAATTATAACGCACAGGCTTAAAATGCCTTTGGTTAAAGGGGCCTCAGTAAATTCAGATACTATGTCTCTTTGGTACCTACTATTTGGCTGTGAAGTCATCAAAAATCCAGCAGCGCTTATTCATCATAATATGGCTTTGGATTTAGTTGAGGCAGGTAAGTTACAGCTTGGTGATCTACCAAACTACGTGCCAATGATGGCAGGTAAGGTAATACAAAAAGCTATGGCGTTAAATCAGAAATATAACAGCTATATGCCACACAAGTATTTGTATCAACGTAAAAATGATTATGCGGGAGAGAATGCACTCGTTACATTAGAAGCCAAACTTACAAAATTGTGGCTTGAATATAAGCTGTCTCATGGAGTTGCATCTAAGTTACTCAAAGATTCTACAAACCCTGATGTAATAGAGGCTATATGGCTACTTGTGTTTGACGAATTCGATCATTGGGGCTTACCAAAGTCATCAGATACATCTCTAAGTAATGCAGAAAAACTTGTGCAAGATGGTATATGGTGCACAGCTAAAAAGCATTACTGGCAAGCTTTTATGTTATACGACAAAGCTATCAAACTCAAACCAGATTTAGCAGTTGCATACCACAACAAAGGTAGCTTACTACAGATTATGGGATTTAAGAATAGCGAGATAATTAAATTGCTAGATGATGCGATTACTCATGATGCATCTTTCGTAGAAGCACATCTAGCCAAAGCGAATATTCTTTATAGAAGTCATCGCTATGATGATGCTCTTGAAGAATATGCACTAGTGGTGTGGAGCACTATGATCAGTACTAGCGCCCGTGATAAATATACATTCTTGTCTGATGCATTTAGCGGAATGAGTTTAATACTCGCTGAGAAAAAACAATATGATGAGGCGCTGCTTAGAGCAGAAGAGGCTATAATTCTTAAGCAAGACAATCACGTTGCTCACTACCATAAAGGCTTAGTATTGCAGCATGCTCATTTTTACCAAACTGCAGTACATGCATATGATGAGGCAATTAGACATAACCCAGATTATGCACGCGCCTACTCTAATAAGGCGGCAGCATTATCCAGTCTAGGGGAACATGAAGAATCTCTCAAAGTATGTACTAAAGCAGTTAAGCTTTACGAAGCAGGGCGCGTGTCCTCCGTAGATGATGCAGCGTTTCGTAAAAGTGGAGGATTCGAAGGTTTATGCGCTTCTTATTGTAATATGGTAGAAAATTTAAACGCACTCGAAAGATTTGAAGAAGCGAAAGCATATGTTGAATCAGCGCGCAGGCTCAACAAAGATCATCCTATCATCTTGTATAATTTTGGTAATACTTTGCTTAAATTGAATCAACAAGAAGCAGCTATTGCGATGTTTGATTCAGTGATTGATGCAGGCTCAGAATATGAAGTTATGGCATATTGTGGTAAAGTAGCAGGACTCAAAGCATTAAACCAAATCGACCAATTACCAAGCATACTACAAAAGATACAAGAGCTGAGGATAGTTGATGAGGTACAACATGCATTGTCACTTGGTAATGTACGTTATGTAGACACCACCATAGAGGCATTGACACATTTGCTTGGTGATCTGCAAGTTGAGCATATTAATTGAAGATATACACTATCTTACTTGTAAAAGCGTACTATGCCATTTCAAAATAATTCACAAGATCTGACTAATGTTGCAGATAGACTGAGAAGTCTTCGAGTGTTGGTGTCTGGCATTGTACAAGATGCGTCGTCAGATTCTACGCAAGTCAAGACTGAGCACTTAAGAAATTTGGAACAAACTGAATGTAAGGTTCTTTTAGCAGAGCTTGTATATATTAGAACACCTGAAGCCTTCTCATTAATTGCTCAAACCTTGGATATTTTAGGAGATATTTATCATGCCATTGGGGATTTAGAGCGAGATCCGCAGTATTTTACAGAAGCTGCTATATTCTTTCAGCACCATATCAGTCTCTCTGTTAAGAGCAGAATGCATTTACACAATATTGATCTACATCATCATAAATTAGCGATATTGACCACTAAGCTCTTTTCTCTGTGTACAGTTGATGATGTCGCTACACAAGACGCAGCTCACATCTCTACTTACAAGGAAAGCATTGTAAAAAACACTGAGTCTTACAGAGCAACTATAGAAAAATTACGATGTGACACAAGAGAAAAGCTAGATGTTATGGAAGTGCATAGAATTGGTGGTAATAACAGCGCCTACAGCGCAGAATCTAGGGTGTTATTTCACAACATTTATTGTTGTCTTAAGGGTTTTTTAGCTAAAGTGTACGAAGATAGCGAAAGTGAGCTCTTCAGTGCCGGACTTAGGGCGCCGTGTTCTTATGCCGTTGTGTCTTTGGGATCGCTCGCTCTTTCTCAGGCTACACCATATTCTGACTTAGAATTTGCATTAATTACGGCAAATGATGATTATACGAACTCAGAAGACAGAAAACTTAGAGACTACTTCAAAAATCTTACACATCTAGTACATTTAAAAGTTATTTTTTTAGGTGAAACTGTAATCCCAGCCTCCAAGTATGGTATAGCTCTAAATCATCTGGTAAATCAGGGTATACAATTCGATTTGGGTGGTAAAACTCCACTTGGTAGAATAGATGGAGATAAACCATACTCTCTGATACAGACAGTGGAAGGAATGTTTAAGTATTTGATTAATGAGAATGATAAAATATCACATATAGATAAACACCTACCTTTTATTTTAGAACAAACGTGCTTTGTGTATGGCGATGCATCACTCAGTCAGAAGTATGAGATGCTTGCTGCAGCATTCCTAAGAAATGTAGATATAAACACCGGACATGCTCCATGTGAACAAAGGGCTATTACAAGGCTAAAAGATGGTGTTATAGAGGTAGAATATTTGAAAGCTGCAAGTACAACTGCATCTGCTGGTTGTCATGTAAAAGGACATCTAGAAGAATTTAATCCAGATTTTTCTTCGCAACGCGAAGGAATTGTATTTGATGTGAAGCAAGAAATATATAGGTTACCTGATAGGTTAATATATGATTTAGGGCTTTATTTTGGTATTCGAGTTGACGGGGTGATTGATATTGTTGATAGCCTTTTGAATATGAGAATAATTAATGAGACAGCCGCTAATAATTTGCGGTTTGTTATAATCTTTGCAAATACGCTAAGACTCACTACGTATCTGCACAATAAAGGACAGACTGATAATATGTCTGTGTTTGCACAAGAAGAGTTTAATCGTAGTCCAACTATGATTAAACAAACTTCTGATGTATTTTATATGTCGCATGAAGGTTTACAGGAAGATGGAGTTTTATTCAAATACTTCTATGTTGCTATTGCATTACATGAGAAATTAACTAAATTCGTAACTCAAATCCAAGAGATAAAAGATCCAATTGCATTTTTTAAGGATGATATATTTTTTGCTAATAGTCCGTTAAATCAAGGGCTGGTACATTTGAGGTTATCACACTACCAAGAGGCACTTAATAAATTACAAATCGCCATTGCATCTAGCAATGATCATAAGGAATCCTTTAAAATCAAGAGAGCATTGGGCGATGTATACGCCTACTATGATAATGATGAGATGGAGGTGGTATCATATAACGAATGTATTGCTATTGTGCAGTCCGATGTTAAAAATGATTTTGCGTTCCAAGAAGTATCAATTGCTATTCTTTTGAATAAAATTGGACTCTCATATTTGTATCGAGGTCAGTATGAGGAAGCTCTTCGCTACTTCCGCAGGAGTTTGGATACGTGTGAGGAGAGTCAGGCACCACATGTGTTCAGTGCACGTGCAGCTGCGATCAACAATTTAGGTGTAACACTCATATATTGTGGAGATTATATACAAGGCGCAGAACACATCTCTAATTCTTTAAAGTTACTGAGCGAACATAAGGCGTTGCTTACCCCGATGGTAGTAAATATATTCAATAACCTTGGCTTAGCATACCACTCACTAGGACTTTATGAAGACGCAGCAACAGAGTATAAGAAAGCCATGCAAATACTCTATCTGATTAACAGAGATGAGCCACATTTTCTAAACGCAAAAATTCTTGCGAATCTAGGGGGTTTATACTTAGAGCGTGGTATATACGCTCAAGCAATGGAATATCTTACTAAAAGTTTTACGATATACAGCATATTATACAAGGATCACAAAGGTCCAGAAATAGCCGGTGTATTGTCTATACTAGGTAAAGTATATGTTATGCAGTCTAAGTATGCTCAAGCACAAAAGTGTTTTCAAGATAGCCTAGAAATATATAAGGGTATATATAAAAATGAAAGTCATCACCTTATGGCAGAAATACTTTGTAATATTGGTTATGTACATTATTGTTTCTGTGAATATCGCATTGCCATTGAACTTTACAATCAGGGACTCAGTATCCTCGACACTGCTAATCCCATAGCTTCTCGCAAGGTGAAATATGGTCTATTAAACAATATCGGTATCTCCTATGTCGAAATAGATGAATATGCTATCGCTCTAGAAAGCTTAGAAGCAGCCCTTGGTTTGATGCAATCTGTTTATCCCAAAGGCGCACACCAAGAGATTGGCAATTGTTTATCTAATATAGGGCGCTTATATGATAGAATGGGCAATTATGAGCGAGCAGAAGAATATTATAAGAGAGCTCTAGATATGCTGCGTAATGTGTATGGTAGTGACTTACATCATGATGTTGCGACAGTTTTGAACAATATGGGTATGATATGTTTACATCAAGAAAGGTATGAAGAGGCATTTGTCAACTTCGAAGAGGCATTACGAATCTCTACTATGGTGCATAAAGGTGAAGCATCAAAATTATCTGCTGAGATTTTAGGTAATATGGGAATTGTATATAGAGCTACTGATAGCGATGATAGAGCATATGACTGCTATCATGAGGCTTTAGCTATGCAACTCACGCTCTTTAATTGCGTGCATGAATCCATACCTACTACATATAAAAAACTTGCAAGAATTTGCGCAAGCAAGAAGAAGTACAATGATGCTTTTGAATATTATGATAAGGCTTATTGCGCTCTAAAAATGCTTTATCATAACCAAAATCACTGTGATATCGTGTATGCTTTAATAGATTTGGGATATATATCTCGTAAAATGCAGAATTACGATCAAGCTATATTACACTGCCAAGATGCAATCAGAGTGTCAGAAACATTGTCAGGAGATGAACAGCACCATGGATTGCATATATCTTATGAACGTTTAGGAGATGTGTATAGATCTCAAAAAAGACATATAGAGGCTCATTCTGAATATGAAAAGAGCCTAAATGCTTTAAAGAATTTATACAAGAAACCATGTAGTGAAATAGTAGATATTTTAGAAAAATTAGGCTCTATATGTAGCTATCATATCCGAGATACTACTGGAGCAATTAAGTGGTATATGGAGCAACTGACTGCGCTCAGAGCAATACATGATGGTGATAGACATATGGATGTAGTACGTGTGCTTGGGGACATAGGTAACGCATATTGCGATTTGGAGGAATACTGTCACGCGATAGAATATTACGAGCAAAAGTTATCCATACTCATGGTGCTAAGAGCAGATTATGCAGACGACTCTGAGAGTGATGTAGAGAATGTTACTGCACAAACTATTAAGGACGTATGTAATACGTATATTGAACTTGCTGATCAATACGAACAGAGAAAAGCATATGTAAATGCTGCTCAGTCTAGAAAGCGAGCTATTGAAATTGCTGCGCAATTGGAGCAAGAGGATATTCTAAAAGATCTTCAAGATTCTATGACTAATCTTGTAGATTTTCTAACAACTTCTCACGCTTCTGATCCTGGTGGCATAGCAGGCAGGGCGCTACATGATGTGCTCAAAATTCTCGGAGAAGGCGCAACGGACAATTCATGTTAATGGTTGGTTATTAATCTCAAAGTACTGGTATAAATCTATCTAGTGCTGATCACTGATACCTAGCAAACTTGAATCTACTGGCACTTGAGTAGATAATACTAAAGCTTGAGTGAGTTCATCATCTGCGTCATCACTTACTATGGATAATGTAGTTATAGATACCATTCGTGCTATTAATGCGTCTGGCAATGATGCGGCAGATGCTAAGTCCACCGGAGTGTTATCAGAACTGTCTTGCATTACTAGAGCGCTACAAGAGGCGTATTGGTCAAATAACGCTTCTACAACCGAAGCTTTTTCCTCTGAAGAAAGTGTTGTACTTTCTAGTAAACAATGTAGAGGTGTTTTACCTTCTTTATTTTGAGAAGTTAGAAGTCCTCCATATGCTACAAGTAATCTAATCGCCCCAAGATTTCCATTGTAATGTGCCATATGCATTGGAGTATCGCCGTCACTCATAGTCTGATTTGGGTTTGCGCCTTTAGAAAGTAGGAGGTGTACTATAGAGAGATTTACTAACTGATCCGCGTAGCCTAGAGAGTAATAAAGTGGAGAACCACCATCAGCATCTGTCGCAGAATGACTAGCACCTGCATCCAACAAAACCTGTACTAGATCTTGTTGAGAACGGGCTACAGCTATAGATAATAGAGGTTTCTCGTCAAGTTTTATATCTAAATTAATATTATGTCCAGGAAGTAATATGGTACAAAGATGTGATAAATCATTCTCTAATACAGATAAAATAAAGTCTGCATCCAAATGGCTCACTGTCATCAATACACTTAGACGTGATATTACTTCCTCTTTCGTTTGTTGTCTTGTGTTGTTATCTTGCGCTGCAGAAAAAAACCAAGCTAACTCTAACTCCATCAGCTTTGTTTTGTTAGAAACTTTGTGAGTGTTTTTAATTTTATCAAACTTTGCGAGATGTAATGTATGGTCAGTAAAATCATTGCCGCGCTTTGTGTAGTGCTGTATATCATCTAGTATGGTATCAAGATCTGGAAATAATAAACTCATTACATCACTCCAAGATTCTACTATCGCACCAGTGCTAGAGTGATCAGAGAACTCAAGGATTATTTGTAGCGCCTTATTGTGGGACGTAATTGATTGACTATAAAGACCAATTTCTGAATATGCATCCCCTAGGTTGCTGAAACACCCAGCAACATCTTGATCTTCTAAACCAATCTGTTTACAGATCTCTATAGCCTTTTTATAATAATTTATGGCTACATCATATTTTTTTTGTAATTTCCACAAATTACCAAGATTATGCAATGAGCAAAAAATATCGCGGTGTGGTAAGCCGTCATGCAGTGTTGTCCTCATATTTAAGCTATCTTCATGAAGTCGTAGGGCTACTTCGTAATTTTCTAATTCAGCATACGCAAGTGCCATATTCTGTAATACAGACGCAATACTTAAATGCACATCTCCATAGTTATGATGTAAAATCTCTAGAGCCTTTGTAAAGCACTCGATAGCTTTAGAGTGCATACTCTTATCAGAATAGTTAGCGCCAAGATTGGATAATACAAATGCTACATGCACATTTGGCTTAGAACCATATATTGCGCTATATTGTTCTAAGCTATTTAAATAATATGTCTCTGCTGTTTCATTATCTCCTGTCGCACGGTATATCTCAGCAATATTATTAAAGGATGATGCAATGCTTAAATGTGGTTTACTTGAATAAATGGCAAGTTTGATCTCTAAGCTTTGTTGGTGATATCTGAGAGCTGTACTATAATCACCAACTTCATCATATGCTATTCCTAAACTCTCGAAAGATAATGCTACATCTAGGTGTGGTTGAGATTTATAGATTTCGGTCCGAATCTTAAGCGATTTATCGTAGCATTCGATTGCTGATTCTATATTCCCTTGTTTTGCTAATAAATGACCTAAGTTGTTTAGGCACGTAGCGACATGACTATTATTTTCACCTCTACAGATAATGATAAACATTCTGAGGCTTTGATTGTAGATATCTAACGCAAGATCATCCTTATCTTGTGCGACGTATATGATACCTAGATTCATCATTGCAGAAGCAACGCTCATGTGTGGCTCATTTTTGTAGATTTTTTGTTGAATCTTTAGGCACTGTACATAATATTGTAGAGCTTCATCGCTCTGACCCATAAGATGTAGTAAACTACCTAAGTTATTTAGAACAGATGCTATGTTATGTTCCATTGACTCTTGGTCAACAATTTTATTCTGGTAATATTCTAGAGAATTGAGGTATGAAAGTTTGGCGGTGTAGTATTGCCCGGAGTACCTATATGTCTCACCGAGATTACTTAGAATAGCTGCAATTGTAATGTAACTCTCACATTCATTGTCTTTAGCGTCATAGAGTGAGTGTATAATCTGTAATGCAGTATTAAAACATCTCGCTGCTTCACTCCAATTTCCATTGGCATGGTGAGCTAAGCCAAGATGGTGCCACAAATATACAATACCTTCATCATATTTTGATTCCTCTTCGGCACTTTCTATGATTGCTATATATATAGATATTGCCTTCTCTATTTGACCAATTTGAATGTAGATATTACCAATGATATCTATCATTTCTGCCGTATATATGTCTCGTTTTAGAGTGACAGTTTCAAAGCATCGTGCAGCCTCCTTATATTGCATGAGTCTATAATGCACTAGTCCTTTATTTAGGTCACTATCATCATAGCAATTGCATTTATTAAATAGATCTTGTTCTTGCAATCTGGACATTTCTTGCGTCTTAGCTCTCTTTTCACAAAACTCTTCAAGCTTCTTATGGAACTCTAGCGCTGTATAGAAGTATTTAAAGAGAGCACCGTCTTCCTGCATGTCTTCTCGTTCTAGATGAAAGGACTTTGCTGCCTGTTGCGATTTTTCAAGATCACTGACTTGTTCGCTTGCGAACAGAGACATATCCTCGCTTTGTCCTTCATTTATAAGATATGTGTTTAGCCTTAGGATGCTAGAGAATGATACAGCGAACTTTAGATGACTTGCTGCTACTTGATTTATGATCCCTGCTTTTTCTAGATTCTCCACCATCTCCAATGCGCTCATACCATCTTGCATAAAATACATTCCAAGATGGTGTACTAATCTCTCTAATCTATATATCTCTTGTTTGACATTAAATAACCTACCATCTGTGTCTTGAGAAAGTGGCCTAAATTCTTCTAAATTGCCCACAGGTTTGTTGCCTGTTATTTGTGCGGCTTGTTTGTCGTAATAATGCGTGAGCGACGCTGCTTCTGTTTTAAGCACACTGAGTGCAAGCTCTTCATGATTTAGAAGCGATGGATTTGTTTTACTTGGACTTTTAAGGAAAGTATCTACTTTCTTAACATAACTTGTAGATAAACTTGCTTCTCCTGTGATATGAATTGCTTTAGTAAGAATGTACGGTAGTAATTTATCCGTAGCTTCTTCTTTATCTAAAAGTTTTATTAGCTCATTTACTGTACCAATTAAGTGTAATCTTCCATCTCCTCCAAGAGGAGTATGACCACCAGAATCAAAAGCTCTACCCCTATGAATAAGATGACTGAGTGAGTTATTTATTTTGGTTTCGCCTAATGCTATTACTTTAAAGTGCACAAGATGCGTTAAATTGACAAAGTAATCATTTGGTACTTTTTCTTCAGTAATAATTGCGAACTCAAAGTCTGAGTAAGGGGTTGCTTGGTTTAATGCAACTGAACCAAACCCTATGACTGAGTAGGAACACGGAGGATTAATTCCTAGCTTTGATAATTCTTGCTCTGATTCTTGGTACAGAGCTCTGAGCGTTGATTTGAGATTTTCTGATATGAGATCGAAGAGTGTACCAGATGCTTTGATGTACTCATCATCTTTATTAGACCTTCTTAAATCTTCCACATCTTTTGCTGCAGTTTTGAAGAACTCTATTTCCTCATTTCTCGATTGTGCTAAGCGGCTCGCCGTTTCAAGCGATGCTACCACCATACCATCTTTTCCTGTTACTTCTGATAAAATGCTTTTACTCAAAGAAGCTAGTTTATTATCCTGGATTTTCTTAATTCTTGCTTGTACTTCCATATTAGTCTCAGAAGGATCAATTCTTTCGCTCAAGATGCTTATTACATATTCGTAGTAAGTAGCTGATTCGTTATAGAATCTGATTCCACCACTGCCATTGACCGCAAAGAACAGTTTACCTATCTCGCGCTTAATATCTCCAACTGATTCTAGAGTATCCGTAAGAAGTTGTAGCTCCTCAGTGAATTGTTTATAAGACAGTTCTCTAAGCAATGATTGATACTCACTTTGCTCCAGAGAAAGAAGAAGCGCTAATTTTGCACTTGGATCTTCTTGCTTACTTGAAATAATTTGAGCAACTTGGGCATTGAAAGCGGAGAGTTTGTTCTTGTATTGACATAGATCTTCCTGATGAAATTTGAGTGGCATAGACGCGCTCTAAAGCAAAAGTGTTGTTTGGCGTGTTTGCTAACGAGTGTGAGCTCTACTGTACTATGGAGGTAGTTTAAGTGCGCTTGTATCAAGTAGACGTTTCTTTATATTCAAAGCAAATATACTGTGTATTATCGATGAATTGAGTTTCACGATCTGCTCAACATCATTGCATAAACTTTCTACCATCACCTCATCTAGCCCTATTTGCCAGAGCATTTCTTCAAAATCAGCCAAGATGAAATAATGATACATATTGATAATCTGCGCTGTATTTTCTATTACTTTACTAGCCAAAACACCGTTTTTATTGATTACGATCATACGCTCACCACCAACAGAAGATTCTTACGTGCAAAAAACAGATCAATACTAAATAACACACCTCATACTGCATTATTTAACCTATAGTTGTATATACTGTCAATACTTATCAGCACTCTCTTCGTACCAACGCCACTTCAAAAATGAACTGCAACACTTATAAGTTTTAGAAAAAAGATATTTTTTCGGAGCCGCCTCTCAAAGAGGGTTCAGGCGGATGCGAAAAACATAGATTTTTTTGGAAGCCTTTTAAACAAAAGAGAGGTCTCAGGAATACTGAGGTTGATTTTGAGTCAGATTTATAGTTACATCCGAATTGCAAAACAAGGAGGACTATATGCGTATTAAACGCACTCATCTGACCCACGAAGAAAGATGTATCATTTTTGGCTTAAAAGCAAGTAACTTCTCACTAAGGCGTATAGCAAAGCAGATAGGGGTAAGTGTTAGTACTATTAGCAGAGAGTTTGCTCGTAACACTTATAGAGGCTCCTATAAACCCAAGCAGGCATCTATCTATATTACAATAGACGCAAAAAGAAACCACCAAGAGCATTCACGCCACATATCAGAGCTAAGGTGATCTTAGCTCTTGGTAAGTACTTTAGTCCAGTCCAAATCTCCGGAGCTTTAAAGAAAGAAGGTATCTATATCAGCCATGAAACTATATATCAGTTTATCTGGAAAGATAAAAAGAAAGGTGGTGGTTTATTCAAATTCTTAAGGCATAAAGGCAAGAAGTATCAAAAACGAGGTGCGATTAATGCTGGACGAGGAATGATCCCAGGAAGAGTCGATATCTCTCTTCGTGATGCAATTGTTGAGACAAAATCACGTATTGGAGACTGGGAGGCTGATACTATCATTGGAGCAGGACATAAAGGAGCTATAGTATCGCTAGTTGAACGTAAGTCTAAAATCTCTTTGTTTATGCTTGTGCCAGATAAAACCAAAGAATCGGTTACTAAAGCAATCATACAAATGCTGGGTCCATATAAAGATCAAGTGCTCACCATTACATTTGACAACGGAAAGGAGTTCGCAGATCATCGAATAATCTCTAAAGCCCTCAATACCAAATGCTACTTTGCAAGACCTTATCATTCTTGGGAAAGGGGGTTAAATGAACATACCAACGGACTTTTAAGGCAATTCGTTCCAAAGAAAACAGACTTTGGAATATTAAGACAGAAAGACATTGTCAAATACCAAAACCTGATCAATAGTAGGCCAAGAAAAATACTAAACTTTAACACACCAATTCAGGAGTTCTTTGAATCTGTGGGTGTTGCACTTCGAGCTTGAAAGGGCGCAACTTTCTCTCTGTAAAATTTTCTTAAGTAGTTGTATAGTAGTTTTTACGTATAGCGATTAGGTTGTAGAGCGATTAGGTTGTAGTTTGTAATACAATATTCTATGCAACACAAAGCCTACACGAGCAAAAGAATTACAAGTAGGTAGGTTATTATGACAACTAAACAAAACTCACATTTCGGTAAAGGTAGAGTCGATGCTATGGACCTGAATATTGGACATCGTCTCAAATTACGTAGAAGGCTGCTTGGACTTAGTCAGAAAGATTTAGCAGATGCTCTTCGGATAAGCGTGCAACAGATTCAAAAATATGAAAATGCTATTAATCGTACTTCATCTAGTAGACTACATATCTTAGCTGAGTTGCTCAATGTGCCAATATCTTACTTTTTTGGCACGATGGACGGCCCTCATGCGCCTGAATTATACAAAATATCCGAAAATATTGCGCTTGAGGTTACAGAAGCGGAATACAAAGAAACATTGCAGCTTGTAAAATATTATAAGAGCATCAAAGATAGTAATTTAAAACAACATATTTTAAGAATGATGTCGGCACTCAGTAGCTATGAAGTGGACATTACTTCCGAAGAAACTCAAGATTCAGGCTCATGTATACTACAATAATACATGACACAACCATAAGTTGATCGTGCATCATCACTATGATAGTATAGCTTTGAACTATGAACTGAGACAATATCATGATGTATGCTGCTTGTGACATCGTAACTATTAAAGATCTGTATGTCAAATATCTCACAAATGTCGCTGGCATTAATTTTACGCAACGCGAAATTGATGTTATGGCATGTATAGTAAGTGGTAGAAGCGTTAAAGGCACTGCGGCACTTTTATCTTCTGGAATCAAAGCAATAGGGCATCGTTCGGTCGAAACTCATTTGCTCAATATAAGACGCAAAATAAACGCGAGTGCAAAAGATAATATAATAAATTTTGTAGAGCTTTCGGCGCAACGTGAAATTATACATAGTTACTATCAGATGCTTTTAGCGGATGGTGAATTTTCGCGTGTTTTAGAGAAATTAAAAGAAAAAATACACTCTAACATAGACGCAGTGCAAGTAGTCCGCTTTAACAAAACTGACTGTTATAGAGGGCTAACAAATAGACTAATACAAGAATTAAACTATCTCGGTATACAAGGTGTAGACATAGAATGTGATAGTATACTCGATTGTACCAAGACAAATTATATGCTTGCTGAGGATAAAAATAGTATTTACATATTACCATCTGACCAATCAGAAGCTTGTAGTAAATTCATAGATTTTTATAGCGATAAAGATATGCAGCATGTGCACATCTTTCTTGCGTCATCTTGTGATCAAATTGCAGGATTAAAGATTATAGATATATCTAAATGCACATACTATAGCGTATTTTTAGACATATTAGCTCTACTTTCACCAGAAATTATAGTACATGCGAAAGAATTCAAGAGGTTAATGAATAATAGGTATGGAGATGAGTTACAAATAGGATCAATCAAAGTTGCAGTAGAAGAAAATGCTAGTTTGACTCGTCATTTTGCAAAATATTCAAGATTTTTTTTTGGTGGTGCTGCCGTGTTCTTGCTTGCTTTTGTGCTATATCGGGTCACTATTCCAAAACTAGGTATGCAGCATCACGGTAGCGATGATGTAATAAGTACGATAAACAGTATTGCGATAGTAAGTGCCAAAAATTCTACTACTAACAATATTACAGCAAGTACGCTAGCAGCGAACCATGCATCCGTGAAGCAGTTAGAGTCTATATGGGAGCGCTTTCAGAGCAATGGTATTGAAAAATACTATATGGCTAAGGAAGTGGGTGATAAGGAACTATCTAACCTTGTATACTGCTTTTGTGTCCTAGCTAACTACTATAACATTCACGAACATGACGGACTGAAGGCAAGAGTCTTATTAAATAAATCCAATAAATTACTCAAGCAATACATTATGTATAGGAGTAAAATCCCGTTTGATTTAAATACACTCACCCCAGAGCAAATTTACATAGAAATCAAAGATTTTGTAGGCATCAGAGAGATGTATACATTGGTACAATACTTACTTGGTAGAACTTATACATATCAAGGTAGCAAACAAGATGGAGCAAAACATTTTAAGATTTCTCTTGTTCTAGGTAGTAAATTTGGTTTATTCGAAGGTTATCTAAGTCGTATCAATTTATTAAAAATACAGAAAAATGACATCGTGTCTATGATACGCGCTAAGAACTCTAATGATGTGATAATCAATGCCTGCAATAATGCTATAGAGGAATATAAGGCTCTCATGTATGATAACAACACATATAAAGATAGCTATAGACCAAGTGGCGAGATTTTTAATTTAGTTGTACCGGCAAATAGTACGTATAACAAATTGGAATGCTTGCAAGAGATATTGAGCTATTATTGCATACTTATATCAGTAGAAAATGATCATGCTAGATTGAAGTTCTACATGAATAATATTGCAAATACACTACAACCCACCATTGATCTATTTAAGCAAGTTGAACCTAAAAAAGTAGCAAGTGTACTTTGCGTTATCGGATATACGATTTTGCTACTACGTGATGAAGGCATTACCTTCTCGAATGAGAGTGGAGCTTATGAAGCTCTAACATCAACAGTGCTGGAAAAGCTTAATAAGGACGCGGCAAATACTAGTTGTCATATCACAGATAAAGAACTTGCTCTTGCGGCACAAATATTCACACTAGCAGATTCTATAAGTAAACAAAGTCATTATACAAAAGCAGAAGCAAACAACGGGTTACAGTTAGTGTATGAGAGGGTATTAAAAGCAGCGAAACCAGATGGTGACAAGTATTTAATTATGGACAAAATAAGACATCATAGAACAATAAGAGATAAAATAAACGATCAACTGAAACGTAAAAGCAGTGACCCCATAGATTTTTTAGTAAGATAGAACCTGAGACTATGTAACTTATAATTGATTAACGACTGGGTTTTTTGTTATACAACGCCAGTTTGGTGCCTCAAAATGTACAAACTTTGATTATAGGCGGAGAGTTTGATGCCGTAACGCCTTTATCTCTTTTTCGAAAAGATGCAAGATTCAAACGAAGTAATATCGAGATTGTTTTGATCAAGAACGCAGGACATGTACCTTGGATAGAAGAACTAGAAGAAGCGAAGAAATTGTTGTATAAATTTGAGAAGTCTATTGTGGTGAAGTGAGCTAGGTATCAAATGACAAAAGTTATATTTCTCCAAGGTAATGGTAACTCAACAACTAAGGACAACTGGTTTCAGCTCTCATAACCCATATTTTGTTAGAACTATGAACACACTACAAAAACTAATTGATCTTGAGCAAGACGTACGTCAATTTGGCTTTGATTGGCCAGATCAGTTTATGATACTTACTCAGATCATTGACGAATGCGGGGAGGTACACGAGGAGATTGAGCATAGCTCTAGTCAAGAGAAGCTTCAAGAGGAAATAGGTGACTTATTGCATAGCGTGATTTCTCTATGCATCTTTTCTGGATTTAGCCTAGAAGAAACTATCGGTAAAACAAATGTTAAATTTGCTAGGCGTATGTAGTTACTAAAGGAGCTCACTAAGCGTCAAGGCTTAGAGCACTTACGCGGACAAAGTATCGATTTTATGCTAAGCCTTTGGAGAGAGGTAAAAAAATAGAGCATTTGCCTGATCCAGAGGATATTGCGGTAGGGACATTGTTATGATAACCATTCAAAACATATTCTCTGAACTTGCGGCAAAAGTTAATTCTGAATATGTTGGACGTATTTCTATAGACTTTCCTTACCAGCAGAATGCCTAGCCTTCACCAAGGATCGTTTGCCCGTGACATCACTCTGAAATGGCAGTCTCAGTATCAGCCATTTAAAGATCAGCGCATTCCAGAAATTATGGATCTGAACGTTCTGCCGCATGCGCGTAAAAATTGCGGACGTCACGCGCGCTGCGCGTAGCGTCCAATTCTAAATATTATATGAGGAGAATATGCCAGCAAACACAGATTCTACAGCAAAACTTAATGCGCAAGATGATAAAGGCAATACATAGGTTTCAACAGATGCGACAGAACCAGAATTTAAGTATTGATCATTAAATGACGTACTTATATACTGCAAATAAACGACAACCATAGGTTAAATATTATAATAGTAAGGTGTTTGGGTTTGCAATTTGACAAAGTATGCAAAAAAGTTACTGGGTATAAGATGTAACTTGAATAGATATAGAGTAGTATGCCATTAGACTTAAATAATGAAGACTTAGCTAGATACCAAAACACACTAGCCACCCTTAATTCTCAAGTGTCTCAAATGCTTTGGAATTCGTCGCAAGACACGACGACAAAACTAGATCTACTTACATCCTTAGAGCAAAGTGAGTACCAATCGTTGTTGAAGCTGCTATCATGCAAGCAATCTAAAGAAGAATTACAACTTCTTGTAGATGTATTTGAGTCGATTGGAGATATTAAATGCGAAATAGGGAAACTTTCATCCAAAATAAACAGCAATAGTAGTATTAAGTACTACACAGACTCAGCAATATACTACCAATACGTGATTAGCCTACTCAATGAAAAGTTCGATCCGCAGGCTGATCTTGCAATACAAACACGGCTTAATACCATACGAAGTATTAAACTACATCTTTTAGGACAAAATATTCTATCTGACATTACAGGAAAAGATATTGATTCAATTCCTACCATACTACTAACAACCGTAAAGTTATTCGTTACTTCAAGAAGTAGTGAAATAGAGTTGTTTAAAACTCTTGCAAGAGATGTAGAAGATCTAAGAACAAGCGGCAAAGATGACGAATACACCAAAGCGTCCTCTAATCTCTTTAACCTGATCTCAGAAAATCTGATATCCACATTAAAAGCTCTATATGAAGAATCAGAGAAAGAGCTGTCATCTTTAGATATCAATAAGCCATGCTCTTACTCAGTAATCGGACTTGGTTCACTTGCACTAAATCAAGCAACTCCGTACTCAGACTTTGAGTTTGCGATAATTACAGCCAAAGAGGTACCAAATGATTACTTCACAAACCTCACTCATCTTGTACATTTCAAAGTAATAGCCTTGGGAGAAACAAAGTTGGATAACTCTCTCAGCCATCTTATTCACAGAGGTAGAGCATTTGACTCTGGTGGGCACACACCTCTCGGATCAGATACAAGAGCCGCTCTAATTGGTACAGTAGAAAGACTAACAAAGCTTCTTGAGCAAGAGTTCACTACAGATAAGCTATTACCATATATTCTAACTAGAGCAGTGCATATCACAGGAGATGAGCATTTATCAGAGAATGATCAACAAGCAGTTATAAGCTTCCTACAAAGCCCAAGTAAAACAAATCCATCTCTTCTGAATCACCAGGAGATGGCGTTGAGTGTGCTTAGAACAGAGTTCAAGCCTCTTTCTCAAAGGGAGGAGGGGAAGTTATTTAATGTCAAACAAGAAATTTATAGACTTGAAAGACTAGTGCATCATCTTGGACTGTATTTCATGAAAGATGGTGATAGTGCAATTATTACCATAAATAACCTGGAAAAAGATAATATAATCAATAAAGAGGCAGCAGATAATTTGAGATTTTCTATAGCTTTTGCAAGTATGCTAAGACTCAATACATACCTTGCAAATCAAGGACAAAGAGAAAATTTATCTTTATCTGCGCAAGAAAATTTAAGCCAAAAGGAAGGATCTCAAGTGTTTCACTTGTCTACAGATGAACTTATAGAAGACGGAGCTTTGTTCAAATTCTTTTATATAGCGCTTGGGTTGTATAGTAAATTGAATGAGTTTTGTACTTTGGTCGCAGTATTAGATGAAAATGATAAACAAAGATTCTTTACCTCAAGTTACCTTTACTCTGATGATAATTTATCAAAAGGGGCAATACACTACAGGCTTACGCACTACAAAGAAGCCATAAACATGTTAAGGATAACACCACAGACCCCACATACTTCTGATAAGACTTTTTATAAGGTAAAAGATACGAGCATGTCAGTGACATTCTCACAAGCGTCCAGTACTTCTGGCAACTTTGATAAGCTAGGAAAAGCATGTAGTGAGTTAGGAGACCATGACATGGCTACGCACTACTATACTAGAAATCTAGAAAATCTAGAGATAAAAAACCTTATATGGGAGAATCAATTTCATTCGGAGATCGCTACTTGTTTAAATAATCTTGCAATTATCTATTATAGGAAAGGAGACTACGCAAATGCAGTAAAATATGTTTCTAATGCATTGTTAACTAGTTTACGCTCTCCAGATCATCCACATATACAATCGATACAAAATATACTTACTCAATCTGCCATAAAATTTGCAGATCAATGCATACTAAGTTCAGAGACGGTTTATGACTATATCTTAATGTTAGCACAACGGAATATAGAATTTGCGAATCATGCTACTCATCTTCGCATTGCATTGTCGCTGATAGAAGGTAATGATTCAGAACAAGCTGAATATAAGATCTTTACGTTAAGGCTTGCGTGGATATTTACGTTAAAAGATGATGTATATACTAAAGTCATTATACTACAGCATCTAAGTCTAATATTGACATCAAATCAAGAAAGTACAGAATTTATACTTTCTATTTTAGATAATAACGTTTTCATGGTACAAGAACTCTTATTGTCACCAGACGCAATAGATCCTAACATTCGTTGTTTGCAGTTAACGCCACTTATCATAGCAATATATAGAGCTAACGAAGAACTTGTAAACATTCTACTGACTCATCCAAATATAGATATAAACAAACCAGATTCTCAAGGAGCATCACCACTCTACTATTCTCTAGGCTTTGCAGGTCAACCAATCGACCTCTCTATAGTTGATCTCCTTCTATTCAAAGGAGCCAAGACCAATCAACCCATGAAAGATGGTGACACGCCAATGCATATGGCTCATCACGTCGGTAACAAAGAAGCCATAAAACTTCTTATGCAGTACGGAGGACTTCTCACTAATCAAAATCAAGATGGCAAAACACCGCTACATTGCTTGTTAGAGAGCGAAATGCTCACTCCAGAAACAAAAACATCAGTAGTAGAAGCGCTAATGGACCAGTATGTCTCAAGTAATATTCTCACAATAAAAGATCATGCTGGAAACTTTCCAATAGACTCCGCTAGACTTGCTGAATTACCTAACATAGTTGAGTTGTTACAACATCACTCTGTCACAGCAGGATCACAAACGACAGATTTGCTAGATCAAGAACTACAACAAGCTTTAGCTCTTTCTTTAGAACAACGACATTACATACCAGATCAAACTCACACAACGCCTCCGCTTGGTGAAGATAGGGATACACTTACTTAAGCTCTCAGGCTGACTGCATAATCCTACACACAAATCGCACGCATAATTAACAAAGTACCCGGAGATCTTCAATATTTTACTGACGGCGCAATATTGCATCAACATATTGGCGTTATACAAGCTGAGGCATTTGGTAGAAAATACTTTTCTTCGTATTAAAAGCTGGAGAGGTATAGCCACCAGATACGCTAAAAACACGGCATCATTCCTTGCGGCAGTTCAAATCAGATGTATCGCACTATGGCGGGAATCTCGTGATTACACTGTCTACCGTGAATCCATTATTATTAAAGACCACGTAAAGGTAAAGCACATCATCGTAGGCGATTATTCTTATTACTCGGGATATTACCATGGCCGTCCATTTGAAGATTGCGTGATGTATCTAGATAGCGAAGAAACAGATCGTCTTATTATTGGTAAATTTTGTTCCATTGCAACTGGCGTCAAGTTCATGATGGGAGGAAATCAAGGTCATAACTATGAATGGATAGCAAATTACCCACTAGATTTTCTTGATGAGGATTTTGATGGGTATAATTCTGTGCCACCAAAAGCGTATAAACTCAAAGGAGATACAGTATAGCGAAATTGATACCGTAGCTTTATTTGCTCAATTACCAGAGTATAATTAAAGCTTTTTCGCGTCATTTTCTTTGAGCGTATCTAAAGTGAGATATATACGTGTAGCAAAGCATCGGAAAATTCTATACAAGCTATATATTGTAAACAACTCTTGCAAATACATAATATTACTTGTATCATCTCATGTATAAAACAAAGTATATATTGTATCTATGAAAGATTTGATGCTGAGGCAATTGAGTAAGACTCTTGATAATTTAACGTGCTCGCAAGTAGCAACCCCTAAAAATGGGTGGATATATACAATACGCCACGCTCTTGGAATGACAAGCAAACAACTTGGCGTAAGGCTTGGTACTAGCCAACAAGCAGCGAGGGATATTGAAAGAAGAGAAATGGCAGGTTCAGTAACACTTACGTCTTTAGAAGAAGCAGCTAAAGCTCTGCATTGTAAATTAGTATATCATCTAATCCCATGTGAACCAATAGAGCAAATTATAGAAAAACAAATAAACAAAAAGGCCATGGAGTCTTTAAAGTACGTAGCACATCATATGACATTAGAGGATCAGCAAGTGTCTAGTGATGAGCAAAATGCTCAGCTATCTGAGCAGAAAGCTCGCTTGCGTTCCGGAAAGACAAGTAGGATGTGGGAATAAAGATGCGATTTACTTATGCAAAAGGGGTAACATCATATATGGAAGGTGATACTGGAAATCTTATTCCTCAGCATATTACTTTACAATCAGAACTCAATGAATGGGAACAGGCAAATATTTTAGAGGCTGAGCAATGGATTTTTGGTCGCTCTAATAAACCCACAATGCTGGCATCTGAATTCGTACAAAAAGTGCATTACAAAATGTTTGATAAAACATGGAGATGGGCTGGTCAATTTCGAAAACATCAAACAAATATAGGTTGTCATGCATTTGAAATTGCCACAAAACTCAAGCAATTACTATCTGATATAGACTACTATATTAACAATCAAACATACGATCTGATTGAAATAGCCGTAAGACTTCATCATGGACTTGTTTATATACACTGTTTTCCTAATGGCAATGGCCGGCACGCAAGAATAATGGCTGATCTGCTTTTAGCTCATTATCAATGTAAGAGATTGTCTTGGGGCAGCGGAAATATATGGCAAGCTGGAGATTTAAGAAAGAACTATATATCCGCACTGAAAGAAGCAGATAATCATGATTTTACGAAGCTAATTTTATTTGCTAAAGGCGCAACAACTGAGTGAAGAGAGTAAATTATATTTGCGCTATGCTACGCAAAAGATGAATTTTCTCCTCTCATAATCCAAGCAC
>Ga0364893_10099_pt1 | contig 55591 bp, 59 predicted proteins | sample ExccelJu500001D3_FD_206943 | JGI IMG/M metagenome (GOLD analysis project Ga0364893, IMG submission 206943) | Enriched cells from Trout Bog Lake Hypolimnion, Wisconsin, USA - BchlTB.July16.5000.01.D3 | ecosystem: Environmental > Aquatic > Freshwater > Lake > Hypolimnion/Profundal zone | place: USA...
ATCCCCAGGTGGGGATTGAGAGACAGTCTTCTCAATATGCAAACTACTATTACGGCATTACTCCCGGCGAATCAGTTGCCACAGGCTACTCCGCCTATACTGCGCCAGCTACAAGCAATTTAATGGCAGGCCTCATGGTAGAAATTCCCGTGGTTGACAGTTGGTACTTGAACCTTTATGGCAAGCGCAAATGGCTTGGCAATGGGATCAACAATAGCCCTGTCCTGAACCGCTCCTTTCAAGACAATATCTTTGTCGCTCTGGCGTATCGCTTTAAATAAATCTGATTAGAGCTTTTGATGTGAGCCATCACAGTAAGGTGGCGTACTAGTCTGCTTACAAGCACAGAGGTACACAGTTTTGCTTTCAGGCTCTTGAACCCGTAAGGGATTAAATCCAGAAGCTGTATGTGAGCCATCACAATAGGGCTGACGCTTACTTTTTCCGCAGGCACACCAGAAATACACTTGTCCCACCTCAACCTCTGTTGGGCATGCAGTCTTTTGGGCGATTACTGGCTTATTCGTCATGCTCAGTAGGAGCTTTCTTATAATAATTAAATGAATTTTAACAAGCCTTGGATACGTGCCCCCCTAGAATGCCTTCTCAGTGCCGCGCTGTATATGGGCTTTTTCTACTTCAACAACTACATCACTGCTTCAATCGAGGATGCTCAAGGGGTTAACTGGATCTTCATCCCTGCTGGCCTGAGAATCTTCTTAACCCTTATTTTTGATTTTGCCGGAGCTGCTGGTTTGGTCTTAGCCTCACTGCTGATCAACTACATCGGCTTTTATGAAACCGATCTCGTCACCAATCTTGGCATTGGTGTCATTTGTGGTCTAGCCCCACTGCTCGGAAGGCACTTTGTCATCCACAATCTCAAAGTGTCGCCCGATCTAAGCAATATCAATATGCAGCAACTCTTAGGCAGCATTACGGCTTACTCTTTTTTAAGCTCAGGCCTTCACCAGCTTTGGTTTGTTGCGCGAAGACTAAACTCCGGTGGCGCAAATCACTTCATTGCTATGTTTATCGGTGATATGGCTGGCTCAATACTCTTTATTGCCATCATTAAATATGGCATTGACTTTATTAAACAGAAAAGCAATAAAACCAATCTCCTAGATTAGAGTCACGCTGGCTCTATCGCAAATCTGCACAACCATTATCTACAGGTTTCCCTGCAAAGCGTGCCTCTACCCAAGGAACATACATAGGCTCCGATACTGCAGGGGTTGTGTAATGGGTTTGTTCCCCAGGCAACTGAATCCGCGTCACATTGGCACCTAACTTACACATTTGTTGACGGTATAAATCACCCATGACAGGTGGAACCGCCGTGTCTTTGGTGCCCCAAAAAATGATGACTGGTGCAACTGGTTTTACTTTTGCAACGCCACTGTCGTAAATAGCCTGAGCCCATGCAAGAGTGTTATCCGCCTTGGTTTTGAGTAATGCTTTATACGTATCACCATAGTTGTAGGTAATAGTATCTGCCGCAGTGTGAATACATTTACCGGTATAGATTGCATTGATTGCTTGCGCGCCCTCAGGCGTAAAGATATCTTCTAGGCGCGTATTAGAGAAGCCGTTTGGTATTGCCCAAAAAGTCATTGACGCATGCGTAAAGTCCATTACATTAGCGGAGAAGCTTTGTAATAGCTGCCCAATGAATTGATCTGCAGCCACCGGATCATTAGGTCGCGTAGCAATAGTGGCTGAAACATCAGGCGGGGCCAAAGCTACAAATCCGACAAGCTCTATGTCATCGAAAGCGGTTCCTTTTTGTGCAATGTAATCAGGCGAGCTTGCAGCAGCTAATACAGTGCCGCCGCCTTGCGACCAGCCATAGATCATGGCTTTTTTCCCTGCGCCGATTTCTTTCATATCGCCCGCAGCACGAATGGAATTTATCGCGTCACGCGCTTGAGTTCCTGAAATCATATATTGATGCTTACCACCGCCACCTTGGCCTTGGTAATCTGTTGCGACAACAATATAACCATCTTGGATAAACTTCTCTACTGCTGGCAATCCATAGTCTGTGCCAGCATTTCCACCGATTAAGAAATATTCACTCAACGGCTGAGCAGGATTAGGCAATTGTGATGGTCCACAATTTTGCGCGGTGCCTGTGGTTCCATGTGCCCAAGCAATAACGGGTCGCCCCTCTTTTGGCGCTTTACCAAGTGGAGCAACGATTAATCCGGTTGAAATAGTTTTGTGACCAGCAAGATCAGAGGAAATATAAGCAACACGCCAGGCACGAGCACCAGCAATGGTGGTGCTAATCGATTCTTTTTTAATGACTTGGCCCAACTTACCCTCAGGCTTCATCTTCATGACTGACTCATAAAAAGCTGGTAGATAAACGGGGGTAGAGCTTGGTTGAGCGCTAGCAATAAAGCTCATCATCGAGGTCAAGAGTGCTAATGAGCAATGTAAATACAATTTCATCTGAGATTTCCGTACATTCAAGAATAAAAAGGCATGAAAAAACCACCCGAAGGTGGCTTTTCATTGAAATAAACGATTACTTGCGCTTATTCACAGCATCTTTGAATGCCTTACCAGCAGAAAACTTTGCTGTCTTAGCAGCAGGTATCTTGATTTCTGCACCAGTAGCTGGATTGCGGCCAACACGGGCAGCGCGCTTACCAGATTTAAATGTTCCAAAACCAATTAACTGAACATCGTCGCCTTTGGTAACCGCTTTAATAATTTGCTCGATAGTTGCGCTTAATACGCGGTCTGCTGTTGCTTTAGAAATATCTGCATCGTTTGCAATTTTTTCTACTAATTCTGCTTTATTCATATTATCTCCTGGAGAGTATGCAATTTAATGTGGGGGATTTTTTGTCTGTTGACGAGTTCATTGTATGCACTTATTGAGGCTAAAACAATCAGGAAATCACATAAATGTTAAATATTTTTATATGCCCAAATTGCCTCAAAATCACTGCCCATAAGGGTTTCGGGGGGGTCTAGTATGTATTTTTTCATTGCAGCTGCATTTTTAATGCACTGCAAGAGGGAAAAATTGGGGGCACAATGCGAGCCTCGGATGACAAGCTTTACTTCAAATTTTCTTGTAGTAATTTTAGAAAACTAGGCCCTTCCGCATCGACTGGCCCCATCCAATAGGCTTTCACAACCCCCTGTCGATCGACTAAATACGTAGTCGGAATGCCCCGCACTTTCCACGCACGGTAGGTCAGACTGCTGTTATCTAAAACAATAGGTAAGGCGTTTTCTGAAAGAAGGTTTGCCTGGAGAAAAGTTTTAATGCGCGGCCTAGATTCGGCCAGATTTACCGCCAACACGACTAAGCCCTCAGATTGATATTTTTCCTGAAGATAAACCAACTCGCCAAACTCCTCCTTACAAGGCTCACACCAGCTCGCCCAAAAATTGACCAGAACCACCTTTCCTTTGTATTGCTGGAGATTGATGGTCTTTCCTTCCAGATTATTAAGCTCTAGGGAAAGGGGTTGCTTTAGCCCCAACTGTGACAGCGGAGCCCATTCAGCATGGGCAAAAGCAGGCATGACGAGAAACGCGAGTGCGCACAAAGAGAATAAGGCGCCTCTGATCTTCAGCATGAACTACGCAATCAGTTTGCTAGTAATTTTGTATCTGAAATTGACTGGATCTAATGAATCTAGGCGCCCTTCCTTAGCTTCTCCTTGGGGATACATTAAGAATGGAATCTTGCCTTTGCTGCCCAATTTTGACCCCGGCAATGCAATGTCATGGCCATAGTTGTAGGGCATCCAATTCATCTCCCAGTTACCAAATAAGTAATCACGTATTGCGATCACCTTGGGATCAGTCAAAGTGAGACTACCCGGCTCCTCCAGAATCACCTTGCGCACATCTGCAGGATCTACTGCAACCCAACCATAACCTTTAGCAAAAAATTCGGCGCGGCAATGTTGTGCCTTACTAATGTCAGCAGATCTTCCTAAACTTTTATAGCCCCTTGCAGAATCATCTACACGGATACCATATACGTCGCGCGCAGGAATGCCTGATGATCTCGCAAGCGCAACAAAGACGGCATTAATATCGGCGCACTTGCCGCCCAGATTATTCGTTTCCAGCATCAGCTTGACATCACCCACACCACAACCTTTGGTTGCAGGGTCGCGATAAGTATTTTCAACTACCCAGTTATAAATCGCTTTAGCTTTCTCGATATCATTCGCATTTTTAGGCAAAGACTTGAGAATCTCGTGCGCCCTATCTTTGACAATGCCATCGGTTGGTAAAAATTCTGTAGCACGCGTCCAATATGCGTTCTCATCCTTACTTAACACTAAGGATTTACTGAATTGTCCATTTAAGGTGTTTCGCTCCCGTGTTGCAATCAAGAACGTACTGACTAAATTACGCGTACTGCTGGATGCATCCCACTGACCCCATAGTATCCGCGTATCACCCGTTGGGGTTTTGAAAATGCTGGTCTGTTTTGCATCACCATCAGTGGAAATCGAAATAGTCTTGAAGTAATCCGTATCCTTGCTCAAAGGCAATGGGATCCAGGCCTGAACTATCTGATTAGGCGCATCAATACTGACTTCGGTAGTAATCTCATAACGCTTCCATTGATCGCTTTCGGCTAAGCTACTAAGTGGATACAAGGATGGCAGGGCTAGAGCCCCTGCAGTATTTTTAATAAATGTGCGGCGGGTAATATTCATGAGGCTTTCTGAAGATAGGACTGCCTAAATTATAGGCTTTGCCCCATTGCAATCTTCCATACAAACAAAAGCCGCCCGAAGGCGGCCTTAGTGATTGATGTTACTAGTTAACTAGTAAACCTGAAATTGAGCGTTGGCTTGCTCAAGATATGAAACCAACTTATTCTTCGAAGGCGCAATACCGTCCACGCCTAAAGCAGATGCACTGACCGCACCAGCAAAGAAAGCAATCACTGCAACCAATAAGTAAGCAAATTTATTCATCGTTATCCCCCATAGTTATTAATCAAAACCCCTAGAGCGAACTATGGGACTTCTTTATGTCAAATTGATGAGAGATTTATGACAAGTTAGTAAAGACTGTTGCCCCAAGAAACAAAAAACCACCCGAAGGTGGTCTTTTGTAGAAACAGAAAAAACTAAATTAGAACTTGTAGCCTACACCAACCAAGAATTGGTAGGCTGATGGAGTTTGAGTTTGTGTAATTGTTTGGCTGCCTGTAGAGCCGCTCACATTATTACTAGAGTAGGAGTAATAATTACCCTCTCCAAAAAGATAAAGGTTCTTATCAAGAAGTTGTTTGTACCCTAAACCGGCAACATATCCACTTGCAGTCTTTGATTGACTCCCCAGGCCTGACGCAGTCCCTTGGCCTTGCCATGTGACATTCTCGCTACTGTAACCAGCCTTTAGATAAACTAGCTTGTCTTTATCAATCTCATATCCTGGCGTCAGGTATACGCTGTATCTATTGTTTACCTTATAGTTGTTTGTTCCATCACATTGGCTTTGTGGATTACAGGTAATTAAGTATTGTGTAGATGTCGTCACGCTTGTTGGGGAAAAATCTGCGCCTATACCAACCAACCATTTTGGGGCAACGGAAAAATTATATCCAAGGCCAATTAGGCCTGAAAATCCACCGCCTGATGAAGTTGGAGCCGATTGGGCCCCATTAGTTCCAGAATCAGATTGTCCTGGTTTAGCAGTTACGTTAAGCGTTCTAGAGTTAAGAGTGTCATTCTCATACCCAATGCCAGCCTGTGCATAAAAACCCTCAAATGCAGATTGGGCCATGGCTGATGTGCCAATGAATCCAGCGGCAAGCGCTACTAATAATTGTTTTTTCATTTTTATTCCCTATGTCATTAGTTATTTGTATTAGCTACTGTAACTACTCGTAATTAATGGAGTCATTATATATATTAGTAACGATTTTTGACGGCTCAGCCTATTTACCCCCCCCCCCCTGCTTATATCAAAAATGAATGGTGGCGTTGTTTTAGTCCAACATTGACTAATGCAGGGATGACAAATCCCCATTCATAAAACGTCGTTTTAAACGACATTCCGAGTCAAGGGGAAAGCGGGAGGACCTAGTGCGAATTGTGCCAAACCGCGGCTAACACTTGAGATACGATGCACCACTTCTAATGCTTGGAGAATTCTTGGTGGCCCGGGGCGGAATCGAACCACCGACACAAGGATTTTCAAATATCCTCCGATAGACCGCTTTCGCAAGCATTTCAAGTGGTTAACCCCACCTGAGACAAATCGTGCGCAAAAAACCTGATCGTTTTCAGAAAGTTACGCGAGCGTGTAAAAACTGTGCGCAAACAGTAGAACCAATATGCGTCGGTCACCCACCATAGTTACTCGTAACGTCGTTTAAAACGACAAACTATTTTCACTATGCCTGTCTAGTGAATCAAAACCCAAAAATTAATTTCCAGAAGCCTGCTTAGAAAAGTGCGGTTTTGACCCGTAATCGCGGTTTTGACGTTCATATTCTTTTCTAGCTTGATCTAGCTTTTTATTTAATTCAGGATCTCCGCCGCCAATTGGGCTGATGATATTTCCCGGCAAAGGCTGAAGAGACTTGGGCAACTTGGCTGTATCTTTATCAAAAGTCTTTTTGACAGCCTGTGCATAGTCTTGCTGGCTCTTCTGTTGCTGATGCTTTATTTGGGTTGGTGTTTGAGGTAGCGGCTTAGGTTTTGGTAAAGGCTTAGGGGCTGGTGCCATAGGGGCTCTTTTAGGTGCTCTAGGCTTAGTCTTGGTTGCAATTGTTTTTGCCAGCGCCCCTACGACTGGTTTGGGGGCTGGTTTCGACCACTGGGGTAGTTCGTTAGACAACTGATTGAATGTGTTGTTAAAAATCAATCTGGCTAATCTCAGCTTTTCATCTGCAGTGATGATCTCATCCAGTTTCATGAAAGTCTCCTTTTCATATATTTAGCGAGAGAAGATCAAATCCAAACGATTGATCAAGTCGCATTCGGCTTCTTCTCAGCTGAGCCGCCTCTGCGATGGGGGCTTCAGCCCATCCCTATTTTCCAAAACGTGCACCACGTGGTGCTGGAAAAAGAGGGTCGTCTCTGTCCAACAGCGCACCAGCTGGTGCAGGACATTCGACTTGTGCTTCGCTGGGTCGTCGGGATCAGCTAATCCCGACTATGGGGTGCCATGCATGGCACCCCTAGTTTTACTCAAACCTCGCGTGGCAAGTGCACTACATTGTTTTGGCCGTATTGACCTTGTAATAAAAAATAGGCCGCCTGACTGTTCTCTGCTTGAACAACTGTCTTAACAATGTAACCGCTTGACTGTATGCGAACGTATGCTTCAAAAGTCTTCATTTTCTAAACTCCTTGAATGAGCGTCGATTTTCTCGACGCTTAGTTTTATCGTCCAAAGCCAGCACGTACTGCACCACTTGCCGCTTCAATCTGGGCATCTAACTCCCCAGCTTCTACGGCCGTCTTAATAATCACTAAGGCTTTAATCAGCTCATCCGCTGAATTCACTTCCACTGCCGTTTTTCCCTTGGAGAATTCAATAATTTTTGCCCCATATCTAATGTTTAAGCAAACCTTTCCATCAGCGGCGACGAACCACCACTGGCGAATACGCTTTTCATGTTCAATTGTTTTACGTGCACCATCGCTTCCTTTTACTGTTTTAAATTTCTTCACAGTAAATGTGCCACCTTCTTTATTGGCTTTAGCTAGTTGCAATTGCTCCCAAACCTTGTTAGCCAATTTATTACGGCGATGCAGTACCGGTGGAATCGCTGTTGGCTTTTTGGAATTGACCATTTTCAAACTGTTTAATGTGCTCATCGTTTTCTCCTATTAAGTGAATGGGCATACTTAATTTATGGTCAGAAGTTTTGGATGGACAACCTCTTTTTGTCAAAAGCCACGAAGATCTAATGTTCTTTGCCAGTTTTGTTCTTCTTTTATTAGGTTTAGCTAAATAACTTTATTAATTACTACTGAAACAAGAGCAGTGACACTCAGTCGTTATGTCACCCTAAAGCTGGACCTAGAGTCGCAGTGATGGAAATTCTGGGCAGTAGCAGAGACTTAGTATCACTATCCTTTACAGGACGCCATTAGCCTTGCTACCTAATTGATACAAGAATGATTTAGCACCAAGATCGTAGTGAAAACTACAGGATCATGAGCAAGCTCTGCTTACACAGCAACTTGCAAACAGAGCAACGGTAGCCACTTAATGCTGTTGTCAATGTTGCGTTTCACGGACGCACGTAAAAGGAGATCGCGAAACCGCCCTTACCTCAATGGTTGTGCCCTAAGTGGTGTAGTAAAGAACTCAGCGAAAGTCATTTTCCGCATTTCTTTTCTATAACTGAGCCTGTTGCTTAAGGCTCAGTGTAGGTTGAATCTAGCGAAAATCAATCAAATAAATTCAAAGAAGAAAGAAATGTGTGAGCGCAAGCGAAACACAGGCGAATACTATTCGCCTCTCACATTAAAATACCTTAAACATCTGATATATTTTATTTTCACTAAGAAAGGATAAGGCGATGCCAATATATAAGGTCATATATAAGGAGTTTCATCAGTTAACCATCTCTAAAATTCAAGAATTTGATACCGCTGATCAGGATGCATGGGATGAATTTAGAAGTAACGCAGAATTAAATGGTATAGATTTGGATAACTACCCAGAGGATGCTCCTAGTGACCCTCAAATTTGGTTTGATCTTATTTCTGAACTCCCAACCGACGATTACCCTGAAACAGAGGAAGACTGCTGGACTATGAACAATGGTGGTTACGATACGAGCTACGAGCTAGAGGATGAAAACGGCAATACTCTTTAGTTCTTCCGTATAAGCGGCGATCTCAAGCATTCTGATATGTAGATAGCTGAACCAACAATTAAACTGCTTGTAGGGCTTATAAATACTTCATGAAAGTTCGTGGCGAAAATGCCACGAAAACATAATCTAATACATAAAAGATTATGAAATCAGCTAAGTCTTTGAATTTTGGAAGGTTCTTTCTTAGCCATTTTCGGTTGCTCTAACCAAACATAAGAAAACATACTGTAGCTCTGTATTTATTACATTTCAGGGAGAACATATGTCACAAGCTAGAGTTTTAAATCCACAAGAACTGCGTAGAGTCCTAGACCATGTTGCTACACGTAGGCACAGCGCACGTAATCGCGCTATGTTGCTACTTACGCATTACGCGGGTATGCGAGTAGGTGAAGTTGCAGCGCTACGCATAAACGACGTTTTAAACAGCGACAACACAATTAAAGATGAAGTGAGACTTTTGCCCGAGCAAACTAAGGGCAAACATGCTCGTACCGTTTATCTCAATGAGCGTATGCGCAAAGAGATTAGCCAGTATTTGCGTGTTCTTCGCATTAAAGATGCCAGCAAACCTTTGTTCTATACCCAAAAGCAAGCTGGTTTCTCAGCTAATTCATTGGCCCAATACTTCTTTTATCTTTATCGCAATGTAGGCTTAGATGGCGCTAGTAGCCATAGCGGAAGGCGTAGCTTTTTGACTGGACTTGCTAATAAGGGTACGGCTATTCATATTTTAAAAAGTCTAGCTGGACATAGAAATATTAGTACCACTGCAAGCTACCTTTACAGCAGTCCAACTCAACTTAAAGCCGCAGTAGAACTAGTTTAATGTCGCTTTAGGCTACGTCGCTGGTTAATGGGAATCTACCCAATGCGGCATTAGCGATCATCTTTTCTGCATTTGTGATGTAACGCTTCACGCTTGCGCCCATCACATTCCTAAAAACTTGTCTTTCATTGACTGTCATACTGTCAGTAGTCATAGCGCTAGGCACTAAGCGCAATTGCTCTCCTAGCTTCCACATGGGTATTTTAGGCTTTTGATTCTTGTAGGACATATACAAATCGTAGACTTGTAATGTCTTTCGTAAATTCTCAATGGTGTAGTTTCTCTCCAGAGGATAGTTAGCATTACTTTTTTCTAATAGCTTCTTTGTACGCCCCCGTTTTGCTGTGTGCTTCTCCTTCAAGATTCGCGCAAATCTACTTTGTAAATAGCGTTTACTGGAAGTAAGTGGAACAGCAATGACAAGAACTTCATCCTGTGTCCAAGAATCATCCCATTGACTTTTATCTTCTAGCAAAGTCAGTTTCATAGCGGCCTTATTTTCCGCGAATAGATTGCCGCCACGCCCGCCCGTATTCCACCATTTCTTAAAGTCATCTTCACGCACATCGCCAAAGTCTTTATATAGCTGCGCAAATTTACCTTTGCCGCCTTTTTCACAACAAGCTAAGTAGTCCTGATTTCGACGCAAATATGCCCACCACCAGTAGTAAGGACTTTGTTGTTGATAGGACAAAGTGCGTGGCTTGTTCTTTGTTCCAAAAGTAGGGTGTTGCGCAAGGAATCTTCTTAACATTTTCTTAACATCCAAATTACATTATTTGAATTGTACATCGGAAAAATAGGCTAAATCAGCATAATGGATACATGGCCAAGAGGTTAAATTTCTTAACAATCAGCCATATTTAATACACACATAGAAAGGTAATAAATCATGAACACACTTATGAACGCAGTAGAAGTAACAGCAACTAGCAATGTCGTTTTAAACGACAAACCAGCACAAGCGGCCGGTAATTCCAACGTAGTAGTTAATGCGACTAAATTGCTTGCGGGTATGGAAGCAAAGCGCATTTCGTGGGAACAAGGCGCTTATAGAACTAGCAACTTAGAGCTCTACAACGTATTAGCTGAGTGCCTATTATTTTCAGGCGAACTGCCTGTAGGCGAGTCTAAACAGCGTAGCGCAGCTTTAGAGTCATTCTTTAAAGAGCGTGGGTATAAGTATAAAAAAGACTCGCACATTATTGCTCGTGTGGTTCGCGCTGTATTTGGCAACATCGACCGTCGCCGCATTAGCACTTATGTCTTAGTCCTACGCCAAGCACAAAAGTCTAAAGTTGAAGCAACTCAGCTAGCGCAGTGGATTGAGGATGGGGGCGGAATTCAAGAAATCAAACTTGCCCGTAGCGCAACTTTTGTCAGCCCCACAGAAAAGGCCTCTATTGCCAAAACAGGCTTTGAGAATCTACCTGTACTAGCCATCGCGAAGTCTGAGCAACTTAGTCAACTTGCTGATGCTGGCTTTGTGGGCGAGGATTGTGTGCTTATTGCCGAGCAACTTGCTGATGGTGGTTTTGCCATTCGTGCATTGGTTCGCAAAGAAGGCGCAGTCAATGCCGCATTCACAGCCCTATATGGCGATATTAAGTCGCAAGAAATTGCCGCCAAGAAAGAAGTAAATGCGGCTAATGATGCAGATGGCGCTATTGCTAAACAAGCGTAATGACATACATGAGGGTGTTATGAGCGCCCTCACATAAACAAATAAATGAAAGGAATCAAAATGTTTATTAGAAAGGATTTTAAATATGAACCCAACCAAATTGGCGACATCATCTGGGGCAATGCTGAGAGTCGCTTGCGAATCGAAGATATTGTCAGCGGTGCCGAAGCATTACCTTACTGCGGCAAATCAGCCATTCTTCTTTACGGAATCTTTGGCACAGGTAAAACCACTCTCGCAAAAATGCTACCTAACGCAATTGAAAAGGGTAGAAGCGGCGAAAGCTTAGGTATTGAAGCTGAATTTATTGGCTGTCAGCAAGGGTTCAATGGCCCACAAGTAATGTCTCTTATTGAACGAATACTAAGTAAGAATTCTTTCAATGCCAGTAGGCTTCACTACTTCATCCTAGATGAGGTTGATAACCTGTCTAGGCTGGCTCAGCAAAGTCTTAAGTCTGCACTTAATACTGATAGGGGGATATTCATTCTGACAACAAACAATATCTCTGAGCTTGATAAAGGTTTAAAAGATAGATGTGTTTTAGTTGAAATGAATGCAGCTCCAGTTAGCTCTTATCTGCCTTTGGCAAAGAGTTTAGTAAGTGATATGGGTATTGTTATGAGCGATATCGACTTATTGCCTACTATCTCTGCTGCCAATGGCTCATTGCGAAATCTAATACATAACGTAGAAAGGCTAGCAAGGAGACAGGCAAACCAAGGGGGTGAAAATGCCTAGATACTTAATCACGTTTAATGCCATGATTAATGGAGAGCAATATTTTGAAGCTGACGATATTAGAGAGGCAATAGACAATCTATTTGACTCTCTTTCTGAAGCCAATATCTCTGAAAGTTGGCAAATAGATGAGTGCCTTGTGACGAAGGTAGAAAATTGCTGAAATAAAAATTTAATATGCTTAATGCGTACACCAGCCCACTCATTAGTGGGCCTTTTATTTGTCGTTTTAAACGACAAATTTATATGCGGCTTAAATGCTGAAATAACTCTAATTTAATTTCTATCAAACTTCCAAAAATTAGTATTTTTGATAGATACTATCTCTTCAATTAAAACTATATTTTGAATAATGTCACTTGAAGAAGCCTATTTTCTTGGTCTCATAACCGGCAGAGGCCACATATATGCAGACAGCCACTTTATTGCTATTGAGTTTTCTCATGCCAATGAATTTGTTGATGGCATAGCCCATTGTCCGATATGTGGATATTTGGCCACCTTACCAAGAAATAGCTCGACAGGAAAGCTAAAGTGCAAGAATGTCTCTTGTGGATCTGAAGTAGACCCTTCAGTTAAAAAATCATATAACCAACCAATAGAAACAATTAAGTCCTTAAAGAATGTAATTATTCCCTTCTTAAAATCCGCAATACCTGCGAAGTTTGAAATATCTGGCAATAAAGCAATGACTTTATTGCTTGTAAATTTTTCCTCAAATCCAGAATTATTCAAAACTATCTGTGACGCCTTTTTACCGGAACAAAGTTTTGATAGCTTTCACATCCCAGAGTCAATTCATCAGGCATCGCAGGCAGAAAAGATAGAGTTCGTAAATGGCCTTTTAGATACTTCTGGCTTTGCCAATGCGGGCGGCTGGCTAAATCGCGATGGGCAGAATAATCATGGTCGCATGAGAGCATATTTTCAGATAGTTAGAAACTGGCATATGCCTGTAGAAATTGATAACTTTTTACGACAACATTTTAATTTGCCTACACATACAATAGATTGGGGACACCCTAATATCCGCGACGGCAATCTTGCAGAGTTTTATGGAGATGGAAAAAGTGCAAGTTGGAGCCGAGAGCATCAAGTTAAGTTTTTTCCAGAATACTATGGGCAATTCAAATTTCGCATTTCCTCAAAGCAATCTCTTTTCCAAGAGCTACTAAGCCATAATCAACAAGCGATTTTCACTAGAAATGAAGATTGGTTCCCGCCTGGAGCATTCACCATTAACCAAGTTAAAGCAAAACATCCAGGCGAAGAAGATCCTCGAATCCCGCTGCCTGCTAGAAGACATGTAGATGCATTTTGGCAAGTCAATCTTCACATGGGCTGCAAATATCTTCAGCAACTTCAATCTCAGCATCAGCACCCAAAAATGTTTGAACTAAATGGGAGCGACTCTAATAATTATGATGTTACAAAAGAACTATTTGATGCCCGTAGCCAGAAGTTACATGATGATATATATGCAATGTATGAAGCCAAGAAGGCGGCGGCAGAGTTGTCAGCAACAACACTTCGCAGGACCAGAACAAACCCGGAAGCAGATACTTATCCACCCTTAGTAAACTTTTTTACTAATCACTTATCAAATAAATACAATCAAAATGTAATGACATTTGATACCTCATCAGGAAATTTAAATGCATTTTTAAAAAACAATGCTCAAGATTTATTAGAAACTTTTGAGAATTGTGAAAAATTTAGAATTAGGCCTGATGTCGTATCTTTTTTAAGTAATGAAAAAAAACTAGTCTTTGTTGAGTCTAAAGTTACGCCATTAGATCTTTCAGCCCTCGGTCAGCTTGTTGGTTATTGTTTGGTGGCAAAACCCCTAGAGGCGATCTTAATTTCAACTCAACAGCCATCGCCAAGTTTTATAAGAATCTTGAAAGCAAACAAAAATCTCTTGGAGTATGAGCCAGGAAATTACATCCAGATTGCCACATTAAATTCAGATAACAGCGTTACATTTACAACTATCTAAAGCATGGACAAAAATCAATTATCTGACGTATTGGAAGCCTGGCTCCCTAAATTCATTAGCAATAATTTTGGGAATCAATATGAAGTACTAGAAGTTATTCGTTCTCCACAACAACTATCTAGATTAAATAATTCCTATATAAAAAACCTACAAAATTATTCCTCTTGGGAATTTAAGCCAGATGTGCTTGGCATACTAAAAAACAAGACTGACAGTACAATCAGCCTAGCACTTATTAATAGAACCACTTCAGGGATTAGCCTAAAAGAAATTGGTGAGCTCCATTGTTATGCAAAATTAGCAAAAGCGGAGTTTGCATTTTTAGTTTCGACATCAGGCGTTTCAAATGAAGTTAATATTTTGCTAGTTGATAAATTAATTAGGACAAGGGTTTTGGGTTACGAAAATAACAAATCTATTTGTTTATTTTCATGGAACGAAGAAGACGATAGGCCAAACAAAGACTCTGTATTACCTATTGAAATGAGAAATTTTTTTAATTAATACTTGTGACAAAAATCAATAAAAAAACTGGCTTTCCCGCGAACAAGTACAAAGTTCTTGTTATAGATCCCCCTTGGCCCCAAGGAAAGACTGGCAAAAGAGATGTTCGCCCCAATCAAGGCACCAAGCTTGACTACCCAACTATGACTAAGCAAGAGTTACTCAATCTACCGGTAGAGAGTTGGGCCGAGGATCAATCATTTTTATTTTTATGGGCAACTAATAGCAAAGATAAAAAATCTGGTGAGCCAATATTAAAAATCGCATTTGAGCTAATGGAGAGTTGGGGCTTTACCTTTTACACAATGATTACATGGGATAAAAAGACTGGCCCATGCCCATTTGGACCATACCAAATAACGACTGAACACATTCTTTTTGGATATAAAGGCAAGGCAGTTTTTAGTAAAGCCTCTCTCGGAAAAATGAAAACTTGCTTCACCGAGTCTGCAACAGCTCACAGCGTTAAGCCCGACTCTTTTTATCAGCTTATCCATAAATATTTTGATGGCAAAAAGATTGATATATTTGCCAGACAAGTACGCGAAGGATTTGATGGCTGGGGAAATGAATACGGCTCAATCCAGCTTGACATTAAAAAACCTGCCTCAGCCTTAAAATCTCCCGCAAAAAAAAGTAACAAGAAGCAGGCAGAGTTATTTGATATTGCTTGAGCTTATCTTTTCCAATAAATGCAGATATATTCGTGCACCTTATTGAATCTAAAAACCCAAGGGTAGCCAAGGGTTTTCATGTTGTTATATTCCTTTTGTCTATCCCAGATAACGTATTCCTCTAGCTCAAAACCGATTTCTCTCATAATTCGCGTTTGATCCTCGTGGAGAGGGAAAAATCTGTCCTTCTTTCTTATGTCCATAACAACACTACAACAACGTTTATTGGGTTTAAGAGCCTTGTAAACCTGAGTCATCACCGACTTTAAGTTCTCTAGGAACTCTTCGTAGTCATGGATATTGCCTAAATCTTCTTCATTATCAGAATAATTCCGAACATCTTTTTTATCAGCAGTTCTTTTTTGATTAAGGATGTCCCAATATGGCGGGGAAGTAACCACCAAATCAACTGACTCATCTTTAACATGTTTTGATAGTTTTCTAGAATCGCCAGTAATAATTTTTGGCTCAAATCTTTCAATTGACTCCATCGCAGAGACTAAATCATTCTTAGAATCTTTTAGCCTTTGTCTCGCAATTGCAGTGAAATCCTTATTCAGGTCTATACCAATGCCCTGCCTGCCAAGGGCGTACGCAGCCTTCACTGTGGAGCCAATTCCTAAAAAAGGATCCAAAATCACTTCGCCTGGATCTTTTGTATAAATTTGAATTAATTTTTCAGCCAATATCTGCGGAAATAGGGCTGGGTGTTTTGTTGCACGCTCTTCTGATGTCTTAGCCACATCTCGCCAAATGCTAAAAGAATTTTGCAGCCATTCTTTTCCGCTTAAATTGTTCATTCTTTCTGCCATAAATCCACCTTTATTTGCACTCTATTCTACGTTACTCATTAACTCAGATTTTTAAGCTAATTGCTCTGCTGCCATAGTAGGCGTTAATTTGGAATAGTGGCGCTCAATCATTGCGGCACTATTACCCATTTGCTTGGCTAAAGTATGAATATCTGTCTTGTTTTCTAACAGTTCCAAAGTGGCATAGGTATGGCGCAATGAATACAAGGTCCGCATCTGCCCATCTTGACTCATTGCCAGTCCGCTGTCTCTCATGAGCTTCTTGAATGTTCCATCTATTCGTAAAGGTTGATGCCCATCTGCCATTACAAATATTTTTTGCGGGGCACGCACTTCAAATAGCCTTTCAAATGGGATGTCATATACCGCTTTTTGACGACTATGCAGCCTTCTGAGAACATCAATTGCCCTATGCTTGGCTATCAGCCAACGTCCACCGGTTTTTCCATCTACCCATATTCGTAAATATTTTTTATTATTGTTGGTATGCCATTCAATATTGTTCCAGCAAATATTAAGCGCCTCTGTACCATGCCTCATTCCAGTTAGCAATAACATCTCTACATAGTCCCGCACTAAAGGCCTAATCTCACGCTCTACTTCAAGGCGACCTTCTTTAGCCCACTTGTCCATGTAAGCAAGCAACTTAGTAACCTCTTCTCGACTAAAGGCGGGGCGAGTTTTGCCTTTTTGCCCACGAGTAGTTAACTTAGGTATTGCCACTCGCTCACTTATCCAACCTTTATTAACCGCTGTCTGCTGTAACTTTGCCCAAGCACTGGCAAAGTTCATTAAGGTGCTGGCTTTAGGTACTAGCCGCATCTGTCTGTTACGCCAAATTTCGAACTCGTGGATGTCTGTGTAGGTTATCTCCTCTAGCCGTTTATCCTTAAAGTAAGGCAGAAAGTATTTCTCGATACACGTGATATAGCTGAGATAAACGCTTTTTCCTATACCTTCACCTAAATCTCGCCGCATTTCGTAAAGCGTAGCGTGTGCTATTTCTGCAAATGTAGGCGCTTTTTGCGCAAGCCCTAACCTATGGCGAAATCTGGCTTCATCATATAAATCACAGGCAACTCTGACGGCATGTTCAATCGATGCTTGCTTGGTTGAGACTCTATCCCATGTGCCGTCATGTCGTTTAAAACGACATTGCCAAAGAGGGCTGTTTGCCCTTCGAAAGAGAACTACGTCGCCATCACGCAGATAGAGCTCTGTGGGCTCGGCGTATTTAAGTTGGCTTAATGGTTTGGGCTGGGGTGAAGAGATTAGCTCTAGGCGACTGATAGGTATTTTGATTACCTTAGTCACAGCACTAATGAAAAGAATGCTTTGTTCATATAGCTATTTTATTTTCGGCTTTTAATTTGGACAACCGACCCCTGAAATGTCGTTTAAAACGACATTTTCTGAATTTACATTAAAGGCTCATTCTATGAGCCTTTAAGCCATCAAAATATCCAATAACAAAGGGGGCTTTCAAATGAAATATCTATTAATGGCATTAATAACCACTCAATTTGTTCTATTTGCCCGGGCCACGAATGCCCAAGTGACAAACTTGAATAGCTCACCTTACAACATGCAAAACAGTCCATACAACATGGATAACTCGCCCTACAACATGCGAAACAGTCCATACAACATGGATAACTCGCCCTACAACGTTAACTCAACGAATGGCGTTTATGACAATACAGGAAACCGAATTGGTTATGAGGTTAAAGCCCCGAGCGGGGTAACTAACTACTTCGATAACAGCGGAAACCGGATTGGCTACACACCCGCTAAACAATGATTATTTCAAGCATGCTCGTGATTTGCCTGACATCCATTAAGCCCGAACCATTTTTGCTACAAAGCATGATTGATGCTTCAAAAATCATTGGACTACCCAGACTAAAAACAATGGATCAATTTTTTGCTAAAGCGGAATTTACCGATGAAATCCAGGGAGAAATGAAATACATCATTTATTCAAGAAAAGACTTTCTAAAAAATTACATCAAGTTTAATTCCTAAGGAAAGAATTAATATGCGCGACTACACCTACATAGAAGGCTATCGCTTCAATATCTGGAATATCTATCGTAGCAAACGATTTGACGTGGATAGACTAGATATAAATTTTGCAGATAAAGATAAGCCTGAGTTTATACGAGGCCTACGTGTTGTTGATCACCATGAATCAGAAACTTATCTTGTCCACGGTGATGATGCAGACAATCTTTGCTACAGCATGTGTTTCTTGCATAACGAAAACAAGGAAAACAAGCCAGATCAGTTTGATAGCTATCTAAAACTGGCAATAAGTAAAAAGGAATATCTGGTTCACAAGCTATTTGAAGGTGAAAAACCAGCTGAGGAAGCGGTTCACTAACCACATTAGAGGTAATGATGAAATCAAAACTCACAATTCGGAACTGCACATTCGCTTATCGCTGTAAGGCAAATTGGAACGACCTAATTAAAGATGAAGAAGATGAAAATATTCGCTTTTGTCTTGAATGCCAAAGACAAGTTTATTTTTGTGAGAGCGATGATGAGCTTGTTTATAACGTTGTTAATAACAGATGTATTGCCATTATTAGAGAAGAGCATGGAAGAATGCATCGCCTTGTAGGTGATGTTGTTTTTAAGGAGTAATTGGATGAAAAAATATATCTATATCACCCTCGCATCCTTACTGGTCATTCCATATGCCGCCTACTCAGCATTACAAGTAATCAATCCGATAGATCCTGATATTGTGTATGTTAAGAAGCCAAACCTTTTTGCTGCCGAGTGGAAAAAAGTTTCCTACTCAGACGATTTCACTGACTATATTGACCACTCTAGAATTGAAAAGGGGCTTGATACGACAATTGAAATTGTTTCAATGCGAAACTACTTTAAATCCCAAACATCTGACTACAGCACTGATGCGCCTAAATACAAATCAATTGTCTACAAAGAAACTATAGACTGCTTTAATCAAACAATTGTTATCAATAAAATGTACTTACTTGCAGATCACTTTGCTGGAGGCTCTTTAGTTGAAGAGCCTTTAGAGGATGTCTCTAGTCCTATTAAGGTAAAGCCTGGATCTGTTGGACTAAGCCTGATTACACAAGCCTGTGGAATTGCATATGAGGCTTCCGATCCTAAATATATAAAAAGTAGTTTTATGAATAGCATCTAAAAAAATGAAAATGCTATTTCTGGATTTTGATGGTGTCTTACACCCGTCGACCATAGGCACAGATAGTTTACTTTCGAAAGCATCCCTTTTATCAATGGCCTTATACGGTATTGATTTACAGATTGTTATTTCTTCTTCGTGGCGCTTCACGCACTCATTGAAAGATTTAAAGGCAAAGTTACCGAGTGAAATTGCCAAAAAAATTGTTGGTGTAACAGGGCCTGCTGTCATAGGAAAACATCCACGCTATAACGAAATTATTAATTACCTTAATACGCAAAAAGGCATTACTGACTGGAGAGCGCTGGATGATTCTTGCTGGGAGTTTCCTTCCTCATGTCCAAATCTAATTGTATGTAACTCAAATACTGGAATCAATATTAAAGAAATTAACACTCTCACCAACTGGTTAATTGAACCTCAGACTTAATTAATTTTTTCTAATAAAGAAATCACGGTATCAACCAATGAGCAAATTGTCATAATCCAAATTGCTACATCGAGGTGCTTTGAGATAACGTTTTTGGTTAATGCAATCATTTTCTTCCCCTATAACGTGCGCGAACTTTTTCTCTTTCTTCAAACATTAAGTGGGCAAGCAGACCTTCGCTTAGCACCAAAAATAACCCAAACAAAAACCAAAGGCATAACTTAATATCCAAGCCGCCTACAGACTGAGCCATCCAACTGAGAAACATAAAGAAAAGCCCGATAAATTTAATCATTTAAAGCTCCTAGTAGATAAGAGCAGATTAATTAACTAGAAGCTCACCAAATGAGCTAGTAATCGCCTATAGTTAGATAAATTAGATTATTTAAGGGATTGGATATGAGCGACCTGGAACGCCTGCACAGAATTAAGTACATGATTCAGGCGCGAAAATGCGTCCCAATCGAAGAGTTCTTAGACGAGCTTGAAATCTCTAAAGCCACTTTTAAGCGCGATCTTGAGTATTTAAGAGATCGAATGAATGCCTCAATAGTATTTGATCGTGCAGAAGGCGGATATCGCTTCGATAAACCCAACGCAGGGGAAAAAGTCGAGCTACCCGGCCTGTGGTTCTCAGAGAAAGAGGCTACAGCTCTTGTGTTAATGCAACATCTTTTAGACAACCTAGATAAAGGTGGGCTAATTAGTGCTCATATAGATCCGCTGGTAGACATTATTGACGGAATTTTGGGGCGGTCAGAGATTTCTGCAAAAGAACTTCGCAAGAGAATAAAAGTATTCGGAATGTCCGCACGTAAAAATTCTTTGGAAAACTTTGAAGAAGTGGGAAGTGCGTTACTTAAGCGTCAAAGAATGCGAATTGAGTACTACTCTAAAAGCTCTAATGAAAATACAAGTCGAGAAATATCTCCGCAGCGTTTAATTTTTTATAGGGATAACTGGTATCTGGATGCTTATTGCCACATGCGAAAAGGTCTCAGAAGCTTTGCACTTGATGGGATTCGCAATGCTGAGTTACTTAATAAAAAATCAGAAGAAATATCTGAGAAGGAGTTACATGAAAACTTTGCCGAGGGATACGGAATATTTTCTGGCAAAGCAACTCAAAGAGCAAAATTGCGCTTTACTCCAGAGCGGGCTCGTTGGGTATCCGGAGAAACTTGGCACGGACAACAAATTGGCACTTTTGATAAAGAAGGCTATTACATGCTTGAGTTTGATTATGCTCAAGATCCTGAGTTGGTCATGGAAATCCTCAAGCATGGGTCAGAAGTTGAGGTTGTTGCTCCGCCAAGCCTACGCAAAAGAATTAAAGAAGAGCTTACTAAATCCTTATCTAACTATTAAAGGACAAAATGAAAAGGTCAATGCAACTACACACGCGATCATCTTTTTACCACCTGCCAATCCATTGTGGATTCTGTGGTCAATTAGTTATTCCTTCCGAAGAGGCATTAGAAAACTCTCAAATCGACCCCTGTAAACATACTTTATTTGTTGCCCACTCAGAGGGATATGAATTTCTATCAGAGAGGGTTCAGAAGCAATTAACAAATAAAGGTTACGGGATAGAAATTGATGGCTCTCTAATAATGATCTGCTATTACGAGCCCAGGGAAGAAGAATCTTTAGATGTTGAAGATATGGTTAATGAATTAGAGTTTCCTGATGGCCTAATAGTTGAATCAATAGTTGGACCACCATCTGGCATGAGCCTTTTAGTAGGATTCGCGCCTCTTTCGGATGAATAGAAGATACATTTGAGAAAGCCCACATGATTGCTGATAAAACAAAAGAAATAATCAATAAAATTGTCGACGACTACATTGATGAAATGCGATTTGATGTTATCTATTTAGGTAGCTCTCGAGAGATTAATGAGGCGTCACCGGGAAAATTTATAGTTCAAGATACTGACTTAATTATCGACAGAAGTAGAAGCTACGACGAGATACTTCGCCACCCTGTTGAAGATTTTTTTATTCCCGAGAAAGTAGACTTATACGTCGTTGAATTCATTGTTGAGCTTGAATTGCCAGAGTTAGTTAGTTTTTCTAACTTTGATGCTTCAGGAATTATCCATCAAGAAGAGATTCCAATTGAAGATTTTAGAATTAGTGATGGCCAATTAGAGTCTTTATTGAACTACACATGCTTCGACATAAACTATCAAAAAATATATCCCGAAGTTAAGCCGTACTTAGAGGAAATTTACAAACAAAAGCACGCCCAAAATATTAAAGATTTTTTAGAAAGAGCTAAGCCTTTTCTGTTTGTCGTTTAAAACGACGTGACTATTATTAATCTAAAAATTATTTGTTAAACATTCCTTCATAACACTTCACTAAAGCAGATAAATCGCGCGATAACTCATCATCTCCTGGAATTGCATCTCGCTTGTATTGCTTTGAATATATTGTTGATGCCTCATATAGCTCTGACAATGGAACCGTCATTCTTTCTCTTTTTCGAGACACTAAGCCCTCGTCTCCTAAAACAAACCCCTTGCTAGCCATTTCCGGAAACATGACTTTAATTTTATTGGCACGCTTTCTTAGCTCATCAATAGCATTAATGTTCGCACCACGAATCTTTATTATTTCAGTAACCCCCTGAGCTAACTTAAGGTCAAACCCTTTTCCGTCGCTTCCAAAAAGCAAAACAACATAAGTGCCTTTTTGGGTTGTTTTTGTCTCTCGTGCATCAAGGATGGCCATCCAAGGGATTGCTGCCCACTTACCTTTTCCATATGAAACTTTTACTAACAAGTTTTGGTTTCCGTCTACAAAACTTAATTCGGAAACCTCTTTTTTTAATTTTTCGAATAATGAATAAATTTCATGTTTACCAGCAAAGGCTGTGGTTGCCCTTGCAGATGGATATTTGTCTAATATTTCAGATAAAACTTCTTTCATAATCATTCCAGTAGTCTTTATTGAATTCGAATAACCATTACAAATTAAGAAATTGAGTCGTACTTCTGTTTAATAAGCCACAAGGCATATTCGAGGTCGTCTTTTGACCTGACATCGAAGGAATAATTTGCTCCTTTGTTGCCGCTTGCCCAATTGAAATCCCTCTCCCGACAATAGTCTTTTGGGTCGTCTAGCGTGAAAAAGTCTTTTGACTTTGTCCCGTCCGGGTATTCGATGCCCCTATTGATCTCTATTACCAAATTATTTTTTCGAAAGTGCACATAGCAAATATTTGTTGTGTTTCTTTTGATGCTTACGTAATGCTTTTTCGTTGATAGCCCGGTATCACCAAGACTTAAAAAATGCTCTTTAATTTGATCCCATAGCTCTATACACGCTTCACTAGATTTAGATAGGTGGTCGCTCTCCTCAACAACCTCAATCTCAGAGCTAACAGTGGAGATAACAGAGCTTGATTTGCTAATTTTTTCAACGCTTTCCTTTGAGGTAGGCTTATGTTGCTCTAAGCCAATCATGTCATTGCTGTATCGGCGGATTTCCCATAGCTCAAAGGGCATATCACGAAAGTTAACGCTATTTTTTTGATAGGTATTAAATGCAGGCGAAACAAAAATTACCCTTGACTGAGTCCAATCTACCTCGTCACGCTTCAATGACTTTTTAGTTTTTTCTTGGTACTCAAGAATGAACTCTGCTTTGCTTTCGAGCATTGTTGATAGGTAGGAATAGCCTTGATCAACAACTGAATAGCTACTACCTTTTTTGTATTCAATGATTACAAATGCTGAAGCTTCCTCATCAAAGCCCAGTGTATCAATGCGGAATTCGCCAACAGTAAATTCAGACGAAACAAATTGAAGGTCAAACAAATTGCTTAAATTAGCCTCTACCAATGCTTGAATATCTTTTTCTAAATCAAATGATGATTTCTCAACAGCCTTTAAGCCAGACTTTGTAATTTGATATAAATCCATTAACCCGCCTCATTTAATTTATATTAGTAATCATTACTATTTTGACACTTTTCTAAATATTGTCGTTTTAAACGACATTGCGGGTAACCACCCTAGATGGTTGGCACGGTTAGGCAGAGTTAGAGCAAATTGACAGCGGTAGGCAAAGTTCAAAAGCGTTAACTCCTGTAGGTAACAGTAAATACTAAGACTAGAAACGAAAAATGACTGCCTAAGCAGTCATTTTGAAGTTCTTGGTGGCCCGGGGCGGAATCGAACCACCGACACAAGGATTTTCAATCCTCTGCTCTACCGACTGAGCTACCAGGCCAAGACTCGGAATTATAACGAATTAGGCTTGGTTTTGATTAAATTCCTTTGGTGCTATTAATTAGGGCTGACCTATCGATGTCAGATAGGTCTTTAACACCCCTTTAGAATGGGTGATGACTACACAAAGCTTTATACCCGGCAAGGACGCGCCCCTTGAATCCACGATCGCCACGATGCAGAAGAAATTGGCTGATCGAGGGTTCTTTCTCAATGAATCTTCTCTACTCAATCCTGTGGAGGGTATTTGGTCAACACATGTGAAGGACCGAGATTGCCCCATGTTGTTTGCCAACGGTAAAGGCGCCACTGAATTAGCTGCACGCGCTAGTGCATTTGGTGAGTTCTTTGAAAGACTGGGGACGCATTACTTTTGGACCCATTTTTATCTTGGCAAGAAAAGGGCTTCGGGTAAGTTTGTGCACTACCCGCAAGAAAAATGGTTTCCTCATGGCGATGGCTCATGGCCCAGCGAATTACTCAATCCTGAATTGCATGCTTTTTACAATCCCGATAGTGCGATTGATAGTTCCGTATTAGTTGATCTCAATTCCGGAAATGTAGAGCGTGGTATTTGTGCTTTACCCTATACCCGCCTTAGCGATGGAGAAGTCACTTGGATACCAGTGAACATTATTGGTAATTTATACGTCAGCAACGGTATGTCCGCTGGCAACACCATGATGGAAGCACGCACACAGGCTCTTTCTGAAATTTATGAGCGGCACATTAAATATCGAATCATTAGTGAGGGACTTTGTCTACCGGACGTCCCCGAAGAGGTCATTGCACGCTATTCTAAAATTGCCAGCGGTATAAAGGGTCTGCGTGATGCTGGCTTTGGCATATTAGTGAAAGATGCTTCGCTGGGTGGGGAATATCCCGTCATGAACGTGACCTTATTGCACCCCAAAGATCAAGGATGCTTTGCTAGCTTTGGTGCGCATCCGCGTTTTGAGATTGCCCTTGAACGCGCCTTGACCGAACTCTTACAAGGTCGCGCCCTAGATTCTTTAGAGAACTTTGCTGCGCCTGGTTTTGATATGGATGAGATTAACTCGGTATCTAATCTCGAAATCCATTTTGTGGATTCTAGTGGTGTGATTAGCTGGAAGTTTTTAAGCAATCAGCCTGACTTTCCTTTTGTAGACTGGAACTTTAGTTCGACTACGGAAGAAGATTACAACTGGTTGTGTCAGCGTATTGCAAAAGATGGCTGCGATGCTTATGTTGCAGACTTTCCAGAGCAAGGTGCTTATGCATGCCGCATTCTCGTGCCAGGCATGTCGGAAATTTATCCGGTCGAAGACTTGGAGTGGGAGAACAATAGTGTTGGGAATCAAATTCGTCCAGCACTATTGCGACTCTCTCAACTCAGTGACACGGAAGCCAAGCATCTACTAACAGAATTACAAACCCTCAACTTAAATGATGAGCGGCCACTCTGGGAAATTTTGGGTCTAGCCATTCCGGTTGGTACAAGCTGGAAAGAATTGCGTATCGGCGAATTAAAAACTTTGCTTGCCCTGGCGGTAGGGGATAAAGAAGCAGTGCTTGAAGGCTGCGATTGGATTCATCACTACAAGCAAATGAATCCTGCGCGCAGATTAGTCTATCGCTGTATTGAAAACTATCTTCAGCTGGAGAGCCCTGATGCCTATGAGCGCTCACTATCTCTTCTATACGGCGCAGCAGTATTACGCCAAGCCAAAGCCCTCATAAATAAAGATGAGCGCTTCTTTGGTCTTGAAGATCTTGGTGAAAATATGGAGGCTAGCGCAATGCATCAAAGCCTCTTAGCTGCCTATGACAAACTATTTATGTAGTCTATGAAAGGGTTTTGAGCTAAGACTCGCCCTTATTTTTAGAAGTATCAATACCGAGGGCCTTGAGCTTACGATAGAGATGGGTTCGCTCCAGACCGGTGTACTCCGAGATCTTGGTCATACTGCCACCCATGATTTGCATCTGGTGCTCAAAGTAGGCCTTCTCAAATAGATCCCTAGCCTCTCTGAGTGGCAAATCATAGTAATTCTTGGCAATGCCACTAATGTATTCACCTTCGGGCTGCGGATTGCTAATGGGCTCTGGGGCCACTGCTTTGGGGGCCGGAGCACTGGACTGGGCGACCCTGCCCTGCTCTGGCTCAACATATTTTGGCGAAGTCTCTAAAGCTTTGTTAACCGTTTTAAGTAACTTTTGCAGCGCAATTGGCTTTTCTAAAAAATTGAGTGCGCCAATACGAGTTGCCTCTACTGCTGTATCGATCGTAGCGTGTCCCGACATCATCACTACCGGCATGGTGAGTTGTCCTGTTTTAGACCACTCTTTTAAGAGCGTAATGCCGTCAGTTTCTGGCATCCAAATATCTAGGAGCACTAAATCGGGTCGCATCTGCTCACGAATTTTGCGAGCCTGTGCCGCACTCTCAGCAGCGTAAATCGTATGGCCTTCGTCGGTCAGGATTTCATTAAGGAGCTCTCGAATGCCCATTTCATCATCAACTACCAAAATGCTGGCCATGATTACGCCGCCTCTTTCGCTAGGTTCATAAACAAAATGGATACTTTTGCACCAATCACTTCTTCTCCCTGCATGCGATTCCGAATTTCTATCTTGGCGGAGTGGTCTTCAATAATTTTCTTTACTACCGCCAACCCTAAACCCGTACCCTTACTCTTCGTTGTTACATATGGTTCAAACGCTCTTGCCAATATCTTAGCTGGAAATCCAGAACCAGAATCGCTTATTGTTAATCTCACTGCATTTTGCATTATGCCGTTAGCTTCACCATAAGGAACCAACTCTGTTTTCACTTGAACCGGCTCATTTTGATGGTTGCCCTCTAAAGTTGCATCCTGTGCATTCTGTAATAAGTTATGAATCACCTGTCTAAGCTGAGTTGGATCACCCATGATATCTGGGCAATGTGGATCTAGTATGACGCGCAATGGGCTGCCCTCATAAAGACCCAAAATCTCTTGCGTAAGCGCATTGATTGATACTGGTTTTAATTGTGGTGCAGGCGTCTTCGCAAAATCCCTAAAATCATTCACCATCTCTTTCATGGCGCGCACTTGGCCAATGATGGTGTCAGTGCTGCGATTGAGCATCTCTTCTTGCTCTGGGCTTAAGCTGCCAGCCAATTTATGTTGCAGGCGCTCAGCTGATAGCTGAATGGGGGTTAATGGATTCTTGATTTCGTGGGCCAAACGTCTTGCCACCTCACTCCACGCAATAGAGCGCTGTGCGCTGACAACATCGGTAATGTCATCAAACACCACCATCTTCAAATCGGGAGCTAGCTCTGTTCCGCGCACAAACAAAGTCACCCCCAGCTCATTCTCAAATTCATTAGTGGCGTGCAGCTGAATTTGCTTCTGCCAAACTGGGGATGCCCCTTCTGTATTTACGGAGGCCGCATCTCCCCCAGCAGCAACGCTGAGCTTCATAGTGGCAAAGCCTTCTTTAATAGCTTGCTCAAATTCTTCTAGGGCAGGGATTTCATTCAAGGCCTTGCCATCTAATTTCGTCAAGTCTTGGCGAAAAATACGGTCTGCACCTGCATTACTGGAGACAACATTGAAGTGTTTATCAAAAATACAGACCCCAGCCGTCAAGTTTCCTAAGACCGTTTCCAAGAAGGTCTTAGATTCTTGTAATGACTTACGGGTGTCGGCAAGCTGACGTGTCATCACATTAAATTGACGGGTCAACATACCTAGTTCATCGCCCGTATCGAGCTCTGGCTTTGGAGAAAGATCGCCCTGCGCAACCGCTTGCGTTCCTCGCAAAAGCATCAGCAAGGGGCGCGCCAATTGTCGGCCCAGCAACAATGCCAAGACTACGGCAACAAATAATGCAAAGAAGAGTGTGAGTGTGAGTGTGCCCACAAACATCTTTTTCAAACCTGAGCGGCCTAATGATTTTTCTTGATAGTCGGTATAGGCTGCCTGGACTGCAATCGTATTTTTACTGATGGCCTCAGGAACAGTCTTAATGAGCTGGAGATACCAAAATTCTTTTTGATACTGCATATTAAGTCCAAAGCCGTGGCTGTTGCCGGCGCGCTCTTTGACCAAAGGAACAATCGCACGCAGTCGATAGGCTTGCGTTCCATCTGCACTGTTGGGCTCATCTATATAAGCGCTGCCATTGACTTTAGAGGCTTGCGACATCGTCTCTGGGCTAGGCGCCGCAGCATGTGCCTCGAGAGCGCCGGAGGCTGCTGTCGCAACAATCATTTGACGGCCATTGAAGATCGTAATTTCTTGAATACCAAATTGGTCCCGCATTCGGGATAAGAGCAGGGTAAGCTCTGCAGGGCTCGCATTATTCGGTAAGCGCTGAATTTGATCCGCAACAATACGGCCCTCATCTTGCAATTCAGTGAGCGAGCTACTCAGGGTTGCACGACCTAGCTCCAGGCCGGCCTCAAGAGCGGACTCGGTTTGCACATCAAACCAAGTTTCAATACTGCGCGATACGAATTGCAAAGACACGCCGTACAAAATCAAGCCTGGCACTACGCCCACTAAACCAAAAATCATGGCCAACTTAGCAATCAGCCTTGTACCAAACCGGCCCTTGTGCCAACGTACTGCAATCACGACCACCAAAACCACAATCACTAAAGTTAAGCTTGCCCCAATAATGATGTTCGCAGCGTATAGCCAAATAAAGTAATTATCGAAAAACTGGGTATTGGATGATGCAAGCGAAAGCATGATTAATAAAATCAATGCAAATGTGCCAATCAGACCTGCTGCGATTGGAAGAATGCGCCCTTTCCAAATTTCTTTTTGGGAAAACTTGGGAATGAATGAATTCAATGTCGTCTTCATCGCTGAATCAGGTTTTGTCCTGATGGATTGAACGGAAAGTGAAGCCACTCGCTACTCACATTCCAGTCGCGATTATTGAGGGCGTTGACTTGGAAGGGCTTCGGAAGCTTACTTAAATCCAGCGCCATTTTTAAGTCGGCTGTATACGACTTACTCGGATCAATCTGCGCGTTATCAAACACCCGCCAACCACCAATACTGCCGATCACTTGTAACGCCTCTGCAATGGTGGGCGCAGAAAAGGTAAATCCCTCAGATGAAATTCGATACTGTTTAGTGAGGGGCTGATAAGAGAGTCGGGCTTGCTTTTGGGCAAAGATCGATTTTTCATCAAACCAATACCAGCGGGAGCGGGTTAGATCAAACTCGGTTTGAAAATATAGAACCACTCCTTTTTGAACTGCATCTTCTAGGCCCGGCGATAACTCAATTTGAAAAGTGGCATTAAGCAGCCAGTCGTTATCTGACCGCTCCAACTCAACGGATTTGATTTTGATTCCTTCGGCATATGCAGCACCCGCACCCAAACCCAGGGCTAACAATATGCATAGAATCAGTTGTTTAATGCTTTGGCTCATGGCCCATTTTTCTTAAACAAGGCATAGTAAAAACCATCATTTGTAGCGGTCGGCAGAATCTGCCCCGGAGCGCTTAATCGTAATGCATTGGGGTATTCTGCTGCAAACCATTTAGCCTGCTCTTCTCCCTCCTCGGGAAAAATAGAGCAAGTGATGTACAAAAGTGTGCCATTGGTTTTTAGCATTTGCCAAGTCTGTGCCAGGATGCTCCGCTGTTTTTGCTGCAACTGAGCGATATCCGAAGCGCGACGTAGAAAAGGAATGTCTGGGTGGCGAGCCACAATACCCGAGGCCGAGCATGGGGCATCGAGCAAAATTTTGTCAAAAAGCTTGCCATCCCACCAAGATGATTGCGAGGCATCCCCCCTGACAATCTGCACTTTATCTGTATGCAGACGCAGACGGTCTAAATTTCCGCCAATACGAGCAAGCCTGTCTTTGTCTATTTCAAGGGCAACCGTATCAGCATCAGCCCACTCTAATAAATGTGCTGTTTTGCCACCGGGGGCTGCGCAAGCATCTAAGATCAAATCGCCTGCTTTTGGATCTAACAATATCGCCGCTAATTGGGCGCCAGAGTCTTGAACAGAAACAGCTCCGCTGTAAAACTCAGGCAAGTCTGATACGGGCACAGCCTCATCAAGTATTAGCGCCGCAGGAAGCGAAACACCCGCAAGGGCATCAAGGGCCTTAGAAGCAATTCCGACTTGGGCCAACATCGCTTGGTATTGCTCACGCGTATATTGCCTTGTATTGACTCGCAGTATTAGTGGGGCGCGTTGAGCTTGCTGATGAGCAATCGCTTGCCACTCTTTAGGGTAAGTCTTCTTTAAATTGGCGCGCCACCACGCTGGGTAATACATCGAAATCGGGTCGGGCAAGTAACCCTGATCAACAATAGCTTGAAACTTCTGGCTTACCTTACGCAATACTGCATTCACCATCCCCTTGGCATAGAGCGTTTTATCGTAAAGGGCGCACGCCTCAACCGCCTGGTCGACAATCGTATGCGTGGCATAAGCTTGCTGATTCCCATGCATAAATAATGCGATTGCAACGCTCAAGAGATATGTCGCTTCAGGAGGCGGTGTCTTTGGCACAAATTCTTTAATCAGTTCTTGTGAGCCATTCCATTTACGTAAAGCGTCAAAGGTCAGACTTTGAACGATGGGGCGCTCGTGTGCACCAAGCTGATCGAGCACTTCGCCCAACGATCTACCGTGCATGACTTCGCCAAGCGCTTGTGCTGCGATCGTAATTGCCTCTGACAAGGGCAAATTGTGACTTGCCAAGCGCTCAGTCAAACCGGCTCTTTTCTTGCTGCTCTAAAAGAACATGAAGGCCTAGCTTGGCATTCATTCTTTTGCCACCAGGTCTCTGAATCTCGATTAATTCAATCACTCCATCTCCACATTGAACATAAACTCCCGTTTCAGATGTACCCAATATTTGACCCGGGGATGCTGACTGCTTTTGTGGCGCCCCTACAGCTAGAGCAGAATTGAAAATCTTGATAAGCTCTCCACCCAGGCTTGCGCTTGCGCCAGGAAAAGGATTAAACGCACGAATCCGTTGATCGATTTCACTGGCGCTCAATTGCCAATGAATCTCTGCCTCGCTCTTAAGAATTTTTTCTGCATAGCTCACGCCATCTTTTGCTTGTGGGGTTCTTACTAAAATGTTTCCGGCGTCTAGTGCGTTCAATGTTTGCACTATGAGATTGGAGCCCATATTTGCCAAGCGATCATGCAGGGATGCACTCGTTTCTTCTTTTGCAATATCAAGCTCTTGCATCAAGACGATATCGCCAGTATCTAAGCCCGCATCCATTTGCATGATGCATATGCCCGTCTTCTGATCGCCAGCCTCTATCGCCCTTTGAATTGGGGCAGCACCTCGCCAACGAGGCAAGAGAGAGGCGTGGATATTAAAGCAACCAAAGCGGCCTTTTTGTTCTGCAAGATCCAAAATTTCTTGCGGCAAGATTAGGCCATAGGCCACCACCACCATCGCATCAAACTCTAGCTTGGCAAGCTGTTGATAGGCGGACTCTGCCTCTACTTTTTTTTCAGGATCGATAGCACTCCGTTTAAGTGTGCTGGGTTGTAAAACAGGAATATTTTTTTCGAGCGCAAAAGTCTTGACGGGGCTTGCATGCAAATGCATCCCTCTGCCCGCTCTACGATCTGGTTGTGTCAGTACCAAAACAATCTGATGGCCAGCCGCCTCAATAGCGCGCATTGCTTGAGCTGCAAACTCAGGGGTTCCAGCAAAGACGATGTTCATTGGCTACGCTTAGCGCTGCTCCGCTAATTCTTTGGCGCGCTTTTTCATTTTGAGAGAGATGCGATTCCGCTTGAGAAGTGATAAGTACTCAACAAAAACTTTTCCTTGCAGATGGTCCATCTCATGCTGCAAACAAACTGCGAGCAAACCATCTGCCTCAATCTCAAACGGTTTACCGTGAAGATCGATCGCCTTGACGCGAATGTTAGCCGGTCGATCCACTTCATCGTAATATTCCGGCACTGAGAGGCAACCCTCCCGCCAGGATTTTTTTTCTTCGCTAGCCCATACCAGTTCAGGGTTAATGAATACCATGAGTTCGTTTTGGTCGTCAGATACATCAATCACAATAATTTGTTCGTGAATATCTACTTGCGTTGCTGCAAGGCCAACCCCGGGCGCATCGTACATCGTCTCTGCCATATCCTTGACGATTCCTCTGATGCGCTCATCCACCTTATCAACAGGTTTGGCTCGCTTATGTAAACGAAGGTCTGGATAGCAAAGGACGGGTAATAAAGCCATGTCTGAATTATCTAACAGACCAATCTGAATAGGCTGATTGCTGAAATTTTTCCAAGGCCGAGAATGGCTTGATGAACAATCAGCCCCAATCACAATCTATTTTCTCTTTAGCTCTTGGCGACCCAAACTACCCTAAACGCTTGCTTGACTTAGCCGATCCCCCTCGCACTATTTATATAGTGGGAAACGGAGGGTTACTGAAATTGCCTATGGTCGCCATCGTTGGCTCTCGGTTAGCCAGCCCGGAGGGCATTAAAAATGCTGACTACTTTGCCAAGAGCCTTTCCAATCAGGGTCTACTGGTGATTTCCGGCTTGGCTAGGGGGATTGATGGGGCCTCCCACCGGGCGGCCCTTGCGGCAGGTCAGCCCACATTAGCCATCTGCGGAACTGGTCTAGATCTTGCCTACCCTCCTGAACATAAGGCGCTAGCGCAGGAAATTGCCAAAAATGGTCTTTTATTCAGCGAGCTACCTTTGGGTGCTGGACCCAGGGCCTTTCATTTCCCGCGAAGAAACCGCTTGATTGCAGCCCTAGCCATCGGGGTTTTGGTCGTGGAGGCCGCTCAGCGCTCTGGCTCCCTCATTACGGCGCGCCTTGCAATGGAGCTGGGCAGGGAAGTGTTTGCCATACCCTCGTCAATTCATAGCCCCTTGTCTGCCGGTTGCCATCATTTAATTGGGCAGGGTGCAAAACTGGTGGCCTCTCCAAAAGAAGTTCTGGAAGAGCTAATTTATTGAAAAACCCACTTTAAATGGCAAAAAAACGCTATTTTCTATTTAGTAAGGGGCTAATTTGCCTATTTATTGGGCTCAAAAATACAGCGATTTGGACTTTTCACAATTTATCGGTTAATAATAAAAAAGGGGTAATTAGTTGGTCGGCATGCATTTTGGTTTAAATTGGTCGTCTTTTTTCCCTATTCCATCCATCTTTTTTAAGCTCAAATTTAGGCAAACGCGTGGCTAAAGCACCTACCAAAACTAGCGCAAAGTCTTCTGGCGTTGATCACCCAAAAGCGCTGATCATTGCCGAAAAGCCTTCGGTCGCCAATGACATTGCCAAAGCTCTGGGTGGATTTACAAAATATGAAGACTATTTTGAGAGCGAAGACTTTGTTGTCTCCTCTGCTGTGGGTCACCTTCTAGAAATTGCTGCCCCCGAGGAATATGACGTCAAGCGGGGTAAATGGTCTTTTGCTAATTTGCCCGTTGTGCCTCCGCACTTTGATCTGCGCCCCATCGCCAAAACTGAATCCCGTCTCAAAGTTCTACAAAAGCTGATTAAGCGTAAAGATATCAATATGCTGATCAATGCTTGTGACGCGGGTCGCGAGGGTGAGTTAATTTTTCGCTTGATTGCGCAGCATGCTAAAGCACCTCAAGGTGTTAAGCGTCTCTGGCTGCAATCGATGACACCCAACGCCATTCGCGAAGGTTTTGCAAAACTGCGCAGCGATGAAGAAATGCAACCTTTGGCAGATGCAGCTCGTTGCCGCTCTGAAGCCGATTGGTTAGTTGGCATTAACGGTACTCGTGCCATGACTGCTTTTAATAGTAAAAGCGGTGGGTTCTTTTTAACCACAGTTGGTCGTGTTCAAACGCCAACACTATCGATTGTGGTTGAGCGCGAAGAATTAATTCGTAAATTTGTCTCTAAAGATTATTGGGAAGTGAAAGCCGAGTTCATTGCTGCCGCTGGTGTCTATGAAGGTCGCTGGTTTGATCCTAAGTTTAAAAAAGATGTAACTGCGCCCGATGCACGTGAGAATCGCCTATGGAGTGAAGCTGCTGCACAAAGTATTGTGGCCGCCTGCCGAGATAAAAAAGCAAACGTTACCGAAGAAGCAAAACCTGCAACGCAACTTCCTCCTCAGCTGTTTGACTTAACCAGCTTACAACGCGAGGCCAATGCGCGCTTTGGTTTCTCGGCCAAGAACACTTTAGGTCTTGCACAAGCTCTATATGAAAGACACAAAGTTTTAACCTATCCAAGAACAGACTCTAAGGCTCTGCCAGAAGACTATCTTGATACTGTCAAACAAACGATTGAAAATCTTGCACAACACTCTCAAGATTTGCGTCCTTTTGCTGAGCAAATATTAAAGGGTGACGCCAAAGATCCAAAGAACAAAGCTGGCTATGGTTGGATCAAACCCAATAAACGCATTTTTGATGACAGCAAAATTTCAGATCACTTTGCAATTATTCCTACGCTTGAGGCGCCCAAAACCTTAAGCGAGCCTGAGTTCAAGCTCTATGATTTGGTAGTACGTCGGTTCTTGGCGGTGTTCTATCCTGCTGCTGAGTTCCGCGTCACCACACGCATTACTGAAACTTCGGGACACCACTTCAAAACAGAAGGCCGTGTTTTAGTCAATCCAGGGTGGTTAACTGTTTATGGCAAAGCCAATCAAGCTGACGATGAATTGGTTGCAGTCAAGGAAGGTGAGAGCGTCCAAACCGAATCTATTGCGGCGATACCCTTAAAAACCAAGCCCCCAGCTCGTTACTCAGAAGCAACCTTGCTATCCGCCATGGAAAGCGCTGGCAAGTGGGTTGATGATGATGAAATGCGTGAGGCAATGGCCGAGAAAGGCCTTGGCACTCCAGCAACGCGCGCAGCAATTATTGAGGGCTTGCTAGCAGAAAAATATATGGTGCGCGAGGCTCGCGAACTCATTCCGACTGCAAAAGCCTTTCAGCTAATGACCTTGTTGCGCGGCCTCGATGTAGAAGAGCTCACACGTCCTGATCTCACTGGTAACTGGGAAAATAAACTGGCTCTCATTGAGCAAAGCAAGATGAGCCGCGACACTTTTATGCAAGAGATTGCGCAAATGACGCAACGGATTGTGAAGCGTGCGAAAGAATACGACAGCGATACCATTCCCGGTGACTATGCCACTTTGCAAACACCTTGCCCCCATTGCAAGGGTGCCGTTAAAGAAAACTATCGTCGCTTTGCTTGTGAAAAGTGCGGATTCACGATTAGCAAGACGCCGGGTGGGCGCGCCTTTGAATACCCCGAGGTCGAAGAGCTTCTAAAAGAAAAAACCATTGGGCCATTGCAGGGCTTTCGCAGCAAGATGGGTCGTCCGTTTGCAGCCATCATTAAATTAAGTGAAATCCCTGAAGATGATGCAGATTATCCAAACGCAGGCTTTAAGCTTGAGTTTGACTTTGGTAACTCACAAGAGGATGAGTCTGAGGCAATTGATTTCACAGGACGACAAGCTTTGGGAGTCTGTCCTAAATGTTCTGGCGCAGTATATGAAGATGGTATGCGTTACCTCTGTGAGCACAATACCGGCCCCGCTAAAACTTGCGATTTCAAAACCGGCAAGGTTGTTCTTCAGCAAGAAATTTCTACTGAGCAAGTCGCAAAATTATTGAAGGAAGGCAAAACAGACTTATTGACCAACTTCAAATCTAATCGAACCGGTCGTGGCTTTAAGGCCTATCTAGCACTTGGGCCAGATGGAAAAATTGGTTTTGAGTTTGAGGCCAAAGCACCTAAAGCGGAAGGGGCTGGCCCCGCCAAGAAGCGCGCCGGATCGAGCGCTGCAAGCAAGTCTGCAGTTAAGCCTAAGCGCGCTAGCAAGGCAGCATCGTCTAGCACCTGAGCCGTAATCAGCTTTGCAGATAGGGCAGACCAAAGCGCGCCCCGAGATCCAAAAGCGCTGGCTATAAAGATTCCGGGGCGTTGACTCAAGGCACCAATAATCGGCAATCGATCCCCCGCAACGCAACGCACTCCCACAAAGCTGCCATGGCTTTGAAGATCGGCTAAGTTGCCTTCAGCAAAGCTCAAGAGCGATCTTGCTTGCTCACGATTAAATTGATCGCTGCTATGTCTGGGAAGTAAATCCTCTTCACCTTCGTCGTAGCTTGAGCCGACCATCCAAATTCGCTGACCATCATCAGTTACTTGTGCTGGCAAACAATAGCCATCTCCAGATATGCCGACCGAGGGAAGCTCTTGTGCCCAAGGGCTGTTTTCTGCCACTGAAAAAATGCTCAGCTGCCCACGCACCGGTCTTAGCGGCAGCCGCACTCTTAGACTATCGATTAGAGGCTTAGTATGTACGCCGGCAGCAATCACCACTTTATCGGCACTGAGTACTGTTTCATTCTTTTTGTTGAGGAGCAACCAGTGGTCATTAATGCGCTCTAGCTGAATAATTTCTTGATTCCAATAAGTGCTCAGCCCGCTTCGTGGCTCAAGCAATTTTTTAGCGGCCGCTGCAAGGCTCATCGATGCGCCACGCGGTAACCAAACTCCATTTTGTTTGATGCCACAAATGTGTTCTGCATCTTTTGCCTCAAGGGCAATTGCCATGCTTTCATCAAGCTCAAGGGTTTGTAAATATGCTGCTACCTCTGCTCGATCAAACATTTTGTCTTTCTTGCTTGGTTGAAAAATGCCATGTTGATTCCAGCAACCCCCCCACTGAGCTTCTGCCAGTAAAAAAGCAATGCGAGTAAGGCGGAGTAAGCGCGCAGACCCTCTACCAATATGGGGGTGTGCAATGGCGTAGGCATGACTTGAACATGCAGTGGCTGGGCCTGCTGCTGCATCGACTACACCAACGGCTTGTCCCTGCTCAAGCAAGGCATTGGCAATAGCGGCACCGGCAATGCCAGCCCCAATCACCACTACGGCATGGTGTTGGGGTTTAATCACAAGACTGAAGTTAAGCGCCCTAACTTAGGCGCTTAAGCGTTCCTCAATTTTGGCTTGGGTTGCTAGCAACTCTTTGGGTAGGCGCTCGCCGAGATGGGCAAAGAGCTCGGAGTGAAGTTTAAGTTCGTTCTTCCAATCTTCCCTTCCAACTGCGATCGCTTTTTGAAACTGGGCTGCAGAGTAGTCCAAGCCACCCCAGTGCAAATCAGCGTGCTGAGGAGAGATGCCAAATGGTGTTTCTATACCGTTTGCTTTTCCTTCAACGCGGCCCAGAATCCAAGAGAGCACTCGCATATTTTCTCCAAAACCAGGCCAGACAAATTTACCATTCTCATCTTTGCGGAACCAGTTAACGCAATAAATTTTGGGCAGCGTTGCTCCATCCGCTTCTAACTTCTTCCCAATGTTTAACCAGTGACGGAAATAATCGCTCATGTTGTATCCAGCAAAAGCAATCATCGCAAAGGGGTCGCGCCGCACAACACCGACTTGACCCGTTATGGCCGCAGTGGTTTCAGAACCCAAGGTGGCGGCCATGTAAACGCCCTCCACCCAGTCGCGCGCCTCACTTACGAGTGGAACAGTATTAGAGCGACGCCCGCCAAACAAGAATGCATCAATTGGAACGCCTTCTGGATCATCCCATTTTGGATCAACCACTGGATTGTTTGTTGCCGCAACGGTAAAGCGAGAATTCGGGTGTGCCGCTTTACGTCCTGCAGCGCCATCAGCTGGGGTCCAGTCTTTACCTTGCCAATCAATCAAATGAGCAGGCGGAGTTTCTGTTAAACCTTCCCACCATACATCACCATCATCAGTGAGGCCAACGTTAGTAAAGATGACATCTTGGTTTAAGGAATCCAAGCAATTTGCATTGGTTTGACGATTGGTTCCTGGCGCTACGCCAAAATATCCAGACTCCGGATTAATGGCGTACAGGCGGGTTTTGCCATTTGCATCTTTGCGCGGCTTGATCCAAGCAATGTCATCACCAACAGTCGTGACTTTCCAACCCTCAAAACCTTTTGGTGGAATCATCATGGAGAAATTCGTTTTTCCACAAGCTGATGGGAAGGCAGCGGCGATGTGAAACTTCTTTCCTTCAGGAGAGGTGACTCCCAAAATCAACATATGCTCTGCAAGCCATCCTTGGTCGCGGCCCATATTAGAGGCGATTCTTAATGCAAAGCATTTTTTGCCTAGTAATGCATTGCCTCCATAGCCCGAACCAAATGACCAAATCTCACGAGTCTCTGGATAGTGCACGATGTACTTGGTTTTGTTGTTTGGCCAAGCAACGTCTTTCTCGCCAGCTGCCAGCGGCTTACCAACAGAGTGAACGCAAGGCACAAACTCGCCATTGCTGCCAAGCTGATCAATTACAGCCTTGCCCATGCGCGTCATGATGCGCATATTAATCGCAACGTAAGGGCTGTCCGAAACTTCAACACCAATGTGCGCAATGGGGGAACCAATTGGGCCCATGGAAAAAGGGACTACATACATTGTTCTGCCACTCATGCAGCCCTTAAAAAGAGGATTTAAAGTTGCCCGCATTTCTTTGGGCTCTACCCAGTTGTTGGTGGGCCCCGCATCTTCTTTCTTGTTAGAGCAGATAAAAGTACGATCTTCAACGCGAGCGACATCATCTGGATCAGATAGAGCCAGAAATGAATTTTTACGTTTTGCAGGATTTAGGCGCTTAAATACGCCCGCCTTCACCAAGAGCTCACACAGTGAGTCATATTCGGCCTGTGAGCCATCGCACCAGTGAATTTTATCGGGCTGGGTTAAGGCGGCTACCTCTGCAACCCATTGAATTAATTGATTATTTTTTACGTAAGCGGGTGCATTTACGTTCACTTGGCTGATATCGACTGTGCTCATGTGATCCTTGGGGGAGTAATTTTGGATCACACGATTTTAACATTTTGGTCATATTTAACGACCTGCCTAGCCTAGAAAAAACCCTCTATTTACCAATACAAAACTGACTAAAAATTTTTCCTAGAAGATCGTCAGGAAGGAGTTTTCCGGTAATCTTTCCTAGCTCATCTTGCGCTAAACGGAGCTCTTCTGCAAATAACTCCAGTGAATTGTTGCCATTTATCGCGAACTGTTCTGATTTTTCAATATGTTCCATGGCCCGGTCTAGGCAATCTAAATGGCGGCGGCGCGCCAGTATCCCACCCTCTTGAGGCGTACTCCATCCCGCAATTTCAAGAATTCTGTGTTTAAGCTCTTCAACCCCCTGCCCCGTTTTGGCAGAAATCTTTAAGTTCTCGTCAGCCCCAAAGATATTAGGGGGCAATAGGTCTGCCTTGTTGTGTAGTTCCAAAATGGGGCACTTGGGTGGTAGAGCAGCAATAATTTCTGCCTTGAGCTTCATGTCTTCTACGGATTCTTTTTCCGCATTGGCAGCATCTTTTAAATAAACAACTAAATCCGCCATGCGGATAGCGTCCCAAGAGCGCTCTATACCCTTTGCTTCCACTTCATCTTGGGGCTCTCTCAGGCCAGCAGTATCAATAATATGAATCGGCACGCCATTAATGGTGATGCTTTCTTTTACTCGATCGCGAGTGGTGCCGGCAATCGGCGTCACTATCGCAACCTCTTCGCCAGCCAAGCGATTTAGCAATGAACTCTTACCAACGTTCGGCGCACCCACCAAAACCAATTGAATGCCGTCACGCAAGATTTTTCCTTGCTTCGCATTAGCTCGTAGATGGGCAAGTTTTGAGACTACTTTTTGTAGGCGCTGTTTAGCTTGAGCATTTTCTAAAAACTCAATTTCTTCTTCCGGGAAATCTAAGGTGGATTCAACCAAAATCCGTAGTTGTGTAATCTCTTCTACCAATGCATTGATGTCGTCCGAGAATGCACCCTGCAAAGAACGTGCGGCGCTGCGAACAGCGGCCTCACTTTGAGCATCAATGAGATCGGCCACCGCTTCAGCTTGAGCCAAATCCATTTTGTCATTTAAGTAAGCCCGCAGAGTGAACTCTCCTGGCTCTGCAATTTGCAAATCAATCTCTTTTCCGACTTCGAGACATCGCTTTAGCACTAGCTCTAAAAGTTGCGGGCCACCATGACATTGAAGCTCGATAACATCTTCGCCGGTGAACGAAGCGGGAGCCTCAAAATAAATTGCCAACAACTGATCAATGATGTTGTTTTGTCCATCGCGAAAACTCTGAAGACTTACCTGTCTGGGCGCAAGTGGTTTGTGTAATAAATTACTAGCGAAGCTTTTCAGATTGGGGCCGCTTACCCTGATAACACCAACACCCGCCTTACCCGGGGCGCTGGCAACAGCAATGATGGGCGCCTTACGAGTCATCATCGCTGTTATCTCTGTAGAAAAATTATGGGCTTTTTAGGCGCCCGCTTTCTTTCCAAACAATTTATTGATTTGCCATTGCTGCGCGATCGACAACATATTGTTGACTACCCAATACAGCACTAAACCTGCTGGGAAGAAAAAGAACATGATGGAAAAAACAATCGGCATATACATCATCACCTTTGCCTGTATGGGGTCGGGTGGTGTTGGATTAAGCTTGGTTTGAACAAACATAGAAATTGCCATCACGACTGGCAAAATGTAATAAGGGTCTGGTACGGAGAGGTCATGGATCCAACCAATCCATGGAGCACCTCGGGTCTCGACGGAAGATAGCAGTACCCAGTAAAGCGAAATGAAAACGGGAATTTGAATCACGACTGGCAAACAACCACCAACCGGATTAATTTTTTCTTTTTTATACATCTCCATCATGGCTTGGTTCAGCTTCTGAGGATCCCCTTTGTATTGCTCTTTCATAGCCATCAGGCGAGGCTGCACTTCTTTCATGCGCGCCATTGACTTATAGCTTGCAGCAGAAAGTGGGAAGAAGGCCAGCTTGATGAGGATGGTAAGCAAAATAATTGACCAGCCCCAGTTACCAACATATGAGTGGATTTTTGCTAACAGCCAAAAAATGGGTTTTGCCAAAATAGTGAGGTAGCCATAATCTTTAAGGAGCTCTAAACCAGGAGCGATACCCTCTAACATTTTTTCTTCTTGTGGGCCAACAAACAATCGGGCTTTTTCTACTACCGTTGTCCCTTTATCGATTGCCCCAAGCGGAATTTGCATACCAATTCGATATAAATTCACATCCACTTTGTCAGCATAGATATCGCGCACAACCTTATCGCCCGGAATCCATGCGCTGGCAAAATAATGTTGCACCATTGCTACCCAACCACTTTGTCCGGCTGGAATTTGCTTGGGTACCTCGGCCTTGTTCTTTTCAATATCTTCAAAATTTACTTTTCTGAACTTATCGTTCTCTGTGTACGCCGCAGGGCCGGTAAAAGTGCTAGCCGAGAAAGCGCCACCAAATGGGCCCACTTTTGGCTCACTAGTACCATCGCGTACGATTTCGGTATAGAGCACCAGCGGATTTGCGCTCGCATTTGATTGCGTAACACGATGACCCACATCAATTACATAGCTGCCAGGGTTCAATAAAAAAGTTTTTTCTAACTTAACGCCATTGCGCTCGCTGACCAATACTAAAAATGGTCTGCCAGATCCATCCTTGCCAGCTTGCTGTAATTTAAATGCACTAGTGTGATTGGGTAGGTCTGGGTTGCCGATAGCAATCAGGCCCGAGCGTGCAAAGTATTTGTGAGCCAGGGTATATTGCAGCAACTCAACCGGCTTTTGATCCGCGTTTAACTCTTTTAAGAGCTTCGCATCAATGACGTTGGCGCCTATAGAGCTGATTTCTACTCGAAGTACATCATTCTCTAAAACGAACTTTTCGCCTTGCTCTAGGTTTACATTTTCTTTTGGTAGGGCGCTCGAGAGGTTCGCTGGTGCGCCAGACACTGGCGATGGAAGATCGATCTTATTTTGGTTCGTGCCTTGGGCTACGTTAGCGGGCTTGCTTGGTGCACTAGAAAATAACGAGGGCTTTCCTTGATAGGTTTGCCAGTTGTTATAAAGCATGAGGGCTGATAAAGAGAAGACCGCCCAAAGTATTGTTTTTTTAAAGTCCATTTGCTTCACTTAAAGAATGAGATATCTGTTTTACAGCAGGATCGTGGCCGCCGTGTGACCAAGGATTACAACGCAAGATACGCCAGCCACTTAAGCCGACGCTCTTAAAGAAACCATAATGTTTAAAACAATCGCAAGCATACTGTGAGCAGCTTGGAATGTACTTGCACTGCGACCCAAAATAGGGGCTCAGGCTAATTTGATAAAGCCTAAGCAGTTTTATTGCCAAAGCGTTTAAAGGTCGCATTAGATGAGGCCCGACAATTGATTGCGCAATACGTCCTTTTCTTTACTTCTGAGTCGTCCGCGCGTTTCTCGACCTATCGGTGATCGTAGTTTGACAACAACGTCTAAAGTTAGCCGTGCATTACGAATGTGCTCACGCAACATCCGTTTAAGTCTATTGCGGTCTACGGCGCGCTTGGCAAATTTTTTAGCAACTGCTACGCCAAGGTCCGGACTGGATTCAGCCTTTGGGTCGGCCGAGTAAAGCCCCCAATGGGAACTTGTCTTGGGACGCGTCTTTAATAACTCAGAAATCCTGGCGCTATTCAAAGGCAAACTTAGACAGCTAAACGTTTACGGCCTTTGGCTCGGCGTGCGTTTAAAACGGCGCGACCACTCTTGGTTTTCATACGAATACGAAAGCCATGGGTACGCTTGCGGCGGGTAACTGAGGGTTGGTATGTTCTTTTCATGATCGATCCTAGGAAAGCCGACTATTTTCGTGCTTACAGCCCAAAAGGTCAACCTAAGCTGACAAATATATAGGTGTTTTCTCTATTTTCTGTCTGATTTTGGCCTAGTGGCTTAATTTAAATAGCATTTTTATATTTATTCACAAGTTATCCACAGGATTTCCACGGTTTTCTTCCTTGTGGATAACTTTTGGAGATGGCTACAATGGATCCTCCAAAAATATGAGCAACTTACAAATTCCACCCACACTCAATTTGCCAACCCCTTTGGGGTTTTGGGACAACGCACTTGGCACATTGTCACGTGAGCTATCCCCTCAGCAATTTAAAACTTGGATCCAGCCCTTGCGCCTGCTTTCACATGATGTAAGTGACAACTCACTTACAATAGGGGCACCCAATAGATTCAAGTTAGACTGGATCAAAAAGACTTTTTCCGATCGCTTTCAGGAGTTGGCAGCCCAATATTTTGGTCAATCTACGACCTTAAATTTTGTGCTGGATGTTGAGGGGGCTGTTGTTGAGGCCGCCTCACCCCGGGTTACAGTAGACCCCACACACGGTGGCGAGGCTTTGGCTTCCGAAGATAACCCTGTTCAAGTCGAACAAGTTTTTGAGATTGAGGACCATTCGAAGCTCAACCCAAGCCTCACTTTTGAAACCTTTGTAACCGGGAAAGCAAATCAATTGGCTCGGGCCGCATCTATTCAGGTGGCCCACAACCCCGGCAGCTCTTATAACCCTATGTTTTTGTATGGTGGGGTTGGTTTAGGCAAAACCCACCTCATACACGCAATTGGTAACCATCTTTTAAAAGAGAAGCCAAACGCCAGAATTCGATACATTCATGCTGAGCAGTATGTTTCTGACGTGGTGAGGGCATATCAACAAAAGGCCTTTGATCGCTTTAAGCGCTACTACCATTCGCTCGATTTGCTTTTAATCGACGATATTCAATTCTTTAGCGGGAAGTCCAGGACGCAAGAGGAGTTTTTTTACGCCTTTGAGGCGCTCTTAAGCAACAAGTCTCAAGTGATTATTACCAGCGACACCTATCCAAAAGAGATGGCTGGCATTGATGATCGACTGATCTCTCGCTTTGACTCTGGCCTGACCGTTGCCATTGAGCCGCCAGAATTAGAAATGCGAGTGGCCATTTTGATGAAAAAGGCCGCTGAAGAGGGCATCCCCATGAGTGAGGATGTTGCTTTCTTTGTTGCAAAACACCTTCGCTCTAATGTGCGAGAGCTGGAGGGGGCGCTACGGAAAATTTTGGCATTTGTTCGGTTCCATGGCAGAGAGGTCACGATAGAGGTTGCCCGCACGGCCTTAAAGGACCTGCTGTCTATTCAAAATCGGCAAATCTCGGTAGAAAACATTCAGAAGGCGGTGGCTGATTTTTACAGTATTAAGGTCGCTGATATGTACTCTAAAAAGCGGCCTGCCAATATTGCCCGCCCAAGACAAATTGCCATGTTTATGGCTAAGGAACTAACCCAAAAGAGCCTGCCTGAGATAGGGGAGCTGTTTGGGGGGCGAGACCACACAACCGTATTGCACGCCGTTCGCAAGGTTGCTGAAGAGCGCTCACACGACAGCCAACTAAACCACGAAATTCACGTAATTGAGCAAACCTTAAAGGCGTAATTTAAGCCTGTGGATAAGGTTGTGGATAGCCCAATGGATAAGTTTGGGGATAGCGGGTGGATAAATTGTGGAAAGGTCCCGCTTCGTGCAAAAATAGGGTGTTGAACAAAAGTTATCCAATTTTTGTCCAGCGCTTATACAAGAGTTTTCCACAGGTTTTTTTGATAGTAGTGCGTTGTTAGTAAAGTGTTTTTTGACTTATCCACTGAAAAGCAAACCCTTATTACTATTACTACTTAGATATATACAAACAAGGATTTAAAAGCAATGCAACTCGTTAACACTTCTCGCGATAGTTTATTAAAACCCCTACAGGTGGTTAGTGGAATTGTTGAACGTAGACACACCTTACCGATTTTGGCGAACCTCCTTTTTAGAAAAGCTGGCGAGAAGGTTTCCTTTGTTTCAACTGATATCGAAATTCAAATTACGACTAATGCCAATTTTGGTGTTGGTGCTGAAGAAGTCACAACAACAGTTGCGGCACGTAAGCTATTAGATATTCTTCGTGCGTTACCAGAAGGGCCTGTTGCACTAAACCTTAAAGACAATAAGATGGTTGTGCAGAGTGGCAAGAGCCGCTTTTCTTTGCAAACACTCTCTGCGACTGAATTCCCGGTAATGCAAAGTGTTGGTGAGGTTACAGCTAGCTGGAAAATGACCCAGAAAAGTTTTCGCCAACTTATTAGCCAGGTCCACTTCGCTATGGCTCAACAAGACATTCGCTACTATTTAAATGGCATGTTGTTGGTTATTGAGGGCAAGCAAGTAATTGCTGTTGCAACCGATGGTCATCGTCTTGCATATTCTCAAATAGAACTTAATGAGGCACCTTCAGGTTCAGGTCAAAAACAAGAAGTCATTATTCCTCGTAAAACCATTTTGGAGTGTCAACACCTTTTAGAAGAATCAGACGAGCCGCTTGAAATGAGTTTGACATCCAATCAAGTCAAATTTAGTTTTGGTGATATTGAGTTAATTTCTAAATTGGTCGAGGGTAAGTTTCCCGATTTTCAACGCGTTATTCCAAAAGGACAGAAGAATTCTTTGGTGGTTGGTCGTGAGGTATTGCAGGCAGCACTGCAACGCGCCGCTATTTTGACCACCGATAAATTTAAGGGTGTGCGCTTTTCCTTGTCACCCAATCGCATCACCATTCAATCTACTAATGCTGAACAGGAAGAGGCTCAAGAGGAAATCGAGACAGATTACTCTGGCGATGCAGTAGAGATTGGTTTTAATGTAAGTTATTTATTAGATGTTTTATCCAACCTCAAAAACGAAAAAGTTCAAATTAGCCTGGGCGATGCAAACAGTAGCGCGGTAATTACATTACCTGGTTCCGAGAACTTTAAGTATGTTGTGATGCCAATGCGTATTTAATTTAGAAGAAAATGACTGAAGAAAAAAAAGTAGTAGAGCAATACGGCGCATCATCGATTCAAATCTTAGAAGGTCTTGAGGCGGTTCGTAAACGTCCCGGCATGTATATCGGCGACACGTCCGATGGTACCGGCCTTCACCATCTTGTTTTTGAGGTTCTCGACAACTCAATTGATGAGGCCTTAGCGGGTTATTGCTCAGAAATCACGGTGGTTATCCAAACCGACAACTCTATATCCATTGTTGATAACGGTAGGGGCGTTCCCACCGGCATCAAATACGACGATAAACATGAACCCAAGCGTAGTGCTGCTGAGATTGTCATGACGGAGCTCCATGCGGGGGGCAAGTTTGATCAAAACAGCTACAAAGTGTCTGGTGGACTGCATGGCGTAGGTGTTAGTTGCGTGAATGCTTTATCCAAATGGTTAAAGTTGACGATTCGCCGCGACGGTAAAACCCACTACATGGAGTTTGAGCGGGGGGTTGTAAAAAACCGCAACATTGAAGAAGAAAATGGCGTTGCCATTTCGCCTATCTCAGTAACAGGAAGCACGGAGCTCTCTGGAACAGAGGTGCACTTCTTGGCCGATGAAGAAATATTTGGTCACGTCGAATTTCACTATGAAATTTTAGTGAAACGCATTCGGGAGCTTTCCTTCTTAAATAATGGTGTACACATCCGCTTAATTGATCAGCGCACCGGTCAAGAAGAAGATTTTGCTTTCTCCGGCGGCGTTAAGGGATTTGTTGAATACATCAATCAAAACAAAAGCGTTCTTCACCCCAACGTGTTTTATGCGGAGGGTGTTAGACCCTCAGACCTGGGTGGACAGATTACAGCTGAAGTTTCCATGCAGTGGAATGACAGCTTTAGTGAGCAGGTTCTTTGTTTTACAAACAACATCCCGCAACGCGATGGCGGTACTCACTTAACAGGACTGCGCGCAGCAATGACGCGCGTTATCAATAAATACATTGATGAAAACGAGATCGCCAAAAAGGCTAAAGTCGAAATTTCTGGCGACGATATGCGCGAAGGTCTGGCGTGTGTTTTGTCCGTCAAAGTGCCTGAGCCCAAGTTTTCTAGTCAAACCAAAGATAAGTTGGTTTCAAGCGAGGTTCGCGGACCCGTTGAGGAAATTGTTGCCGAGGCTCTAAGCGCTTTCCTTCAGGAGCGGCCAGCAGACGCAAAAATTGTTTGTGGCAAGATTGTTGATGCTGCTCGCGCTAGAGAGGCCGCACGCAAAGCGCGCGACATGACTCGTCGCAAAGGCGCTCTCGATGGTTTGGGTTTGCCTGGCAAACTTGCTGATTGCCAAGAAAAAGATCCCGCTAAGTCTGAATTGTTTATCGTCGAGGGCGACTCCGCGGGAGGCTCTGCAAAACAGGGGCGAGACAGACGCTTTCAGGCGATTCTTCCACTAAAAGGAAAAATTCTCAACGTAGAGAAGGCGCGCTTTGACAAAATGTTGGCAAGCCAAGAGGTGGTTACCTTAATCACTGTTTTGGGGACCGGCATTGGTGTAGAAGAATACAAAGCAGATAAGTTGCGCTATCACCGCATTATCATCATGACCGACGCGGACGTTGACGGAAGCCACATTCGCACGCTATTGCTCACCTTCTTCTATCGTCAGATGCCAGAGCTAATTGAGCGTGGCCATATTTATATTGCACAGCCTCCTTTGTATAAAGTGAAGTTTGGTAAACAAGAGCAATACATAAAAGACGACGTCGAACTTAACCAACTTCTTTTAAAGATTGCGCTAGAGGGCGCATCTTTGCAAACGCCAGCTGGAGAGCTGGTTGAGGGCGCGGCTTTGGCCGAACTATCAAAGCACTACCAAGTGATTCAATCCATTGTTGATCGACTCTCAAGAACGATCGATGAAGATGCGATCCGGGCGGTTGCTGCTGGCGTTCAATTAAATTTAGATACCGAGAAAGCCGCCCAAGAATCAGCAGAGCGCTTGCGTGTTGCCTTGGCCGATCCAAACAACCCGCTTGCTTTGCCACCAGAAATTATTGTGCAAAAAGAGGATCGCACAGAGCGGTTCCGCCTATTACTATCCAGAAGGGTTCATGGAAATTTGAAATTGTCAGCGATCAACTCTGACTTTGTTCATGGTGATGATTACCAAAGCTTGGCAAATGCAGCCGCAGTACTTGGCGGCAAAGTGTTGCCGGGCACCAAAGTGCGCCGCGGCGACCCTGATAAAAACCAAAAAGAACACACGGTTGATAACTTCCGCGCCGCATTCGCTTGGTTGCTTTCAGAGGCAGAGCGCGTTCTAAGCCGTCAGCGCTATAAAGGTTTGGGCGAAATGAACCCATCCCAGCTTTGGGAAACTACTATGGATGCAGACTCGCGTACATTGTTGCAAGTCAAGATAGAGGATGCCATTGCTGCCGATCAAGTTTTCACTACCTTAATGGGTGATGAAGTAGAGCCACGCAGAGCATTCATTGAAAAGAATGCTCTGATTGCCCGCAACCTAGACGTTTAATATGAAAAAGAAAAAATTATCACCACCCAAGGTGGATAGATCACGCATTGCTGTAAAGACGTCGCCAATCCATGGCAAGGGAGTCTTTGTGGTTAAGCCAATTAAAAAAGGTGAGGCCATTATTGAGTACAAAGGTGAACGCATTAGTTGGAAAAAAGCAGAGAGACGTCACCCTCATGACCCCAAAGACCCAAACCATACTTTCTACTTTTCGTTAGAGGATGGTCGTGTAATTGATGCGAAGTATGGTGGAAATGCAGCTCGCTGGATTAATCACTCGTGCAAGCCTTGTTGTGAAACTCAAGAAGAGTCTTACGATGGGAAGCCCCGTGTTTTTGTTTATGCGTTGCGTGACTTAAAGCCTGGCGAAGAGCTTTTTTATGACTACTCTTTGGGCGTAGAGGGTCGCGTTACCAAAAAGATGAAAAAGGATTATGAGTGCCGCTGCGGCGCCAAAAAATGTCGCGGCACCATGCTGGCCATCAAAGAAAAATAAACCATTTATTAAATGTTGTTTATTACTATTCAAGAGTTGGAGGCGGCAATTAATTATTGGCGCAGCCAATCACCCGCAGTCGGCGAAGAGTTGGCCCTTTGTCTTGAGGCCGCAGTGCTTGCGAAACCTTATGCCTTAATGATTGTGCAAGGCTCTCAAAGAATGCCGCTAGATGTTTTGGATGAGGGTGCGCGCTTGGCCTTGCAGGGCTATTTCAAGACCATCCAAAAACCATAGCCAATCCTCAAATTACGTTTAGGGTTATTGCTATATAAACGTCACAGATCTTGCGGTATTCTCAAACTCTTGCCTAGACACGGGGCAGAGGAATTATTTTGCAAGACACCATACTTAAAACGATTGGGCTGGGAAAGTCATTTAAGGGCTTTGCCGCGGTTAGCGATGTCAACCTAGAGGTTGGTCGCGGAAGCATTCATGCTTTGATCGGACCCAATGGCGCCGGCAAAACCACCTGTTTCAATTTACTCACTAAATTTCTAGAGCCCACCTCTGGGCAAATTCTGTTTAACGGCTTAGATATCACCAAAGAGCGGCCAGCCCAAATTGCACGGCGCGGCTTCATTCGCTCATTTCAAATTTCAGCAGTTTTCCCCCACTTAACGGTTTTGGAGAACGTTCGTGTTGCGCTGCAGCAAAGTTTGGGCACAGAGTTTTGTTTTTGGAAGAGTCAAAATTCCTTACAAACACTGGATGACCGTGCAGAGGAGCTCTTGGCAGAGGTTGGCCTTTCTCAGTTTGCGGGCGAGGAAGCCATCAGTCTGGCTTATGGACAAAAAAGAGCCTTGGAAATCGCCACTACTTTGGCGATGGATCCAGAGCTGATGCTGCTTGATGAGCCCACCCAAGGAATGGGGCACGAAGATGTTGAGCGGGTTACCGAATTAATTGCGCGGGTTGTCAAAGGTAGAACCGTCTTAATGGTCGAACACAATATGAAGGTGGTTTCCTCTATTGCCAATCGCATCACTGTTTTGCAGCGCGGTGCGGTTTTGGCGGAGGGCTCCTACCACGAGGTCTCTAGTAATCCTTTGGTGGTTGAGGCCTACATGGGCAGTCACAAGGAGTCTTTGTGAGCGCTTTTGCCCTGGAGATTCAAAACCTAGAGTCTTGGTACGGAGAGTCGCACATTTTGCACGGCGTGAATTTTGCTGTGAAAGAGGGTGAGCTGGTTACGCTCCTTGGGAGAAATGGGGCTGGACGCAGCACAATTCTGAAAACCATTTTGGGGCTGACAAGCAAAAAGACTGGATCCATTAAGGTATTTGGCGATGAAACAATCCATTTACCAAGTTATCAAATTGCTCGATTAGGTGTGGGCTACTGCCCCGAGGAGCGAGGCATCTTTGCAAGCTTAAGCACAGAAGAGAATCTTTTGTTGTTGCCGGAAATTGCCCCAGGCGGAATGAATTTGGATGACATTTATGCAATGTTTCCCAATCTCTACGAAAGACGCCATAGTCCAGGCACTCGATTATCTGGTGGTGAGCAACAGATGCTGGCCATGGCCCGCATTTTGAGAACGGGCGCAAAACTTTTATTGCTTGATGAGATCACAGAGGGGCTTGCGCCCGTCATTGTCCAAAAGCTTGGAGAGGTTGTGGCAAACCTCAGAGATAGAGGGTTCACGATTGTGTTGGTTGAACAAAATTTTCGATTTGCTGCGCCCTTGGCGGATCGTCATTATGTAGTTGAGCATGGCAGGGTTGTTGAGGCGGTAAATCGTTCAGAGTTGGCGGATAAAGCCGGCCTATTAAATGAGTATCTTGGTGTCTAGTCTTTTCTAAAGGAGATGGAAATGAAATTAAAGCAAATTACAGCGGGGTTGGTTGCGGTCACCATGCTCGGCTCAAATCCAATATTTGCACAAAGCGCGCCAAAGGTCAGCGGCGATGTCGTCAAGATCGGCGTGTTAACCGATCTATCGGGTACATATTCCGATCTAGCCGGCCCGGGATCGGTGATTGCGGCAAAAATGGCGATTGCTGATTTTTCTAAAGACGGCACAGTGCTTGGCAAGAAGATTGAATTGGTTAGCGCCGATCATCAAAACAAGGCGGATATTGCAGCCAACAAAGCGCGTGAATGGTATGACAAAGATAATGTTGATGTGATTGTGGATTTGGTTTCAACCAATACTGCTTTGGCTGTCATGGAGGTTGCAGAGCAGAAAAATAAGATGACCCTAGTTTCTGGGGCAGGCTCTACCGCAATTACTAACGATAAGTGCACACCAGTCAACGTTCATTGGGCTTACGACACTTACGGCCTTGCCAATGGAACTGCAAAAGCAGTCGTGAAACAGGGTAAGAAAAATTGGTATTTCATCACTGCTGACTATGCATTTGGCGCGGCCCTTGAAAATGATGCCAGCAATGTAGTGAAGGCTGGTGGCGGAAAAGTGCTCGGAGTGAGTAAGGCACCCTTCCCTAATAATGATTTTTCATCTTATTTGCTAAAGGCTCAGGCCAGTGGTGCAGACGTTGTTGCTTTGGCTAATGCGGGACAAGACACTATTAACTCCGTTAAACAAGCCTCTGAGTTTGGCATCAACAAGAAGCAAACCGTTGTGCCGCTGTTAATGTTTATTTCTGATATTCACTCCTTGGGCCTACCTACCGCACAGGGGATGTTTATGACCGAAGGCTTCTACTGGGATCGCGATGAAAAAACTCGCGCTTGGTCACGCCGCTTCTTCGAGCAGCATAAGCGGATGCCCACCATGGTTCATGCGGCTGTGTACTCGTCGGTAATGAATTATTTGAAAACAGTACAGGCAACCGGTACTGATGACACTACAGTGGTAATGCAAAAACTTAAGGCGACTCCAATTGACGACGGCCTCTTTAAGGGCAAGATTCGTGCGGATGGCAAATTTGCTCATGAAATGTTTTTATTGGAAGTTAAAAAACCAGCTGATGCAAAGAGCCCATGGGACTACTACTACATTCGTGATGTCATTCCTGCGGCAGATGCCTCCATTCCGCTGGCAATGTCGAAATGTAAATTGGTTAAAAACTAAATCAAACCATGTTTGAGCTTTTAGGAATCACTCCACAAGGGCTAGTTGCACAGCTCTTGGTGGGGTTGATTAACGGTTCGTTTTATGCCATTTTGAGTTTGGGGTTGGCCATTATTTTTGGCCTCCTCAATATCATTAATTTTTCTCACGGCGCTCAGTACACTATGGGCGCCTTTGTTGCTTGGATTGGCTTGACCCAAATCAGCCAATGGCTTGGGTTCCCCGAATTAACAATGAACTATTGGTTCGCATTAATTTTGGTGCCCTTGATTATGGCGGGCTTTGGTTTGATTATCGAGCGCACCATGTTGCGCAGGCTTTATCACCTTGACCACCTCTACGGCCTTTTGCTTACCTTTGGTTTGGCATTAATTATTGAAGGCTTGTTTCGTGATTGGTATGGAATATCCGGCGAAAGTTATCCAGCCCCTGAATTACTTCAAGGCGCAATTCCATTAGAAGCAATCGGAATCATTTTGCCAAAGTATCGAATTTGGGTTGTGGCGATTTCAATGTTGGTCTGTTTCTCAACTTGGTATGTGATTGAGCGCACCAAGCTCGGTGCTTATTTGCGGGCGGGTACTGAAAACCCAAAACTTTTACAAGCCTTTGGTATTAATGTTCCGCTGATGATTTCATTGGCCTACGCCTATGGTGTTGGCCTTGCTGGTTTTGCTGGCGTTCTTGCCGCTCCAATTTTTCAAGTAAACCCACTCATGGGTTCCAATCTCATAATTATTGTCTTCGCAGTGGTAGTCATTGGCGGCATGGGCTCTATCATGGGCGCAATTTTGACTGGCCTCGGTTTGGGCTTGATTGAGGGATTAACAAAAGTGTTTTATCCGGAGGCATCCAGCGTGGTGATTTTTGTCATCATGGCGATTGTTCTATTGCTTCGTCCAGCAGGTTTATTTGGGCGAGAAAAATAATTACGGACGCGCTATGCACAAGAATACAAAATTACTCTATTTAATCTTGCTATTAATCGCAGCATTGCTGCCGTTGCAAGACTTTATTTATTTAGTGTTTGCAATGAAAGTGCTTTGCTTTGCTCTCTTTGCTTGTGCATTTAATTTACTACTAGGCTTTACTGGGCTCCTATCATTTGGGCACGCCGCTTTTTTTGGTAGCGCTGCCTACATCACCGCTTATTTTTGTAAAGAGTTGGGTGCTGCGCCAGAGATCGGGATTCTGCTGGGGGTATTTGGCTCTGCTCTGCTGGGCTTATTGATAGGGGCTCTAGCCATTCGTCGCCAAGGAATTTATTTTGCGATGGTTACTTTAGCTTTATCGCAGATGATTTATTTTCTTGCCGTGCAACTCCCTTACACCGGTGGCGAGGATGGCATTCAGGGTGTGCCTAGGGGAACTCTATTTGGCTTTATTGATCTGAGTAACGACGTGCACATGTATTACTTTGTCCTTGCCATCTTTGTTTTTGGTTTTGCCCTCATTATGCGAACCGTTTATTCACCCTTCGGCCAAATTTTGAAAGCCATTCGAGAGAATGAGCCACGCGCAGTTTCTTTGGGTTACGACGTGGATCGTTTAAAATTAATTTGCTTTGTCATTTCTGCTGCGCTCTCTGGCCTAGCTGGCTCAACAAAATCCTTAGTGTTCCAGTTGGCAACCTTGACTGATGTCCATTGGCATATGTCGGGCGAAGTAGTGTTGATGACGCTTTTGGGCGGCATGGGAACAATTCTGGGCCCAGTCGTCGGCGCTGGTATTGTGGTGAGCCTGCAAAATTACTTGGCCAATATTGGCTCTTGGAGCACGATTGCCACCGGTTTTATTTTTGTCGTCTGTGTGCTCGCTTTTCGTCGCGGGGTTGTTGGCGAGATTAGCGCCTTCTTCAAAATTAAGCACTAATCCTACTTAGTGCCTAAAAAACGGGCAATCAAGAATTTTCTCAATTAAATCATAGGTTTAGAAGATATTCCATCTTCCTTGAAGATCATTCTTTGCTCAATAATGCAGCTTGGTTTCACGTGAAACCTACAAAATGCTATGATCATCGCCCTGCTAGGGTTAAACATGCGCTATTCCAAAAATTTCGATGTGATTGTGGTTGGTGGTGGTCATGCCGGGACCGAGGCCGCGCTTGCTGCTGCCCGCATGGGTTGTGAAACCCTATTAATTACCCACAGCATTGAAACTTTGGGCGCCATGAGTTGCAACCCCTCTATTGGCGGGATCGGTAAGGGCCACTTAGTTAAAGAAATTGACGCCATGGGTGGGGCGATGGCTGCCGCTACGGATGAGGCTGGAATCCAATTTCGGATCCTAAATTCCAGCAAGGGCCCTGCCGTCCGCGCCACTCGCGCCCAGGGCGATCGCATCTTATACAAAGCAGCTATTAGACGACGCTTAGAGAACCAGCAGAATTTAAGTCTTTTTCAGGCGTCAGTTGATGATTTGCTGGTGATTGGCGACCGGGTTCAGGGTGTTGTGACCCAAACAGGACTGCAGTTCATGGCGCCTAAGGTGGTTTTGACCACCGGCACATTTTTAGATGGAAAAATCCATGTTGGCCTCAATAATTACGCTGGCGGTCGGGCTGGTGACCCAGCCTCTGTTTCTCTGTCCGCAAGGCTAAAGGAACTCAAGCTGCCCCAAGGCCGACTCAAAACAGGTACCCCTCCCAGAATTGATGGTCGCACGATTAATTTTTCTGTAATGCAGGAACAGCCTGGCGATCTTGACCCAATCCCGGTGTTTTCTTATTTAGGCAGACCTGAGCAGCACCCCAGACAGGTTCCTTGTTGGATCTCACACACCAATGAGCAAACTCACGACATTATTCGAAGTGGTTTAGACCGTTCTCCAATGTATACAGGCGTTATTGAGGGCGTTGGCCCCCGTTACTGCCCCTCAATTGAGGACAAAATTCACCGCTTTGCCTCTAGAAATAGTCATCAAATTTTCTTAGAGCCAGAGGGCCTAACAACCCATGAGTACTATCCAAATGGGATTTCTACCAGCCTACCCTTTGATGTTCAGTGGGATTTGGTGAGAAGCATTCGGGGTTTAGAGGCGGCCGAGATTGTTCGTCCGGGATACGCCATTGAGTATGACTTCTTCGACCCCAGACAGCTGCGCCATAGCCTGGAAACGCGCGCTATCTCAGGCTTGTATTTTGCAGGGCAAATTAATGGCACCACAGGTTATGAAGAGGCTGCCGCTCAGGGCATGCTGGCCGGCATTAATGCTGGTTTAGCCTCTAAAGATAAGGCGCCCTGGATCCCCAAGCGCAGCGAATCCTATATAGGCGTTCTCGTAGACGATCTCATCACCCGTGGCGTCCAAGAGCCCTATCGCATGTTTACTAGCCGTGCCGAATACCGCCTCAGTCTGAGGGAAGACAACGCGGATTTGCGCTTAACTACTATAGGGCGTGAGCTAGGCTTGGTAAATGACCATCGCTGGGCTATTTTTAGTAGAAAGCAAGAGGCTGTTTCACGTGAAACATCTCGCCTTCATGAAATTTGGATCGGCCCTCGACATGAAAATGCACCGGCAATTTCCGCCCTATTGGGGCAGGATTTATCGCATGAATGCAGTTTGGCTGAAATATTGAAGCGACCAGGCGTGACTTACGATCAGCTGATGAGTCTTTCCGAGGGCGCTTGGGCGCCCGAACTGCTTGATGAAGATTCGGGCCTCGCCGAGCAAATTGCTGACCAAGTCGAAATTTCAGTTAAATATCAGGGATACATAGATCGGCAGGCGGTAGAAATTGCTCGTCAGGAACATAACGAGAGTTTTCCTTTGCCTGAAAGTTTGGACTACACAGCAGTTTTAGGTCTGTCGAAAGAGGTTCAGCAAAAGCTGAACTTGCATAAGCCCGAAACGCTTGGGCAGGCTGGGCGTATTTCCGGGGTAACACCCGCCGCCCTTTCATTGTTA
>Ga0364893_10100_pt1 | contig 55521 bp, 48 predicted proteins | sample ExccelJu500001D3_FD_206943 | JGI IMG/M metagenome (GOLD analysis project Ga0364893, IMG submission 206943) | Enriched cells from Trout Bog Lake Hypolimnion, Wisconsin, USA - BchlTB.July16.5000.01.D3 | ecosystem: Environmental > Aquatic > Freshwater > Lake > Hypolimnion/Profundal zone | place: USA...
CTTCTACGTTACAAAGTTTTTATAAATCTTCTCGAAAGGTCCCATAGGGGAACTTTATATACATTGTACGCACAACGCATTCATATCCATTTTGCAAGTCTTATAGAAGGTTTTTATGTCCAAAAAAATTGGTTTTTGGTCTGTATTTGCTATTGTTACTGGTAGTCAAATCGGTACCACTGTTTTTATTTCACCAGTTAGTTTAGCTCCATATGGTGTTTTTAGTTTAGTAGGTTGGTTATTATCTGGTTGCGGCGCCATTGCCTTATGCCTAGTATTTGCTTCTTTATGCGCGCGTTTTCCTGAAACTGGTGGGCCTCATGCGTATATAAAACATCTATTTGGTCCAACAACGGCATTTTTTATTGGATGGACTTATTGGGTAGTATCATATGTTAGCACAACTGTTGTTGTTATCACTGCTATAGGATCACTTAGTCCATTCTTAGATAAGATAAGTCAAATAGAAGAAATGATAATGCAAATTCTTCTGTTAGCGACAATTACATTATTGAATCTCAGAGGAGTCCAAGCTGCTGGTAAAGCTGAATTTGTTTTAATGTTATTAAAGTTTGTTCCACTGATAATCATTCCATTGTCAGCATTATTTTATTTTGATAGTCAAAATTTTGTTGTTTTAGACAAAATCAGCGAGCTACCCATTTCTTCTACTTTAAGTCAAGTGACTTTACTTACATTTTTCGGTTTTATAGGATTAGAGTGCGCGACAACACCAGCGAATGAAGTGCAAAATCCCTCCACTACAATTCCAAGAGCAATTATTATCGGAACTGTATCTGTGGCTTTGCTATATTTCCTAAATAGCGTTGGGATAATGGGACTATTTGCAGGAAGTGAGTTAGCCCTATCAAAAGCGCCATATGTAGATGCTTCAAAAATAATTTTTGGTGGAAATTGGTATTTGTTAATATCATGTATTGCATCCATAGTTTGTATAGGAACTTTAAATGCATGGATTTTAGCAAGTGGTCAGATAGTATTAGGACTCGCTCAAGACGGATTAATGCCAAAAATATTTGCAAAGAAAAACCGATATGGAGCTCCATATTTTGGTATTTTGGTAAGCAGCTCGGTTATTGTCTTGCTTCTAATGTTGACATCTAACAAAAGCTTGGCAGCACAAATAAATAACATTATAGATATTTCGGTCTCATCATTTTTATTTGTTTATTTATTTTGTGCTATTGCCTTTTTAAAGTTAAAAATTCAAGAAAAAGAACTGTCCTTTTGTGGTTTTCTTTATGGCGTTTTATCAGTGATATTTTGTTGCTGGATAATATATGAAACTCCTGTCATCACATTACTTACAGCAAGTTTGTTCGTTTTGAGTGGCATTCCCATGTATTTTTTTTGGTATAAAAAACATCATTCTACCTGATTTTTGCCCGTAGTAAGAGGCTAGTTCAATAATCCATGATAACATGGTATAGTTAATTTTGAAAAAACTAATAACCTAATTTGTACCGTGATCCACTATATCTTCCAGATATATCATCATGAGTATCTGTCCAGCTTCTACGCTTATTGTAATCTCGTCCTTGGCAACGCGATTAAAACAAGAATTCATGCCTGGAAACGATAATACTTGTCTATCTAAATCCCATTTTAGGCCAGTAGTAGTAACCACAGCATTTGGCATAGCAAGTAATGAGGTTTTCGACATATATGGTAGAGAGAATTGCTCTTGTTTGCTTGCTCTTATCATTTTACCTATTATAGGAGGAGCAAAGAAAAGACAATCAAGGGCTGAAAAGATATTGATATTATGGAGTATATGATCAACATGTCCACCACCAATACCAAGAATAATAGTCGGACATAGTCCTAACTCAGCTACATATTGCATAGTTTTTTGAAAATCACTTAATTCTTGAGAGGGTAAATGAATTTTATTGCTAGCAGCTGCAATAAGCTCTGGCCGCGCACTGTCTAAATCTCCAATAATCATATCATATTTGATACTCATGTCGCTCAGAGCATTTGCAGCGCCATCAACAGCAATAATCGGTACATTGATATTTTGAAAGAAAGAACTATCTGGTAGAGTACCGCCAAGACATATTACAGATTTATATAAAGAGAAATCAATCATGATTGTGTCCATTCTCCCCAATCAAAAAGTCATGTTGTATTCGATCTTGTCTATCATAATATATTTTCTGTACTATTAGTATAACAGCCGTAGTACCGCACATAACATTAGCTGCTATCACTGTACTATCTGAAACGCAGACACCATAACCTATCCACGACATAGAGCTGAGCACATAATTCGCCAGCATGAGCATCGATAAATCTTCTGCAGATTTTGTCTTGTAAGTTTTATAGATTTGAGGCAATAAGCCTATAAGAGTAGTACCAAGCGCCACAGCGCTAAAAACGTCGACTATCACCACACTTCCTCCGTTCATATTAATGAAATCAGGTTCTAAGGGTATTTCTCAGCTTCAAAACCAATTCAAAGCACCCCTGGGGTATTTGTATTTTAATATATAATTGTAATGTTTTTGGTTGTAAAGAGATTTCTTCTGTGCAATTTTGGCGCTGTCCAATGTGGATTAGATAGTGTATTAGATAATTGTCAATAGAAACGTCACTGCGAGGCGATAGCCGCGGCAATCCGTAGAAGAGTAGGGTTTGTGAGGTTTAACTGGATTGCCACGGAGCTAAAGCTCCTCGCAATGACAGGAACTCCGTCATTGCGATGAGAATTCAAAGAATCCGAGAAAGTAATCCGAGACGGAACGTAATCTATACTCATGAAAACACTGCCACTTACTCAACGCATGAGGCATTGAGCGTGATCACGCCATTTTGAGTAGTAAGTAATTGCTGTGGAAGCTTGCTTCTTAATCTAGAAAGATATGTATCTATGGTGCTTGTTTCAGCATCAGTAGCATATTGCCATATCTTATTAAATAGCTCATCCTTATTTACAGTAAAATTATCAGCAGTGATAATAGCATGTATTATTTTATTCTCTTTATCTGTTAGCTTAGTAATAGAATTTCTATAACGCAACGCCCTTGCCGCTTCATCATATATCACTAACTTATCGATAGAACAAAACACTCCGGCTGATATGTAGTGATAGCTCATAGATTCTAAAAGGCTATTTAACCTAAATGGCTTTAGTAAGCGTGCGTATACAGCTGTTGTTACATTATCATCAACAGCAATAAGATAGTTCGCGATATCACTCAGTGACGTAATATCAATCTGACTATTAATATTATCGAGTATCAAGATATCGATTTTACCATGTTTCATCAGGAAATTTGATATATCGGTGCTAGTATTGATAACGTAACGTAATACATCAGTATCTATACCAAGCGCCTCATATATCAAAGAATTATCACTAAGAATAACTTCTATACGCTGCATATTTATCTAATTTTCATTGAGTAGAATTTCTCTTTTACCTGAGTGATTAGGCGCAGATACAGCGCCTTCACGCTCCATACGCTCAATGATCAGAGCGGCTCTATTATATCCTATGCGCAGACAGCGTTGCACATAGCTTGTAGAAACTTTGCGGTCACGTTGCACTATTTGCAATGCTTGTCTATATAAGCTTTCATCATCAGTGCCAGTATCTAGCATGATACCATCTTCATTTGCGCTCATATCATCATCAGATTCAGTAATACCCGTAATATATTCTGGTGTAGATTGCGCTTTCAAAAACTGAGTAATATTTTCTACCTCACGATCATCTACAAATGGACCATGAAATCTAGCTATCTTGGAATTGCTACCCATGTATAGCATATCACCCATGCCTAGTAATTGTTCAGCCCCCTGCTCTCCTAAAATCGTCCTGCTATCAATTTTGGATGTAACTTTAAAGCTTACTCTGCTAGGAAAATTAGCTTTAATCACCCCAGTAATCACATCTACCGATGGGCGCTGCGTTGCCATAATAATATGTATACCAGCTGCACGGGCCATTTGTGCGAGACGTTGTATAGAACCCTCTATATCCTTACCAGCAACAATCATTAAATCTGCCATTTCATCCACGATAATCACAATAAATGGTAAATTCTCCATCTCAATTGGCACTGATTCATATATTGGCTTTCCAGTGTCGGGGTCAAAACCAGTTTGCGCTGTACGCTCTAACTGCTGCCCTTTAGATACAGCGTCTTTCATTCTTTCATTATATCCAGCGATATTGCGTACACCTAGATTGGACATTAAGCGATATCTGTTTTCCATCTCTTTTACAGCCCATTTAAGCGCAACGACAGCTTTACCTGGTTCAGTTACTACTGGGGTGAGTAAGTGAGGAATGCCGTCATATACTGACAATTCAAGCATTTTAGGATCAATCATAATGAATTTACAAGTCTCTGGGCTATGTTTATAGAGCAGAGAAATAATCATAGCATTAATTGCCACAGATTTCCCCGAACCAGTAGTACCTGCTACTAACAAATGTGGCATCTTAGCTAAATCTACTATAGCTGGTTTACCTGCTAAATCCTTGCCTAATATGATCGGTAAATTAAAATCAGAGTCAATATAGTCATCTGTGCATATTAAATCACTTAGACTAAAAAACTCACGCTTCTCATTTGGTAGCTCGATGCCCAGAGCATTACGCCCAGGAATCACTGCAATTCTAGTAGAAACAGCGCTTAGCGAGCGCGCTATATCATCTGCTAATCCAATTACTCTAGATGATTTAGTACCAGCTGATGGTTCAAACTCATATAATGTAACAACTGGGCCTTGATTAATGTCTAAAATCTTGCCTTTGACTCCAAAATCGCTCAGTACTTGCAAAAGATCTTCTGCGTTTTGCTCTAATTCTCTACGCGGTGTTGGTTCAATAGATTGATTATTATATTGACCTAATAAATCTATAGTAGGTAGTATAAAATCTTCATTGCTATGCACATTCGATGCAGGTTGCGTTTTGAGTCGCATGGCATTTGTATTTTGTGTAGCAGTTCCAGTCAATGACTCATAGGATAGGGGTTTTTTTATATTCTTGCTATCATCCATTTGTGCAGATGACGTCATGACATTAGCGCGAGTGTGCAATTTATTCATTAATCCAATCAGATCTTGCTTGTCATATCCGGTAGATACGACAAAAAAAATGACTGCGAGACACCAAAGCGTTATCAGAAGCGCCACATCTATTCCAATAAGATATTGTGCACCAAAAGATCCAAGCAAACCGCCTAATCCAGCTGGAATAAATTTGAAATCAAAAGTGCCTAGTAGCGCGGAAAATAATAGAATTGATGCTATTAGGCTCAAAATTCTGAATATATGAAATGTTAATGTCCTTTTGGTAAAAAGCACTATACTCCATGCGTATAAAGACAATAATAGTAATGCATTAGACCATCCACAGGCCTGTAGTAATATATCTGCAATATATGATCCTGTATAACCTAAAACATTTGATGGAACATTTTTGCTAGCAGTATTTAAAGATGGATCATCCACATTATAAGAGCTCAATGAGAGTGTAAGAAATAAAGCGCAGCACAGCAATAATATAGCGCGTAGTCGATGATCAAAAAAATATCTCTTTAGTCTTAATGCTACCATCAGCCATGCTCAATAATCTCATGAGAAAATACATCAGAATAGCCAGAAACGAAAGTATAATATTAACTTAAAGCTACTTTTTCCGCTCTACATGCCCGGTATATAACTGCCTTGGACGACTGATTTTTTGATCAGGATCTTCGTGACTTTCCTTCCATTGAGCGATCCACCCTACAGTTCTCGCCACGGCAAAAAGCACAGTGAACATTTGAGGTGGAATACCCATAGCTTCATAAATTATACCAGAGTAAAAATCAACATTTGGATATAACTTTCTATCTATAAAATATTGATCATTCAGTGCAATTCTCTCTAGTTCCATAGCAATTTTTAGTAGTGGATTATCTACTTGTCCAAGGTCTTTCATAACCTCTTTACAAACGTCGCGAAGTACAGCTGCGCGTGGGTCATAGTTCTTATACACCCTATGACCAAAACCCATAAGCCTAAAGCCACTATTCTTATCTTTCGCTTTAGCTATAAATTCTGGGATACGATCAAATGTTTTAATTTCATGAAGCATATTAATTACTGCTTCATTAGCACCACCATGAGCAGGACCCCACAAAGACGCGATACCAGCGCTAATGCAGGCAAATGGGTCAGCGTCAGAAGAGCCCGCTATTCTCACAGTTGATGTAGATGCATTTTGCTCATGATCCGCATGAAGAATAAAGATTTTTTCAAGAGCGCTACTCAGAGTTTTGCTTACTTTGTACTGTTCGCAAGGAGTAGAAAACATCATATGCAAGAAATTTTCAGCAAAGCCTAAGGAATTATCTGGATATATTAATGGTTGACCTACGGAATATTTATACGCCATGGCAGCAAGAGTTGGCATTTTTGCAATGATTCTTATTGCCGCAAGTTCTCTTGCCTCAGGACTATCTATATCTAGCGTATCATGATAACAGGCAGCGAGCGAACCGACAGCAGCAAGCATAATTGCCATTGGATGTGCAGAATGACGAAAAGCTCCAAATAACGCTCTTACTTGCTCATTTACCATAGAGTGATGAGTGATGGCATTTGTGAATTTTTTCTGCTCTTCTTTGCTAGGTAAATCACCATGTAACAGAAGATAGGCTACTTCAAGAAAATCACATTTTTCAGCAAGATCTTTGATATTATATCCTCTATGACGTAATATACCGATATCACCATCGATAAAAGTAATCTTAGACTGACAAGAGGCTGTAGACATAAAACCTGGGTCAAAAGTAAAATACCCAGTTTGGGCGTATAACTTCGTGACATCGATAACATGTTGTCCAATCGACGCTTGTTTAATCGGTAGCTGAATTACTTTATCTCCGACCTTTAGCTCGGCATATTCTGGGATTGGGGTCATTATCTTCATTCTCCATATTACGTTTCACTTTTATTAGTTTACGCAAAAATTAACACTTTGGGCAAACAAAAAATGCATATATCATGAAGTTACAAGATGTGACGTCGTATTATTGTCAGCGATGTTTCTAGTCGTTCCGCGCTTTATAGGAATGACTATCACAGATTAAGTTAATCACATGAATGCGAGCTTTCATACAGTGATATCTTTGTCTCTATAAATTATTGATTAAGAGATTTAGTCCTTACTTTTTTTTCTCTGTATACAATCAGTGTATAATGTGTCATTGCGAGGGCAAAGCCCGCGGCAATCCATTCTTATTTGGGCTTTAAATTGGACTGCTTCACTTTGTTCGCAATGACGTAGTGGTGACTGTCATTGTTCGGCGATAGCCGTGACAATCCACGGTAACGTTGACGTAGTAATATAAAGAATTGCTGCACAGCGCAGCAGCAACATATGTGGTTTTAAGATGATGATTTGAGAGTAGGATGCCAATAAATCAAACTAGTATTCTGAATAAAATGGCAGAAGTTACCAAATGGATGCAGGATTATGAAGAGAAAAATAAATTCCCAACAACAGAACGCACAAAGGATTTTGATTCAGATGGGCATTGTTTTGGTTTTTCTGGCTTGATTCTCGCCAGCGTTGCTATCTCTGACGAAATAATGAGGAAGAAAAAGCTAAATCCATCCTATAAACCAAAAGACGGAGCTGATACTCTAGATGCAACATATGCAAGATTTGAGCATGTTACAAAAGTTGAAATACCATCTAACACCGCTTCGAAAGAAGAACAGAAAAAATTCTATCAGGAAATGCAAATATTTCGAATGGAGATAGAACAAGCACAACATGGTATCGAGGCTTTAGACTTTGCCCAAGATCAACAAAAATCCATGGATATTCTATCTCCTAAATCTGCTGCAAAAGGTAAGGATGTGTCACAAGATCTTCAAGTCTTGCATACATATTATTTTACTCAACCAGAATCACTTGCAAAATGGGCTGAAAAAGCCAGACCAGGAGATATGCTCGATATTTCCAGTGGAAATCATGCTATGGCTATGTACGCTAGAGAAGATGAAAAAGGTGGAGTGATTATAGGTTTTTATGATCCTAATAAGGCAGAAAAAAATGAGGTACTGCGTGGTAGCAGCGCTTCGCAGCGTCTTAGGATGGAAATCGCTCTTGATATCTTCGATCCATTTCACTACAAAGAAAATGGGTCGTCAGTTTTTGCGTGTAAGCATATAGTATCGTCTAATAAAGGTTATAAACCACTTGATGAGATAGCAGATGACATATTAACTAACAAAAAAGAACAAAATGATGCCTTCTCGCAAGCAATGCTCGCAAAAGATGGTGAAAGCATAAAGAAATTTGCTAGAGAATATAAGATAGATGTCAATGCCAAGGATGAAAATGGTAGAACGAATCTGCACGTGGCTGTTAGTAATGGTGACGTTACTGTAGTGACAGCTCTTATTGCAGCAGGAGCTGACCTTAGTGCAAGAAATAGTGATGGAGATACGCCTCTGCATACAGCCGCAACGAAGGATAATACCGCTGTCACAGAGACGCTTATTGCAGCAGGAGCTGACCTTAATGCAAGAAATAGTAATGAGGTTACGCCATTGTTTAACGCAGCTACATGTAAAAAAATGACGCAAGTAAAAACACTAATTACCGCTGGAGCTGACGTTAACATCACATCAAGACGTGGGATCAGTGCACTAGATATGGCAATGCACAATAAGGATACAGAAAGCACTAAAGCTCTTATCAACGCTAAGGATAAAAATGGTAACACCCCTCTATCTCTGGCTGTAAGTCAGAAAAACGAGAAAGAAATAATTAAACTTATTGAACTTGGAGCTGATGTTAATGTGAAAGATAAAAATGGCAATACTCCTTTATCTATCGCTGTCAATAACAAGGATAAAAAAATAATTACAACGCTAATCACTACCAAGACTCAAGATGGAGACACTCCACTACATACAGCAGTGCATAATATGGATGCGAAGGGGGTGCAGGCACTTGTCGCAGCTGGGGCTGATCTTAATGCTAAGGATAAAAATGATAAGACTCCATTGATATGCGCTCTGGATACAAGGAACTACGCTGCGGCTAATCATTTGCTAGCTAAAGATGAGAATAAACAAAGCATATGCCAGTCTTACATAGTGGATCAGGTAGTATCTTGGGCATCAAAGTCCAACAATCACAAACAAAAAGAAGAGATGATCAAGCATATAGCAGAAGTTGGTAAATGTGGCGGCATGTCTCAAGATAAATGCACAGATTTTGCTACAAAGGTTGTAAGACATAGCCTGGAGTGGAAAGATTTGCCTATAGCAGAAAAATTTAATAGAGTTGGTGATCTTGTCTCTCAGATATGGAGTAAACGTACCAAAGAAAGTATTAAAACAGCTGATAATATCATAGCCAAACTAAAGAAGCACAATACACCTCTGCAATCGCATATGCCGACGTCAAAACAACAGACTATAACACAAACAACGACTCGCTAGACACTATTGACTTCTCATCGTAAATACTTACAATACTTCAATAGACCTTCGTATTATGAGGTGGTTATGCTGAAAAATACCGATACAACTTATGGCTCAGTGGCACGCACGCTGCACTGGGCTATGGCAATCATCATCATCACTTTGCTCATAGTGGGATTTTATATGACAAGCTTGCCGCCATCAGATGATAAATGGTATATCTATGGTATACATAAAGCCACTGGATTACTCATTCTCATGCTTGCGTCAATAAGGTTGGTATATCGCTTATCTAGCATACAACCTCCATTACCAAAAACAGTCCCGGTAGTACAAGCCAAATTGTCTAAATTGGACATAATTGCGCTTTACTGTCTCATGTTTGCTATGCCACTTAGCGGCTTTCTTGGTTCACTCACTGGCGGTCACGACATATCATTTTATAACATCTTTACTATTCATTCTTTTGGAGAAAGTTATAAAGCTATTTCTCACTATTTTTGGTCCATTCATGAAATCTGTGCATATCTTTTGATTGCCTGTATCTCGATACATTTCTTGGGAGCGATATATCATCACTTCATCCTCAAGGATAATGTACTACGCAGAATGATGACTGGCAAAGTTCAATAATTCGACAACTATATCGTAAAAATAATACATTATGTACATAGCGATCCAAACTATGGCATTTACAATGTATCGCTTATAAAATATAAATCTAAAAAGAAATAATAAATTATTGAGGTATATAGAATGCAGTGCGCTAAAAATAATTGTTGGAAGATCATATTCGTGCTTTTTATATGTCTCATAGCTTTCATAGGATATAGAGCATCGAATAAAAACACTGCTCACACTCATGTTACCGTACCTATAGATAATCACGCTATGCACAATACTTTGTCTAAAGAGGCGCTAGATCCTCTAATTAGAGATTTTATTCTTAATCATCCAGATGTGATTATTGAATCGATAGAACTGATGCATAAGCGTAAGATGAAAGAAATGGAAGATCAAATACAGAATACTATAAAGGAAAAACTGCCAGAAATTGAAAACTCAAATAATTCCCCTCATGCTGGCAACGCCAACGGTAATGCGACAATAGTTGTATTTTACGATTATAACTGCAATTATTGTAAAAAATCTAATGACGTCATCAACCAATTGCTACGTTACGATGACGAAGTAAAAATCATCTATAAGCCTATGCCAATGCTTGGTGAAGTATCTGACCATCTAGCTAGATTAACACTTGCAGTGTACAAAATAGCACCAGATAAGTTCAAAGTAATACATGATGATCTCATGACGTTACAAAACCCTAGCAAAGATGCAATCAAGGATATTGTAGAAAAAAATGGCGTGAATTTTGCAGAGTTAGAGGTAGAGATGAGCAAACCTGAGATTCGTGATATGCAATCGAAAATTATCTCTCTAGCATCGGATCTAAGAATCCATGGCGCTCCAGCTTTTATCATCAATGGTAAGTTTTATCCTGGATTATTGGAATTTGCTCAAATGCAGAAGTTAGTCGCAGAACAACGTATTCAACCTAAAGCCACCAGTAAAGATGTAGCTGATGATAATAAAGTTGTGACAACCACATCACCTGCAACACCTGAAGAAGCTAAGTAATGTCATGACTCAATGCCGCTATATATTTCTTATCATATTAGCGCTTGTTCTAAGCTCCTGCTTTGCTATTGAAACTACTAGAACATATAACAAGAGCATGACCAAAGGTAAGTCAAGTTCTGAGCCTATATATTTAAGCTTCGTGGATAGCAAAAACGCTATTTTTTACTTTTTACTTGAAAGGGATATGCTCAGTAGTGAATATATCCTTAAAGTACGTTGGGTTAGCCCTGATGGCACATTACAATGCAAAGGCACTGAGACTAGTCTAAGCTTTTTTATAAATAACGAAAGATTGATTAGCTTACTACCAACCAAAGCACCAAAAATTGCCGCATATAGAATAGATGATTCTGGCTTAGAAGAAGAAATATGTTATCTTATCACAAAAGAACAATTAGATGCTATAGCTCATGCAAAATCTGCATCAGTGGAATTGGCAGGTAAGTATAGAATAGTAGTAGGTAAGCTCAATAAGTTTCATAGCTTTAGAGCAATGAAGGATTTCTTAAAAAATGGTTAGATTATCGGAACTGTTCACTACGCTCACAATGACGTGATCTATACTCAGTTAACAGCATCAGATTAGATATGCAGCGCGAGTAATATGTGTCCAAATGGTATATTATCTTTGTTTTTACTATAGTTACTGGATGTACAAGCACGCACCAGAATATGAGTAAAAAGCTTTTATCTAATATCGAAACTAAAATACGAAACACGCATCAACTTGATCATGGCGCAACAATAGCACAATATGATCTTGTAGGACTGAAGGATAGTAAATGCTTACACACACCAAATTACGGGTTAATTATAAATGATATACATCATAATAGACATTATGTAGAAAAAGCCGTGCCCAAATGTCAGCATCACCAATCATTACAACGCAAAGCTCAAGAAAAACTATCACATCTCAAGCAACATTTGGCTAAGCTAGATAACAAATATCATATCTTTAGCCGTTCTGAAGCTAGGATATTATCAGAGCGTAATGCTGAAACAAAGCCTGTGCTCAATTCTATCTTTGATGCTCTTAGTACTGATACTAAGACAAATAGACAAAATGTAGATTATATGTCTAAACTGCATAAAGTAGATCAATTATCTAAGCATGTACCTATATTTTTTCCGCAGCACAAATCAAGGCTCACAAGCAATTTTGGCATGCGTAAACATCCTGTCACCAAAACGCATAAGTTTCATTACGGCGCAGACTTTGCTGGTAAGAAATTAACGTCAATATACGCCGCTGCTGATGGTGAAGTATCGGCAGTAGAAAGAGTGTCTGGCTACGGTAATATCGTCACTATAAAACATGGTAAGAAATTTAGCACACGTTACGCGCATCTAAGTAAGATTTTTGCTAAAGAAGGACAGCATGTCATTAGGGGGCAAAGAATTGCATTACAAGGTAAGACTGGTAATGCAGCATCAGATCACTTACATTTCGAAATATTGTTCAATGACAAACATGCTGATCCAATGGATTTTATCGCTACTGGCTATTCTTGTCAAAAATAGAAAAAACTTGAAAATGATAGATCTTTCTCTATCATTTAACCACCTGTAGGGGTCGTAGCTCAGCAGGATAGAGCGAGTGATTCCTAATCACTAGGTCGGAGGTTCGAATCCTCTCGGTCCCACCACGAAAATGGTGTAATAAACTTTGACTCAAAAAATGGTATAATGATGCGCAATATTATTATTTTACTCACTACACTATGCGTACTTAGCGGTTGCTTTCCTATGATCTTTGGAACTGCAGCTAAAACAACAATGATGGCGTCAAGAGATAAAGGATTTTCTGGTGCGGTAGATGATATAACTATATCTACTAAAATTAAAAAAGATTTTATCGCTCAGGGTTTCAGAGAACTATACACTAAAATCGATGTTGACGTAATTCAAGGACGTGTTATGTACACAGGTATAGTGCAGACAGAGGAAGATATAATGAAAGCTGTAGAAATCGCCTGGAATCAGAATGGTGTTAAAGAGGTTATTAATGAACTCAAAGTTGACGAAAAAAGCAATCATTTTGATAGCGTACAATTTGCCAAAGATACCTGGATAACAGGACAAATTAAAACAAAGATCATCATGCATAAGGGTGTAAAATTTGCCAACTACACAGTTGTTACATTTAAAAATATTGTATATCTATTTGGTATAGCGCTTACTGAGCATGAAATAGAGGCCGTAGCTCGTATTGCCGCTGAAACTAGAGGTGTCGAACAAGTGATTAGTCACATCATTATCAGAGAGCAAAACGATACCAAAGCTATAGAAGAGCCAAATGACAATATATGATAAAGATAGTTTTTGAGACCAATGATGGACAAGATCACGTGGTAGAAGCAGAAGAAGGCTTGTCTATACTGGAAGTCGCGCGCCAATATTCACTTGATTTAGAAGGGGCATGCGAAGGTTCTCTCGCATGTTCCACATGTCATGTCATCGTTGATCAAGAGACATTTGACAAACTGCCCAAAGCAGAAGAAGCTGAAGAAGACATGCTTGATCTTGCATTTGGCCTTGAATCTACATCAAGACTTGGTTGTCAAATCATTATTACAAAAGATCTGGATGGAGCGCGTTTTAGAATTCCTTAGGATCAGCAGCAACCAAACCAATCATAATCGCAACCAACTTTCTCCATTTTGACTACATTCTTAGTCCCAGCTACAACTGCCGCTGGCACGACAGTCATGGCATTTCCTGGACCTACAGCTCCTGCAATTTGTTTTGGATAAGGTAAGCCTGGACTAGTGCTATCATCAACCATCTCCTGAACTGCGTCTACGCTATCATCAACAGTCTGCGGTATGACGATATTATTGATAGCGCAGACGATCATGTGGATTTGATCTGAAAAAGGCTCTGATGAGGATGTAATTTGTACATATTCCGCGTATAAATATGCCATGAACAGAGCAACATCTTTTAGTGCAAGTCGAGCTGCATAAGATTCTGGACAATCTGCTCCAGTCGCACTCATAATTACCTTGGTGATCCATCCATTAACATCCTGCGTACTACCTTCAGATGCCGTAATATCAGCAGCTTTCATTTTGGCCATGGTTAAGGCCAGTTTAGCAATATTTCTACTGATATCGTCTTCGGTAACAAACTTGGATTCGACGAAGCTATTAACGGCTGTAACTTTATTAGTAAGTTGATGCTGTTTATATGCAGCATATACTATGTCAATAATCTTATCTAATGCACCAATGACACTGCCTACAAATGGCACACCTTTCATGAATTCTGTGGCTACGCTAGCTACTTTTTTTGCGCCAGCAACAACAACTGTTTCTGCTGTAGAATTGTCTGCATCAACCTCACCTTTAACCAAACCTGTATTAATACTTCTATACGCCGCAATTAAACTCATTATACCATGGTAAACTTTCATCTGATATTCCATTACATCAGGTGCCAAAGCAGCAATTTCTTGCTTAATTTGCATCATCGCATATGCATCAGAATTTTGCAGCGTCGTTACTAAAGCTTGCATCTGTGCTTGCATCTGTGCAATTTGCTGCTCTAACTCACTCACTTTGTTATCATTTGCTGTACTCAACACTTTCGGTTGATTCAATTGCGTAATAGCTGCTCCAGTCAATGTTGTAGATTTTCTCAACAGAGATTTGAATTGATTTGCAGCCTGCTGCACTATTTCAGGTACAACAGCGTCACCAGGAATAGTACTGACTATATGATGAGTATCGGCTGCTGTGGCTTGTAGTGATAAGGCAGCTTGACGCAATGAATCTCTTTCTTGTAACGCTTGTTCTTTGAGACGTAACCTTTGCTCTATCTCCTCAGCTTGTTGTACCACTTTGACACTATCGACGCTATTTGGCGCACGTACAGAACTATAGAAAGGCGATGGTGCTGAATATTTCGCTTGCATTTCAAGTGCATGAGCCTGGGTAAAACAGTCTAAAGCCTCCTTATCTTTGTTTAATTTATAAAGTATCACTCCTTTACGACAATAAGCTGCAACAGTTGGTTTGATCGCTAGAGAAGCATCTTGTACAGCTAGAGCTTCATCTATTTTACCTAATTCAACCAAAGACGCTCCTTTTTTACTCAAAGCTTTGTAAGAAAACGTATCGTGAACATCTAGCTTAATAAGGAAATCCAGAGTGTTTATCGCTTCTTGATAACGGCCTAAGGCGTTCAATATGCCACCTATAGCATAATATCCTCGTATGCATGACACGTCCAATTCTACTGCTTGCTGATAAAATTTCAGCGCTTCATCGTATTTGCCTAGTCCAGCGCATGCATCACCCTGTAGCAAAATATCTTCAGCAGTGACAGGTATTGGCGCAGCTGGATGAGGTACTTGAGATTTTTCTTGAGTAATCTGGGTAAAATGCGCTTCGTCACCTTCATGAGTTGGTGATGGCGGAGGCGCCTGCGTTCCATCTGGTGGTAGATTACCACCTGACGACGATTCATCATACCGTGCCTTTGCCATACTCACTCCTGCAATGTAGATGGAGTTCTGATGGTACCGTATCTTAGGATATTTTCATATATGTAACACTGCTTAACTATATATCAATTACTTAATCTCATGATATTATAGCAACAATCATGTCATGTCGTGACGCTACTTTTTCTGGCCGCAAAAACTACGAGAACTGTCTTGACTCATAAATGCAATAATTTGCGCTACTGCTTTGTTAGAAGCAAACTCTGCTTTAACTTTACTAATTCTCTCGTGCATAACGCCTTCATCAGAAAATAGCATATCAACTGCTCTTTTAGCTCCTAGGATTTCATTTTTGTCAAATCCTCGGCGCTTCATACCTGTTAAATTTATACCTTCTAAAGTCGCGCGCTCACTTACTGCCATACCGAATGGGATCAAATCTCGGACTACTGCAGATACCCCACCTATCATTGCATGAGCACCAACACGCACATATTGATGTACAGCTGCAAGCCCTCCGATAACTACAAAATCTCCTATTTCTACATGCCCAGCTAGACTTGCATAATTAGCCATGATGACATAATCGCCTATTGCACAATCATGACCAACATGCGTACCTACCATGAATAAGCAATTACTTCCTACTGATGTTACCATGCCGCCATCAACACTACCTGCTTGAATAGTAACATATTCTCTAATAGTATTTTTATTACCGATAATAACTTCTGATTTTTCACCTTTATATTTCAAAATTTGTGGTGGCTGACCTATTGAAGCAAAAGGATAAATTACTGTCCCCTCTCCTATTCTCGTTCTTCCTTCTATCACCACATGTGATTTCAGTTCAACATTATCGCCTAAAATCACATCTGGCCCCACAATACAAAACGGTCCTATTTTTATATCACGGCCTAATGACGCAGAAGGACTGACGATTGCGCTTGGATGAATAGACATTGTTTCTCATTTTTTATTTTTATCTTTTACCATTGCAGCAAAAATACTCTCAGCTACTACTTCACCACCTACCTCAGCGCGAGCTAAAAATTTCCATACATCACCTCTATTTTGTATGATCTCTGCATATAAATACAACACGTCACCTGGTCTCACAATTTGACGAAATTTTGCATTATCTATCGACATAAAATATATAATTTTTTCATTAGATTGTGTATTTAGCGTTGTAGCAACAAGAATTGCAGCAATTTGCGCTAAAGCCTCAATAATGAGAACACCTGGCATGACAGGATTATCTGGAAAATGCCCAAGAAACTGCGGCTCATTCATAGTAACATTTTTTATACCAATAATAGACTTAGACGAGACGCATTCTAAAACACGATCTACAAGCAAAAACGGATAGCGATGCGGTATCATGCACAAAATATCTTCGATACTAAACTTATATTCTTGCATTGTGATTATCTCTTACTTGTCATTTTTTTTAACATGATAGACTGCCTATGCCAATCTCTAATTGGAATGGCCGGAGTGCCACCAAGTATCAGCCCAGGTTCCGTTATATCCTGTATTACACCACCTTGCCCAGCAATTTGTACGCGATCTGCTATCTTTAAGTGCCCTGAGATCCCAACCTGCCCTCCTAAAGCACAGTATTTCCCTATTGTAGTACTACCAGCGATACCAACCTGCGCTACAACAATGGTACCACAGTCTATAGAAACATTATGCCCTATTTGCACCAAATTATCTATTCTGACGCCGTCACCTATCACTGTATCATTTAGAGAGCCTCTGTCTATCGTGGTATTTGCGCCAATTTCAACATCATTACCTATTATCACTCTACCGACATGAAAAATTTTATAATGCTTCATTTTATGAGTGGCAAAACCAAAACCATCCTGACCGATTTTAGCTCCAGGCAAGATGACTACATCATCACCGATAATAGTATAGGCTATCACAACATTAGGACCAATTGTAACATTATCACCTATCTTAACGCCTTGTCCAATAAATGTCCCTGCGCCAATTATTACATTATTACCTATTTCGACATTAGCTTCTATCACTACATAATGACCGATTTGACAATTCGTGCCAATACGTGCTGATGGATGTATAGCAGAGCCTATATCCTTAGATACACGTGGCGCATAAAATAATGATAGTGCAAGAGCATATGAATAATATGCATTTTTGCTTCGAAGCAAGTGCATATTATTTGGCACTACCCCGTCATAATCAGAATCTATGATACATGCAGTAGCTAAAGATGACGCAAGAACTGATGTATATTTTTTATTACTCAAGAATGTGAGATCGCCAATATGCGCAGATTCAATTGGTGCAATATTAAGTATGGTGGTTTGATCTTCGCTCTTATCACTATGAGAAGCTAAAGTACATTCGGCACGTTCGGCAATATAGGTCACGTGATGTGGAGATGTATTGATATAAAAACGCGTATCTACCATAGATAATCAATTTTGTAATTCACTTTATTTTACTTTTGGCATGATAAATACCCAATAACACTCGTTTCTTGAGCGGTTCTAAGATGAATAAACGCTTATCATACATCATTGAAGGCATAAGAGATCCAGAAGAAGAGCCCATGGCAAGGCATGATGTTACAATTATAAAACGGATCGCCGCGACTCTCGCTGCCTCAAAGTGACGGAGATACAATCCACCATATCTCAGAGCAGTAATCACCTGCCAACACACCTGCAAGCTTATATATATTCATCATATTTTGCAAGTTTAGTTTGATGTGACTTTTTTACATCAATCATAGATTATTATTGGTGTAGTATGAATAATCTATGGTTGTATAACCTAAAGTTAATCTTCTTCGCATATACCTGGGATATAAATAATAATACATCTATATCATGAATCACTTGAATTATAAGCATTATGTATATGCTATAGAGCAGCATGAGGCAATCCATGGTTTATTACAATACTTTATTGACTATTTGCAATCAGACGATAGTCAACTAATATCTGAATTACACCAAGGCACGATACTTATCCCTTCTCAAGCACTACTGCAGCAGCTACGCAACTATTTACCACATTCAGACGAACAATGCATAAAAATATATAATCAATGTGTTCTTGCATCGGAGCAATTTTACTGGCGCTTAATTCATCTAGTCATCAATGCGCGCCTAGGAAAAGTTGACTATAGCAGTATCTTTAATGAAACATCGCAAATTTACGGCAAAAAAGTTATCGCAGAGCTACAAAAACTGAAATTACGAACAAAAGAACTACAAGCAGCAAAAATGCAACAGGAAACTAGTCAAACTTCACAACATCCGATAACGCTGCTATATTCACAAGCAAAAAAAATATTAACTCGTGTAAATATTACTAAAGCATTTGTATCGTCAGGGTCATTATGTGTTGCTGGATATGTATTGATATGCGTCAACATGTATGACGCTGCAGAATTTACTAATCTTCGATACTTATACATATTATTAGTAACTACCTGTTGCGCAATTATATTTATCTTACTCTTACCACGTAAAGCATTCCAACATTTTGATATTCACGGCAAAAATGTAATTGGTAATCAGTATAGGCTATATCTAAACCATATAGCGAGACGGTATCACAAGAAAATAAACACAGAATTAAGTCCTTTACTTGACTGTAACACAAAAATATTATAAATCATGATAAGTAATGCTATGTCATATTGGAGTACGCCTTGGATACAAATAATGTGCAACGTTCGCTACAATCTATCATATTCGTTACCGTAGTATGTACAATACTCGTTTGTCTTGGTTTTTGGCAATTGTATAGACTGGGAGTAAAAAATGAGATCATACACCAAATGCAACTAGATCTAGCACAAGCTGCTACACCCTTTCACAGAGATATGCCAGAATATGCATATAAACATCACAGCAAATACTCCATCAATGGACAATTTTTATACGGCAAGGATATGTTTCTTTATGGGACTCATCCAACTCAATCTGGTAAGCATGGATATTTTATTCTAACACCTTTCACTACTGAGGATGGGATAGATGTGGTAGTCAACAGAGGGTGGATATCTCCTACAATGATTGAACAATTCGTAAAACATCAACATGCTAAATATAATACTCCAGATCCAAGGCATATAGTGGCTATTCTGGTTAAACCAAGCGAATGTCCTGAATGCACTCAACACACTCATAATAATGATCGTAACAGGAATATATGGTTTTATGTTGACCTGCCAGCTATGAGTAAATTTACAGAAAGGGATTTGCGGCAGGACTTTTATATGACGCTCTTAGAGGGCGAGCCATTTTCAAGAGAGCTCTTCATCGCAACCGCAGATCACTTTTTGGCCATACCCAACGATCACTTATGGTATGCCATTACATGGTTCTCACTCGCCATAGCATTAGTGGTAATATATATTATGTACAATAGACAAGAAGATTAGCTCTCTTTCAAAATTCTATTCTCTGCAAGCTGGAGTCTATCATTGATACCACCACCTAAGCATTCGTCGTGATGATATTTGTGGTTATTCAAGTAAAATCTACGATATTAAAGCATCAATACACAGCAAAATACCAAATATATGACTCAATGCTAGCAATAAGTCTTAGAACTGTGTTAACATCATAGTGATAGAAGAATTATGAGCTGTATATATGTCTAAACTCAAAACAGGAGAAGAAGTTATACAAGCTATTACAAAAAGTGGTAATGCAGATGAGATCTTGACTGCAATGACAATGCCAAAGACCTTCGCTGATGATAGGGAATATTATACAGAGGATGAGCCTAAAGCAAAAGGAGAAGAAGCTACAAAGAGTAGTACAGCGCTATATTCGATTAAGTATCAAGTAAATGAAAGAATAGAACATGTACCAACATACGCTTCAGATCCCACTGGAGGTGTAGTTGAGACTGGAGGAAGCGAGGAGCGTAGAACATATACTCTCAGTACATATGCTCAGCCAGATGCAGAAGCGGCAAAGCGAGTCGCGTCTGCTATTATCAAACACGATAGAATAGATATTCTTGAAAAGATGACACCGGATCAGATCCGTGACTTTGATGTTTATGAACAAACTAAAGACTCTCCTCAATTGCATAAAGCCTGCGTGCAGCGCTGTTCAGATAACGAATTAATTGAAAAGAAAGAATACGAAGCATTAAAAAGCCGCGCAGGTAATAAAGGCACGCTGGATGCTGTCTTAAAGTATTACAAAGATCATAGAGATACTAAACAGAATCCGATCCCGCCGGAAGTCAAGACACTAGTCGACGAACTATCTAAAACGACCAAAGCAGCTCCAGAATGTATAAAATCATATGAGATTGCCACAGACCGTTTCCCTAATTTACTACAAAATACCAGTGCTTTAATGAAAGAAGAAGCCAAAGCGGGTCAATATAAGACTAGTACAACTTCGTTAGAGAAACAGCTCAACCAACTATACGGTCCGGAAGCAAATGAGTTAAGCAGAGATCAAGTGCTCAAGGATCTTGTCAAAAACGTAGGAGAAAAGGGTTTGCTTACAGACAAAGAGCTAGGGCGGCATGAGCGCGAATGGAGGAATCATCATTCTTGGAGCGAAGAAAGCAATGAAATGAAACAAGTTAGGGATTTGACCATGAATCTGGTATATTTAACAGGTGGCGAACTTAAAGTAGCGGACGCAGCAACACTCAGTAATACTATAAGAAGTATAACAAAAGCTAGCACATTTGAGAAAGCGGTAGACTCAGTTAGATCCTGGATGTCTGAACATCTTCCTAAAGCAGCAAAAGCTTTTGGTGTTAAGCAAACAAGAGTAGAGAAAGCGGCTGACGCAATACGAAATACTCTTCAACGTAGCCAAAAAACAGGTCATGTGGCCAAGCCTACAACGCCACAGTCGTCAAAATCACAGCAGCTTGGCATGTGAATGAGAGTCTGTCAGATTCGACTGGGACATGTGAAGTTTCATGACATACGCTACATTTTTGATCAGCAATAATGCCATTCTTTGGGACTCTCATATGTAATAATAAGCGATGGTACTTAGTAGTAGTAGAACCCGTATTCATGATTTACCTATACGCCTCAATAGCATCATGGAATGAGCTATCATTATCATATTCTCCGCAGCTACCACAGCAATCTCGTAATCTTTGGAGAGCCTCCTAAAGTTATTCAGCCAAGCGAATATACGCTCTACAACCCACCTCTTTGCAAGTAGCCCATCCCAGGCGTTATACGCTCAAAGATCTCTATGGTCTTTTGGAGTACTTGCTGCACAAATTCCTCCATGGTCTCTCTATATCCAGCGTCAGCACATACCCCTTTAAATGACGGATATTTTGTCAAAGCCTCTTCGAACACAGAGCATCCAGCGACAGTATCATGAATATTTGCTTCATGTACTTTTACATATAACAAATGCCCTTCAGTATCTGTTACAATATGACGCTTACGTTCCTTTACATTTTTTTCCCCCATCTATACCTCGTTTCTCAGAAGCACTTGTAGTCTTTACGCTCCGTGAGTCAATGAGACTATAACTTGGGTTCGGATTGCGGCCTTGTATACTCCTGCTTTTACCCACCAACTCTCTCATCAACTTTTCCCAAACTCCTTTTATTCTACATCGCCTGTAAAAGCTATGCACAGTAGAATACGGTGGCAAATCTTTTGGTAACATCCTCCACTGACAACCTGTTTTAATAACGTAAAATACAGCATTAACTAAAGCTCTTTTATCGTACTTGCTTCTATTGCCGTAATTACCACAACTAAAATGGTGCTTTATTAACTCCCATTCCTTATCTCTTAAATCGCTTGGATAACTCATTCATATAGCCTCCAAGCGCAATACTAACACATTTTACTATTCATGCATACAGGTTCTTATACTTAACTCACAGTACCAGACATTGCTATAAATCAAGGCCGATATCTATAGATGGCGCAGAATGAGTTAATCTGCCTATAGAAATATAATCTACCCCCAATTTTGCTATTTGCGATACATTGTCTAAACTAACACCACCAGAGATATCTATTTTTGCTTTATCTCCAATCAGCCTTATACAATGAGTCATTTCATCTATTGTCATATTATCAAGCATAATGACATCAACACTACAAGCTAAAGCCTCTTCTACTTGCTCCAATGTATCACATTCTACTTCTATTCTACTATAATGAGGAGCGTATTTACGCGCATTGCTCACAGCGAGTGCTATACTACCACAAATACTTATATGATTATCTTTGATCAATATACCGTTATCTAGACTATATCTATGATTTTTACCACCGCCGCATGATACGGCATATTTTTGCAACATCCGCATTCCAGGAATAGTTTTACGTGTATCACAAATTTGTGCGTTACTACCAGCTATTGCTTGAACATACCGATGTGTTAAAGTTGCAACAGCTGATAAGTGCTGTAAATAATTTAGCATTACGCGCTCTAATTTGAGTATCTCATGAGCAAAGCCAGAGCCCGATATGATGATATCATTTTTTACCGCATAGTCTTTGTCGCAACAGTGATTACGGTATGTTATACTACTATGATTTTGTAAAAAATAATCACTCACCATGAGCCCACAAATCACAGCATCTTCCCTAGACATTATTGTAAAATCAATAATTTTAGGCTCTCTAATGACTGCATTACTCGTTATATCTCCTCCAATTCCAAGATCTTCTGCTAGGCTTAAGTCAAAAAAAGAAGCTAATTGTGAAATAGTTAGTTGCATAATGCCTTACATCCTTATATGTCTTAGAAATATATACATGTTTGACGCCTGTAATCAAAGTAAAAAAGTTGAGGAATGATATCTATGCGCTGGAATAACCTTGAACAAATTGTGGAAGCTTTAGAAGCCACTTACCCAGACGAAGAAATAGATGATCTACGTTTTGAAGATCTGCAAGATTTAGTAACTACACTAAATGATTTCGATGATGACCCAGAAAAAGTTAATGAACGCATATTAGAAGCTATACTAGATGCGTGGATCGATTATAGAAAATAATGCAATTTTTACTCAAAAAATATTGCACTGTAGTTTTACTCATATTATCCGCAGCGCTATATATCTTTCCTAAAATCGATATATATGTTTCTCATTTGTTTTATAAAGCAGATTTGGGTTTTGTTTATAAAAATTACGAGATAGCGCTGATAGTTTTTAGGCTAGTACCAATTATTACTACGTTATTTGCTGTATTTTGTTTCATATATCTTGGCTATCTAAAATATCATAAAAAAACCATATTATCTCATCCAGCTCTATATTTACTATTTGCCGCAGTCATAGGTCCAGGGCTATTAGTAAATTGCGGACTAAAAGAGCATTTTGGCAGGGCAAGACCATGTCAAATACTAGAATTTGGTGGTAATAAAGCCTTTACAGGACCATTGCGTATTACGAACGAATGCGAACATAATTGTTCTTTTTCTTCTGGACATGCGGCAATGGGCTATTATTTTTCGAGCATCAGTTATGTCGTGCCTAAACCATATCAGGGCATTACATTTTTATGCGGTATAATATTTGGATCCATTATAGGCTTGGGTAGAGTTGTACAAGGCGCGCATTTTTTAAGTGATGTGATATTTTCTGGGCTATTTACTATATGCACCAATCATCTATGTTTTTTGCTATGGCGAAAAATTCCAGCTAAACGTAAATCTAAGCGTAGATAGTCATTAAACATTTGAATATATTGCATATAAGTATTACCATGAAAGAATACTTCAGACGAATTATTTACAAGTAAGCCAGGATTCTATGACTGACATTTGGGTCTTAACCGATCATCGTACTGGCACCGCAACTCAAGCCATTGCTCTCGCTGAAGCTCTTGGCATGCAGTATGAAATTAAAAAATTAGTCTATAATGCCATAGCATTAGTGCCGAATTTTTTACTTGGCGCTACTATGATGCACATCAATACAGCTCTATCTTCCAATTTAGACGATACATTACCAAAAATCATTATTTCTGCTGGCAGACGTACAGCATCTGTCGCTATCGCGCTGAAAAAACGTGATGCAAATATTAAAGTTATACAAATAATGCGTCCATTTTTAGATGCTAGCAAATTTGATCTTATAGTTCTTCCACAACACGATACATTCAATGCTCATGGTAATATTATTAGGATTATTGGGTCATTGCATAATGCACAAACAAAATTACAGAGCGAATATAATTTATTTATGGAAGAATATCCGACAACAACAAATTTTATAGCCGTGCTCGTTGGTGGTGGTACAAAAAAATATACTTTTTCTCAAGATGATGCTAAGCGACTTACGACTACTCTGAGTACTATCAGCGCAAATCATGGTATCCCGCTTTTTATCAGTTTTAGTCGTAGAACGCCAAAGAATGTTCAAGAGATATTTCAAGAAGTATTTGCATGGCCTCATATTATGTACGATCCTACAACAAGCACTAAACGCAACCCATATTACGGCATCCTTGCTGCTGCCACTTTTATTGTTAGCACATGTGATTCTATTTCTATGTGTAGCGAGGCTACGGCATCTGGTAAACCATTATATATCTTTTGCCCATCCAATCCAAATGCTCTACCAAAACATAGGTATTTTATACAGCAATTAATAGACTTAGGCTTAGCACGATTATTACATGATGATATGGAAACACTGACGCATTATACATATTCTCCATTAAATGAAGCACATAAGGTGGCGGAGTATATCAAGGAACATGTGTTATAACAATTTGATCGGTTGCACGCTTATGTGGCAAAGAATATCAGCACTTCTCATTATGAGTTTACCGTATATATCTCATGCTTCAACATGGGATAATATTAGATTTGATAATCTAAAAACTGGAATATCATATGAAGTGGATAGTGGTACTGGATTTTATATCAATAGAGAAAATATTATAACAAATCGTCATGTAGTAGAAAAATGCCTCAATATTGCTATTAGAGGAGCCGTACCGCCGCAAAAAGCTATATTGGTGACAATTGACCCAGAGTTAGATTTAGCCTTGTTACAGGTTGCTACACCGCCACCAAGAGTACCATATATGCGTATCAATTACGATAATGTAGCAATTGGTGATATGTTATTTACGATAGGCTATCCGCTCGAACATTCGGAAACTGGTGAATATGTTATAAGAGAAGCAAAAGTGATATCGGTAAGTCAGCGTACGGATAATACCACATTCACGAATATCCAATTCACGGATACAGTAGATCATGGTAATAGCGGTGGCCCGCTTCTTGATAAAAATTCGAATATAGTAGGGGTTGTCACAGCTAAAATCACTAAATATGATCCAGATGATCCAGAGCACACAACACAAACACTCGGCATGGCTATAGGCTTAGATGGACTGATTGCATTTTTAAAACAAAATAATATATTTTATGCTTCAAATGCTACATATGATATCTTTACTAACTATAATGTAGATAGATTAGTCAAGGATTATGTAGTAAATATTCACTGCATCAAAGAACCAAGGTCTGATACAGAAGCCGCTCAGAGTAAATAAGCGTTATGATCGTTCTGAGGTAAACGTATTTTCACTATATGTCATTACGATGATGGGCTTGAGATCCAGAAGAAGCGCATCATTGTCATTGCGAACATAGTGAAGCAATCCAACTTCCTTCGCTTTCATATATAGTTAGAGAAAATGGATCGCCGTGCGCTTACAGTGCTCAGAGTGACGTGGAACAGATAAGAGGCCGCTACTTTGGTAGATTTACAATTTACGCGTCTTCAACACAATCACACGCTTTTCACTGGATCTGTTTTACTTGTCTCTACAGCAGTAGCTGCTCTGTGATGTCTGATACCGTATTTCACCACATGCTCATAGTTACCACCATGTCCTAAGATTACTTTACCAGAGCTGACTGTGGTATCCTTATCTGCCTCAGGAAATTGTGTAGTGACAAATTCTGTTACGTCATATAAAAATTTCCATGACTCATCAACATCATTACTCACTGCAGGGATTTTGGCTTTTTTTTGTGCATCATAAATCGCCTGCTGCGTAGTATCACCCCTCTGTGGATATGATTGCGGCGATGATGATACTGCGCTTTTTACACTCTTACCACCGCCAATACTGCGCAAATATACTGTGCCAACAACGCCACTGAATGCGGCTAATGCGGCTGGTACAATAATGCTAAGAGCTGGCATATAAAAACATATTTAATTACACAAGGCTATGGTAATCTCTTCCAAAGCGATGATGCAACACTAATTTTGATATATTCACACCTTGTTCACGATTTTATATTGAGCTGTGTCCAAAATATATATTTTGTAGTGATAGAACGTAATAAACTTAGACATAGCGTTGATATATGCATATCGTGGCTCGTGATAACGTGTCTGACTCGATTTGTTACTACTGCCCAGCTGCTTCGGCTACTTCAGCAGCAAAATCTTTTTTAGCTTGTTCTATACCCTCACCAAGCTCAAATCTTATAAAAGCCTTGAGTGTTATAGAAGTACCTAAGTCTTTTGCATTATGCGCTATAACATCATGAATCTTGGTTTTACCATCAATCACAAATATTTGCTCTAGCAATACAGATTCTTCATAAAACTTACGAATCCTACCATCCACCATCTTTTCTATAATATTATCAGGCTTACCAGAGGCTCTAGATTGTTCAAAAAAAATCTCTCTTTCGCGAGTAACTAAGGCAGGATCAATACTTTCAATATTAAGAGCTTGTGGTTTAGTAGCAGCGACATGCATTGCTATCTGCTTAGCAAGCATCATAAGCTTAGCTTTATCTCCTTTGGATTCAAGAGCGACAAGAACTGCGATTTTACCAAGGCCATCAGCAACGCTATTATGCACATAGGATGCGATCACGCCATCTGTCACTTGCAACACAGACATACGACGCAAATGTAGATTTTCTCCTATAGTAGCAATATGCTCAACAATTTCTTGATCTACAGTTTTACCAGAATCCATTATAGAGGATTTGAGATGATCGACATCTTTGGATTTCAGCGCAAGTTTAGCTATGCCTGATGTTAAAGCCTGAAACTTATCATTTCTAGCTACAAAATCAGTTTCAGCATTGACTTCGATCACAGCGCCAATGGTACCGCTCACAATGGCCGCAGTTAGACCTTCCGCTGCAACGCGGCCAGCTTTTTTTGCGGCCGTAGATAGGCCTTTTTTACGCAGCCAATCAATCGCTGCCTCAAAGTCACCATTTGTCTCTGTCAGAGCTTTTTTACAATCCATCATACCTACACCAGTCTTTTCGCGTAAGTCTTTTACAAGTCCAGCACTAATCATCGTCATATCTCCAATTATTTATCTTTACTACTTTTAGCCTTGGTCTTACTTGCTTTAGCAGCGATTTTTGTATCATCTGGCTCAACCACCTCTTTTTCTAAAGCAGTTGCAAATTCTTTAGATACTTCTTCCGCATCCATTGCTACAGGAGTTTGCGTAATTTTGTTTGAAGTCTTTAATTTTGTGATCTTTGATGGAGAATCCTTGTGATGCTCCGCATTCGTCGTCGCTGCTCCAAGATCCACACCAGAAGCTGCAAGAGATTCTTCAATACCAAGAAGCGCAGCCTGAGCAAAAAATGTAGCATAAAGCCTGATTGATCTAATAGCATCATCATTACCAGGAATTGGATAAGTAATGTCATCTGGATCAGAATTAGTATCTACAATAGCAATAATTGGAATATTGAGTTTTTTTGCTTCTTTGATTGCTAAATGCTCTTTATTTGTATCAATCACCACGAGCAAATCTGGATTGCCTCCAAGACTTCTAATACCTGCAAAGGCATTAAGTAATTTATCTTTTTTACGAGAAATCTCCAAAACTTCCTTTTTAGTATAGCCATCGATTAATTCTTGATCAGCCAAGGTTTTTTCTATGTCATCAAGTCTAGTGATAGATTTTGAAATAGTATTCCAATTTGTCAATGTTCCGCCAAGCCATCTATGATTCACGTAATATTGACCACATTTTTCAGCATATTCTGCGACTACTTCACTAGCTTGTACTTTAGTGCCAACGAATAACACGCGGCCACTAGATTTTACAGTTTCGTATATTTGCTTCATAGCAGCCTGCAACAATACTGCTGTATATTGTAAGTCAATAATATGTATATCGTCACGTATGCCGTAAATATATGGAGCCATTTTTGGATTCCAACGCACAGACTTATGACCAAAATGTACGCCAGCATCTAGCAATTCACTAATGCTAACCTTTGGGAGTTTTGACATGAATTTATCCTTTTGATGTTAGTTAAACTTCCGCAGAACATAGCTCCACGCATAGCGGAGAGACTAACAATAGTTCAGCGTGTAAATAGAAAGTATGCTCATAATACAATTCTTGAAAATGCTTATAACTCTATTACGCTTATTTGGCAAGAGTTAATTAGCTTTGCGGCTTGTCATCGTCATTCGGTTTGTCATCGTCATTTTTCATACCATCACGAAATGCCTTCATACCCTTACCTAAATCAGACATGACTTTTGGTAATTTACCAGCTCCAAACAAAACCAGCACTATGAGTAAGACAATTATTAAATGACTTAAACTAAAACCCATTATTTTTTCCTATTATTTTGCGTTAGTAAATAATAACCCAGTATAAAGCATAATGCTATATTAATGTACAATACTATATTTACTGGTGGATATATAGATGCTGCGTTACAGATACAAAAATGTAGTATGAGCGTGGCGATTACAGTGATAGAAATCTGAGCTAATACTTTATCATTATTACGCATACGGCGATATGGTGCCTGCAAAAATATCGCCGCTGCAAGCATAGCCATAACAGTGTTGTACAAAGGCCAGACCAATCTATGGTGACCTGCTGCTATTAATTTAGATTTTTTGAATATATCACCATTTTTTTCTGAATTAAATAGTTCTCCAATAAAATATTCTTGTAATGAACGATTACTTGAATCTATTGAGTCTCTAGACTTTTTATCGGTATCACTAATAAAAAATGAATATTTATTTGTATGTAACGCAATAGATAATGTACTAAAATGCATGACGCTCATATTATCTTTATTATCTAAGGTTTGCCTCATTCCGTTATAAAGCTCAATCACTGGCACTGTATCTGTGGCAATGATTTTACCATATTGCGCAAATAAAATAGTGATATTATCACTCTCTATATTCTTGTCAAAAACTACGATACTTTTAAGTATATCCCCACGTTGCTTCTCATCAACGTATATCGTGGTATTTTTCGATATTTGTGTAAAGACTTTATCTTGCACTAAATTCATAGCAAAATTTTCACGAAAATAATTTAGCGTTGTTTTAAGCTTGGAGTAAGAAACGGGCAGTAAATATATAGAAATACCATAAGCACAAATTGTTGCTACGGTCGCAATGCAAATTGCAGGACTTGCTATTGCCATTGGATCTAGGCCAATACTATTTAAAGCAAGTAACTCCCTATCGTGACTGAGCCTGTTATATCCTATGATTATACCAATAGTAACAGCGAGAGGTAAGATTGTAAAAAGTAGATATGGCAATATGAGCAAGGTGACATAAAGAAAATATTGAAACTCTACACCTCTGCTCACCAAATATACTAGCTTCATTACCTGACTAAGCCACACAAACCCAGTTATAACGAATGTGACGCCTAGTACCGGCTGTAATAATGCGTAGAGAATGTGTCGCTGATATATCAGCATGAAAATATGCTATTTTATAATAAACAAAAACCAGTTTATAATATATCATAGCCACAAAAGCAATCTTTCTAGATCTGAGCACAGTTTTTAAAGTCATGTATCGTGAGTTCAGCCTTGCATTATACTATTTCTCTCACTAAAGCACAGCTCGATTTGCGCTAATTCTGCAAAAAATAATAAAAACGAATTGTTCAGAAGAAAAGCACGCAATATTAGAGATGAGGTGGCAATTGGCTATAAAGCGATCATACCAACTGCGATAGTAAAGTTAGCGCTGGAACTATATAAGCTTGTTCCGACTTAAAACAGGACTGATTAACAAAATCCATATTATAAACGACCTGCAAACTAAATGCAGGTCGTACTTGTTTCTGAAAATGCATCATATGAGGAGTAATTTTGTTATCGGATAATTTGACCTCAACCATCAAATATGGTTTGTTGTCTTGTGTAATCAAGAAGTCCACCTCTTTTTTGTCAATGTCGCGTAAATAATATAAATTGAACTTGGCGTATCCTTGCTCGGTATAAAAATGCACAAATTTCTGCAAATGCACAGCTACCATATTTTCAAATCGCGCCCCTTCATCGTCAATTAATGACCAATCCCATAAATATAACTTTGGTTCTTTAATGAGTGATCTTGTAACATTTTTATGCCATGGCGACACAGTAAAACAGTAATAAAAACGCTCTAAAGTTTCAAGCCAACGTGAAATCGTTTGCGTCGTAACTTTTATTTTCTTTGCAATAGATGTTCTGTTCACAAGCTGTCCGGTTTGAGCCTTAATTAACTCACTCAAGACCTCTATAAGCTGCACATCATGAACTTGCGCTAAAGTTTGAATATCTTCAAAAATCAACTGCTTCGCTCTAGACATGCGCCACATGTTAGAGTATTGAGCATTTTTCTGCAAATATGGGTCTGGAAAACCGCCAAATACAAATAACCTCTTTAAAGACTCTATGTTATCTGAATGAGGAGAAGCAAAAAAACTCTCAAGCTTCTTACTCTTAGTGTACACAGATGGGTCAATAATTTCATGCAAAGTCAGAGGGAAAACAGTATATCCGAAATAACGCCCCATTAGACTATCGCCTCCAGACCTATATATATCCAGATGCGCACTACCAGTTACAAGAATATGATAATGGTCTTTATACAAATCAAAAAAGCCTTTGAGGTAATTTTTCCAATGCTTGTATTTGTGTATTTCATCAAAAATAATTAAAGGCTTTTGTTCGCGCATAACATCGCTTGGCAGAATATCCTCAATAAAAGACTGCCCGAATAGAATTTTCTCCCTATCGGCAAGGATGTCCCAATTCAAGTAGACTGACTCGTGAAACCCCTTCTGCAAAGCCTTTGAGATTGTTGTCTTACCAACTTGCCTCGGCCCTGTTAAAAACGCCATCTGAGCATATCTTCTGAAATGCCATTGTAAAATAAGTGTATATATCCGATCCATTTATGATTTATCATAGTTTAATCATGATTATTATATGATATATAATATAATAATCGGATGCAAGTTTTTTAAAGATATAGTATGAATAGGCAGGATATCATCAAAGATTACCTGATTCTACCAATACTGGCATCTCGCCTCGTGCAACATTATTATCATATAATTCATATTTTATGGCTCGCCCTACATTTGATGCAAGTGCTTTATGCATGTCTCTACTTACACCTTGATGAGCGCGCAGTAGGTAATCGCTTTGAACAAATCTACCAGTCTCACGTCCACGTTGAAACGCTCGTTCCATACTTATCTCAGCTGGAACACTTACCACTTATAATATGCAATTGGCCATTTTTATCAGTACCAAGATCCATACGATTTTGCGCAAGAGCAACGCCATCTATCAGCATATGCGGCGCAGCACCATTAGACACTTTATCACTCATACGTTTATAAGCCCTATCCGTAATCATGGCAGCTTCAGCATTATTAAGATGGGTATGATAAGTATTCACCTCACCTAATTCCTCCGAACCAGATACAATGTTCGATGTACATCTGTGTTGATTTTTACCACATCATCCCATCCTATGCCATTGCGCCTAGCTTCCACTTCAAACATACCAACGCAAGTACCTTTGCCACTAGCTGGAGCTCCAGCTAACATAAAGGTATGTCTTTGCTCACCATCATGCGTAGATAATCTTTCTAAAGGCGCATGACCTATTTCCTTACCTTTTGTATCGTGACGTGGATACGATGTGGTCTTATCATCTATCCCAACATCGATATGTTTTTCTATTACCTCAAGTACTTTCGCATCAATGACTTTATTATAAATCTGATCATGCACTAACTTTTGAACCACTGTATCTATAGTTTCACCATTATGAAATTCTCCCGGTTTATACTTACCACTCTCCACTCGTTTAGATACAGTATCATGTATTTTTTTTACAGCAATATCATCAAGATTTTGCACATCTAGCTTTTGGTCTTTCAGTCTCTGCAACGCATCTTGCGCTCTACGGCCAGCCTCTTTATCAGCGCTTTGTTCCATCTCCTTTTCCACTTTATCTTTTATTGCTGGCACTACATGTTTGCGATATATGCCTTGTACCATAGGTGCTAGCTCGGTTTCTTCGGTACGCCTTACTTCTGTCTCAATTTTTGCAACTGTTTCACAAAGTGCAATTCTACGAGGTTTTAAAGTGACTAAAGATGCGACATTTTCTATGCCACTAGCTTGCACCAGTTCTGCAATTTCATTAGAAGAACGTCTGGCATTTTTAAGTACGCTAAATTGAGCATCTAGGGGCAAATTCGACTTTTCACCCTGAGTCAATGCCGTGGCAACTGATGATGGCAAAACATGTCAACTATCTTGTTCCGCTGTTTTAGACATGATTATACCTCCAAAAGACAAAAATTACAGCCCTAAAAGCAATCTTTCTGGATTCTCGATAGCTTCCTTAACCTTCACCAAAAATGTTACAGCTTCTTTACCATCGATGATTCTATGATCATAAGACAAAGCTACATACATCATCTGACGTATCTCAACTTTACCAGCAATAGCCATTGGTCTTTCTTGAGTTTTATGCAGTCCCAGAATACCAGCCTGTGGTGGATTGATAATCGGCGTAGACATAAGCGAACCATAGACACCGCCATTGGTGATAGAAAATGTCGCGCCTAACAGGTCTGTCATAGCAAGCTTACCTTCTCTGGCTCTTTTTGCAAAATCTATAATACCAGCTTCAATCTCACAGAAGTTTTTACGATCCGCACCACGAAGCACTGGTACAACTAAGCCTTGCTCTGTGCCGACAGCAACTCCAATGTCATAGTATTTTTTATAGACCAGATCGTCACCATCTAGCTCAGCATTCACTGCTGGAATTTCCTTCAAAGCTTCAACAGTTGCTTTGATGAAAAATGACATAAAGCCCAGTTTAATCCCATGTTTCTTTTCAAACTCATCGCGATATTTAGTACGAAGTGCAATGACATTAGTCATATCTATTTCGTTGAATGTTGTCAGAATTGCCGCAGTATTTTGCGAGTCTTTCAAACGCTGCGCAATAGTTTTACGCAGGCGGGACATTTTGACTCTTTCTTCCGGCTTATCAGAAGTCAGGACAGAAGGTGCTTTCTGATATTCAAGCACATCACTTTTGGTTATACGCCCATCCTTGCCAGTGCCAGTCACTTTACTTGCATCGATATTGCGCTCAGCTACAATACGCGCTGCAGCTGGTGGTAGCATTTCCGCAGCTGATGTAGTTGCTTTAGCTTCTTCTTGTATTTTTGCTGGAGGAGTTATTGTAGAGGCAGTGACACCTTCTTTGATCGTTCCTACTACCTCACCTATAACAACATTTGTGCCAGTTTCTTTTGTTATCTTTTCAATCACGCCAGATACAGATGCGCAAACTTCCAAAGTCACTTTTTCTGTTTCAAGCTCAAGAAGCAATTCATCAACCTTAACAGCATCCCCTAGCTTTTTATGCCATTTAGCAATTGTTGCTTCTGATACAGATTCACCAAGAGATGGGACAATTATTTCTACGCTCATTTACTACTCCGCAATATTCAATGCTTTTTGCACTAATGCATTTTGTTCTTTGTTATGCACAGATGAAGATCCGACAGCAGGCGATGCTGCGTCTGGTCTACCTACATATTCTATCTCTTTATCTATGATGTCATCCAAATATGGTTTAATAAAGTACCATGCACCCATATTTTTTGGTTCCTCTTGACACCAAATAACTTCCGCTTTTGTATATGCTTTAAGTGCAGTCATTATGGCTTCCTTAGGAAATGGATAATATTGCTCTATTCTGATAATTGCAATATTCAAACCCAGCTCTCTGCGCTTTGCAAGCAAGTCATAATAAACCTTACCACTACATATTATCACACGTGAGACATCTTTACTCTTAATATCTTTATCTATCTCGCCTATTACTGGCTTAAAACTCGTCCCAGTTGCAAGTTCAGCAAGATCAGACACAGCGAGTTTGTGACGAAGTAAGGATTTCGGCGACATCACTATCAAAGGTTTACGAAAATCCCTATGAATTTGCCTTCTGAGTAGGTGAAATAGCGATGCTGGGGTTGTGGGATTAACTATCTGCATATTATCTTCTGCAGCCATTTGTAAAAAGCGCTCGAGACGTGCTGAGCTATGCTCAGATCCACCGCCCTCCATACCATGTGGCAACAAAACCACAAGACCACTCATACGGAGCCATTTTGTTTCAGCCGAGCTAATAAACTGATCAAATATTACCTGAGCAGTATTGGCAAAATCTCCATATTGAGCCTCCCAAATAGTCAAGCGCTTTGGGTCTACTAAGGAATAACCATATTCAAAACCTAAAACAGCATATTCTGACAAATTACTGTCCGCTACCTCATATTTTGCGTAAGTATCAGATAGATGATTAAGTGAGATATAGCGTCCAGCGCCTTTTTGGTCATGCAAAACAGAATGACGATGAGAAAATGTGCCACGTCCAGCGTCCTCACCAGTTAGGCGGATATGGACATTTTCGCTAAGCAATGTTGCAAAAGCAAGTTGCTCGGCAGTTGCCCAGTCAATAGGTTGTTCAGACAATAGCTCATTTTTTCTTTGGTCAAAAAGCTTGGCAAGCTTAGCATTGATAGCAAAATCTTGTGGGGTAGTACAAAGTTTTACGCCGAGTTCTTTAAGCTTTGATATTTCGACACCGGTGATACATTCAATCATTGATGTTTCTGGGCGTTTATATCCGGACCATAACCCTTCTAACCATTGCGCTTTTGGTTTATAGTTTTTTGCTTCATCATATTCTTTTTCCAGCAGTTTTTTAAATGCATCCTTTCTATTTTGGTAATCACCTTCCTGAATTACTCCTTGTGCTACTAATGTTTTTGCATATACAGCCGCTGGAGTGCTTTTTTTCTTAATAACATCATACATCACTGGCTGAGTATACATAGGCTCGTCACCTTCATTATGCCCATATTTACGATATCCAATAATGTCGATTACAACATCTCTACCAAATTTATGACGATATTTTGAAGCAAGATCAGTCACAAAGATCACAGACTCGATATCATCACCGTTAACATGCATGATTGGTGCGTTAACAATTTTTGCTACCTCAGTAGTATATCTACCTGGATGCTGATCCTCAGGATTTGCTGTAAAGCCTAGTTGATTATTACTAATAATATGAAGAATTCCGCCAACATCATAAGCTTCAAGTCCTGACATTATAAGTGATTCTGACACAACACCTTGCCCACAAAAAGCAGCATCTCCGTGAATAAGAACACCCATGACTTTCTTCCTTGCAACATCACCTTTGACGTCTTGCTTAGCTCTGACTGTGCCAGCAACCACGGGATTCACAGCTTCTAAATGAGATGGGTTGTAAGCAAGTGATAAATGCACCTTGTTACCAGCCTTAGTTATAGTATCGCTTGAATAACCTATATGATACTTTACGTCTCCAGATCCTGGTATATCTTTTGGAATAGCGCTAGTGCCTAAAAATTCAGAAAATAATGCGCGATAAGGTTTGCACATAACTTTTGTTAGAGTAGACAATCTGCCACGATGCGCCATACCTAGAACTACATCTATAACGCCACTATCTGCAGCATGTTCAATACTTCTCTGTAGAGATAGAATCGATGCATCTAAACCTTCTACAGAAAAACGTTTCTCCCCTGGAAATTTAACGTGCAAATATTGCTCTAGACCTTCAACTTCCACTAAACCTTGTAACAGCGCCTTCTGCTCTTCGGCTGAAAAACTATGCGTTGCACGCTCTACTTCTGCATAAAGCCATTCTCTCTCTTCTTTATTTTCTAAATGACTAAATTCAAAACCAATATTTCGAGAATATGTCTTGTCTAGCAAAGCAATGAACTCACCAAGAGTGGATTTCTCCATGCCAAAATACTTGCCTTGTAAATTGACAGTTTGCTCTAAATCAGATGTCTCAAAACCTTCATCTTCTGGATTAAGCCCTGCTTCGCTTTTAGAAATAAGAGATTCTAACCCCAATGGATCAAGCTTTGCGAGGTAATGCCCTCGCTCCCGATAAGCCTCCACAAGAAATTTAGCTTTGAAATAATTATCAGATAAAGATGATTCATTTTTAGCTATAGGTAATTTCTTTTGCTGTGCTGCTACTTCGTCATGACTCGCTACGCCGATAATCTTAGGATGAGTACCCCATGACGCCCTAAACACACCAGCATGATCCCTAATTTCATCAAAATAATCAACCCAGCTTTGATCTACTGATGCTGGATCACGCAGATATTTAAGATATAACTCCTCAACAAAAACTGCATTGCTACCAAATAAAAAACTCGATTGCTCTATCTCTCTCACTCACTCTGCTCCACTTCAGGCATACAAGGTATATAGTACATGCTTTAACACTAGCTCACAACTATATTTACCACCCTACCCTTCACTACAATCACTTTTTTTACCGTGCTACTACCAATATGCTTCACTATGTTATCAAGACGTAATGCAGTCTCCTTAATCTCTTGCTCGCTAACATCTGTAGAATATTCGTGAGTAGCGCGCAATTTACCATTGACTTGGATAGCGAGAGTAACAGTATTCGATACCAGATAATCTTCATTATAACTTGGCCATTCAGCTCGCGCTAGAATCGTCTCATGATTGCCAAGCAAAAACCATAATTCTTCCGTAATATGTGGAATGAAGGGATTGAGTAATCTTATGACAAATTCAATTCCGTAGCGCATATATGATAATTCACTATATTCTGATAATGTGTTTACCAACTCTCTTATTCTTGCTATAGCTTTGTTTAATCGGAATTTTTCTATATCTTCTGTAACGCTTTTGATTGTAAAATGCACAGCTTTCAACAATGCTTTATCATTACACTTAGATTCTACATTAACCAAATTTTTAGTCATGGAGCAAAGTCTGTTAATAAACTTATTACATCCTTCTATACCACTATCCGACCATTCTAAATCTTTCTCTGGTGGACTATCTGATAAAACAAACATACGCGCCGTATCCGCTCCATATGTAGACAACATCGATTCTAAATCTATAACATTATTTTTAGATTTACTCATCTTTTCAACATTTCCTACCACGACCTTCTCGCCGCGTTTTTGACGCTCTAAAGCATCCTTTGGATATAACCAATTACCTTTTTCATCCTTATATGTGGCATGAAGTACCATTCCTTGCGTGAGCAAATTCTTAAAAGGCTCCCTAACATTGAGGTGACCGCATTCTTGCATCACTTTAGTAAAGAAGCGAGCATATAAGAGATGCATAACTGCATGCTCAATACCACCAATATATTGATCTACTGGCATCCAATAATCGCATTCTTTACGATCAGTAATATCAGGCGCCTTATTATTACAATATCTCGTAAAATACCATGAAGACTCAAAAAAAGTATCGAATGTATCAGTTTCGCGTGTTGCATCCATTTGGCATTTGGGACATTTAGTATTTTTCCATCTTGGATGACGTTCTAATGGATTGCCTTTTCCAGTAAAGCTCACATCTGATGGCAATGTCACGGGAAGGTCTTTGTCTGGCACGGGAACAGTGCCGCATGAGTCACAATAAATAATAGGAATTGGACATCCCCAAAACCTTTGACGCGAGACTCCCCAATCTTTAAGACGGTAGTTAATTACAACCTCTCCCACGCCTAGTTCTACAAGTTTTGCTATCGCAGCTTTCTTAGCATCTTGTCTGTTTAAACCGTTCAAAAATTCTGAATTTATTATGATACCGTCACCAATATATGCTGCTTGCGCCACTCCTTCATCATGAGTCACAACTTGTATGATTGGCAAACCCATCTTGAGCGCAAGTTCATGATCCCGTTCATCATGACCTGGGCATCCATATACAGCGCCCGTACCATATTCTATAAGCACAAAATTCGCTATAATTACAGGAAGTTCAATTCTTGCATCAAATGGATGAATGACTCTAAGACCTGTATCAACACCATTTTTCTCAGCTTTTTCTACTTCAGCAGTGGAAACACTCATATGAGAGCATTTATCTATAAATGCTTGTATTTCCGGTGTTTTTTGCACATATTCAGTCACTATAGGATGGTTATAGCTAAGTCCAATAAAACTCGCTCCAAATAAAGTATCGGGACAAGTAGTAAAAACTGAGATCTCGTTATTGAGAAAAGGCGTGGTAATCTGAAACCTCAAATTTACACCATCAGACTTGCCGATCCACTTTTCTTGCATAGTTTTCACACTATCTGGCCATCCATCAAGATTCTTGATCTCAGACAGTAATTCTTCGGCGTAATTTGTAATTTTGAGAAACCATTGCTTCAAATTTTTGCGTTCTACCATCGCACCAGAACGCCATCCACGACCATCAACGACCTGCTCATTCGCAAGCACCGTTTGATCAACTGGATCCCACGACACTATAGATTCCTTTTGATAAGCAAGACCTTTCTCTAGCAACTCCAAAAAGAATTTCTGCTCGTGTTTATAATATTCAGGATCACAAGTATTGACTTGACGCGACCAGTCATATGAGAGACCTAAAAGCTTTAATTGCTCAGTCATGGCCTCGATGTTGCTATATGTCCAATCTGCTGGGTGAGTTTTATTAGCGATAGCAGCATTTTCGGCTGGAAGACCAAAAGCATCAAAACCCATAGGGTGAAGCACGTTATATCCGCGAGCTTTTAGAAAACGACTTAAAACATCACCTATTGAATAATTCCTCAAATGACCGACATGAATCTTTCCGGAAGGGTATGGAAGCATCTCTAGCACATAATATTTTGGCTTATTTCGAGACATATGTGATACAAAAACCTTTTGCTCGTCCCATATTTTTTGCCATTTTTGTTCAATTTCAGCTGCGCCCATCTCTAACTCTATATGATTTTGTAGGATTATACGATGGCATGGCAAGAAGTCAATTTACTATCCAAACCAAAACATGCATATGAAGATGAAATAATTTTGCATTTGAATATGTAGTTAGATAAACTCGTATTCACCACACACAATGCTGAGTCATAAAACGCATGAAAGCACTCAAAACTCTTGTAAAGCTGCATCAAAAACAATTGGATGATGTCTTGCGTCAAATTGGCTTAGCAGAAAAACAAAAGCTAGAGATAGAGCAAGCCTTAGCCAAGATACTCACGGATGCAAAACGCGAGTTTGAGTCTTATAATACAACAAAATATGCATTCATGCTTGAGCAATATATGCATCACGCTCGCTTTCAAGAGAAATCTTGTAAAAAAGAAATAGCGATGCTTGAATATCAAATCAAAATACTGCGTGATGAGTTGTTCGATAAATTCACAGAGCTCAAGAAGCTGGAGCTCGTATTAGAACGCAGACAAAAGGCATATAAAGCTATGGTGACAAAACGAGAGGATAAAACGGTTGATGAAATAACTGTTTTAAGACATAAAAGGCTTGAATCATGAGGTAAAACTATGCCACACGCAACAGAGGACTCAGCACTAATCCCATATCTACCAGATCCTGTGATATCACCAGACTATGTACCATTATATCATGGTATACCACTCATGCTAAATCCCGCTATTGGATACACTGTATCTTCTGAAGAGCATAAAATAACAATTACTTGGCTTAAATATGGAGATTTAAATCTATTCGTATCTGCCGATATTACGGTAGATGCTATGCATATTACTCTATCTCCAAACTCATTTTACTCAGATATTGCTACCATTCTTCATGGCATGTTGGGATATGATTATGGGCGTATGCATTCATCTTGTATTACGCCCGAAATCAAAGAAACTGAGAATGGGGTTTACGCTATCCATGGCCGTAGCGCTGTGATAAGCGATACTGCAATGGATCAGTTGGATGATTTACTCGCAGATATAAAAGAGTCTGGTTGTGCTGATAGAGCATATCTTACTCTAACTAATCATATCAACGGCCTTTCTTCAGTTATAGAGAAGAGAAATGTAAAATTATTCAACACGCTTTTGCAAAATGGCTTTGAGCGCATTACTGGTGGCAGGAATTTTATGACAGGTGATTATGAAAGTACATTAATGCAGACTCTTTGCACTAATCATCCTGCAAATAAATGTGATTATCAAATGCAACAAGGGTTTGATATGATGACTGCATTATCTGAATCAGCAGGTGCTTTTGCTGTGTATATACGAGATGCAGATAATAAAGTATGTGGAGGTGTGGTTGGGCAATTCGTGCCGCATGCTTTTGAACCTCATGCCTATATTAATATACTGTTCGTCGATGAATCTCTGCGCGGCATGGGTTATGGAGCAAAAATTATGAATTTTGCTGAAGAATATATCAAAAACAGTGGATATAATATGATTCTACTCGGCACTTCTAGTGCATATGAATTCCACATAAATACTGGATATGGAGCATCTAGGGTTTTTCAAGACCTTTTATTAGGACTAGATGATAAGCCCATTACTTCCTATACAATGTATAAAAGATTTCTGCCACCGCGTAAATGACCGTAATGTCAGTATGATTAAAAATCTACAATAGCTTTATATTAAATAATTATGAAAAAGTATATTTTTTATTTATCATAAGTTTTATATCCTAAGTCATGAAAGAGATTGGAGAGATTATGGGTAAGAATCCAGCGGATAATCAAAAAAAAGATTCTATTTCACAAAATCCAGATGAAGCTCGGATTGCGCAGTGGGACGATGTTGAAAAACGTGACGCTGTATTAAGTAATCTCAATGCAGCTGCTTTTGCACATGAAGTTGGCGCAACATCTGAACTTGCTGAGCAGTTTAACAAAGTAACGCAGATTATGTATAAAAATCATAATCAACTTTCTGCATTGCGAAAAGAGCTGCAATCTGTTGAATTCAACATTAAAGCAAAAGAGCGCGAGATTAAGCAGCAAAATGCAGAGTTACAGAAGGTTACAGAATTACAAGACAAAACTACAAAGGCTATGACTGCCGCACAAGAAGAAGAAAATAAAGCAGCTAGCAAAGTAGATGCGCTTTTTGAAACCTGGAGTAGTAATAAAAATGATAAGAATAAAAAAGCTCTTGATAGCGCAAAAGAGGAGCTTGGTAAAAAACAAGCAGCTCTTTCGAAAGAAATGGAAGCAGTCAAACTGACAGAAGGCGTGTTAAGCAAGAATAAACTCGCTCTTGCCAAGCTCAACCAAGAAGTTGGAGTTGCGCGTGAAGAACGTAAAACTTTAGGTGTTCAATTCATACAATCATTGAAGCAGTTCGATAAAACCATCCTCGCTATTAATCATTTAAAAGGAGTAGCTCAAAAAAATAAAGCCGCGGAAGAAAAGCGTCAAAATACAGCTGCTACAAAAATACAAGGCTATATGTCACGTGTGCATTTAGCTAATGTTACTAAAGCAACTCAGGCAGCAAAAATAGCAGAAGCCGCCACAGCGTCCTATGCTGCAGCCTCTAAGGCAGTTAAAGAAGCTGAAAAAGCGCAGGATCAGGCGAGAAAAACACAGGCCAGCGTCACAAAAGCTAAAAATATCGAAACTGGTGATAGAATAAAGGATGCTACTCATGTACATAAGCGAGCTCAAACTGCTTTTGTCGACGCAAATACAGCCGTATCGCAAACCAAAGATGCAGCAGATCTAGTGCAAAACGCCGCTAAGGCAGCAGCGAAAGCATCTAATGCCTTTAACATCGCTGCTAAAACGAATAGACAGATGAGAGAAAATGCCACTACTAGCGCTAGTACAGCAGAAAAAATTGCGAGCGAAGCGCAAAAGATGAAAGAGTCTATCGATACTCATGCTTTATATGCAAAAACAGCTGATGAGGCAGTGAAAGTAGCTAAACAAAGCATAGAACAGGCAAAAATTGATACCAAGATAATAGAGGCAATTAGACCTGCTATCTGGGCAATAAGTGCAGATAATGAAGAAAGAAAGAAAAATATGGTGGAGACGAAACTCGCATTAAACGAACTGACTCCAGAGTTAAAAGTACAAGCAGTGATTGTATTAACTGACACATTATTAGCAGATCCAGTAAAAGATAAGGAAACTGGTCTAATAGATTCAGAATATGGAAAAAAAGTAATAAAAATCTTAACAGCAACTCTTCAGCATGTATCTGACCCGCGAGCTACTCAAGATGAAGCAAAAGCAATTGCTAAAGAACTTATTACAAATCAAGGCGCAAAAATTAAGCCTACTTTATGGCAGAAAGTGAAGCAGTTCTGCGGCATCAAGCACAAGACACGAGAACTTTCTAGTCCGGCAAATATGCTAAAAAAACAACTGGAAAAGAAGTCATCGATGCGAGTAATTGATAACACTATTCGTAATAAAACGTATGGACGAAGTAAGGGCGGTATAGAGCGCTAGATGTCATGTTTCTACAATGTAGCTGTACTAGTAACAAAATAATCTAGAGGCCTGATAATACGATATTCTGTTGTATGTATAGTACAACAAGCTCACATTTTCATATAGTTTATGCATTTATATTATACCCTCATTATAAATACATCGCCACTTCAAAAATGAACTGCAACACTTATAGGTTTTAGAAAAAAGATATTTTTTCGGAGCCGCCTCTCAAAGAGGGTTCAGGCGGATGCGAAAAACATAGATTTTTTTGGAAGCCTTTTAAACAAAAGAGAGGTCTCAGGAATACTGAGGTTGATTTTGAGTCAGATTTATAGTTACATCCGAATTGCAAAACAAGGAGGACTATATGCGTATTAAACGCACTCATCTGACCCACGAAGAAAGATGTATCATTTTTGGCTTAAAAGCAAGTAACTTATCTCGTATGGAGTGGAGTGAGCTTGAATCTAGGCACGCAATACATAGTGCTGAAGGTCTAAAAAAAAGGCTTCAAGGTGGTATGGTCGCGCCAAACACTACATCCAAAGCCGTATTACCAAATATTCGACACAAGAATTCTAAAAAATCAGAGCGCGATGAGTCATTGTCTCGATAATTCGGGCAAAGCATTTTTGTACACAACGACTCTAAACTGTAAGATCAGGTTGTTACTTTTGCAAATTATAGCCACCCCTATCTATCCCTATTAGGACCATTTCGTACGACTGCAGCACGCACAGTAGAAGGAACAAAGCTAGAATTTTGCCGCGCACGACTCCCTAGTTGCGCAGCTATTGTTTTCATATCATTAGAAATGTTACTTCTCACCACAGGAGCATCAGCAGCGCGGGCTCTGCGCGTCTTGGCTAAATCTTCAATGCTATGGCTCATCTCTTCAATAACTCGCTCTTGCGACGTACCTTTAGTTGTAAATGCAGCAAATTTTTCATCATTAGGATTCTTCCGATATTCTGCATACATTATCTTCACAGCTAACGCCTTATGCTCCATTAAAAATTGCATGTCATCAGCTGCGCTCTGATGTGTATACATTAGGTCACGGATATCTTCGGCACCCAGTACGAGCACATCAACTACCGTTTTTAGCTTAATATTACGCCTAATATTACTCTGTATGACCCTATCAAATTCATCTCCCTCAGCACCTGCTGCGTGTGCGTTGATGTTGCAAGATACATTCAAAGTAGTGAGATGTGGGTTCTGCACTGATGCTGCCACCAATGCTGCACCTCCTGCGCGGTATATAATATTACTATGTACATTCAAATTAGTGATAGTATCACTATTTAGCAATACCTTTGCTAATGCCGCAGCACCTCTATCGCCTATGCCATTGAGACTTAAATCCAAAGTAACAATATTGCTATCTGGCAATACCTTTGCTAATGCCTCCGCCCCCTCATCTCCTATACAGCCGCTACTTACATTCAAGTTTTTAATACTACTACCACGTAGTACTTTCGCTAATTCCTTAACTCCTGGAGTTCCTATGAAATTTGCATTCAAAGTAGTAATGTGCGTATTCGTTTCTAAAGCTTTTGCTAATGCTTTGGCAGCATCGGCTTGCGAGCTCCATCCTGGCTGAAGAGTTACCTCAGTCATCCATGGATCATTCTCTTGTATTTTCGTCAATAATCTCTTAAATCTCTCTTCGTTAGAATCTTTTTGCTCTAAAACTTTCGTCATAATGCATTCCTTTTGTCAAAATGCTATTAAAAGGCTATCACACGCGAGCACTGTAGTAGCTACTCCACAGCATGCGTGATAAGGGGGGTGTGATAGTAAAACTATAAAAGTATTATCCATGATGGTCTCATTGCAAGCATCATCGACTTCATGGCGCTATCTACATCTTGAGTAAAACTAGAAAAAGTGAAGGCACCTAAAACAATTGCCGAAACCAAGGCTAATTGGATCAGTACTGTGTTTTGTTTGGTCACTTTGTGTTCTCCATATCGTCATATTATGTTGTTTAGTATACTCCTTCCTTATCATAAGCAGCTATCTTTGAACGATAATTGACGACGCAAAAATGCAAAGCCGTGTTTTATTGCAGCAAAAATCCACTGATGCATATTAATACATAACACCCTGTATTTTTTATCTATCAAAAAATATAGTGGCAATTTTTATCCAATCTTGTTTGGTAGACAGATTTTTTACACATCTCTATCGTACTGAATCTACGGTTTTAGACATAGCTCCTCCTTGAGGCGATAAGGGTTTTTTGGTAGAATCAGTTTGTATTATATGTTCTGTAAGCTTAGCGCCAATATCTTGAGCTTTGGATATTGCGTGCTGATCTTGCGATTTATTTTCTACCAACGTAGGTTCTGTGTTTTGTCTTGTAGGTAGAGATTTATTTTCTACCAACGTAGGTTCTGTGTTTTGTCTTTCAGTTATGGATGCATTTGGCATCGTATCAACACTCGATGTGCGTGAAAGTGTATTTCGAGAAACAATCTCTTTTATTTCGTCTTCGGTTTTAGACATTTTTGATACATCAAATTTTACATCTTTGATAGATGTCACACCATCAAAATTAGCATTTTTGAGTGATAGATGCGTGAGATCCAATCCGGAAATATCACCAATAATTCTGATGCCATCTAAGTTAATATTTTTACCATCATTGGTACGAGAATCTGCAAGACTTGCTAGCGTTGTAGCGTCGATGGTAGCGCCAGAAAATTTAACATCCTTGTCGAATGTAGCGCCCAAAAATGAACAATTAGAAAATCTGGCGCTCTTCATAGAGACGCTAGAAAAAGCGGCATTCACAAAAGTAACGCCGCTCCATGAAGTCTGATTTAGGTCTAGAATAGCTGTTTTTTCACCGCCTATCTTCACTCCATCAAACAAAGCTCCTTGATTAGTTATAGTAGTGGATTTATTAAACTCTATCTCTACAATTTTTTTATCCGCTTCTACTTGCTTCTCTGCTTTTTTTTCATTAGCACAAAACCAGGATGCAGTCCATCCTGCTACACGCGCGATTTTGCCTACAGCCCCTTCGTTTTTTGCAGCTAGTGCAATACCAATTTTTGCTACATCTTTCACGACTTCCTTAATATTACCAAGGCTAGCTAAATCCTTTACGAGGTGCATAGCCCCTTTTTGATAATGATCCACTATACTAATTATAGTGTCTGGAGCGAATACAACTGCATCTACTATTTTTTTTGATATATCTCCAAGATCAGCGCAAGAAGTCCGATATTTTACTTCTGGATTCGTGCTAAATGCTTTATTAACGATACCAGCTATAAGCTCCCTGTTATCAGTTAAATATTCTTTCATTCTCTGATCGTTTTTAGATATTTTTAACACTTCTTTCGCTAGCTCTAAATAATTACCAGAAGCAAAATGTTTAAATATTTTTGCAAGCTCCTGAGGCTTATCGAGCAATATTTCAAAAATTTTGGCTATTTGTGGTATATCTTTTTCTGTTATACCAAAAGCAGTCAATTGTTTTTTTTGTTCAGGATGCTGCTCTAGAATCCCGTTGATTAAAGCATCAAAGACCTTATCTTCAGCTAGTCTTTTCATCGCCTTAGTAAGACCTACGTCTTTTTTATTTAGCAGCCCAAGAACACCTTTAGCGATCTGCATATAGTCTTGTTGCTCGATACCTTTGATAATCTCATCTGGTGGATTACCTATAATTTGCACCAAAGACTGTATTACTTGCGGCATATGTGCGGTTAACGCTGTTGTAGCCCCTTTGGTATAGCCAGCGACCAATGGATTTTGTACCACGGCATTTTGAACAATAGTGGTCATTAACTCAGTATTTGTATCAAGATACGCCTTTAGAGCGGTATTAGTTTTTGTAAGCTCCAATAATTTAACAGAAAGCTCCATATGTTTTTTATCTTTAAATTGCTCAAACACAATTTTAAGATCCAACGGTGTGGCAAGTAATATCTCAAAAATTTTGGCAATTTGAGGTATTTGCTCATGCTTTACTCCATAACTAACCAAACTTGCTTGCATCACATCACTTCCTGCCACGATATCGGTTATTAACTTAGAAAAAGCGCCATCTTGCGCCAATTTTTGCAAGCTGGGGGTAAGTGGATGTCCAGGAATATTCATAGTATTGATAAGCGTCTCAGTAAGAGTAACGTAATCCTTTTGATTATATGCTTTTATAACATCATAGGCTATTTTTGGATCATGAAGCAGAGGCCCTATAGCATCTAGCACACCGCTATTTAAACCAAGGCTATCAGTATAGACTTTCCAATCCTCTGTACTATTCAAAAAACCTATAGAAGCGTCTATAAGTGCTTGAGGATTTTTTTGAGCAAAAACCTTAAATGCCTCTGAGTCTTTTACTTGATCTAGGAATTTCTCTACAGTAATAAAAAACTGATCCTTTTTTGCAAAGCTTTCCATAACAATTTTTGCAATTTCAGGCTGTTTAAGAATAGCTGGTATTTGTGCAAGCATTTCAGGACTGACTTTATAGATATCCAAATATCCTTTTATAGGATCATTTTGCGCTAATTTTTGGATGTAACTCGTAATATCTTCGCCTCTAGTACTAAGATACTTCTGTAGCCCTTGATCCTTAGACCATAAATTACATACATCAGATAATAAGCCGTTCACCTTGCTAGCAGAAGCGCCACTAATCATATAACCAAGTGTTCTAAGCGCATTACCTTCCATTGCATATTTTATAGCGTCTAAGTCTTTGTAACTTAGCTCTGTAGCTGGAGTAAGTGCATTGATACCAAGTTTTTTAAGCGCAGCTACTGCATCAGTATTTTTTGATAATAAGTCGCATATCTCTGCTGGTATTTTGATTTTAGAAGAAAGAGATGCCCCAGCTATAATAGCTTCTACTGCTTCAAGATCTGGAGGAGTAACAGCGGCTTTAATACTGAGTAGATCTGCCTGACTAATCGGCTTATTAATATCGAATTTTGCTAATTCTACTTTTATCTTGTCATCCTGTATAATCGCTTGATAATCTGTTGTCGTAATGACAATATCCTGTGGTGGTAACATTGCCTTAACTAGCATTTTCTTTAATGCATCTAAACTCTCTTGATTAGTCAATGTTGCTGATATTACACTTAGTGCATCATTATCTAAGATAGCGTTTTTACCAAATATCCCATCACCAATACCAATATTTTGCAATATTTGTCCTACTTCTGGTAGCTTATTACCGTGTTTTTGTACCAAGCTCCACAGCTTAGGATGTTGTAATAATTTATCTCGAACAGCCTGAGAAAGAAGTGGTTCATCAGTTGTACTAGCTGGAGCTTGCTCTTTTGCCTGCGAGCTAGATGATCGTAAAAATCCTGTAACGATCCGCCCTATTTGTCCAAGTTTATCAGCATTACTATCAAAGACTTGCCATAAATTTGAGTTTTCAAGAAGTTTTTCTTGAAAACTAGGTGACTTATATCCACCAGACCAAGCAAATCTCGCTAGATTAAAACTATGTACTGGATGCCTAAATGCAAACGCTACAGCTCTTATACCGGAAAAAAAACTGATCCCAGGAGCTTTTTGTGTCTCTGATAATGGAGTATAATCTCTCATTATACTGTTTATTAATGTACCGGCATCTTTATCAGTAAATATATGATCCATCGCAGCATATACACCTGGAGGTGTGGTATCTGCATGCAGTTTAATTTTACTCATTCACTCCTCTCACAACTCAGCAATAAGCTTATGATATTCTAATCTCTCTCCAAGAGTACAGTAATATCACCGATTATTTCTAAATTAGATAAGATAGTGTTACTTAATTTTACTCACTTTAGCATCGGGTAATCTAATATACAAAGGCTCTAAAGCGCCGCTGATATTTGCCGCTGTAATTTTGGCATGAGCAAGTCTGCATATAGTTCTTGCATCTGGGTTAGCAAAACGAGGCAGTTGTACAATGTGAGACATATCATTGCCAGCAATATATTGTAAGCCACTACCAGCTATAGCTGTCAATTCATTTATATTCGTGATGTATAACGACAATTCTTCTATATCAATCATTTCTGCTGATTTATGGATATTCCCATAATGATCGTAAGTTTGTACATAAACTTGTCCGCGATATGCATTAATCACAACAATAGCATAGTGAAAATTTCTTACTTGCTCACATATACGGAAATATGTCACGTCAAAATTACTAAGTGATATAGGTTTTATTCCCGAAGCCAAAACTATCCCACTAGCAGCTGCTAGGCCTATCCTGATTCCAGTAAAACTACCAGGACCCGTAGTCACAGCAAGATAATCAATATCACGATATGTCAAGCACGCTTTAGACAAGGCTTCTTCAATAAGATTGACTAATGTTTCGGCTTGGATAGATATTGTTCTAGTGCTAGATGTAGAGATGATATTTGCGTGATCCGAAATAGCTACTGAACATTTACCGTGAGATGTGTCAAATCCAAGTATTTTCATGATTATGACTGATATCTTTCAATAGAATGAATGCCTTCTTTTGCATGTAAAGTGGTGATAATATTATTAAGATGATTCATACCATCAACCTCTACATCTAAAATTAACTCAAAAAAATCAGATGTACGCGAATTAACTCTAAGATTCGTGATATTCACACGCTCACGCGCTATTTCATTCACAAGAACCGCAAGGCTTCCAGGTTCATTCACTAAAATAGCCTTAAGTCGACATATGTACGGAATATTTGAAGAATCTGCATCCCAACTGAGATCCACTATACGATCCGGTGTGCTAGAAAAATTATTTAGCATTTCACAATCAACAATGTGTACTGTTACACCCTTACCAGTATGTATCACTCCTACAATTTGATCTCCAGGCAAAGGATGACAACACCCAGCCAAATGTACTGCCATACCAGGGATCAAACCTTGAATCGGCACGGCATGTTCTTGGTGAACCTCAGCAACATGCTGTTTTTTTGCCTTTTTAAATCTAAAGAATGAAAAAGTTGAACTTAATTTATTAGCTGGTGGTTGAATCTGTTTGATAACTTCTTCTCGTGATAATGTCCCCTCTCCTATTGCTAGAAGTAATTCTTCAGTATTTTTCTGTCTCAGATTATGTGCAGCGGTAGTAACAACAGAGTCATCGTAATTAATGCCTAAAGATTTTAAGGCTTTTTCTAATATAGCCTGCCCTAAAACAATATATTGATGACGTTGCTGACTACGTATAAACCTACGTATCTCTGACCTAGCTTTGCCAGTGATAACAAATTTCTCCCATGATGGAGAGGGAACATGATTTTTAGCAACAATAATCTCAACTTGGTCTCCATTTTGAAGAGCTGTTCTGAGGGGTACAATACGACCATTGACTTTTGATCCAACGCAATGATGTCCAACATCAGAATGCACAGCATAAGCAAAATCTATCGGCGTTGCCCCTTTTGGCAATGCTATTAAACTACCTTTTGGTGTAAAGCAAAACACTTGGTCATAGTACATTGCAAGCTTTGTGTGTTGTAAAAACTCTTCTGAATCAGTAGCATGCTCAAGAATACTGAGCAATTCTCTAATCCAACGAAATTTTTTACCATCTTGTGCTTGATATTTTTGTTTATATCGCCAATGAGCTGCTACTCCGAGCTCGGCTACTTCATGCATCTCTGCAGTACGAATCTGTACCTCAATGCGCTGCTGCATAGGGCCAACAACGACTGTATGAAGAGATTGGTAGTCGTTATTTTTGGGTGTACTGATAAAATCTTGAAAACTTTCTGGCACCATTTTATATTCTGCATGTATTGCCCCAAGAGCGTGATAGCACTCTGGTGTTGTCTTTACTATCACTCTAAAAGCAATAATATCTGATAATTGCTCTAAGCTGACGTTTTTTTGCTTCATTTTCATCCAGATGGAATATGGGGTTTTTTGTCGCCCGTATACCTCAGCTTTTAAGCCGCTTTGCTCTATAGTCTTTGTAATTTCAGAAACTATTTGCTCCACAAGATTTTCACCATGACTAGCAAGTTTTTTAAGACGTTCCGAAATTGACTCACGAATATCTGGATGTAAAACTTGAAAAGACCTATCCTGTAGTTCTAGCTTTACTTGCTGAATTCCAATACGCTCAGCAAGAGGCCCGTATATCTCCATCGTTTCTAAAGAAATACGCATACGCTTTTCTGGGGAGCTCACAAAATCTATCGTACGCATATTATGTAGGCGATCAGCAAGTTTCACTAATAAAACCCTGATATCATCACTCATAGCTAGCAAAAGTTTACGAAAATTTTCCGCTTGCCTCACATGATCTGGTTGAAATTCAATTTTTGTCAGCTTTGTAACGCCATCAACTAACTTAGCAATTTCGTTACCAAAAGCTTTTTCTATCTCTTCCAAAGTAAGATCTGTATCTTCAATAGTGTCATGTAATAATGCGGTAATAACAGATGCTGTATCTAACCTCATCTCAGTAATAATACCCGCTACCTCAAATGGATGTTGAAAATACAAATCACCTGATTCACGAGTTTGAGTACCATGATACTGTACAGCAAAATCCATCGCTTTATTGACTAACTCTTCATCGCAGTTAGCATCATATGCTTTAAGATTGGTAAGAATAGTTTGACGATCTATCATAAACTTCGGGCTATATAATTGCTCTGCAAAATTTTGATTTTCCAGACAGGCTCATATTAAAACTCCTGTTTTTAATATACAAGGTAAAATGAGCTTCGAGCTTAATCTTTAATATTTTTATATTTCGTTAAATCGTAGATATCATTCCTTGTTCCCTACTCTCATAGCTAAACTTGCTGACACAAAGCGCTCTAAATCACCATCAAGCACACCTTGCGTATCCGAAGTCTCAACATCCGTACGTAAATCCTTTACCATTTGATATGGTTGTAAAACATATGATCTTATCTGATGACCCCAGCTATTATCTGTCTTGCTAGCATTCTGGCTATTAATCGCATCCTCGCGTTCTTTTAGCTCGCGCTCATATAATCTTGCTTTAAGCATTTTTATAGCTTCAGCCTTATTTTTATGTTGAGACCTATCACTCTGACATTGCACTGCAATATTAGTAGGGAGATGTGTTATGCGTACAGCAGAATCAGTCGTATTGACATGCTGCCCTCCTGCTCCTGATGAACGATATGTGTCAATACGCAAGTCCTTATCTTCTATAACAATGTTGATTGTATCATCTACCTCTGGAAAGACCCAAGCACTCGCAAAACTCGTCATTCTCTTACCAGCGGCATTAAATGGGGAAATACGCACGAGGCGATGTACACCAGACTCAGTTTTAAACCATCCATAAGCCTTAACGCCAGTAATTTTAATTGCGCAAGACTTGATACCAGCATCTTCACCATTAATCATATTGATGATTTCTGTTTTAAAACGAAGGCGTTCAGCAAAACGCAAGTACATACGCATCATTATAGAAGCCCAATCATGACTCTCAGTACCACCAGCGCCTGCATTGATTTCAAGAAAACAATTATTAGCATCAGCTTCACCAGAAAAAAGACATTCTGTCTCAAATTTACCAGCAGTGGTTGCTAATTCTTTGAGCGTTACTTCTACCTCATCTAACATTGCGTTATCATTTTCAGCCTCAGCCATCAAGGCTAATTCTATACTATCATCAAGACTGATTTGCATTTTACTGTAATTGCCAAGATTGGTTTCTAGCTCACTTTTCTCCTTGAGGAGTTTTTGCGCTTCTTGTTGGTTATTCCAAAGACTAGGATCTTCCGATTTGATACGTAATTGCTCTAGTTTTTTAAGCGACGCATCAAGGTCAAAGTGACCTCCTTAACAATGAAAGCGATTGCTCGATTTGTGTTTTGTAATGTTCAATCTGTGAACGCATAGTTTGTACCATTAATAATTAATTTATGAAGATTGTATAAGTTGAGCCCTAGCAGCAGAGAGTCTCGCAATTGGAATACGATATGCAGAACATGAAACATAATCAAAGCCAAGGGTATTAAAAAATGCAATTGATGATGGGTCTCCACCATGTTCACCACAAATACCAAGTTTAATATCAGGCTTTGTAGCTCTACTTCTTTCAACTGCTATTTTTATCAACTCTCCGACGCCTTCTTGATCAAGTCTGATAAATGGATCATGAGAGAGAATTTTTTGCCTCAGATATTCTGGAATAAATCCAGCCACATCATCACGTGATATACCATATGTAGTTTGCGTCAAATCATTAGTACCGAAGCTAAAATAATCCACTATTGGAGCAAGGGCTCCAGCTTGCAGGGCCGCTCTTGGAAGTTCAATCATAGTACCTATTTTATACTCAATGATATCACCCAATTTATCGCAAATAGCATTGGCAGCACTCACGACAATAGTTGTTAATATCTCAAGTTCAGCCGAAGTAAAAATCAGAGGTAACATGATTTCTACACTCGTATCAATGCCATCTTCTTGTTTTAGTTCAAGCGCAGCCTGAATAATTGCCTCTACTTGCATCACATAAATTTGAGGACAAGTAATGCCGAGTCTAGACCCACGATGCCCTAACATGGGATTCACCTCGTGCAATGCGCTAAGTCTTTGCTCAACAAGAAATAATGGCAACTCCAACGCATCAGCTATGGCCTGAATATCGTTCTTATCCTGCGGTAAAAATTCATGTAACGGAGGGTCAAGCAATCTAATATTAGTAGGCAGACCCTTCATTATACGAAATATATCTTTAAAATCCTGCTTATGCATAGGAAGTAGTTTATCCAGAGCTGATTGACGATGTAAGTCACTAGGCGCTATTATCATCTCCCTCATCAAACAAAGCTTCTGAGGTGTAAAAAACATATGTTCTGTACGACAAAGTCCTATACCCTCTGCCCCAAGATTAAGCGCAACTAAGGCATCTTCTGCATTATCAGCATTTGCTCTAATCTTGAGCTTACGTATATTATCAGCCCATTCCATTAATACCTTAAATTCCGATGAAAATTCTGGCATAACAGTAGCTAGAGTGCCAAGAAAAACTTCTCCTGTTTCACCATCTATGGTGATGCAATCCCCCTGTTTAATTACCGTATCACAAATTGTCAATACTTGCGCTTTTTCGTCAATATGGATATCTTGTGCACCACATACACATGGTGTACCCATGCCGCGTGCAACCACAGCTGCATGAGATGTCATCCCACCTCTTGCAGTCAAAATACCAGCGGAAACATGCATACCATGAATATCTTCAGGATTGGTTTCGTTACGCACTAAAATCACTTTATGATGCAGTGATAATGTCTCGGCTTCATGCGAAGAAAATGCAACTATACCACTAGCAGCACCTGGTGAAGCTGGTAATCCCTTAGTAATAGCTCTATGATGTTTACTTCTGTCTATGCTTGCATGTAGTAACTGATTCAACGATTCAGGTTCTATTTTAAGCAAAGCCTCTTCTTTAGTAATTCTTTGATCTACTACCATGTCAACTGCAATTTTTATTGCTGCTGCCGCAGTTCTCTTGGCTGACCTGGTTTGCAATATATATAATTTACCTCTCTCTATAGTAAATTCAATATCTTGCATATCAAGGAAATGATTCTCTAATGTAATTGAATTTGCTTTAAGCTCTTTATAGACTGCAGGCATTAAATCCTTGAGAGACTCGCCTTCATTTTGTTTAGGACTGATTGGACGTGGAGTATGAGATCCAGAGACAATATCTTCTCCTTGAGCATTGAGTAAAAATTCACCATAAAACTCCTTACCACCAGTAGAAGGATTTCTGGTAAAAACCACTCCTGTACCTGATGTCATACCCATATTACCAAAGACCATCGCTTGAATATTCACCGCAGTACCAAGAGATTCAGGAATATCATGAAGTTTACGGTAATATTGGGCGCGATGACTCATCCAAGAATTGAGTACTGCCTTGATTGCTGCAATGAGTTGTTGTTTAGGGTCTTGAGGTGGCGTACCGTTCTGCGATCCTATAACTAAATTACTATATGATTTAATAAAACGAGTATGAGTATCTGTTGCAAAATTATGATCATTCGCCATCTTAGCTAAGCTTTTAGCAACATCATCATTCATCCCAAGATTGAGTATTGTATCCATCATACCAGGCATTGATGAGGGAGATCCAGACCTTATAGATAAGAGAAGAGGGATATTACCACCAAAAGTTTTATTAGTTTTACTCTCAAGACGCTCTATTGCATCCAAAAGCTCTGTCTCAAAAATATGAGGTAAAGAGCAATGATTTTGATAATATTCTGTACAAAGATCAGTAGTAATTGTAAACCCTTGTGGGACACTAAGGCCCAATCTTGACATTTCAGCAAGACCAGCACCCTTGCTACCAAGTAGATTTTTATCAGGAGTTTGAGT
>Ga0364893_10103_pt1 | contig 54255 bp, 55 predicted proteins | sample ExccelJu500001D3_FD_206943 | JGI IMG/M metagenome (GOLD analysis project Ga0364893, IMG submission 206943) | Enriched cells from Trout Bog Lake Hypolimnion, Wisconsin, USA - BchlTB.July16.5000.01.D3 | ecosystem: Environmental > Aquatic > Freshwater > Lake > Hypolimnion/Profundal zone | place: USA...
CGCCTTTTTATTCTTCCAAACCATCACTCATCGCGACTACTACTTACCTAAAGTAGAGGCCAAAATAAGTGATTGCGATGCCCATGCAGAAAAGCCGAGTAATCTTAAAACTGCAGTGAGCTGCGTGCTACTCTTGATTTCCTTAGTGACCGTTGTGGGTTTAGCTGAGGCCCTCAGTCCCGCCATTGAAGCAGGAGTAGCGGCTGCGGGAGCTCCTAAAACAATTGTGGGCATTGCGATTGCCCTGCTAGTCTTGTTGCCCGAGGGCTTTGCCGCAGTGAGGGCTGCAAAAGCCAATCGCTTACAAAGTAGTTTGAACTTAGCTCTGGGTTCAGCTCTAGCCAGTATTGGCTTAACCATTCCAACGGTAGCGGCGATTGCAATTTACTTTAATCTACCGCTGAGCCTAGGAATTAGCGATCTTAATATGGTACTGATGTACTTATCCTTTTTTATTGGAGCGCTGACCTTGGCGATTGGTAGAACCACCCTATTACAGGGCGTGGTACATTTGATTATTTTCTTTGAATACCTATTCTTGAGCTTGGTGCCTTAGGCCCATAGGGCTCAGGTGTTACCCCATCAGCAATGAGATTACATGATAGATAGCTTCAAAACAGGCTAATCGAACTGTGTTTAGAATCTATAATTGAAAAATGCCCAGTCTATTAGCCGCCTTCTTTTCATCATTTATTGCGACTCTACTCATTATTCGCTACAAGCACTTGCATGCTCGTTTTTCAGCAGACTCAGATCTCTTGGGACCCCAAAAGTTTCATACAACTGCCGTGCCTAGAATAGGTGGCATCAGTATTGCCGTTGGCTTATTTATTGGCATTCTCTTAAAACTAAAAAATAGTCCAGATTCCAGTATTGCGATTGTTCTTTTTCTTAGCGCAATTCCTACATTTGCCATTGGTCTTACAGAAGATTTAACTAAAAAAATTAGCGTTCGTCACCGATTATTATTTACAGCAATGGCTTCGGGACTCTTTGTATATCTTTTACAATCACCCATTAGTCGATTAGATATTCCGTATTTAGATATGATTTTTATCATTCCAGGGGTAGGCGCCCTATTAACCATTTTTGCAATTACCGGACTGGCAAATGCTTACAATATTATTGATGGTTTTAATGGCTTAGCCAGCATGGTTGGTACCATCACCCTTCTAGCTATTGCCTATGTCGGCCTTCTCTTAGCAGATCCATTGATTATTTATTTAAGTCTTATTATGGCAAGCGCCATTTTAGGATTTTTTATCTGGAACTATCCACGTGGTTTAATTTTCCTTGGCGATGGTGGCGCATACCTCATTGGATTTTGGATTGCCTGTTTAAGCGTCTTACTTACTTGCAGACACCAAGAGGTCTCAGCCTGGTTTGCTCTACTCATTAATGGCTATCCCATTGTAGAAACGCTCTTTACAATCTATCGTAGAAAAATGCATCAAAATAAAAGTCCCGGACTGCCAGATGGCATTCATTTTCACACCCTGATTTACCGTCGCATCCTAGCGCCCCATCATCAAAGCCAAAATCTGTTCTCTGCTAATGCGAAAACAGCCCCCTACCTTTGGATGCTGGCAGCAATCAGCATTACTCCTGCTGTTCTGTGGTGGCAATCAACTCCGATCCTCATGGTGGCTAGCCTGATATTTTTAATTTTCTATGTTTGGTTATATAAAAGAATTGTGCAGTTTAAAACGCCAAAATGCATTTTCCCTGAATAGTATCCACGACTGCTAATGCCCCATATCAGGCCAAATCACCGTCCAAAAATGTTACTAATTAAAAAAGGTCAATTAGAACTTGTGATGAAGTAAAAACAAAATTGACCTAAGATCGACTGCCATCCTCCGCAATTTTTTTACGTAGCTCAATCAATAACTTCGATATTCCTTCAAGCAAAGTAAGCGGTACTGAAGGCTCGCTTGATACGCTACTTTCAGAACGAAACTGGACTGCGCGCTGATATTCGGCACTGCGATTGTCGATTTGAGTAATTAGCCTTAGATTGCGCTTACAAATTCTTTTGAAAATAGCTAATATTTGAGCTACCGATGTAGAAACCCCCGAAGCGATAATCTTCAGATGAATTCCTGGTGACTTCTCCAGCAGCGATACCGTATGAACTATCTCTTTGGCTGCTGAACCGGCATCAATATAATCACGCATTGTTTCAAGCGGCACATAAATATGAACCGGTTCATTCAATAAAATTCGTCGCGCTATTTCCATTAAAAGACCTTGTTGCTTTCCATTTTTCCGCTTAACCCCATACAAGGTGGTAATGCGGCAGCATAAAATGGTAGCACCATGTCCTGCTTGATTAATCTTTTGCACAATCAATTCTTGTAGCAATTTACTTCTACCATAAGCGTTAATTGGGGCCACAGAAGTAGATTCACTAATTACTTCCTCTTTTATCCCGGCATAGATTGCTCCCGCAGAACTAGAAAATACAAATGTGCCAGCCGCAAGATTGAGATCTCGATTCCCAAGTAGGGACGCAGCCAATACATCCAACATTTTTGTCTCTTGTTGCAAGGCGCATTCAGAGCTATGCATAGTACCTACTCCAGCTGCCCAATAGATTTTCCAGTGGCCATGGCCTACCTGAGAAGAAAAGGCAATGACTGCATTTTTAAATTCCTCACAAACTAAGTCGGGATCATTCCATGTAAATCGAAAGCCTGGGTTGAAAAGGGGGACTTGAGCTTGGCATAGTTCCACGCTAATGGCACTCCCCAGCAATCCTCCGCTACCAATAACCCATGCTAAGCTCATACCTGTTTAGGCGGTCTTGTAGGTTTTGAGGTGACAACGTAAAGGGGTTTACCCATAACTATTCCCATGGTTAGCGCCAAATACTCTGCGACTACGCCAAGAGACACCATGATTAATCCCGAAAAAAAGGAAATAATAATGAGCAGAGAAGTCCACCCTTGAATTGACGTTTGCTCAATAAATTTTGAATAGAGCGCGTAAGCAAAGAAAAATAAAGTCAGCAAAAAAGAAGCGCCTCCAGAAATAGTAATTAACCTTAATGGACGTGTTCCTGAAGTAAGTACCATTCTCCAAAAATGATTAAGCAACATGCCAAATGAATAACTGGATGGGCGATCTTCACCCCGGAGCACGACAGGGGTATAACCAATCCGGTTGGCCACCCAAAATAAAGCGATATCTAGGTAGACGCCATTGCCACAATATGCAGCGATGATTCTTGCAATCTCACCATTAATTAAGCGAAAACTATTAAATGTACCGGCCTGATATTGTGCACCAAGGAATTGGAGAGCCAACTTCTTAGCAAGCGTGCTACACCAATTTCGCCATCTTCCATGGGGAGGTGGATTTAAAGGTTGTGCGTAAATAATCTGATGGCCCCCATCCAAAGCTGTATCCAGCATTTTTCCAATTTCAGCAGGGTTATGTTGGCCATCCTCATCCATAGTTACCACCCAACTACTACAAGAGCTCGCCATGCCCGAAAGCGTTGCAGCATGTTGACCGAAATTACGAGACAACCAAATAGGCCTAACAAATGAATATTGGCGAGCCAAATCTTCCAGAACCAAATCTGATCGATCGGGGCCACTATCGTGCACCAACAATACTTCTTTAATTGCGTATGCAACCCCCTTGGGAGTGATGGAGGAGTCTCCTGTCAAAAGCGATAACTCTTTCATCAAAGCAGGCAGACTCTTCTCCCCCTTATAGACGGGTATTACTACAGATACAGATAAAACCGCTTGAGAAATCAACATATTCATTAATCTACCTTTGCGCCAATCGGAAAATGAGGTGTTCGAGTGGGCACGTAATATCCTAACTCCATGGCACGCTTCAAAGACGCAGCAGCAAACTCCTCCGAAGGATGCTGAAGCACGCCGCTTTCCAAGTCTTCATAGCGGGCAGCAATACTTTCTTGTCCATGGTTGTACCAATAACCAAAAATAACAAGGGATAGAAAAAACCCGACATGCACTACACGCAATCTGATCTTTTCTGAAGATGCACTAAATAAGCAGGCGAAATACACAATGGTCATCAATAGTAAAGAATAGGTTGTGTAGCGACTACCCTGCCCTGTTCGAATACCAATAGCGCCTCTAGTAATGGCATTCGTCATAGCCGTCACAAAAAGATACACAGCCAGCCAAAACAAAAATGGATATCGTGTCAGCAAAAATCGCCATTTCGAGATTAGAAAAACTGTGCAGAAGAATCCCAAACCAATTGCAAATTTATACGTATTTCCAATACCACCCAAAAAACCAAAGGCATAGGTCATTAAATACAGAGGGGACTTTAATGCCAGTAACACCTTGGGATGATTAGCGGGCTGAACATACCCCAAGAGCGGAAAATAGATCAGAAAAACGATGCCTACCACCGCAATACTAATTAGTAAATTGCGCCACTCTTTTCTAGATAAATAATAAAGAAAAATCACTGGCACCAGACAAATACCGCCGGCCGCTGTGAAGATGGCGCAGATGAAGAAGCTTAGAGCAAGCCAAAGACTGTTTGATACTAAAAACCAAATCGATAAAGCGCAAAAGAAAACCTGAAAATAATGTTGAACTGCAGCCATGCCCATCGTCATCAACTCGTAATGGGAAAGGCACATCATTACGATTAAAACTGGAGAAAATTCTACGAAACAAACTTGATTTTTCTGGGCAAATTTCCAAAAGAGGTAAACCAATAAAAACCAGCCAATATTGCCAATCCAAATCATCCAGATAAAGCTAAAAGTACCTGTGGCAGCAACCATCCAAAGGCTGATGACATGATCAAGCAAGATCCGATGCTCATTATTTTGAGAGAATAAAAAAAGAGCATTTTGTGGAAAATGCATACTAGGATACTCATTTAAAAAACTAAAAATGGCATCGTAATCATCCCTATAGGGCATACCACTTGAATAGCGATAGGTTATATAAAGGTGGATGACTATAGCGAGCAGCGATAAGCCTAGGGCAAGCCAAAAATACATGGAACGAGAGCAATTTTCTGTGCGAATTAATTTCATTTACTGATTATATTGGGCATGATATTAATAAACTCAATAACGAACTGCAGGGAGGCTGTTACATGGCATTATCAGGCTGAATACCCCTAAAATACAGGTCATGTGATAGTAAGACTGATAATGCCGCATATCGCGCCTAGTTTAGATTCCTAGAGAAGACTTCACTGGCGTGGCAAACCAGCCTTAAAGTAGCAGCCCATCAAATGTCCCGTTACAAAGATAGGTTCATCAAAAAAACAATTTGAAGAATTGACATACAAAACCCATCTCTCGAGCACAGGCGTCCGAAAGCTAGGCACACATTGACGGCATGCTTTTCAATAGCTCCTCTGCAAATCGACGGAGCATCCTAAAGTGATTATTTACCATTGGCCCTGAGACTGTTCTACCGTCATGCTGAACCCTTGTACTAATCCAAAACCCTTCCTGTCCTGCCCGCAAATCATCATCCGGCTCACCTACATGAGCGCCTCCATCTTTGTTTGCAGCAGCTAAAACAATCTGCTTCCTAGATATTAACCTTCCATTACGAATAAAAACTGGCTCATTCCACCAATCAGCCCCTGAAATGGTGAGAGCGCCTTCTTGTATCGGGTCATACTCCCAGCTCTCACCAATTGTTACTCCACCCATAAGCTCTCCAAAATCAATTTCATATACTGATTCGACTGGAACGGATTTTGCAGTAGTAACTATTTGTATGGCGTCTTTATTTCCAAGCTGTTGAAAAAGTGAAATACTGTACTTGGTGTCATGAAAAAGCACTCGCATAGCAACGGCAATACGCAAAGCCTCTTCTTTGCAACCTTCGTCATACAACGACGTAGAATTTTTTAGAAAAACAATCTGCCGCCTTAATTGCTCAACAAGATCTTGTGAAGACATTTATGAAATCGCATTTCTATAAATTGATTACATACATCCTACCTTAATCAATTTTGGGAGACTATGGATACCATTTTGGGGAAATTTGATGCTGATGGGTGCTAAGGTTCACAGTGCTGATCGAGCGCCAGACCCAATCCAGCTTAGAACCAATAAATAGAGGCATACTAATTCTCTTACCAACACCCCCTAAGGGTTAATTTAACTTTAATTTGAACCACTCTAGCTCGAGCAGCCCCCTCAATAAATAAATAAATACTGGAAAAATACATCTAAACCCTCCAGCGAACCCCAGCACCAGAGTCTGGAGTGCCAATGAATTCAATGCCTGCTTTTTCAAAAGCCTTTTCAATTGCTTCCAGAGTTTTTGAGTGTGTACCTGGAACGCCCTCCAAAGACTCTAGACGCATCAGGGTTGAAAAACCCAGTCCTGTTTTTTCCGCTAAATCTTTCCCACTCCACCGGAGCATGGCGCGCGCCGCACGAATTTGATTGCTTGTAATCAAGATATATTTTTTTATAATTAGTATTAATTACTTATTTACCATAATTATTTATTAATAAGGAGATAAAAAAGCATAAGAAGTAGGATTTTGCCCAGTATTAAGACTTTTGTCTAGAAGTATCCGAAAACCCAGCAGTAAACCATCCCGACCACAGAAAGCCATATATGACGAAACTACCAAACAACGCATCAGCATTAGCCCATGCAAATCTAAATGACTTAAAAATCAGAATTGACCCCAGGGAGCTATTGGCCAATACCCTTGAGAAAATTCAAGGTGCCTACGCATACGCATCCATTCGCGCCTATAGAGCCGACTTCAATACCTTCATCCAATTTTGCGAAGATTGCAATGAGGAATCATTACCAGCCCTACCCCTATCTATCGCAAACTTCATCATTAAGCTCTCTAACGACAAGCGAAGTTCAGCGGGCATTCGACGCGCTATTTGTGGAATATCCACGATTCATAAACTCAACCACATGGATGACCCCACGAAGGATCCTGATGTCACAATTGAAATGCGAAGAATGCATCGCAAACTGGGGCGCTCCGCAAAACAAGCGGGCAGCATTAATCTAGACATCCTAGACCAGATGCTCTTGGCTACCGATGATTCAATTAGAGGCCTGCGAGATAAAGCTTTATTACTTGTGGCTTACGACACCCTATGTAGGCGCAGCGAGTTAGTGTCACTGCAAGTTAAAGACCTCAAGATAATCATTAAAAATGGGGTTGAGAGCACTTCGATTCTTCTTAGAAAAAGTAAAACAGATCAAGATTCTATGGGCAAATGGTTACGCTTAAGTCAAAGGGCTGGGCTTGCATTGACAGAGTGGATGAAGCAACTTCCTGAAGGGCAGGAAAATATTTACTGCGGTCTGAACCGAGCGGGTGATATTTCACAATATCTGGGTGGGGGGCAAGTCAATCGCATCTATAAACGAATTGCCAGAAAAGCAGAATTAGATGAATCAGTGATTAAGGGGATCAGTGGTCACTCTATGCGAGTAGGTGCAGCACAAGATTTACTGAGTTCAGGGGCAAGCATGCCAACAATGATGCAACGGGGAAGATGGTCTAAGTCCGATACGGTGATGAGGTATGTAGAACACATTTAAACTTATCAGCCGAGAATAACGATCTAAACACTCCCTATCGCCAATGCGGGTGTACTCATAAAGTGCAAGTTGGGGCCCCATAAGCTGCAAGTTGATCCACCATAAAGTGCAAGTCAACTGAATGGGATAAGAAACGGGTAAAAATTTGAAATGCCTACATTGGGAGAATAAGGGGTAGGTTAAATTTCAGCGAATAAATCAACAGATAGCTGGCTTATTTTCATTAATTTGAACTTGAAAGAAAAATTAGATGTGGAGAGGAAGAAAAAATCTTTTTATAGTCATCAACCGAGTAGGAAAAGTTACTGAAAAATTAGGCGCGAGACAAAGGCTTGCAGCTTATGAACCTACCCACAACATGCTGGATTAGATGAATTGATAGTTGAAGGAATTAGTGGCCACTCCATGCGCGTAGGGGCAGCTCAGGATTTACTAAATTCGGGGGCAAGTATGCCAATCATTATGCAGCGTGGAAGATGGTCAAAAACGGATACAGTGATGAGATATGTTAAGCATAGCAACAGTACAGGCTAGATTTTAGGAAGCCCATAAAGTAAGCATCACTATTGAGAATGGCGAATGGAAAATGGAGTTTTATTAAAATTCTAATAACACCATTGATATAAACCCACATAGGATAGCAAACCAAATGGTAGCTAGCCTGATTCCCACTGCAGCAATAGCCGCTACACTTAGTTGAACGCCTTGAATAGCAAGCAAAGCGACAATCGTAATTTCTGTTGAGCCAAGTCCACCAGGCAACATTGAGGCTGCTCCTGCCAACATCGCCAAAGGATAAATTGCAAAAGCAGTTACGAAAGGCACGCTCAACCCAAGGTAACTAAGAAGTATTAAAAATCCATATGAAGTAAGTCCCCATGCGATTAACCCCAACCCCAATGCCATCGCGATATCGAACATATTTATCCACTGCAATATGCCTCTTAAACCATTACATAATGTCATTATGATCTTGGCGGTTCGTAAAAATCCCCGCCTTAAAAACGACTCTGAAACTCTTAATAGTAATTTTGGGTAATAAGCAAAAAAAATAAGTGCCAATATAAAAGCGGCTACAAACAATAAAACAAAAATAAAAAGATCGGCGCGGCTAATGGCAATAGATGCTAGCAATAACACGGCAATTAAATCAAATGCACGCTCAAAAATGAAAGTAGATATCACTAATTCAGGCGGAACCCCCATGGGTACCAAATAGCGCATTCGGACCAACTCCCCAACCTTGCCTGGCGTTGCTGTAAAAGCAAAACCAGATAAGTACGCCAGAAATCCCCGTATAAATGGCGTATTCTGGCCAGCCCTCGTTAATAGCCAGTACCAACGTATATAGCGTGCAATGTAAGATGCTAATGAAATTAAAAATAGCAAAGGCAAGATAGATGCCAGCCTTGGAATCTCATTAAAGATATGTTTTTGAGAGTCCGCCCACAGCAAAGCAAAAAGATAGCAGACTGTGACGAGAGAAAATCCAATTAATGCGCTACGTATTTTCATGCCTTACTTACTTAAATGACCAGCGTTTATGACCCAGATAGCTAGTAAATACGGGAAATAAAACTCCGGCAGCATGTGCAATTTCAGGGGCAAAGTCTGCAACTCCGAGCTCCGGGAGGATGTAATAATCCAAGCCCATACTAATCCCCCAGGTTTGGGCAGCAGCGACCATATTTACCAATGTAAATATTACTGCTGAGCGATGAATTGATTGCGCGCTTTCTTTAAATACAAACAATTTTGCCAAAATAAATGCAGTGCACATGCCCACTAAATAGGCCAAGATTACTGAAGTAGAAAAACTCCAATATAAATTAAACAATATTCTTGAAAGAAAGTTAACCAGTGCTGCGATCCCACCGGTAACTAAAAATACAAGAAACTGCCTTGAGAAAAAGTGATGGATCACCCTGCCGCATCCTTGGCCAGTTGCCGTCCAAAATGAATACTCTCAGAGATGCCCCTATCCTCTGGGTAGTAATACGAGGTGTCAGCAACCCACAAACCCTGAATTGGTAGTTTTGCCGATGGAATCGTTTCCAAATATCCCGGAATACCAATAGGCTGTGCAAATCGATAACGACTTGCCCTGAGGTCTAAAAAATCTTCATCAGATAATTGAGGATTTATTTTCTTTAGATAGGCGCGCACTTTTTTGAGAAAACTTTCATCCGACTCACCAAATTTTGGATGATCGCCTGGCATGTAAAAAGGAACGTAAACGATATTCTGATCTAGTGGGCGCAAATTAGAATATTCAACCAATCCAGGAATATCCATCTCCGGATCATTGGTATTAAGCCAAAAATTTTCAGTTACTTTGCAACGTAGCTTAGCAATGACGCAAACTACTGCAATATTTTTCACTGACTTAAATTGATTCAAAATAGTCGTCGGTAAATCAGGCATAACTCTGGGGATATATGGCAATGGGATGGTGCTAATCACAGTATCAAATAACTCAACCCCAGCAGCCGTTTCCACCCCAGTAACTTTTCCACCACCCATTAAGACTTTGATTGCGGGGGATTGGAGTTTAATTTCTCCACCATTTTTCTCAATATCTACTCGTAGAGCCTGGAGAAGAGTCTCTGAGCCACCCTCCAAATACCCTAGCTTTTCTCGAAATAGGTCATAACGAGACCTTCCAATACGACGAATCCGACTCCAAATCCAAGCGGCAGAAAGATTGCTGGTGTAGTCATAAAATTTGTACTCAAATAGCCTGCGCCACAAGACCTCATAGGCTTCTGTGCCTACCCATCCCTTGATCCACTTAACTGCGTCCACTTTATCAAGCGGTTTCCAGTCATTTCTTTTGGTTGATAAAAATGCATGCAATCCATATCGAAATTTTGCAATAAAGCTTAGTCCCTTAAATCTCAGAAGCGCCATGGGATTTCCCCATGGTTGCAATTGATTTTGATACCAATACCCCATCTTGGTTTGAACCCAATGGATTTTATTTGCAAGGCCCAACTCATCCAGGACTTTTAAAAAAGCGTGATCTGAGATGCAATGAAAGTGGTAATAGCGCTCAATCGATAGCCCTGAGAAATCAAATGCCGCAGTCATCCCGCCAATTCTGTCGTCAGCCTCATAGACAATCGGGTGATGTCCATCTCTTGCCAATTGATAAGCGACTGCCAAGCCCATGGGGCCCGCCCCTAATACCGCCACCTTCTTACTCATATTTAATTCCAATTAAAAATCTAAAATCACTTTACTATATATAGGATGATTAAAAGTTTCATCAATGGCTTGATTAAATGGGGTGTAGGGCACCCCAAATATAGCGGGCCAATCAATTACTTCAAACTCATCTTTAGCCACCAAAGCCTGTAATTGTTGAGTTGTAAATGGGGGGTTCTTATCGAACAATCCCCATATCCAGAGCAAAGCATAAAAAAGGCTGTAGGGAATTTTGACAATGAGTGCTTTCGCATCCACTGCTTTTTTAATCACCCGAATCATGTCAATGTAGTCAATCTTTTCATGTCCCGAAATATTGAAAACTCCACCTGGAATACGATTTTCGATACAGCTGATGATCACATCACAAAAATCACCAACATACAAAGGTTGGCGCATAAAATGACCATCTCCAGGAACTGGAAATACAGGGATTTTTTGCATCAGGCGCGATAGCCAGCCCAAATGCTTTCGATCAAACCAGCCAAACATTAATGTTGGCCTCAAAATAGGGCATTCAATACCACTTTGGACAACTAAAGCCTCCTGCTCTATCTTGCTTCTGGTATAAAAATCATCAGCTGATGACTCAACTACAGAAGAGCTGATGTGAACAAGATAAGGAATTTTTTTGGAGCGAATTTCATCCAACACAAGACTTGTTGAACTAACATTATTAGCAACAAACTCTTGATAAAAAAGCCCTCCGATTTGAGCTTGCAACATCACTACAACTTCGGCATCGGTAAAGTGATTTTGCCAACCACCAGACTTAGATAGATCAGCATATTCGACTGTAATCTCTGGCTGGATCGACTTTAGAGTCGCTAAATTCTTTTGATGCTTGTCCAAAACAATAATATTTGTATATCCTTTGGCTCTCAATCGAGCAACTAAATTTTGACCTACCAATCCAGCGCCCCCGGGCAGGAGGATTTTTATATCTTTACTCATACATAACTCACTCTTCAAATATTCATTTTCTATCAATTACTTTGTTCAAAGTCGGCCAATTGATTCATTAGGCATCCACGAGATAATGATTGCAATGCGGAAGCCTACAATTTAAGCTTTATAAAAATAGTTTCAGGGATAAGTTTTATGATGGCCATGATTGCCCACCAAAATCTTGGTGCGTAAAGAATTCCACCCTTAGAGTTACAAGCTTGAACAATTTGACTTGCGACGACCTGAGGTTTTGCCCAAAGAGGCCCCTTAGCAAACTCTTTGGTCATTGGAGTATCTACAAAGCCTGGCTTTATAGTCAGGACACGTACATTAGATTTTGCTAGTCGTTGACGAAGACCGGAAGTAAAGGCTGACACCATAGCCTTGGCACTTCCATAAACATAATTACTCTGGCGTCCTCTATCGCCAGCCACCGAACTAATTACCGCAATCATTCCAGACTTTTGTTCTTCAAAGCGGTTTGCTAGAAGCGTGAGAAGCGAAATAACTGATAAAGCATTTACACTAATTTCTTGTAAGGTTAATTGAGGGGAGGATTCACATGCTGCCTGGTTAGATAAGGTGCCATGAGCAATCAGTGCCACATCGATTTCCCCCAAAAAAGCATAGGCGGCATTGAGCATAGCGTCCTGCTGATCAAACTGCGTTAAATCCATACAAAATTGATCAACACCAACTGCACCACGAACAATTAAGTCCGTAGAAATTACGTCTAAACGCTCCTGACTTCTGGCTACCAGAAACAACGAACAGCCCGCTTTGGCCCAAATTCGTGCCGCATTTTCAGCAATTGCTGATGTAGCACCGATAATCAATATCTTCTTCATTGCAATCCTAGTCTTCTTGATTGATTGGAGGCAAACCTGCCTATAGCGCCATATTTCGCACGAACTTCCTCAAAAATCTGCCATTGAGGGTACGTTGATTTAAACATTTGCTCTGACATCAAAGCATCTTTGGTGAGATAAACCCTGCCGCCCATTTCCAAAACCATGGAGTCAAGTCTTTTAACTAATTCCACGATCCCAGACTCCATTTTAAAATCAAGTGCTAGACTATACCCCTCTATCGGAAATGAGAGATAGTTTTCATTTCCCTTGCCGAATACTTTTAGTACAGCTAAAAAGGATCCCTTGTTGCTTTTCGAAATAACATCAAGTATGCGTTTTAAACCCTTGACCCCAACCGTCTTGGGTACTACAAATTGATATTGGATAAAGCCATTTTTTCCATAGAGTCGATTCCAGTTATTTATCGCATCTAGCGGATAGAAGTATGGCCGATATGGCAAATCTGTTTTTTGCACACTCAAGATGGACTTATGAAAATAGAAAAAGTTAAAAGCCTTAATTGAATAAGGATTTAAAACCCAAGTAGGCATATCAATGGGTAAACTTTTCTTTGGTTGGCGGCCTAGCTCTAAGCAGCCATTTATAGAATGCTCACCAAGCGTGAGAAGGGACCTACCCATTTGCCTTCCCTTTGCCAAGCAATCAATCCAAGCAACAGAATAGGTGCCAAGAGCATTAGCTTCAAAGAGTTCGCAAACCTCCTCTAAGCTATTTGCGCGCATAGTCGTTTGATTAATAAAGCTTGATTGAATGGGGATCAGTTGAAAAGTAGCCGAAAGGATAACCCCGGTTAAACCCATGCCCCCACAAGTTGCTCTAAATAAGTCAGGCATTCCAGAGGGGGTTACAGTGACTTTTTCACCGTTGCCCAGCAAAAGTTCAAATGAGATTACATGCTGTGAAAAAGAGCCTCCAATGTGATGATTCTTACCATGAACATCACTTGCGATGGCGCCACCCACTGTCACATAGCTACTCCCAGGAGTCACAGGCACAAACCAGGCCTTGGGTACTACCAAATCTAGGATTTCATGAATTGAAACTCCGGCCTGACAGCTTATTATTCCGGCCTTATGGTTAAATGAAATAAAGTGATCCATGCTTGAAGTTTCCAAGATGATCGAGCTTAAAGAGCTATCCCCGTAACTTCTCCCAAGCCCTCGAGGAATTAAGACTCTTTTCTTTATAAATCCCTTGGACTGAAAATCAAAGGATGGCGTAAAAACTTCCGCCTCTACACTTGGATATCGTCCCCAGCCTTGTATTTTCATTAAATATCTCCGCTCATGAAGAAAGTTGCCTTACCGAGCGAGCGCAAAGGCACCTAAAAAGAGGGCCCCAATAAAAAGACTTGTTTTATCCTTAATCGCAAAGACAATTGGATCATCATGCATTAGGCCCCTATTCGCCTGAAACCACATCCAGCTAAGCCACCACAGCATAAGCGGAACTGCACCCCAGATTATTTCTGGCATCCTATAAAGCTTCATTATATTTTCACTATTGATATAGAAGGCTAACACCAAAACTGAGGCGTAACCAGAAGACACGCCCAACTGCTGAATCAGCGAAGAATCAGAAGTTATATAACCTCGGCCATGTAGTTGCTGTCCTTTCCCATCATGGGATTGCAACTCCGCATCTCGTTTAATAAAAGCGAGTGACAGAAAAAGAAATATGGAAAAAGCAAGAATCCAAAAAGACAGGGGTATTTCCACGGCCGCAGCTCCAGCCACAATTCTGAGGGTATATAAAATAGCCAATGTTAAAACATCAACTATCACGAGACGCTTTAAACCCCAAGAATAAAAAGAGGTAAGCGCCAAATATACAAGAAGCCAGTATAAAAAATTAGTTCCAATATCTAAAGCAAGCAACATGGAGGATAGTATTAATAAAGGGGTGAGCGCTACACCAATCCAAATTGGCACTTGGCCCGAGGCAAATGGACGATAACGTTTACGCAGATGTCTTCGGTCACTCTCTAAATCTAATAGGTCATTAAGTATGTATACAAAAGAAGCACAAAGGCTAAATGATAAGAAAGCCAAGAGAAGATCTTTCCACACGTCAGTTGTCATTACAGCATGAGCAGCAATAGCAGGCATAAATATTAGAATATTTTTTACCCACTGATGCAAACGAAAAACTTTAATCCAAGATTTAAAGCCAACAGTTGGCCGCGGGAAAATTTTCTCCACATTAAAATATCTACTTACTTTCTTTACCAAAGAAGAGGAGCCATTTACTACGATTGCACGTCGAGCCCTGGCCCAAACAGCCAAATCATCGCGTGAATTCCCAACGTAATCGAACCCGTTATCGCCATACAAATGAATCAGAGCATTTGCTTTGGTAGAGCCAGCCAAATTTATATACTCGTTGCTAGCAAGAACCTCATCAAAAATTTCCAAATGATCAGCGATAGATTGCGCCAAAACTTGATGTGAAGCAGTGCAAAGAATGATTTTCCGACCCAAGTCTCTTTGTTCCTGTATCCAAACAATTAATTCATTGTTATATGGCAATGTAGCTACAGGAACACTAATAATACTAGCAAGCTCAGACTTCAGCCTAGATTTTCCATTCATAAGCCACAATGGTAAATAGAAAAGTAACCAAGGCTTAACCCTCGTCAAATGTAACATAGACTCATGTAGTAAGTCGGTATGAATAAGAGTGCCGTCTAAATCAACAACCAAGGGTTTCAAGAGCTTTCCTTCAAGATTAATTTCTTGCTAAATAATAGAACATTCTTTAAATAACTTTATTTAGTGTGATTAATTCATAAGCCCCTAAGATCTTGTGCTAATGTTGAGTGCTCTGATGGGTCTAAAGTTATGAACTGATCTCTAGCGTAAATTATAACTAGTCCATATCTGCATAATTTAGGTTCAGGCAAATCAAGCAACATACTTTCTCTTAGCCACAATGGATCCTGCGCAACAGAGATATAAATACATAGGTCCACGGGTCGTGGCGGCGTCATTTCCACCGGCATCCATCTAATTAATTTAATGTCATTGGACTTCAAAAAATTTAAGAAGATGAGATCGCCTCCAGTTGTATTAAAAGCTACACTTAGCCGACCTTTATTTTTATCTTTTAATTTAAGCAAATAATGCTGCAAATTGATGATAGTTTTTTGCTCAAGATAACCGCCCTCAAGAATCGCCGGACTCATACCAGCAAAGCCGATACCAGCTGAGGCTACATAACCCGCCATCAATATAAATACTGAAGTCAACTTCCAAATCGCTGGGCGAACCTCCCCAATAAGAATCAAAATTAGCGTACCGATTCCTATATTGCGGTAAATTTGATACCACATCTCCTGCCCATTAGCAAAAATTAAAATCCCCGACAAGGCAAAACAAGCAAAAATTGCCTGTTTTTTGTTATTGCGCCAAGAAAAAACAAGTACAAATAAGATGGTTATAGAGAGAAAAAATAAAGCTCGCAAGTCTGTATAGAATGGTTTTTTCGTTAGTTTGCGTGCAATCTGAAGTGCCATATCAACCTTGAAGCCTTCAATATTTATCAAAACATAAAGAATATAGGCTGCTACTAAAGATAAAGTGCAGATAAGCATTAGCCAATCTTGGGTTTTAGTTTTTTGTAATAGTCGACGAAATTCCCCCCGCTCAAACCAGAGTCCAGCAATAATCGGCAGGGAAAAATAAAGACTATTGGGATGAAATAAAGTCCCTAGCAATACCAAAGATATCGCGAGTTGAAACCGAGCAGCATTTGTAGCAAGAAGTGAAGCAATCCCTAGGGCCAATACTAATGATTCCATTCTCGCAACATTGGATGCTACAAGACTTGATGGAATAAGAAATATTATTGCCACAATTAAAAAGTTTAAATTTGATTTTTTGTCGCAAAACAACTTAAAGTAAAGAAGAATGGATACACAATAAAAAAAGAGGGATATCTCTCGTGCTGAGTACAGTGAAAAATGGAACCATTTAAAAAAGAAGCCTACTAATAAAAGATATCCGGGCGGCATCCACATAACATTTCGATTTGGAATTAGTGATTCTGTAAAAAGTGTATTTGTTTCAGAGAATGCTAATGACTGCAACATAAAGTAGCTTTCATCTATCCACGGAACGGGAAAGCTAATGCCAAAATAATAATTCAGTACTACTACGACTAATATAAGAATGCTTACAAAATATGAATATTTATAACTTCTGGCTCTCACTGGGTACCCCTTTTAAACTTTGTCGTACTCATAAAGCATTTCATATTAGAGGCACTGCACTTGAGTGCACCTATAATATTGTGATAACCACTGCAGATGATCTTGGATCTAGGTTGGGAATCGACTAAATGATATTACATCCCTACTACAACCTATAATCCATGCCGTAATTTTGATCTAAAACTCACTTTGCCTGTCTACCTGTAGTCTGCATCAGATCAAGCAGTTGGAAAGTGAAATTCTGTTCCCAACCCCTAACTGGGCTCTCGGAACTGGTTGAGCGAATCACAAAACTAGAAACACGGTGAGCTGACTCCTTTGAGTCTTCGAACATGACTCTCTTGAATTCACTTGTGTTATCAATTACTGGGCTAAATAAGAATGGTGCATTTGCCATGCTGGGTATAAAGCGATAACTTAGGCTATGTCCATCACAAGTAGTTATATCAATCATGAGTCTCTTGGTTTTATAAAAAGTTGAAGCTAACCGACCAACTAACGTGGGTTGGAGTTCAAAACTACCCCATATCTGGGGGTGGTCGCAGGAGAGCCGAACAGGTTCATCGAGCATTGCATTCCGAGTTTCAACAACCTTGAACATTCCAGAGCAGACGTCTTCTTTTTGCCCTCGTTCTGCCTTCCGTTTTAATAGCAAGAATCGTCCTTGCATTGCGCCTACTGGCCGATATTGATTCGAAATGCATGCCCAAGAATTACCTTCTTCAAGCATTGGAAGGCGATCATCGATAGGATGGATATCAAAAAAAAGAAAATCTGGGGCGCTCGCGCCAGTCAAATGATTTCGATTAACGAACAATAAATTCGGCGTATAAGCGCTATAGCTTTGCAAGACAGGTCGGGGAGACCACGCCTGATTGATAGCTAGCAGGCAATTAATATCTGTCGGATATATATCTGCAGTGCCTTGCACTGGATTAATGCCGCATGAAGCTTTAATGTCTTGATAGGCCTTTGCCTTTGACAATTGGATAGACTCGCCATTGGTATTAATGACCTTGATAACGGTGGATAAATTCTTCCAGCGTTCAAGCAAACCAGGTAGCGGAATACTCAAGCTCGAAGCGAATACTTCTGAATCCCTCCAAATATAAGTTACCCAGAACCTTGGAATATGTTTTTGTTTTTGCCAATCCAACCCATTGGCTTCAGAATAACCACGCGCAGCCATTACGATCTGAGAAAGCCCACGACCATCTCCACTGTAGATTGGGGAGAGCACCATTACTGAGAGCAATAAAATAATGAAGACAGCCCTTACTGCGCGATGAAGATTAGGTGAAGGCTGTATAGACACTGTTAAAACTAGCAATACTATCCAAGGGAATATAGAATGCACGCCGCCATGGCGCACAGTAGCTACTTTAATCACTACGGCGAGTAACGCCGAAACACTTAGCAATAGAAATAGGCGTTCCTTATTATTGTATTTTTGACTGATCAAAAAGGTTATCAGTAGGAAGCTTAAGGCGTAAAGCAACACTGTCTCGAGAAATTGTAAATTTATACCAAGGATAGTTACTCCAATATCCCACTCCATCGCCGAGGTATACCCTCGGATGATTTCTCCATTTAGCAGATAGGGGCCTAAATTAAGCAACTCTTGGCCGGAAAAAATCCACAATACAACTAAAGATATTGCTGAAATTAGCATAAGAGCTAATACCATTTTCCAATTTCCGCAAGATAACTGGAAAATGACAATCAGAAATACTAGTACTGCACTAAGAGGCAGGAATGAGAGTTTGGCCAAAATGAGTGATGGTATTAGTATGGCTGCAAAAATAAGAGAAGCGATATATCTCGCCGTTAATCGATCATCATGCCCTACCTCTAGATGATTTGGGCTCTGACAGACCACTATCGCAAGGGGAATAACCGTGAGCCATACATAGAATAAAGCTTCATTACTCGGACATATAAAAAATATTAACGCTGCTGCGATAAGAAAGCGAGGGCCAACGACTAAACGCAAAAGTACTGCTAAGTTGGTGGCTATAAACAATCTTAATATTAAGCCAAATAGAAACCCCTTGCCATCATTGGCGGTAGCCATGCTAGCCAAGGGCCCATAGGTAAATAGCAAGTCACGGCCAGGTACCGCTCCTTGACCAAGGGCTGCGGCAATGCCATTCATCCAAGAAGAATCAATAGAGACATCTGGTAGATTAGGGAAGTAATCAATACTCAGAAGAATTAATATCAAACCAAACCAGAATACACTGCACGATGTGGTTTTCTTACTGAATCTTGGGATCATAATTAAGGCTTTTCATATTGTTGGCGATATATCTCTTAAGCGTCACCCGATAGTCAGCTGCAAAATAAATCCGTTGAACCGTCGTGGCGGGAAGAAAAATTACGTTTTTTGAGTACGCGGGTAATTAAATAAAGTATTTGAATGATCAATACAATTTTCACCTGTACTTGAAATGGATCCCTGAAAAACATAAATGGAAGCATCCCGACCAGGCAAGAGTAGCGAGCCTCGCGAGCTGGGTCAGATCGTGTGCACCCGACCTTACTCATACAAAGTCCAACTGTAAAAAAGAATAGTAGGCCGCCGATATAACCAAAGTTGCTTATGGTCGATGCGATGATGCTAACACCACCAAATGGTGTTTGATAATTCTGCATTGTGTTAATGAAACTTGCAAGCCACTCTGATTTTTCAGGCCAAAGTACTGACGGGATTAAGTTGGTAAAAGATAATAAAAACTCAAATGGCGTATTAATTGGAAGCCAATTTCCACCAGTGAAAAGAGTGAAAGCCGATATGCTTATTAAGTTAGCTTCAGCTGTTAAGTAGAAGATGGCGCTAGAGTAATCGCTTTCACCAACTCTCCACATGCCAATGACTACACTCACTAAAATAACAAATAGAACCAATAACAAAGAGCGTAATTGGGTCCTTTTAGAGGCTGCCCCCCAGTTCCACCAGCGGAAATAAATAGCAGCCAAGGCTGATATTACATAAAGCCGTCCACCCATACTTAGTAAAACATAAGAGTTGATGATAAGAAGTAGCGCAAATGCACTCGCTATAGAGCAATGCGCCGATCTTTCATATAAATATTGAAATAATAAGAACATCTGCAGTGTTGCTATCGGCCCAACTAAACCAGAGTCGGGCATATTAGAATACCCTGAAAATAATAGAACTCTCGCCTGAAAAGCCAGCATAAGCATTGCAAGACCATACAAAAAAAAGAGTGTCCAAGTGCCAGCATGGGGCCTCCTTGTCTCAACACTTTTGGGGAAAGTCTTGGGCTGATTAATACAAAATGCTCCTAATAGATAGAATACCGTTCCAAAAAAAATGAAGGTCACCAGGAATGGCCAATTCACATCATTTGGCTCGAAGTATTTATCCAGAAAACTTAAGGATTCGAGAGAATTAAATGCGCCAACATATCCTAGGATCAGGGGAGTAAAAAAATAGTATGTACAACCAATTAAAAATACCAGTTGATGAGAAAGATTGTGTCTAGACTTCATATAGAGGCATCTCATTGTGGTGATCAAACCTTCAAAATTGGTTGAGTTTAGATAAGTTTTTTAGCAACACAGTTACAAGGCCACCGCCAAGATTTTGACGAGCGACATCTATATCTTCAAGTGATTTCTGAATAATATTGCGAAGTGATCGATTGCTGATGCCACCTACGCGCATTCGTACGAGAATCTCTGGTATATATTTGATGCATATACTTTTTTGGCAAAGTAGACGTAGCATGCAGTCATAGTCAGCAGCTATACGATAGCGCAGATTAAAACCTCCCAGTTGCTCGTACAATGATCGTCGCGCGTAGAATGTTGGATGCGGTGGCATCCACCCACGGCGCAACTTACGTGAATTGAATTTTCCAGAATGCCAGGTTCGTACCACATGCTGCAAATCTTCTTGAGTAACATATACTAAATCCCCGTAGACAATTTGTATTGTCGGGTCCTCGAAGGCTTTAGCAATCTTCTCTAGTACATGCTCATCTTGCAAAACGTCATCAGCATGCAGAAAACCGATAACCTCACCTGAGGCTTTGAATATTCCTTTGTTTAGAGCATCATAGATTCCTTGATCCCTACTACTTTCAAGTATGAATGTGTGAGCATTCCAACAACTTAATAAATTTAATGTATTGTCACTGGATTGTCCGTCTATTATCAAGTGCTCTACATCTGGATATGTTTGCGTAGCTATTGAATCAAGGGTAGAGGTCACCGTTTTTTCACAATTATAAGTAGCTGTAATGATTGAAATTTTCATGGTTACAAGGGCCCGGTAAAATTTACTGCGCAAAAATATCTCTGATTACATTATCAATAAATTAAATTCTTAAAATTTAATCTAAGATATTTTGATAAAAATTGGTCATGCTTGTATTTTTACTAAAAAGTGTTGAAGACGAATTTTTAGTTCAATTCGTTGACTGAAGATCCCATAAAATTCATGCCTAAAGGCTCCCAATGGAAGCCAGTAGCGATTTGGCAATGGTGACACTACAAAGACTGGCACACCTTTGTATTCAGCGAGGTGCGCAGACAAGCTATCAGCAGAAATGACGCCAGCATAAGTTTGTAAGTTATCCGCTAAAGCATCGAAGCGACGAGGAATTATGCGCACCTGAATCGGCTCTAAATGATAATCAAAGCATTCGCCCTCTAGTAAAAGCAGCTCAAGCTCAAAACCAGAATCAGTACAAATTCTAGCGAGCTCAACAACAAGATCAAAAGGTAAATTCTTAGATGCCATACGACTAAATGGGCACAATGCAATTCGTCGGTTTATTAAAGGCTTATGCAGGTCATTTTTCGCACACGCTACACTAAAGCATTGCAGGAAAAAGAGTTTGTATGCCAAGTAAATATTCTCAGCTGGCGGCAGGATAATTAATTGATGCTCACCCACAATAAAGCGTTCACGCTCTGTAGATTTGTGCATAACCAATATTGACTCCTGAGGTATTTTAGCTATGGCTCTTCGAAGTGATAATGCGCTTTGTATACCAGCCAAAATACCTCGCTTCTTAATATCAAAAAGAGCAGGTGGCTGAATATTCTCAGATAAATTAAGCAGCTCAATTGCACAAGCAGGTCTCAAGACAGCTACCAAATCAATTAGATGGGGGGCTACAAGTAGACTGCAATTTGCAAGCATATCTTGCGGTAACGTACGTAACACTGCCGCTGTCACAGTCAAATCACCAAAGGCCTTAACCTCCAAAAATATATAGCGTGGTATCGATAAATTCTGGGGTTTATTTTTACCTCCCCCGATTACGATGCTCATCTTGATTTCCTTTTGCGCATCCAACGATGAACTAAAACAAGCGGTCGGAAGACTCTTGGTGGGGATACGCTGATGCAGTAAAAGGCAAAACGCACTAACCTGTTAGAAATATTAGGGGCAATATAACACTGGTATTGAGCGACATCATATCCAAACTCTGAACGAAGGCGCATTGCTAATCGCAAGGAGAGCCATCCATAGCGCCTCTCCATAACATTGATTGCTTGTCGAGCTGCATCAGCAAGAAAAGGATGCTGGCGTGCTACTGACTCGCACATCGCACAAAACCCAAAAAATACGCCGTAAGAATCACTCTTCCAGGTGAATGTATCCTCTCCCTCCACTCGATTTGCAACGCATGGTTCAGCCAAGATCATTACGCTACTATTCGCATGCGCTAACATTTCGCAAATACGGCCAAGATGCGTATAGTAAGTTTTTTTATAATGCGCTGTTGTTGTCGTAGCCCAGCGACTCCGATTGACGATACAGGCACCAATAAATCCTGCGGCCCACAGGTGACTGGCAATAAATACTCTTCCTGAAATGCTGCCATCGGGCTCCTCAAGTGCCTGGCCCAGTAATAGCTTATTTTCATCGCCTACATAGGAATAGTTAGCAAAAATAAAGGGGGCCTGTGATCCCTGAATCCCGTCAAACACTCGACGTATAGAGTCTGGCAGAAAGAAATCGTCCTCCCCAACTATCCAGGCATAGTCACAACTACAAAGATCGACAGCCTGCTGAATATTGTCATCTATTCCAAGATTAATAGTATTTCGCTGCACCACTATGCAGTCTGAATGGGCTTTAAATTCCTCATATATTGCAGTATTGGTATTATCTAAAGAATCGTCGGCAATAAAGATCCGTAAAGGCCTGCCACCGGCCGCCTCAATCGCAGAAAATACGCAGCGGCGCAGGAAGGCTGGACGTTTGTAAGTAGGAATACAAATACCGAGGGAATTCATATGGATTTAGCAATTGGAATCCAGCGGCTACTTGTTGGATCGTAAAGTTTGATGGGGATTGCAGGAATCCCAACGGCGATGACGTTAGCAGGAATATTTCTAGACACCACACTGTTGGAGCCGATAATACTTCCTTCCCCTATCGTCACACCTGGGAGAACTACCACCCCATCCCCAATCCATACATTTTTTTCAATCGTGACAGGACGCCCAACGGATATGCGTCGATATGAGGGTGGAGTATCAGGGGAATCCTGTTCATTACCGTTATAGGTGCCGTGGCCATGGTCAGTTACATGTACATGACTACCAAACAGAACGCCATCCTTGATTGTTACACTCTCAGTAGCGGTAATATGAACACTCTGACTACAACAGACATTATCACCAATTTCTATCGAGGGAATGTAATTAAATTGACGATAGTCACTCACTGCCTCAATCCATAACATCTGGCCTGCAATAAAATTCTCACCGATACTTATGTATTTCGATCCCTGGATCTTAGTGCCGCGGCCAACATGAAAGCGTAAGCCAACCTCCTTAAGCTGAGAACGCCAAAGATAAGACCGTAACTTATCCGCTGTGTAAGCAAGTAAATCTGGGAGTGGTCGCCTTAGGTGATAGAGCAATTTCCGCATAAATTTACTCAAACTCATTCCCCTTTAAAAATATGAGAGCGTAGGGTCCGACGAAGACGGCCAAGGATACGTAATGCAGATATTGGCAAAATCATTAATGGCAGCATCCGCAACCAAGCTACTGGCTCCCACCAGGTGTAACGTAATAAAAGTTGAAATTCCTGAAATATTAGCGCACGCGGTTGTGGTCCTAGACGAATCATTAAAATCATGGTCGGCAAACTTTTATGCATAACGTTTAGCTTAATTGCACGCATTGTGCGTTTAGAAAAACCGAGAAGCGGAGCATCTTCAAGCAATAACCTCATAAAATTAAAACCAAAAGCATGAACAATTCTGAAGCTTCCAGTAAAGGCATCCCTAGCTGCAATTAGCGGCTCTGCAGTCACAACTTTTATTCGTTGCGAACCCTCGGACAAGAGACGAAATAGTACATGTGTAAGATAAATGTCCGTTCCAATAAAACGTGTGCGGTCTTGTATATTTATCCAAGCTAAACGTTCAACAAAAAAAGCAGAAACAAAGGTTGACCATATGCCAATAGTCTCCACAAAACGGTCATTGCTCTGGGTAACCAAAGTTTGGTCAATCTTAATAATTGGTGGCGCCATTTTTAATGGGTCAAAGCATTCCCGAAATGGGTAGCAATTCATAAAACAGAAGAGTAAATCAGGATTTTCTCTGACGAGAATCTTCATACGTCTCAAGGTTCCAGGTAGCAAGATGTCATCGTCTGACATAAATAAGATGTAATACCCGCTTGCTAAATCAGCTACGCGGTGGATATTTCCGTCGATACCTTCATTCGCAATATTTCGATGAATCACCACTGGTCGACCGTGACTTTTTTCGAACTCTCTTAACATTGGTGTTGGGTCGATTGGCGAACAATTATCGCTAATTACAATTTCAACATCATCATCATAGAAGCCGTCCTGCTTAGCTAATAGAGCAAGAGTATTAGATAGAATTTCCAACCGGTTGTATGTTGGAATAGCAATTGTAATTAAGGGAGATTTGGCTCTAGTATTTGGATTCATTAAGTGAGTTTATATAAGATCCGTGGCATTTTTTTTGGCTATACCTGTTAGCCTGTAAAAGCGCAATGGAAGGATCCATGCTGCGGTCAAGAGGAAGGAAGTCGAAATACCCAGAACAATACCAATTGCGCCAAAGTGTGAGCCCAACAGTAATTGGGCCAATAGACTTATGATTGCTTGCCAAATCACATAACGATTTATAACATTAATCTGGTCACAGCTAAGCAGTGCAGTGGCAAATGTATCGGACCATACACGCAAGCAAATATAGATCAGCCATGCTGCTGCAAAGCCTATTGGGAAATTTTCCAACCTACCTCCAGTCAGTAGTTGGCTAATATGGTTTATACCTAGGGCAAGGGGAACGCCTAATAGTAAAACCAAAATGAGTCCCATCATCAGCAAATGTAGCAATACTTGTCGCATCCCACTATGATCGCGGCCAAAAAATCGATCAGATAGTGGCGTCCAGCTTGTCGCCAGCAAGACTGCATGCAATGTTAAGATAACGCTAAATATCTTGCTTGCCAAATTATATTCAGCGATATCTTTACCAGTCAACATCTGTGACATCACAATGTAATCACAGGATAATGCCAGGGCGCCTGATAGGCCAAATAGAAGAAAACCCCTACTGGTATATAACAACCAGCGCAATGCTCTCCAGTCAATGTATGTGCGTAGCCGTGCGCCGACTAGAATGGCGGATAAAGCAAATACAAACAGAATAGGTAGAGCAATAGCTAGTGTAGCTAGCAAATTGTTAGCTGTCCCATCTTTAAATTCGACTTGATGAACAACGATTAGAAGGCAAGATGTAAGTCCAGCCTGGACTGCAGGTGCCACTGCTGGCCAAGTGCTTCGGTGAAGCGCGTATAACACCTGATGAAAAATGGCAGTTAGCCCAAGCGCGATCAACGACCATACCAATATAGCCACACTAAAGAAAGATAGCGGTCCATATCCATGAAGGAGTACCTTATAGACCACCATTCCTATTATCAGCGCAGGTAGAAGATATAAAAGCAATGCAGTACAGGCTGCATCAACAGCTGAACGACGTATCCGAATTGGCTTCAAGCCATTGGCGCGGTGCTTAGCGATCAAATTCTGAGACGTATAGGGGAGACCAAGGTTCAATAGGCTTAGCCATGGGGTCAAAGACAGAACAATCGAAAATGCAGCAAATCCCTCGACCCCTACCTGATTAATCAATAAACGTGTATTGACAAAAGTACAGCTAATTATTATTGCGCGAGCGAACCAACCAGCCATAACTGGCAGCACTCTAACTAAGGGGATGCTTTGTTGCTTGTGCACTACCGACTAGTACTTTGCTTGTCAAGCACCCACTCCAGCATTAGCCTCACACCATACTCTGCAGACACTTTCGGTCGCCATCCTGTAAGTTCATTAATTCGACCGATATTGGCAACAAACATGCGTTGATCACTCTTTCGCGACTGCAGGCGAAGATAGTCGAGCCTCCGATCAATACACTTCTCAAGAAGTTGGAATAACTCAAGAAGAGAGAGGCTATTTCCGATGCCACCACCGATGTTAAAGGCTTGACCGGCTGCCGCATCTACATGTTGCAATATAGTGAAATACAGCGTGCTCATATCCGCAGCATGAAGCACATCTCGCACCTGCTTTCCATTGCCTGAGATATTAAAAGGGGTGCTCCGATGGCCAAAACGAGTCTCCGCTGCCATTTGACAGAACCAGGCGACCCAACCCTGGTCCTCCGTCGCAAACTGTCGACCACCATACATAGATGAGTGACGAAAAACAATTGTTTTCAGGCCAAATATTCGATGGTAATCCAACATATATTGATCAGCGGCACCTTTAGAGCAACCATACGGCGAATGAAATTCCAGCTGAGTTTTCTCATCAAATCCGTCAGGCTTTTCTAAGCACTGATACCGCGTCTCAGTTTCAATGTAGGAGTACTGCTCTAAATCACCATACACCTTATTTGTTGACGAATAGACTACCGATGCATCTGGACAATACTGACGCACCGCCTCTAATAAATTTACCGTGCCAAGAACATTCACCTCAAAGTCCATTCGGGGATTGATGATTGATGTCGTCATTGCAACTTGACCAGCTAAATGAAAAATGGCATCTGGCTGGAAAGCCTGAACTACCCTGGAAATATCATTCTGATTTCGAATATCGCCATGTTCAAATTTAAAATTACCTTGGGTTTGAAGCCATGTTAGATTATCTCTAGAGCCATCTCTATACAGACTATCAAATATAACTAAATCGTCGCCACGAGTTATGGCATCAGAAGCAAGATTGCTGCCTAAAAAACCACAGCCCCCAGTAATTAGTAATTTCATCTAGTTGCTTCCATTTCAATTGTTTTTTTTATTCCAGATTTGATATCAAATTTTGGAAGCCATCCTAGCCTTTTCAAGACATCAATATTAGCCACCATACTCATGGCATCATTTTCGCGATACGGTATTTGACCAAATAAAAGCTTTGTTTTTGAATTAGTTAATTTATGCGCAATTTCTACAAAATCTCTTAAACGAGGGGCGGCGCCTGAACCCAACTCAATTTGCTGCTGCCCATTAAATGTAGTCACATTTTGCAAGATCCTCACATAAGCATCCACTACATCATCAATATAAATAAAATCTCTTTTCTGCTCACCAAGCGTTAAGGGCAATGTCGGCACATTATTCTTGCAGGCATTAATCACGTAGGATGTAAATTTAGAGGCATGGTCACCGGGACCATACATATGCTGAAGTTTAATATTTATAAATTGAATATTTTTATTTGACGTATTGGATATATAAGTGCCCAATTCCTCAAATTGAATCTTAGTTAGCGCGTACAAACTCACATCTCTAGATAAAACAGTACCAGTATTGATAAAGGAAACTTTTTTCTCAAGGCTTTTAATTGCATTTAATAACACCATACCAAACCAAATATTAGAATCAATGATTTGAAGTGGCGACTCCCCACCTCTTCCATAACAGCAAGCTGTATGTATCACCATATCTGGGAGGACATCAGAAATAAATTCATTAATTTCTGCATCAGTCTCGCACCTTCCTATTTTGAAGGGGAGTATATCCTCCAGCCGGCAAAGACTGGTATTTTTTCTAACTAATAAAGATACCTGGTGGTCCATCTCGCCAAGTTTTCGAGCTAAAGCACTACCTAAAAAACCACCTGCTCCAGTGATAAGAATATTCAAGATGCTCCTCTTAGAAATTCACGCCCAAGTAGGCCTCGATTTTCTCAGCAACAAATTCCAACATCTCTTTAGTTAAAGCTGGCTGCACACCAATCCAGAAAGTATTGTTCATTACGTTATCAGTATTAGTTAATTGACCGCTTACGCGAAAGTTCACATTAACCATGGAGGGCTGCCTTGTTAGATTACCTGCAAACAATAATCTTGTTCCAATCTTATTTTGGTCCAAATAAGTAGTTAGGTCTAATCTAGAAACTGGTGAGCCCTCTTTAACAGTAATCGGAAAGCCAAACCAAGAAGGATCAGAATCTTCAGTGACCACTGGCAACTCTAAAAATTCCTTACAAGAGCTAAGGCGCTCTTTTAAGAATTTGAAATTATCTTTGCGAGCCTGAATAAACGCCGGCGCTTTTTCCAATTGTGCCAACGCACATGCCGCCTGCATATCACTAATTTTCAGGTTGTAGCCCAAATGGCTATAGGTATATTTATGGTCGTAGCCTTCTGGCAAATTACCCAGCTTCCAGCAAAAACGTTTTCCGCAAGTATTGTCTTTGCCAGGAGGGCAGTAGCAATCACGACCCCAATCTCTAAAGCTCTCGGCAATCTGTTTCAACTCGGAATTATTAGTAAATACAGCGCCCCCCTCACCCATCGTAATGTGGTGCGCAGGATAAAAGCTCAATGTTCCTATGTCGCCAAAGGTTCCTACCATCTGACCTTTATAAGTGGTGCCGAGTGCATCACAGCAATCTTCTACCAGCCATAAGTTATATTTCTTGCAAAGCGCAGTTACTACATCTAAATTAAATGGATTGCCAAGGGAATGAGCCAGCATGATGGCTTTGGTTTTTGGACTAATCGCCGCCTCGATTTTTGAGGCGTCAATATTGTGCGTAAATTTATCCACGTCTACAAATACTGGAATAGCGCCAAATTGAATAATCGGATTGACCGTTGTCGGAAATCCAGCAGCTACACCAATCACTTCATCACCCTGCTTAATCGCACGATCACCCAGCTTCGGCGAAGTGAGCGTAGAAAATGCCACCAAGTTAGCAGATGAGCCTGAGTTGACTGTAATGGCATGCTTCACGCCAATAAATTGTGCTAAATTTTTTTCAAACTGTTCATTAAAACGACCAGTAGTTAGCCAACCATCCAAGGAAGCATCCACCATGTTTTTTAGCTCTTGCGCACCAATTAATTTTCCAGAAGGAGGGATAACCGTTTGCCCTGGTTCAAATGCCTTTGGAGAAAACTCAATAGCAGCATATTGATCTACTAATGCAGCAATTTGCTTGCGTAATTTTTCTTGCTCTAGTTTTCTGGTATCGATAGTTTGTGTATTCATTATTGTGTGTTTTTTATTTAGCACTCATATAGTCATTAATTTGCGCAAGACTAACTTTTTGCATATTTTCTTTAGCTTGAAAGGCTTTTTGCCACTCAACAATTTTTTGTGTGGCCGTGTCTAAATTCCATTTAGGAATCCAACCTAATTGCGTGCGGGCTTTGGAGCAATCCAACTTTAAGAGATTAGCTTCATGGCGTTGCTCCACACCTTCCTTTTCCCAACGAGCAGCATCACTCCAATTAGAAATAATAAGCTCAACAACTTCTTGCACCGCTCGATTATCCTCATCGCGTGGACCAAAATTCCAGCCCGATGCAAAGGATGAACCCTGCTCATAAAGTGCTTGCGCCAAAATCAAATACCCAGAAAGAGGCTCTAAAACATGCTGCCAAGGTCGTGTTGCCAAAGGATTGCGAATCATCAATGGCTTGTTTGCCTCAAAAGCTTTGATCGCATCGGGAATCAAGCGATCTTCAGACCAGTCTCCACCACCAATCACATTACCCGCTCTAGCGGATGCGATCTTATTGCTTGAATTAGGACTGGAGAAATAAGACTGACGGTAAGCGGAAGTGACTAACTCTGAGCAGCCCTTACTATTGCTGTAGGGGTCATAGCCACCCATGGGCTCATTTTCGCGATAACCCCAAACCCACTCTTTATTCTCATAGCACTTGTCGGTAGTGACGACCACAGTAGCGCGCACTGAATCAGTGGTTCGCGTACTCTCAAGAACATGCACGGTACCCATGACATTCGTGGCATAGGTCTCGACTGGATTAACATACGAATAACGCACTAATGGCTGAGCAGCCATATGAATTACGACATCGGGCTTAACCTCCGACATTGCCTTTTGCAAACTTGCTAAATCCCGTATATCCGCGATATGAGATTTCTCAATTAAAGAATCAATTGCCAATACATCAAACAAATTAGGGGTTGTATTGGGCGCTAATGCATAACCCGTAACTTTGGCGCCCATGGATGCAAGCCAAATCGATAGCCAGCCGCCTTTAAATCCAGTGTGACCCGTTAGAAAGACTTTTTTGCCTTTCCAAAAAACAGGATCAACATGCGCCACTTTCATCACCAAGATTTCCAAGGAGCGCTACCTGAGGCCCAAAGCTCATCAAGATAATTCTTATCACGCAAGGTGTCCATTGGCTGCCAGAATCCATGGTGCTGATATGCCATCATTTCTAACTGTTCAGCCAAACTTTCCAAAGGCTCACGCTCCCAAATAGTGGAGTCATCCTTAACCAGATCAATCACCTCAGGGGAAAGAACAAAAAATCCGCCATTGATCATGCCGCCATCGCCCTTAGGCTTTTCTTTAAAAGAGGTAATGTGATGATCTGAATGAATATCAATTGCCCCAAATCGCCCCGGTGGGTATACGGCGGTTAAGGTTGCTTTCTTGCCATGGCTTTTATGAAAGCCAATAAGCTCAGTGATATTGACATCGCTCACGCCATCGCCATAGGTAAAGCAAAAGGCCTCTTCATCTTTGACGTACTGAGCCACCCGTTTTAGGCGTCCACCCGTCATGGTCTCAGAGCCCGTATCGATCAAGGTAATTTTCCAAGGCTCAGCATAGCGATGGTGCACTTCCATCTTGTTCTGCGCCATATCAAATGTCACATCGGACATATGTAAAAAGTAATTGGCAAAATACTCTTTGATGACATAGCCTTTATAACCACAGCAAATGACAAAATCATTTACGCCATGAGCAGAATAAAGTTTCAGGATGTGCCACAAAATCGGCATACCGCCAATCTCAATCATCGGCTTAGGCTTACTTTCAGTTTCTTCTGAAATTCGCGTTCCTAAACCACCCGCCAGAATGACTGCCTTCATAGATACTCTTTGAATTTATGCATTGATCAATAACTAACTTAAATACTCAAGCCCGCTAATGCCCGCTCTCGGACCTGAGCCTGCACCTGTATTGCTTGGGTCAGAGCTTGGGTTAAAGCTTGAGTCAGAGTTTGCGTCATTGCCCAGCTCTTTACTGGTGGCACTGGATTGATCGCCTTACTGATTGAGCTGATGCTTGAACTCGGACTCGCGTTTGAACTTGAACTCGTACTTGAGCTCATCCCTAGATTCATGTCTTCGTTAAACTCTTGCCTGAGCATTCCCATGCCATCAATACTCATTGCGCTATTTTACTCTTTACCGTGCCACTGTTGACTGCATTACTTTTTGCCAGCTCGCTTTTCATCCCCGGCCAGGCGCGCTGGCCCAAGAGTAAACATAGCATCAAGAAAAATGCCCCGAATAGACCCCCTGCAGCCAATTTAATTAGACCAGCCTTTTTGCTAGTCGGTAAGGTATTAGCCTCCAGCCCCTTAGTAAACCGGGCGGCTACTTGCAGTAACTGGGCATCAATTTGGTCTAGGATTTCTTGTTGCTGCAGGTCATCCTTGGCGATGGTTGCGCGCAGCTGGTGCTCAATATCGAGTAAGCCCTCACTCAAGATCAAACCATCATAGGTTGACTCCACTAAGGGGCTTGCTTGGACTAGGAACTTTTTAACGAGGGCTAGTTGCGAGAGTCGATCTCGCAGTCGCTGGAGATTTTCCTTCGACTGGTTAATATCATTATTAATAGCCACAATCTGGGTCGTAATCGAGAGGTACTTAGCGCCCGAATCCTTGGCGTCCACCACCTGCCCTACACTTGCATTACTCGGGTAGCGCTTGTATAGCTCTTCTAAGGACTTGGCGCGCTGCTGCTGATAGCCCATCTCAATTTGGGTGGTGGTGATTTTCTTTTGAATCTCAGCTACCGCACTAATCGTATCCCCCTCGTAACTACTGAGGATGCTACGCAACTGTAAATAGGCTCCGCCGGTGCGCAAAAATTTAGCGGCAGCTTTAGTCGACTCAATGGCCGCCTCTTTACTAGATCCGCTCGCATTGATTATCAAACTCAGGATGGTGGTCGCCGCATCATCAAAGTTCTTGTCTACCCCCGCTAAATCCTTTGTATCCGCCTTAGAAATCGCAAAACTGGGAATGGCGTTTTTTAGCCACCAATCCTCACCACTCAAAGTGCGATAAAGGTCTTCTTGGCCCAGCGGGGTCTTGCCATCCTCGACGACTTGGGCCGCTAAATTGGGCAAGCTCTTTTGGATTGCCTTCCAAGAGACTAAATCTAGGCCATTGGAGTTATTGAGCAAGATGGTCTGAGCCGAGTAGCCGCCAAAGGCAAACCAGCTACCCACCCCTATGAGCAAGCCTACGATGGCCGCTAGTGCGAGTTTTTTCCAAGAATCCATGGCAAATTGGACAATGTCTAGGAGGCAGATTTCAGCTTCATCTCTGTGAGAGGAATGATTTATGGAGTCTTGCACTACCAGCCCGCCTTTTTCAATTCATCTTAATTTATGTAAGCATTGTAGCTTGCTAGATTATCTTAAAACATTGTGTATTGGGATCTGAAATAAACACCAACAGCTCTTGATTTTACTCTGCACTCATAAGCCAATCTATCTAGACTTCCTTAGATTGCATTTCTTTTGTTTGATTATTAGTCATTAGCGTCAAACCACAGGCCCAACAGATCCAAAAGATGAGCACGGCAAAGGTGACGGTGGCCGAAACCTCAGTGGTGATCCAGAGAATCAGGTTAGCTAATAGGGCCCAAAAAACTAGCTGTCCCCAAGGATCTTGCCCCCTTTTGCCTTGTCTCATAACCAACACTAAAGCGCCCAAAATACAGAAAAATCCTGGAAAACCTAAAGCCAGAACGACATCAAGCCAACCACTGTGACTATGCGAGAGATTGGAGCTCGCTTCGGGCCAGCGGGCCTTAGTCATTTTTTTAAAGGAATCCTCCACTAAGCCATAGCCCATAGGCGTTTGAGCAGCCAACTGTAGCCCCACCTTAAACCAAGCCGCGCGCTCATAATTCGTGATGGAGACTACTTCCCCATACTCATTGTTTGGGTACCCTTGGGCTCCTGCATATTTCCACTGCTGGTATTTATCTAGCTGAAAGGCCACCTTCGTATCGGCTATTAAAGTGCTCCATGAATGATTTTTTTGAATATGGGGATACAGCGCAGTCACCAACATTGCGATCCCTATTAGGCCAAAAAAAGCGTTTCGCCCCAATTTCTCTTTAGAGCGCCCAAAGAGTAGTAAGACCCCAAAAAGTAAGACGCATAAAGCCGCATAGACCATGCCATTTTTAATATCTTGAATAAAAAACATAAAGAAGGTTGCCACAATAATCGTCAAATAGATGGCTATTGCCCAGCAATCACGTACCACCAAACCTGAGCGAGTGATTAATAAGGCTCGAATTTGCCCTAATGAGATGGCCAAGACTGGCAAGCAAAAGGCTACATAATCTGTTTTAGGGACATAGTACGGCTGAGATCCAAAATAAATCTTCAAATAATCTGGGACCTGGAGCCCTAAATTAGCGCCATAAGTCGTTAAAACATACTTCAACAAGTACGTGAGTACCGGTAGACATAGGCCAAAATAGATAACTGACCAAAATGGACTCTGTTGATTTTTGAGCTTAGCATCCATACTGGCATTTGCGAGCGAGATACCTAGTCCAAGCGCAAAAATACCCCCTAAGGCAGCGTATTTCCAAATACGGTGAAATTCTAAGAGCTGCAATGGATACTCTTGGGAGAAGAAAAGAAGATGAAAAGTCGCCCAAAAAAATAATCCAACCATAAGCCATAGCGGTATGGCTGTTTTTTTAATCAAATAGGCGCGGCATTGGCAAATGGGGTACAGCCCTGCTAGGGCCCCCACCACAAGGGCAGTATTGCGAAACCCTACGATTTCAGGGAGGATCCAAAATCCATAAAGCACTACAAAAGCGATGCACTGGACCCAAACTAAGGCATTGGGAATTTGAATTTTTGCATTGTAGCGTGTGGATTTTGGCATCTTAGCTTAATTATGAGATTCTAATATTCTAAAGCGTATAACCGTTTAGAAGTGCAGATGCTTTTGCACTTCTAAATACAAATTATATTTTTTAACCTTCATTATTTTTTAAAAAATCAACATAAGCCTGCTTCAAGCCCTGCTCTAAACCAACCTGAGCAGACCAGCCGAGCTTATTCAGTTTTGCTGAGTCCATCCACTTCCTAGGCGCACCATCAGGCTTGCTGGGATCAAAGTTAATTTTTCCTTGATACCCTGTTGCTTTTGCAACTGCAATCGCTAGCTCATTAATCGTGACATCACTCCCAAAGCCCACATTAATATGGCTTTGCATGGGCTGTGTTTGACTATCGTAAGTAGTCTTATCCAAATCCATCACAAAGACAGAGGCGGCGGCCATATCATCCACATAGAGAAACTCACGTCTAGGAGTGCCCGTACCCCAAATGACCACTTCAGGAGCATTGACTACCTTGGCCTCATGGAATCGCCTAATGAGCGCAGGAATGACATGGCTGTTCTCGGGATGATAGTTATCACCCGGACCATACAAATTGGTAGGCATCACTGAACGGTAGTCGACACCATGCGAATCCCCATACTGGCGGTTATAACTCTCACACATCTTAATGCCGGTAATCTTGGCAATCGCGTAGGGCTCATTAGTGGGCTCCAACTTACCCGTAAGTAGCGCATCTTCACCCATCGGTTGAGGAGCGAGTTTTGGGTAGATGCAACTTGATCCTAAGAACAAAAGTTTTTTTACGCCATGGGCAAAGGCCTGATGAATTACATTGTTCTGCACCATCAGGTTTTGATAAATAAACTCTGCTGGGAAAGCATTGTTCGCATAGATGCCCCCTACTTTTGCGGCCGCCAAATAAACCTGGGCTGGCTTTTCAGATTCAAAGAAGGCTTGTACGTCGGCTTGATTGGTGAGATCAAGTTGTGCGTGGGTGCGGGTAACAATACTGCTAAAGCCTTTAGCTTGCAGATTTCTGACAATGGCAGAACCCACCATGCCACGGTGGCCTGCGACATAAATCTTTTGATGGGGATCGATGCTCATGCCCGATTAATTCTCTTTACCAACGGCCACTGAGTAGCCATGTCGATGCAACAGCGCATGTTGACGCGCCTTATCTAAATCGTTGGCGACCATCTCTACAATCATTTGATCGAGGGTAATTTCGGGAACCCAGCCGAGCCTTTCTTTTGCCTTGGTGGGATCGCCCAAGAGAGTCTCCACTTCGGTAGGACGGTAGTAGCGTGGATCAATTTGTACAATCACATCCCCTACTTTTAAGGCGGGGGCTTTATCGCCCTCAATGGCAGCAACAATGCCCTTCTCTTGCTCATCGACGCCTTCAAAGCGCATGGTAATACCTAGTTGCGCCGCACTACGAGTAATAAATTCCCGTACGGTGAACTGCACGCCAGTAGCAATAACATAGTCTTCTGGCTTATCTTGCTGGAGCATGAGCCATTGCATACGCACGTAATCTTTGGCATGACCCCAGTCACGCAACGCATCGATATTACCCATATACAAGCATTTATCTAAACCCTGGGAAATATTGGCGAGGCCCCGAGTCACCTTGCGAGTCACAAAAGTTTCGCCACGGCGCTTGGATTCATGATTAAAAAGGATGCCATTACACGCATACATACCATAGGCCTCACGGTAGTTCACGGTAATCCAGTAAGCATAGAGCTTGGCAACAGCGTAAGGGCTACGAGGGTAAAACGGGGTGGTTTCTTTTTGTGGGATCTCTTGCACTAATCCATACAGCTCAGAAGTGGAAGCTTGATAAAAACGGGTTTTCTTTTCCAGCCCGAGGATGCGAATAGCCTCTAACATTCTCAAAGGACCCATGGCATCTACGTCAGCCGTGTATTCGGGCGATTCAAACGAAACAGCAACGTGAGACTGAGCACCTAAGTTATAAATCTCATCAGGCTGGCACTCTTGAATAATTCTGACCAAATTACTGGTGTCAGTTAAATCACCGTAGTGCAAGATCAGATCGGGGTGATTAACATGGGGGTCCTGATAGAGATGGTCGATACGCTCGGTATTAAAAGAAGAGGCGCGGCGCTTAATGCCGTGCACGATGTACCCCTTTTCAAGCAAGAACTCAGCGAGGTAAGACCCATCTTGGCCGGTGATACCGGTGATTAGCGCTACTTTTTGTTTGTTGGTCATGGATCTACTCTTCTTTAATGTTTTTAGTTTATGGGGTTGGCAAGATTAGCTGCGCCCATAGGTATCTTCAAAGCGCACGATGTCATCTTCACCCAAATAACTTCCCGATTGCACTTCAATGATTTCTAAGGGGGTTTTGCCAGGATTTGCTAAGCGGTGGGTTTGCCCTTGCGGAATATAGGTACTTTGATTTTCTGTAAGAGTGATGATTTGATCACCATTCGTAATCTCTGCAACGCCCTTAACCACGATCCAATGCTCGGCTCTGTGGTGATGCATTTGCAAAGAGAGGCTCGCTCCAGGCTTGACCTGGATACGTTTGACTTTAAAGCGCTCACCTTCATCAACGCTGTCATACCAACCCCAAGGCCGAGCAACTTTGCGATGAAGGTTCTTCTCTTGGCGTTTTTGCGCCTCTAATTGGTTAACAATGTGCTTCACGTCTTGACTGTTTTTACGATCAGCCACCATCACTGCATCGGCGGTTTCGATAATGATCAGATTTTCAACTCCAACTGCGCTTACCAGACGACTACTTGCGTGAATTAGCGAGTTCTTAGTATTAGTGAGCAAGGCATCGCCACTGGTGACATTTCCGCTCTCATCTTGTTTACCTACTTGCCAAACAGCATCCCAAGCGCCAAGGTCATTCCAGCCAGCATCGAGTTCAACCATCTTAATCGCAAATAGAGAGCCTGGACACTTTTCAATTACCGCGTAATCGATCGATTCGCTGGGGATAGTTTTAAAGATAGCTTCGTCGGGACGCACAAAACTCGTGTGATCTGATTGATCAGTTGTTTTGGCGACCCAGGCCGTTTCAGTAGCACCAAAGATGTCGGGCCGAAACGCTTTTAAGGCAGCAAGCCAAGTGCTGGCCCTAAGCACAAACATTCCACTATTCCACAAATAGTTGCCATTATCTAAATAGGTTTGAGCGGTTGTGGCATCGGGTTTTTCTACAAACTGTTCTACGGTGTACTCGCTATGCGCGCCTTTGCTACCGCTACGCTGAATGTAGCCATAACCCGTTTCTGGAGCAGTAGGCGTGATTCCTAAGATAGCAATCGTTTGCTTAGCCTGGTCCGCGCCAACTAGAGACACACAGTCTTGCAAGGCCTTAATAAAAGTTACTGTGTTTTTAACTGTTTGATCGGCGGGCGTAATGACCAAAATGGGGTCTTGGTCTTGGTCTTGGTCACTATCTACTTCAGCTCCACTGACTGCTTCTTTAGCTTGAAATGCGGCTAAAGTCAGTGCAGGGGCAGTATTGCGCCCCGTTGGCTCAAGCAATAGAGTCGCTTTAATACTTTTTAATTCACGCAGCTGATCCAAAGCTAAAAAACGATGGTCTTCATTAGTGACAATTAAGGTTGTGCCCAAATGAATTTGAGGGCTAGCAATGGCATTAACGCGAGTAATTGCCTGCTGAAACAAACTCTGGCTCGAATCATCACCCGATAACACCAAAAACTGCTTTGGAAAGCCTGAGCGGGATAAGGGCCAAAGGCGAGTACCAGAGCCGCCGCAGAGAATAACAGGAGTAACAGAGGTCATAGAGACAAGCGATTTAGAGGCAATCAACCCAGTTTATTAGTAATTCTTGATTTTATAGGCTTACCAAATCAAACCGAACAAATTAGAATGGGAACAGGTACTTTTGGAGTATCAATAAAAATATATAGGAGAGTTTGATCATGACAGCCAATAACACCCCAAAAATTCATCTTCGCAATTCGGTCACCGAATGCGCTCAATCCTTAAAAAAGGAAAATGTAGGTAAATATCACAACTATGGCATTAAAGACTGTATCGCCTCTATTGCGGCAATGAAAACTCAATAATTCGCAATACCATCATTCAAAAGAGGCTACCCCAGTAAACGGAGTAGCCTTTTTTATTTATTCATAAAACTTATGTCGGTATTAAGCTTTCTTAGCGTAAGCAGAACACCAGCCTTTGCTTGACACTTGTTTCCCAGCAAATAAGGCGCAACCGCCAGCAGCAGAACCAGCAGCGCCTTGGTACAGGGCGCAATTGGCACAAGCTTGAGGAGGTGCGTACTTAGCAAACTTTGCTTTGTCTACTTTAGAAGCATCAGCTTTATAACCCAATGCAGCAGCTTGAGGATCAGTTTCAACAACCATTGCTTGGGCTTGAACTTTACCGTTCAAAGCTAAAGTACAGGCACCAGCAGCAGATAAAATCATAAATTGGCGACGACTATTTTTCATACGATCTCCTGAGAGTAAATTAGAACGAAATGTGGCACTAGGGCGATCATAGAGCAGAAGAAATAACTAGACTACTTAGTGTATAAGTATTTGATTTTATTGATTATTTAATTGAGAATTGTTCTCAAGAATAAATTCTGAGACTACTAGCGCCAACCCTTCAGGTTCATGCAGGAAATCCGCTCCTTAACGTACGCTCCTGAGCCACCCTCGGGGTAGGCTTGGCCGCAATCTATGGCATCTCGCTGGAAAGTCGCTTTGTTGTTCTTGCTTGGATCCGTATTCTGATCCGGATAACTTGAGCATCCCAATAAGCTAAAGAACAGAATAACCAAGCTACCGATCCTGAAAAATGAATGGGGCAACATTATCTTTTTTCTAGGAGGGATAAAAATTCACGCCTTAAATTGGGATCTTTTAAAAATGCCCCGCGCATGACGCTATTAACCATTTTTGAATCTCGATCCTTAACGCCGCGCCATTGCATGCAAAAGTGATCAGCGTCCATCACAACAGCAACCCCGATGGGTTTAATTTTTTTCTCCAACATATCAGCCAATTCCACTACAGCCTCTTCCTGAATTTGAGGACGGCACATGACCCATTGGGTTAAGCGAGAATATTTAGATAGGCCAATGAGGGCTGATGCTTTACTTGGTAAAACACCAATCCAAATTCGGCCCATGATGGGGCAAAAATGATGCGAACAGGCACTGCGTACCGTAATAGGCCCAATGATCATGAGCTCATTTAGTTTGCTGACATTAGGAAACTTCGTTAAGGTGGGCTGCTCGACATAACGTCCATTAAATACTTCCTGAACATACATCTTGGCTACGCGCTGACTCGTATTTCTGGTGTTGTGATCGCTCTGGGTATCAATTACCAAACTTTCCAATACCGCCTGCATCTTTTCAGCCACTTCATCAACAAGTTTTTCCAATTCGCCTGGTTTGATAAAAGCAGCAATATTGTCATTGGCATGAAAACGGACCTTCTGAGCCTCAATACGGCGGCGGATGATGACCGATAAAGGGATGCCTGCATCACTTTCTACATTAGTTAATTTTTGTGGACTCGATTTCTTTGCTGCAACCCTTTTCACGGGTGTAGGTGAAGATGTCACCTTTTTTGCTGGCACTTTTTTAGCTGCGACTTTCGTCAGTATTTTTTTAGCAGGCATAAATTAAATAGGGTCTCGAAAAATGAATCTTGTTATTTTAAAAAGGAATTAAATCTGAAAGAAAATGGCCACTATGCAAGCAATTCCAAATAACCAAACTGTCGATCTGGTTGTTGGCCAGTTTGCTATGTAACAAATGAGATAAGCAATGCGGGCGATCACAAAGCCAAGAGCAAGCGAGTCCAATCTTTGCTGAGGTGCGTTTTCTACTGAAGCAATAATTACCGCAGCAAAAAAGAGAGGCAAGGATTCAAAGAGGTTAGCTTGCGCGGCATTGGCTCTTGCCCTAAAGCCCGTTTGTTTGGCAAGCCATTGCCTAGGAAGGCTATTGTCATACGCTACAAAATCTTTTTTAGCGATGCCAGCCGCAACGTAAGGCAACAACCCCATAAAGAGTATGCAAGCATAAGCAATAGTCATTATGGTGCCTTCTTTTTAGATCCAATACGACTCTCATTGCCCTGCATGAGATTACAAATATTGCTGCGATGCCGCCATATAAGCAAGGAGCAAACGATGACTAGCGCAATACCCATGGGCTGAAATCCAAACAAAAATACAAAGTAGATTGGGCCAAATACTGCAGCCGCTAATGCCGCTAAAGAAGAGTAGCGCATGAACGCGGCCACAATAATCCAAGTGCCTAGAGTGGCAAATCCTAAAATCCAGTTAATCCCAAACAAAATGCCGCAGGCAGTAGCAACTCCTTTGCCCCCTTTCAAACCATGAAAGATAGGGAAAACATGCCCCAGAAATACCGCAATGACTACCCCGCATAAAACCCATGAGCTTAAAGTAGAAGTAAGCGATTCATCACCTAGGATCACTCTCGCCAACATCACTGCTAGATACCCCTTTAGGGCATCACCAAGCAGGGTTAAAACTGCGGCTGTCTTATTGCCTGTTCTCAGCACATTGGTAGCCCCTGGATTACCAGACCCATAAGAATGGGGATCTGGTAAGCGCATACATTTACTCACTACCACCGCAAATGAAATTGAGCCGATCAGGTAGGCAATGGGGATTAATAACAAATCTATATTGAAGTCCATGGCGCTATCTTAAACACTTATCTCATTATTGATTTAAAGACGCTAGGAGCCACGCGGGTGATGCTGTTGATGAATGGATTTCAGACGCTCTCTAGCCACATGGGTATAGATCTGAGTTGTAGAGATATCTGCATGGCCTAAAAGCAGCTGCACCACCCTTAAATCAGCGCCATGATTGAGCAGATGCGTCGCAAAGGCGTGGCGCAAGGTATGGGGCGATAAAGCCACAGGAATATTAGCCATCGTGGCATACCGTTTAATGAGCGACCAGAATGCTTGGCGGGTTAAACCAGTACCCGTATGTCGCCCTACAAATACCGCATCGGTGGTTTTTCCTTCCAACAAAGGTGTCCTTGCATCTGCTAGATAACGCCTGATCCACTGAGCAGCCTCACCACCAAAAGGAACTAAGCGCTCTTTGCCACCCTTACCGTTCACTATGCGCACAATGCCTTCATTTAAACCTAGCGCTACTGTCTTTAATGAAACAATTTCCGATACGCGCAAGCCACTGGCATACATGAGCTCTAACATGGTGCGATCCCTCAGACCCAAAGGGGTTTCTACATCTGGTGCATTGAGCAATGTCGTAATTTGCTCTTCACTTAAGATTTTAGGAAAACGCATTGCTTGTTTTGCAGCGCGCAAACCAATGCAGGGATCCTTTTTTACCAAGCTCATACGAAGTGCATGACGATAAAAGCGCTTAAAGACCGTCAGACGTCGGTTGGCAGTGGTGGCTTTATCGGCTCGGCGATAGGCAATATAAGCAGTGAGATCTTTTTCGACAACCCCGTATAAATCAGAGCCCGATTCTTTATATAGCCATTGCGCCAACAGCAGAAGATCTCGGCGATAAGCAGATAAGCTATTTTTCGCTAGCCCATCCTCTAGCCAACAAGCATCACAAAACCGCTCGATGGCTTCTACGCTAGCTGGCGCAATTGCAGTAGCCTCAGCCTTTGGCGATGAGGCTACTGTCTTAGTCACGGAAGTTATTAAATCCCAAAGGGGCTTCAGTCACTTCTTTTTTCAAAAATGTCATCACTTCTTGCAAATCATCTCGCTTGGCGCCAGTAACACGTACCGCATCGCCTTGGATGCTAGCTTGTACTTTCATTTTGCTGTCTTTAATGATGCGCACAACCTTTTTAGCAAGCTCAGTTGTAATTCCTTTTTGAATCTTCATGGTCTGCTTGCGCTTATCGCTACCAATGGTTTCTTTTTTTTCATCCTTAAGGTAGCGCACATCCACGTTGCGCTTAGCCATTTTTCCATACAAAACATCACGCACTTGACCTAATTTAAAGTCATCGTCACCAAATAAAATCAATGTTTCATCTTTTTGCTCAACGCGGCTGTCGGAGCCCTTGAAATCAAAACGATTGGTGATTTCCTTATTAGACTGCTCAACGGCATTCTTCAACTCGATCATATCGGGCTCACAAACTACGTCAAATGAGGGCATTCGAAACTCCTTAAATAAAATCGGTACGTATTACATTTAATTTGCTGCATTTCAGGTTTTGATGGGATTTTCAATCTAAAACCTGAACACGAATAAGATTGTGGCATGAACTCCGCAAAAAATGCGCCTAACCAAGCAAAATTGATTCCCGAAATGGGCTTAAAGGATAGAAATACCTTTGGGCTGGAATCTTGCGCAGAACTTGCATACGAAATTACCGCTGCGGATCAATTGCCGGAATTATTTCAAACGATTCATGACCAAAACCTTCCCTGGCGAGTTTTGGGTGGAGGCAGTAATGTCATTCTTCCTGAGCGTTTGCTTGGCGTGACTTTACTCATGAATATCCAAGGGCAGGAACTAATAGATTCAGACGATCAGGCGGTCTTTATCAGCGTTGGTGCTGGTGTTAATTGGCATGAGTTTGTGAGCTGGACCTTAGAGCAAAATTTACCCGGACTGGAAAATCTTGCCTTAATTCCAGGGACCGTTGGTGCAGCGCCGATTCAAAATATCGGAGCCTATGGCGTAGAGATTGGCGAATACATTCACAGTATTGAGGCCTATGATTCTATTGCGCATGGCTTTGTCACCATCCCTCAAGAAGCATGCCAGTTTGCTTATCGCGATAGCTATTTCAAACACAATCCCAACCGGTTTATTGTGACAAGGGTTGTTTTTAAAATCCCAAAAGTTTGGGTACAACGACTTCAGTATGCAGATTTAGCTAAGCAGTTTGAAAATATCGATGAGATGCCGCCAAGCGCTGAAGAAATTTTTGTAGCCGTATGCAAGGTTCGCACCAGTAAGTTACCTGACCCTAAAGTTATCGGTAACGCCGGTAGTTTTTTTCAAAATCCCATTGTTTCTTATGCGCAGTATGAAAACCTCATCAGGAGATTTCCTCAGCTAGCGTCTTATCCAGATGAACCAGAAAAACGCAAGCTAGCAGCGGGCTGGCTCATTGATCAGTGCGGGTTCAAAGGTGCAACTGTCGGGCCTGTAGGGGTATATAAAAATCAAGCGCTGGTGTTGGTCAACTACGGGAATGGCACAGCCAAAGATATTTTAGATTTGGCTCAGCACATACAAGATAAAGTACATCAAACTTTTGGCGTGTCCTTATTCATTGAGCCAAATATTTTCTAGTCCATAGTACTTTATTGGATTGTTCAGTTTATCCAATAAAGATCGAAATATGGATCGTATTTTTAGCATTACGGCTCAAGACTTACTTTGGCAAACTGTACTTCCGCCTGGCCTTTGGCTAATCGCACTTGATAAACAGCTTCTGTATTAAGTTGTGTGGAATCTCGGACTGCCTGCATTGCTTGTTCATTTTTACTCAGAATCACTGCATATCCACGCTCTAGAGTCCTTTGGGGATTAAGCATCTCAAGCTGCAACTGGTAATGGGTTTGATTACGCTGCCAACTCTGAACTCTCACAGTCCACGCCTGATTCAAACGCTGCTGCCAGCCATAGATTTGTTCGCGCATCCGATCGGGATTAGGTAACGCATGACTTAAGCGCAGGGCCAATTGATCTAAAGTTTGCGCTTCACGTTCTATACGCTGATTTACTCGCTGTGAGAGGGCTTGCATGATGGCGCCCAATTCTTGCAACATTTGATCTCTGCGCGGCGCGGCCAATTCAGCAGCGCCTGTTGGAGTAGGCGCCCGCAAGTCAGCTACAAAGTCAGCAATCGTCACATCGGTTTCATGCCCTACCCCGCTAACGATGGGAATAGAAGACTCAGCAATGGCGTAAGCAAGCTTCTCGTCATTAAAGGCCCATAGGTCTTCAATGCTTCCGCCACCCCTTACCAACAAAATGACGTCAACCGCCTTTTCTTTCTCCGCAGCCTTTAGTGCTGAAATAATCCCCGCTGGGGCGTCGGAGCCCTGCACTAATGTGGGATAAATGACGATCGGAATATGGGGCGCTCTTCTAGCTAAAGTACTTAAGACATCTTTTAAGGCAGCAGCTTGAGGCGAGGTAATGATGCCGATAGATCGAGGGTGAGTTGGAATCTCACGTTTACGCTCAGCATCAAATAAACCTTCTTTGGCTAGCTTCGCCTTCAACTTGAGGAATGCTTCATACAAGCCACCCATGCCTGCTCGACGCAAGGTTTGAATCGTGAGCTGAATATCGCCTCTAGGTACATACAGTCCCAAATTGGCACTCACCTCAACCAAATCTCCCGATTGAGGCATAAATCCTACCTGTCCATTACGACCACGGAACATCACGCACCGAATTTGCCCCTCCTCATCCTTTAGGGAAAAGTACCAATGCCCGCTGTCATAAGCTTTGAAGTTCGAAATCTCCCCGCTAACCCAAACGCTATCGAAGCGCTCCTCTAAAGACGCTGCAATGGCGCGGTTCAAATCTCCAACACTGAGGATTTCTCTTGATATCTCTGACATTTTTTCTCTTTAACTATGTATTTACTTGGGCTAGAGCGTTAAACATATCCACAAAAGCTTATCAACCCTGAAATTTATGATAATAAGTAAGTAATTACTGACCTCTGAGCCCCTATAAATCCTACATATGCATTTTAACTGTTTGATTTATATACAAATTATTCCAGCTTAAACTTTAGGTGATTTAACCAACCCGCACTCCTAATAATGGATATCGTAGGCTTAAAGTCCCACTCTTGAAAAGTTTTGCACAGAGTTATCCACAGGGCCACTTTCAAAAACTGGTTTGTAATCAGCTAAAGTACTGAGCTTATGTACACAATCTTACTGTCAGCAGGCTGGCCTATTTGGCCTTTACTCATTATCTCCATTATTGGCCTTGCCATTGTGCTCGAGCGTGCCTGGTATTTGCAGCAAGTTCATTTATTTCCCAAGAATAGCCTTGAGACTACTTTTGGTCTGGCCAACCTCATTTCCCAGCAAAAAATCGTCTCTGAAGCCCAAATTACAGTAATCGGCCAACTTTCGCCCATAGCCCCCCTGTTTGCCTGTGTTTTGCATGAAAAGATGCTTGGAACTTCGGCCGAACCTGCTTTGGAGGAGCTACAAGCTATCGCCCAAACTACCTGGTTAAAACTAGATCGCTACTTAGGCGCTTTAGCCACCATTGCTACTGTGGCTCCCTTATTGGGTCTTTTTGGCACAGTGGTAGGCATGATTGAAATCTTTGGTAGTCAGGGCGCTATTAACGGCGCTGGCGGGAGCCCACAACAGCTAGCGCACGGCATTTCTGTAGCCTTGTACAACACCGCCTTTGGACTACTTATTGCCATCCCCGCATTGGCTGCATGGCGCGGTCTTCGCGCAATGGCAAATCAACGCCGTCACGAGTGTGAAGAGTTCACAAGACAATTATTTAAAAAGCTCTACCCAAACCCTATGAATGAAAAATGAGCTGGTTAGATAGCCGCTCCAGTCAGCGCACAAGGTTTTCTTTAGGCTCAATCTCAAACTCCGTTGAGCCTGAAATTAATCTGATCCCTTTTATTGACGTGCTTTTAGTGGTGCTGATTTTCTTAATGATCTCCACCACTTTTACTCGCTATCAAGAATTGGCCATCACCTTGCCAACAGCCAGTGGCTCTGATAATCAGGCCGAAGTAAAGCAAATTCATATTGCCGTTAGTCGTGATGGTCGGTTTGCCATTAACGGCAAAATCACTGATCGCATGCAACTAGCCGATGCGCTTACCCAACTAAATCAAAATCATTCCAATGGGGATGGCCCCAACGGCATGCTTGTTAACATTGATGCTGATGCACGCGCACCCCATCAAGCAGTGATGACTGCCCTTGAGGCAGCACGTGATGCTAACCTTGCCAATATTGTCTTTAGTAGTCAAACTAAAAAATAATGTCCGCCACTAAATTCCAAACGCCAGTCAACCATGTTTCGTAAAGCGCCGAAATTCTGGGAGAGGAGAGGTCCAACCAGCCTTTTACTTTGGCCAATATCTTGGATTTATGGATGGGTAGTGCGTACTCGAAAACTGATTTATGACCTGGGTCTATGGAAGGGCAAGCCTACAAGAGTACCTATTATTATCGTGGGCAATATTCGCGTTGGCGGAACTGGTAAGACGCCCATCGTTATTGCCATTGCCGAATCTTTGTCTCAACTGGGATGGAAGCCCGGAATTATTAGTAGGGGTTATGGCTCGAGCGCGCAAACAGCCCCAACTCTTGTGCGTAGTGATTCGGACTCTGCATTAGTTGGCGATGAGCCCGTGCTCATGGCTAAACGCACCCGAAATCAATTTCCGATTTGGGTTTTCGCTAAGCGTAAAGACAGCATTGCCGCTCTACTTAAAAATGATCCATCAGTTAATGTCATCATTAGCGACGATGGGTTGCAACACGTCGGCCTTACCCGTTGGCCAGCTCGCGAAGGCGGACGTGATATTGAATTGGTTGTGCGAGATCAACGTGGTGAAGGTAACGGTTTTTTATTGCCGGCCGGCCCTTTACGTGAACCAACTACTCGTGAGCGTGATGCCACCCTCATGACCGGGGGCAAACCGTCCACACCATTAGTAGATGAGTATTTTTTGGGGCGTCGCGCATTTACCATCAGTGGAAAATTGGGCAATGCCTATCAACTCATTGATCCGAGCAATACCAAGTCTTTGGAGGACTTAGCAGATATTTATCTGCCCACTAAAATCACCGCTGTTGCAGGAATCGGTAATCCACAGCGTTTCTTTGATGATTTACGGTCATACGGTATTGTTGCCAAAGGTATTGCGCTTGCAGATCACAGCGCCTTTAGCCCCGATTTTTTTAGTACATTAAATGCGCAATGCATCCTCATTACCGAAAAAGACGCCGTCAAATGCTCCACAATTTCCGACGAACGAGTCTGGGTGGTGCCCATGCATCTAGCAATTCCTGATACATTGAGCGAGTGGTTGCAATCAATTTTGCAACGGCCCGACCCAAACCGCTACACTTTGTAAGCGATTTACTACAAGCCACTTACTACGGAACACTATGGATAAGCGTCTACTCGATATTTTAGTCTGCCCTTTATGTAAAGGATCTTTGCACTTAGATGCAGAAAAACAAGAGCTCATTTGCAAAGTGGATCGGCTAGCCTATCCCATCAGCAATGACATTCCCGTGATGATCATTGATGAGGCCCGCAGCCTTTCTGCTGAAGAAATCCATTAATACTGCGATTTTCATCATCCTCTAAATGAGTACTAATACACCTGATTTTTTGGTTGTGATCCCCGCAAGACTGGGATCTACGCGTTTGCCACGCAAACCATTGGCTGACATTGCCGGCAAACCCATGATCATCCATGTGGCGGAGAGAGCCAAACTGTCTCTTGCACAAAGCGTGGTAGTTGCCACTGATTCTATGGAAATCCAAACGGTATGTGATGAATACCGCATTGAGTGTTTATTGACAAGCGCTGATCATACGACGGGAACCGATCGCATTGCGGAAGTTGCCCAACTTTTGGAGCTACCTGAAAACACCTTGATTGTGAATGTCCAAGGTGATGAGCCTTTAATACCTCCGGAATTAATTAACCAGGTTGCGCAAACTTTGGCAAACAGTCCAACATGCGCTATTTCAACGGTAGCAGTGCCTATTACCGAGCGTCTCGAAATTAACAACCCCAATGTAGTCAAAGTCGTGCTGAGTCGTTCTGGTGAGGCACTCTACTTTTCCAGATCTGCCATCCCCTTTGTCCGAGATCCCATCTCAGTAAACGCAATTAAATACCTTCGCCACTTAGGCATTTATGCCTATCGCGCTGATTTTCTCCAAGCTTATAGCCGTCTTGAACCTGCCCCACTAGAGCAAGCAGAGGCTCTTGAACAGCTTCGCGCCCTCTGGAATGGTTACCGCATTGCAGTGCACACTACCTCTGAAGCCCCACCTGCAGGAGTCGATACCGCTGAAGATTTAGTGCGAGTGCGGCGAATTTTGGCCAATTTATAAGTTATCAGGCGTCCAAACCCTTCTCGGGGATAATCCTAGGCAACAGCTTACTAAGATCCCGAAAAAATACGGGACAATCTAAAGTCTTCTAAGGGGAAAACAATGCGGTTAATTCTGCTCGGTGCACCAGGTGCTGGCAAAGGCACACAAGCTCAGTTTATCTGCGCGAAATTTGCTATTCCACAAATCTCTACAGGTGATATGTTGCGTGCTGCCGTTAAGGACGGAACTGAATTAGGCGTTGCCGCAAAAAAGATTATGGATGCAGGCGGACTTGTTTCTGACGAAATTATCATTGGCCTAGTAAAGGACCGCCTAACCCAACCTGACTGCAGTAAAGGTTACCTTTTTGACGGTTTCCCCAGAACCATTCCTCAGGCGCAAGCAATGAAAGATGCCGGGGTACCGATCGATTACGTGCTTGAAATCGATGTACCGTTTGATGCCATTATTGACCGCATGAGTGGTCGTCGCGTTCACCCAGCATCAGGCCGCACCTACCATGTGACATTCAACCCGCCAAAGATTGAAGGCAAAGATGATGTCACCGGAGAGCCATTGATTCAGCGTGACGATGATAAAGAGGAGACTGTGCGCAAACGCCTGCAAGTCTATAACGATCAAACTCGCCCATTAGTTGAGTACTACTCGACATGGGCAACACAAATCCATTCCGCCGATACAGTTAAAGCGCCTGCTTACCGAAAGGTTAGCGGGACTGGTAGCGTTGAAGGCATCACCACTTCAATTTTTGAAGCATTGAAGTAAGCAGTTTGCTTTTGCCCTAAAAAGCCTGTTAAGTCATATTACTTAACAGGCTTTTTATTGACCATCATCTAGGGCCTACGACCATCTCATTAAAACCGATATTGACTTTGATAAGGGTTATGATTTGCTGAACTAGCTCGCTCAGAAAAATGAAATCTAAAAACCTCACTCAATTTATTCTCGGTGCAATGATGCTTGGCATCATTGCAGGATATTTCGTTAACTCGCTTGGCGCAGAGTCTGGTTTTTCATCTGCCTACGTTAACTACATCACCATCTTGACGGATGTATTTTTACGCTTAATCAAGATGATTATTGCGCCACTGGTTTTCTCAACCTTGGCTGTAGGTATAGCGCGTATGGGCGATGCCTCAACTATTGGACGAGTGGGACTAAAAACCTTTTCATGGTTTATTTCTATGTCAGTAGTGTCCCTCTTATTAGGCCTAGTGATGGTCAACTTATTGCACCCAGGAGTCGGCCTGGACCTACCTTTACCCGAAATTACTGCCAGCGCTAATCTTAATAAAAGTAGTCTTAATCTGGCGGATTTTGTTAAACATATTTTTCCGACCAGCATCCTCGATGCCATGTCGAGAAATGAAATTCTTCAGATCGTCGTTTTCTCAGTATTTTTTGGAGTAGCCGCAGCTAGCTTAGGTCCGCGTGCTGAAGAGTTTTTAAGAAACCTCGACATGCTGTCGCACATCATGTTAAAAATTACTACAGCCGTAATGAAGTTTGCTCCTGTAGCTGTATTTGCCGCAGTCTCCGCAGCCATAGCAGGAAATGGTTTAGGGATACTGATGACATACGGAAAATTTATGCTCAGTTTTTACGCTGCCATTTTGATGCTCTGGGTTGTAATTATTTTGATTAGTTCAATCGTTTTAAAAAAGCGCGTCTTTCACTTGGTTTCCATGCTGCGCCAACCTATCCTCCTAGCCTTTACTACTGCTAGCTCAGAGGCAGCCTACCCTAAAACCTTAGAGCAAGTGGAACGCTTTGGTTGCTCCAATAAAATTGCCTCCTTTGTGTTGCCTGTTGGCTATTCATTTAACTTAGATGGCTCTATGATGTATTGCACTTTTGCGGCAGTCTTTATCGCTCAGGTCTATGGCATTGAGATGTCAGTAACTCAGCAACTCTTAATGCTTTTAGTGCTGATGATTACCTCAAAGGGAATTGCCGGCGTACCGCGTGCCTCACTGGTGGTCATTGCGGCAACTCTCTCTCAATTTAATCTGCCAGAGGCTGGCATATTGCTTATCTTGGGAGTGGACCACTTTTTAGATATGGCTCGCTCCGCAACCAATGTGTTGGGTAATGCAGTGGCTACGGCAGTCGTTAGCCACTGGGAAGGCGAGCTGAAGTCTTAAGACTTTTTTTCCTGTAAGCCAATAATTTATTTGAGCTCTTTGAGTGCAGTCTCAAAAGATTCAATATCTGCAAAGCTTCTATAAACAGAAGCAAAACGGATATAAGCCACCTTATCTAAACGCTTGAGCTCGCGCATCACAAGCTCACCAACCCGTTCGCTCGGAATTTCTTTTTCGCCTAGACTCAAAAGTTTTTCTTCAATCCGCCCTATGGCTTCATCAACTGAGTCGGATGACACAGGACGTTTACGTAAGGCCAACTTTAGTGAATCGGCTAACTTTGTGTGGCTGTACTCAACGCGGCTACCATTCTTTTTAACAATCGCAGGCAGAACCAACTCCACTCGCTCATAGGTAGTAAAGCGCTTATCGCATTTCACACAGCGGCGACGACGACGAATCGTATCACCCTCATCGGACACCCGAGTATCAAGTACCTGGGTGTCATCGTTATGGCAGAAGGGGCAGCGCAATCAGAGCCTTTCGTTAATTCTGTTTAATGTAGTTTCTAGCCGTAAACCGGAAAGCGCTTAGTCAACGCAGATACTTGTGCGCGCACTTGGGCGATATTGTCAGCATCGTTAGGATTATCCAAAACATCTGCAATAAAATTACCGACTTGCCTTGCCTCGGCCTCTTTGAAACCACGTGTAGTCATTGCTGGTGAGCCCAAACGAATACCACTAGTCACCATGGGTTTTTCTGGGTCGTTTGGAATGCCATTTTTATTACAGGTAATGTGTGCTTCGCCTAGTACGCGCTCAGCTTCCTTACCAGTCATCTTCTTCGCGCGAAGATCTACCAACATCACATGAGAATCCGTACCACCTGAAACAATCCGTAAGCCACGTTCAATCAATGTCTCGGCCAAGGCTTTGGCATTAGCGATTACTTGCTTTTGGTAATCCTTAAATCCAGGTTCTTGCGCTTCTTTAAAGGCAGCCGCCTTAGCGGCAATGACATGCATTAATGGGCCGCCTTGCAAGCCTGGGAATACCGCTGAGTTAATCGCTTTTTCGTGCTCAGCTTTCATCAAGATAATGCCGCCGCGAGGACCACGCAAACTCTTGTGCGTTGTAGAAGTGACGATGTCAGCATGAGGTACTGGATTTGGATAAACACCCGCGGCTACCAGGCCAGCATAGTGCGCCATATCCACCATAAAGATTGCCCCTACTTCTTTAGCCAACTTACCAATACGCTCAAAATCAATCTTTAATGAATAAGCAGATGCGCCAGCAATAATGAGCTTAGGTTTGTGCTCACGAGCCAAACGCTCCATCTGCTCGTAATCAATAACCTCGTTCTCATCTAGACCATAAGCAATTGGGTTAAACCATTTACCACTCATATTTAAGGCCATGCCATGGGTTAAGTGACCGCCCTCAGCCAAACTCATACCCATAAATGTATCGCCCGGCTTAAGAAAGGCCAAAAAGACTGCTTGATTTGCTGATGCGCCGCAATGGGGCTGTACGTTTGCTGCTTCAGCGCCAAATAAAACCTTCACGCGATCAATCGCCAATTGCTCAGCAACATCCACAAACTCACATCCGCCGTAATAGCGCTTACCTGGATAGCCTTCAGCGTACTTATTGGTCAACTGGGAACCCTGAGCCTCCATCACTGCGGGCGAAGTGTAGTTTTCAGAAGCAATGAGCTCAATATGATCTTCTTGACGTTGATTCTCATTCTGAATCGCTGCCCATACTTCTGGGTCTGTTTTGGCTAAAGTGTTTTGGCGGTCAAACATGGTGATAATCCTGATGTAGTTAGCTTGCTTAAGTAAAATCTACCTCTATCATACAAAATCCCCCAATGAACACTACTCAAGACCTCTCTTTTCTCTCTCTCGTCCTTAACGCCAGCCTATTAGTCCAGCTGGTAATGTTGTTATTAATGGGAATGTCCGTAGCCTCATGGACCATCATTTTTAAGAAAACGGCTATTTTGCGGGGTGTCAGACGTGATACCGAGCGCTTTGAGCGTGATTTCTGGTCAGGTGGCGATCTCAATACCCTTTTGGATGCTGCGCAGCGCAATACCCGTAGTGATGCTGTTTTAGAGCATATTTTTGAAGCTGGCATGCAAGAGTTCATGAAAGTTCGTGAAATCGATGCGGCCCGTCGCGCCATGAAAGCAACCTACCAACGCGAAATGGACATGCTAGAGGCCAATTTGCCTTTTTTAGCATCCGTTGGCTCGGTCTCCCCTTATATCGGCCTCTTTGGTACCGTTTGGGGAATCATGCATGCCTTCCGAGGCTTAGCTAATGTACAAAATGCGACTTTATCTGCAGTGGCTCCTGGTATTGCAGAGGCTTTAGTTGCAACGGCGATTGGCCTCTTTGCCGCAATTCCTGCAGTAGTTGCCTACAACAGCTCAGCCACAGGCGTAGATCGACTCGCAATTCGCTTTGAGACGTTCATCGAAGAATTTACCAATATCTTGCAGCGTCAAACTGCAGGCAAATAAAGATGGCCGGCTCCTTAAGAAAATCCTCTAAGCGTCGGGCGATGTCCGACATCAATGTGGTTCCTTACATTGATGTGATGTTGGTGCTCCTCGTGATCTTTATGGTCACTGCGCCCATGGTCAATCCTGGCGTTGTCAATCTGCCCACAGTAGGCGGCGCGAAAGTGCAATCATTGCCACCGGTATTTTTAACTATTGATGCCAATGAAAATGTCATCGTTCGTAAAGATGGTGAGCCAGTACAAACTCTTAGCAAATTTGAACTGGGGGCTTTTGCCCGCTCGCAAGCAGACACCTCAGCAGAACAACCCGTGGTTCTGGCAGCAGACAAATCCATTAAGTACGAAGTGGTAATGGAAGTGATGTCAAAGCTCAAAGAGAATGGTGTGAAGCGTGTTGGTCTGGCAGTTAAGAGTCAATAAGCGATCGCCATTACCTGCCCATGAATAGCGCGCAAATGTTTCGCCCTTCATTCACACGAGGTCGTCTTACAAAAAACGAAAGTACTAAGCGCGCTTTTAGTTTCTCGCTCATTATTCATTTGGGCTTAGTGGCCTTTTTAATGATTGGCATTAGTTGGAAAACCAGTACACCAGCAGGAATTGAAGTGGAACTCTGGGATTCGACACCTCAAATTGAAGCCCCTCCCGCTCCCGAACTGAAAACAGAAGTGAAGGAAGAGGCTGCAGATATCGCCGTTAAAAAGAAGAAGGTTGAAAAAGAGCCGCCAAAAAAAGAAGTGGTTAAGGAAACCCCAAAACCGATTCAGCCAGTGAAAATCACACCACCAAAAGAAGCGCCTAAAAAGATAGAGCCTCCTAAAAAGGAAGTGGTCAAGGAAGCCCCAAAACCAGTAGCAGCCGCACTAACCCCAGCTCAGATAAAAGCCAATGCCGAAGCAGATAAAAGACGCGAAGCTAATATTGCTAGCTTACGCGGCTTAGCCGCAAAAGATGGCGGTACCGGGGGCTCAGTCGGCAGCGGCGTTGGCGGCGGTGGAAATGCCCCTCCAGGCTGGAGCGACAAAGTCATCAAAAAAGTGCGCGCTAATATCACCTTTAATGCCGACTCCTTTAAAGGAAATAAGCAAACCATTGTTCAAGTGAAGCTCGCCCCCGATGGCGCCATTCTAACTAGAGTAATGACATCGAGTAGTGGTGATGCTGTATGGGACCAAGCGGTCCTAAGCGCCATTGATGCCACACAAAGCCTGCCTAAAGACGATAATGGCCAATTCCCCACATTAACTCCTGAACTTAAATTAAAACCTAAGTAAATTA